>Ga0315914_1001745_pt1 | contig 33087 bp, 19 predicted proteins | sample MpolenodulesMG_FD_203920 | JGI IMG/M metagenome (GOLD analysis project Ga0315914, IMG submission 203920) | Medicago polymorpha root nodule microbial communities from Los Angeles, California, United States - elongated nodules | ecosystem: Host-associated > Plants > Roots > Nodule | place: USA...
AAGGAAACTGATAGAGAATACAAATAGGTTGATAACAAACCTACCATAAACCTAAATAAAGACAATCATTATGATGTGATGGTTACAATTCTATCATAATGCTTCCTAAAGATAGTGGCGGTTACAAGACATTAATTTTAACAGTTTGATTATCCTAGGATTTAAGGCAAACTTGGGTTGGATTTGCATGTTTTCCGACCCAAGTTCAACTTCAAGCATTCCCAGTTACAATGTTATGTTGAATCATCATCATTCCATTTCCAACATCAACAAGAAAACATCAAACATGATGCCATATTGCTATGCACTTCAGAACACAACAAACATGCAATACTAATTAGGCTGAGTCACTAAATGCTAAAGAAACACTATCTATATAATGCAGATTCTTACAGATTAATACTTGGCAGTTAACACATAATTACTAGTATAGATTATTTACAATTTATTCAACATTTTTCCTTGATTGAGCAAGATCCAAAGCTTTCAAACCTTTATTCAATTGAAGATTTAAACTGACCATTGTTTAGAGGCACTTATTACATGAATGGCCAAAATCTAGTATACCCAATAACCATATTAATTCAGTCAATAAAGCTGCATTGTTCATGAGGTGCCTTCTTGAAGAAGGAAGAAATTCAACTTAGCATAAATTGTTAATCAAACGATCTAATTTTCAAGATAAGAGAATTCTCATAGAAAGCACGTGCCGTCTAATGGATCCATGATGGATCGACAAATTCATCCATCAACACGTACTTTAGTCTCTAATCCTCTTTCTCATCTTCCTCTCATCATGGACCAACAACAATGTGAACAACAGGAGCAAGTTAATAGTAATGTTATGTACGTTATTCACTTTAGTGTCCCTATACGGTAGGGTCACACGAGTCATCTTTAGAGGTTTCGAGTAATTCATTGGTCCTCCTTCTTTTCTGTATCCGAGTATCAATGTCTTTTTGAACTTGTCTCCAAGTGTATTTTCATTCTCAAGAAGAATCCATTTGACGTGCTAAAGATGTGAACTTGAGTCCGCCAAGTCATGACCTGTGTACATCTGCTAAACGCAGAGCCATTTCTTGTCGAGAATGTTGGTTGGATCTTATAAATAAGATGAAACAAACATTGTCGACAATATCATGACTCTCCGCTCAACATATTTCAAGGTGGATGGTTTGATACACTCAAGACTCACATCTGCAGCTATGTCAAATATAAGTCTTCTCTCAAAAAGATAGTAAAATGCAAACTTGAAGGCCAGCCAAAAGCACATTGAAACAATGAAATAGTAAATAAAGAAACCGTGAGTTACTTGCAGTTGTCGAAGTGTGGTTGTTGGGACACTCAAGTGAATAATACATGAAACACAACTAAATTAAGTTGAGGAAGAAGTTGTTGTTGTGGGTGGTGATGACTGATGTTGAAGAAGAGGATAGTGAAGAAGAAGGGAGAAGAGTAGAGTAAGTTGTTGTGGGTCAATGACGAAAGGAGGAAGGTGAAAAGAACAAACTGAAAGAGGGAAGCCCTATTTGTTGTTCATATTTATATTTATTTATACTCACAAACTAGATTAACGGTCCTTGCTAGATGAGGAAGATTTCTAAGCTTGTAGTGAGAACTAACAACAAATTGTACCTCTCTTGCATTACTGTGTAAATTGTAAGGATGGAGATTGCAGAAAATGCAAAAGTACTACTTAAGCATGTGATCTTTAGAGCTCAAACTGGAAAAATGTAAAAGCAAATGGAAAAGAGGATGTGGAATGATCCTCAAGAAAGATCTATTGCGTGTCTATGTTGTTCTCTTTTTCATTTAAGCATTTAGTGAAATCGGTGAAGGAGTAGAGTAAGGATACATGAATTACGGAATTTGTCTTTGTTTTTTTTTCTTTTTCTAGTACTAGATTGTTCTTTTTTTTATTTGTATTTTATATATACTGTCTTCCTCCGTCTCTAATTATAAGTATTTTAAAAAAAAAGTTATCTTTAAATAAACTCATACAAATTATAAGTCTACTTATTATACTCTTTTTAAATATACTCTTTATCAATACTACTAATTTATATTAAAAGATAAAAAATCAAAGTTAGACATAGTAACATACAAAAGGTATTTTAAGAAGATCGGCACTCAAAATGAACATATTAAATTAATTAGCATTTTTTGTTAATATAAACTAGTATAAAAAAGATGTAAAATGTGCTTACAAAACGAGATGGATATTTTATATTTTTTGTAATTTTATTTGGCTGTAATTAAAGATTAGCAAATATTGTACCGAAAAAAGAAAAGATTACAAATAAAATAAAAGGAGTAAACAAACTTTCATCCATAAAAGTTCCCTCAAAAAAAAAAAAAAACTTTCATCCATAAAAGTGTCATGCGTAGTCATAGTAGCACCTGAATGAATGAAAAATATTTGAAATCCCATGATTCTATATTGCTATCCACTACAGAACACAGCAGTTTACATTCAAACAACAAGCAGAACTACCTCAGTAAAACAAAGACCAACCGAACCACCAATCCATGTGAAACTTCCTACTTCAAATACTGTAACACAAATTACCACCCAATATGCTAAAACATATGAAGAAAACTGAGTATAAATGTCTCCGCCATACGGTGCAATGCGATCAGCTCTCGGGCATTCTCATCTGTGCTACTTCAGATGGTGGTCTTAGTGTGCAAACCATTTCTCTTGTCTTCCCAAAGTATACCTGAAATATGCAATAACATACAGATTGTTCACAAGATGAACTTACATTTCCTTCTAGTTTGAAATATCATAGTTATGAAGGAACTAATTACTAAATTTGATAACTTCCTAAAAGACAATCTGATCTCCAACCCAGCCCAACTCTTCTACCAAAATATGTAGTTAAAGGGTGAATCCTATAATCAAGAAGTACCTGATCAAGTGAGTTCCTCAGCTTACTCTCCATTTCTTCAATCATCCTTCCCATGTTACAAAGATGTCCATCAGCAACCGAGAGCCTCATACTCATCTAATATATCAGGAAAAGATTATTTAGGAGTTTTTCTGAATAACTAAGCAATAAGTTGACATGAGCATGGGGCAACGAAGCAGATTATGCATATGCATAATAGTCATATATTAAGGATTTATTGGTAGATGGATTTTTCTACATACTTTCTTAAACTGACCCTTAATTATCGGTAAGAAGCATTCTAATTTGTATTAGCTAGCGTGTTCTCTGATTGTTCTTTCAAGTACATATTTCACTTACGACTAACTTTTTGGTACTTATTTTACATCTCCTCAGTCCTCAATAATTCTTCAAGCTACTAATATCATATCATACATATTTCGACCAAATAAAATTGTACAGAAGAAACAATTCACCTAATGTTCACACTTCTCCAGATCAATCAATGGAGAATAATGTTCAACTTAAATTAGACTAATGCATTGTTATTTAATTAGGATTAATAGGGGTTATGGGAAAAACTGAATATGAGACATCTGTTTAGAGTCAGACATACATGAGTTGATAGATAAAAAGGTTTTCGATTTCTCTTCATCTGTCACTCCATCTTTTGTATAAATGCATATCAGAGTTTATTTATCCTTAGGAATTTCATCTGTTTGCATTTTCAAATCCTGGTATCATATTTATTGATTCAACAGTTGTGAAGTCAGAAAGCATATGGATAGCCTGTTATTTAGGATTTAATGAACAATTTTCATTGATTGAGCAAGAACGACTCAAAGCTTTCCCCTCTAAAGTCAACTGAAGGTTTAAGGCTGTGTTTAGAAGCACTTATTACGTTAATGACCCACCTAATATACTTAATTATCACACACTTATTGAGTTTACAGTCATTCTAAAGATTGGTGGAATATATGTGGATTCGCAAAACAACAACCATATAATTCAGTCAATGAAGTTGCATTGTTTATGATGCGCCTTGTTGAGAAAGAAAATCAATCTTAGCACAAATTTTTAATTAAATGATTTAATTTTCAAGATGAGAGAATTCACATAGAAAGTACCTGACGTCTAATTGATCCAGACAGACTGAAGGTTCCCGATGACTCATTATTTGTAGTCAAAGTCAACATAACTGTACTGGTTAACCGATAATTGGTGTCTTCTTCTTCTTCTGGTCCCACCTAAATTAACATTAAAGAGCAAGATAAGAATTTCAGAGATCAATACAAGAAGCTGAAAAACTAGAACTGAAGTGTTTTTCCAATTGATTAAAGGTTGCTGTGCTGTTGCTTTTATCAACCCATGGTCTTGAAAACAAAGGCACTTTACCTCTATAACATGTATGGCATCCCATGCTCCTTCCTCTAGATATCCCCGTCGACCTTGCCCTGTCTTTGAGCCATCTTTAATCATGAAATTGGAAAGAATCACATGATTAGAGAAAAGGTAAAAAAAAGATGAGAAGTGTTATCCATTATAATACACTCAAATAACAAGTTTACCTTTCTTTATCAAGAAGCAAGCTACGAAACCTTCATTTTCATCTTCCCACATATAAACTGATGAAATGCCACCTTCATAATACCTATAACATTATCCATTAATGGTTGGTTGCATATTGTCTTATAACTAAATAGCCAAATAACTACATTCACATATAGCAAGAAGAAAACAAAGGACGGTCCATCAGCAGGTGATTTTCTTTGAAATGAAACAAATTCGGCAATAAGACGCTGGGTAGAAAGGTGCCCTAGTTAGACATCTACAAAAGCACATAAGCAAAGCTCAAAAGATAAAGTAAGTAAAGAACCTCACTGGTCACGATATATAGCAAATATGTCATTTGCTTCAATTTCAAGCTTCCTCAACTCTGAAGAAGGAAGCGAACCATCTTCTAAAGGTGGATGGTATTTATTCGACCAAGGTGATCTGCAGAAAGATACAATGAAATAATAAGTTTAACCTTTTGTTTCCTTAAATATTGAACTGTACGCATTACAAAGAGGAAAATAAATGGGACCCTCATAAGAAATAAATAATGGATTTTTCCATAGGGTCTCAGAAGGAGTAGCCCAATGGTATGAGTTGAGACACCAAAGGAGCATTATGTAGGAGGTCTAGGGTTCGATCTTGGATGCAAACATATGCCCCACTCTCTAACAAATTAACCAGTAACAATTTGCCAATAAAAAATGAATTTGTCCACAGGAACCAGAACTATACTTATCAATAACTGTTTGTTCCAGTCTCAAATCTCAATCAAGATCAAGATTTTCATAAAAACATAACATTTTTATCATATACTTCCATGCTAGACAAAATATCAGTAGAAAGTGTTCCTTCCTTACCTCTCTATCTTATATATTCTCATGCTTCTCGCGGGCACTACCAACTTGCTATATCTTCACTCATATATAAATAAACAGCACAGCAGCAACTAAACCGTCTTCCACTAAGTGGTGGTGTTAGCTACATAAATCAGACAACGCCACACTTCTTTGTCATGCATTAAGTTCAAAGATACATTACTTGTAAATCTCTCTTAACTGTTCACAAATCTATCTCAATTGTTTGACCTATAATTTGTCTTAGTCTGCCTCAATCGTTACCTATTGGACCATCATCCATTTGGTCAGTTCTCCGTAGGGATTCTTCTATGAGTCTTTTCGTACATTCGTGATAACCTAAGAGGAGAATCAACCATATTTTCTACTATAGAGCTACCTTACCTCAGTTTTCTACTCCCTCCGTCTCACAATATTAGTCGTTTAAGGTTTGTGCACGATTATTAAGGAAATGATTAATTGTGTTGATTTCAATGGTAAAATTAATAGCATTTACTAAAACACCCTTATTAATTATAGTTAGTGGAGTAGTTAAATTGGATGAAATTCAATAAATAAGGGTATAATAGTGGAAAAAAATAATAAATGTTGCATTGGTATTGTAAAGTGACAATTATTTTGAGAAAAATAAAAAATGCTAAAGAGACAATAATTGTGAGACGGAGGGAGTAATAATTATATATTTCCAATCTTGTGTAATCAATCACCTAAGCTAGCATTTCTCTCTTGCTAAACTTGCATTCTATATACTTTGATGTGACTATGTTTTTCCAAGTATTATCTCCATATCTCTAACTTCTCATTAATTTACTTACTCTCTTGCAACAAAAAAAGTATGCAGACACTGTCTGTTGATATGCTCAACAAGCATGTCTAGAATCAAAATGACAAGAGAAGAGCTCATAATTGACCCATGATGCACACTACCCTGTGTTCTCATATTAGTCATGAACCTTTCATACACGTCTAATACTGCAATCTGAACTGTTTTCATACACGTCTAGTACTACAATCTTAACTGTTTTCTTTTCTAGAACCTTTCACAGCACCTCATGTCTTTACCAAATCAAAGAAAACCCTATGTAGATCTTGCTCCATTCCTTCAATCTATTAGTCTTTGGAGCAAATGAACAGCTTCCATTAATCGATCTCCCCAGTAAAAACCCACATCAATTTTACATGATGAAAGTCTCTTGTCTTAATATCTTCTAAATTCCAAAGCTTCCAAGTATAAATTTTTGGAACTATAGACGAAGTGGCAAAATCCACCTAAAACTTAGACACACAACTACGAGATCCCAGTTCGAACCCGGGTGAAGGTGTCCAGCCTAACAATATCAACATTACGACTTTATTTGTGTCAATTACGCAAAGTTTAAAACTGTACCGAACATAGTCTACATTCATTATTCATATTGTATGTATGTGCTAATCAGTAATAATTCCATTCAAAAACCAATGCAATCAAACTTGATAAAGGTGTAAACACTATGCAAATTACATTACATCAACCATGAACAACAGCATATAAAGATTACTAACCTGTAAGAATCAGCATCTCTGTTATATTCACACAATATAAACTCCTTCCCACAGTCCACATCGCACAAAACCTGTTTTGTCACCATACCCATGAATAAAAATTCAATTTTTATTAAAAAATAATTAACCCCATTTAAAAAAGCGAATAATAATTGAACCCCATTTTCTACATTTTTGTAATTACAAAGATGAATCTAGAGAGAGAGAGAGAGAGAGAGAGACCTGAAGGGGTTGATCGACTTGAGAGAGGAGATCGGAAGAGTGGTTGGGCATAAGACTAAGAAGAGCAGAGAGAGCGGTTTCTGTGTGTTTGGGCGGAATCCGACGCATCAGTCCCATCGCAGCTTCCATTTTCTTGCTTTCTCTCTCCTCAATTCAAAAATGGCACAACAAACGAACGAGAGAAAGAGAAACTGTCTGTCTGAAGAGATTTTTGTTTCTCTCTCTCTCTTATTCGTCTTTTATCCGAATTTCCCTCCACCTTCAATAATATATCAATATATATGCTGAAATTTTATTTATTTATTGCTCAAAAGATTATAAGGATCTTTTTTGAAAAATATTTTGATTTTTTTTTCATTTTCTTTTCTATTGACAATTGAGAAATTAGTTTTCTTAAAAAATATGATTGGGTGTTAAAAATGGAAATTGTGATGTAATGAATGTGACTAAGTTGTATTTAACATACTAGTCTAAATCTTATCAACAAGAAGAAAAAAAAATAAAAAAAAATATATATTAGTCTCATTATAAGTTTAAAGAATCTAAACTTGTTAAGATACTCTATCATTGGATTCTTTTATCTTCAAAAATAATAGATCATTCGATTCCTAAATCAACGAAAACTAGGATGATTTTTATATAATCAAACTTAAAATTACTTAATTAAATGATGATGTGAGTCCTTTTCAAGTATCATTGTGATATTTTTTTTTATTTAAAAGATGGATTTTACTTATTAAGAGTGACAGTACAAGGGAATTGTAAGATTGGTTCAGTAGCTGGGATGGTACACTCAAAGAGTGAAGTGATGAGGATGGTCTAGAGTTTGATTTCTACACCAAATAAATATTAATAAATTAATAATTAACATATTAACATTGGTTGTTTAAAAAAAATACAACATAAAAAACTTAAAATCATCTCCAATGTATATTCTTAACATGGTTTGTAAATATAATAATGAGATTTTAATATCTCTCTATGTTTGTCTTTTTTTAAGAGGATATCTCTATGTTTGTCTCTATCCTCTTGAATATGTTAATTTTAAAGTTGTTCATAATTTTCTCAAGGAATGTAGATTAAGCGTAGTTTGTATGCACACAACCAATGCATCTAGATCGTTCAAGATTAATGCACGATCCATATTTTAAGTACAGATTTTTATTGTTTTTAAATCCAAAATACAAACTTAAGTATGGATTGTCTGATAAAAAGAACAAATGGGTTAGATGTGGTGACTGCAATCCACAAAACCCTGTCTCATCTGACTGAAGTGTTATTATCTAATGTGATCATTTAGTTAGTGTTGTTAACTTTCCTCAAGAGTCGTATCATTAAACTTAAATTATAAAAGATGCATTTCCATTGGTGTTAGACATGTATAATTATCATTCACCAAAAAATAAGATACATTGCACCATAATTATCGTTAATCGAATACCAAATTTGAACTTTTGGGTGGTTGTGGGTTCCACTAAGCAATTATTCTTCATACTAATTGATTATATTTTTGGCATGGATGAATAGTTAGGTAACCATGCCTATCCACACAAATGATTACAAACACAGAACCATCATTAACCCACCATCACCGAGAAAAAGGTTTGAGTTGTTTAGGTGATTCGACTTTTTCCCACATGTTGTTTGCTAGGTTAGGAGGAGTTGGTTTAAAGGCACACCCCATGTTGGAGGCATGGACAAGCAAAGTATTGGTTAATTGCTTTTGTCTGTTTCGAAAGAGTGATTCAATCAAATCTGAAATCTAGAAAGATGGAGTATTGAAATTACTTTTCAAAACTCACAATCATGCAAGTGTCACCATACGAAAGAGTCTTACGGCAAACTCACAAACACTTACATGTTTGATCCGCCTCACATTATATCAAACATGGAACAACTATGGTTTGAGTTGGTATATACGGAACTACAAATTTCACTATTTTAACAAAGCACAATTATTTTGTTGGCAAATTGGAAATTTAGGTAAGATAAACACTATAGTAAAAAAAATTCAAGCAATATCTTTAAGGGATCAATTCATTTATATTTGATACGTTGACATGACATGCCAAATTGTTTTCATAGACCAAAAAATTTAAGTTATAGCAAAAATGATAATTTGATCTAGTATACAGAGGTAAGTTGCAAAATGTCACAAACACGCACTGGAGCTCTCACCTTCGTCTGCACAGCAATTGTCTTGCTACACAATTGTCATCTGTTGGGGGCTTGAATGCCTCAGAAACAAGGCTACCACATCAAAAACCAAACCCCAAATACAATTAAAATAAAAAGTTACCATTAGTAATACAACCTCTATAGAAGATCAATATAATGGAGATGACCAGTTAAATCTTCATGTGCATGAGCTGAGTTTGGCTCGTCTTTCTTCATAAGATGCTGAATTCAATTTAGCAACAATAAGTCATCAGTTAGTAAAATAATAGGAGATACGAAGACCAAGATGCATTTAGTTTGGAAATAATTTGGTGTGAAGCTTTGAAGAAAACAAAGCATTCACATTCCATTTATAACATGCATTATAGTACTTGTAAACAGATTTTAAAATATTTCAGGTGCCAGAACTCACGCTCAGTTGGTCGTGACATGAGAGGGATATAGGAGCCTTTCTTCTTGGATCCTTGAATTGGTGGCTTGGATTCTTGAATTGGTGGCAAGCTTTGATCTGGGCAAGGAACTGTTATCAGTACAATAGATCACTATAAACTTAACTAAGCAAATGTGGTTGGAAATTTATTCAGGTACACATGTTTGCAGCACCATGTAATAGAGGCACGCAATTAAGAATAGCTTCGTGAAAGATTGCAGTTTGAAGCTGGAAAATTTTGCATTCATTAACCAAGTGTGCATGCAGCGCTTTTCCTGAATCTAGATATGCAATCACAAACAAATTCAAGTTATCGAACTTCGCTACATAGAAAACCGCAATAGGCAAGGAAAGAAAACAAGTCACCATATTTGAAATCTTACAAACCAAAATTACCTGATGAACATATAAACTTGAGATTTTCAAATTCACAGGACTGAAGAACCAAAGGAGCCTCTGAAGCCATAACGTACTGAGGTTTTCTGGGGATCCTGTTGGTGTCCAGTAGCATGTCAATCACCTAGAAATTTAAGCGTAAAACTTATTAACTCAACCTACAGAATAACAACCAAGATATATAGAGATGAATTGACCAAGGATTATTCTTTTTTTGGACAAGAATTGACCTAGGATTTAATCTTAAAGCATGATGCTAATATGAAATAGAAAATAAAAGATAAATAAGAGACTGTGCGACACCCTCACAGAAAGAAAGAAAAATGAATGCAAGTTGGAAAATACTTTCAACAGAAAAGGACTCTTCCTATGGTAAGTGTGGGATTCACTAAAACACAAACAGAAATGAATGCAAGTTGGAAATACTTTCAACAGAAAAGGACTCTTAGTATGGTTCTGTGCAAATGTTGAAGTGGTTGACAACAAAACTTCAATTCCGACGATTCAAGATGGATGATAAAAAGTCATTATATTCTACAACAGTAACAGTAATTAGCATGTTGCAGCAAACAGGGAACACAGCCATTCAGTGAGGGTCACCCCTATTAGTCCCACAAAAAACCTATTATTTAGCTTAAATAATCTTAAAAACAGTTTCTTTAATAAAATTGGCTTTGGGAAATAAACTTGCCAAACATGCCATACATTGCATCAAGCCTTCACAGTTCAGAGGACTCTTACCGTGAAAGAATGAATTTACGAGGAAACACAACAAATAAACAAATATTTTAAATGATTATATGAGGGTGTTGGGCACTCACGTCTGGAGATTCAAGACCTTTGCCAATTGAGAAGAGAACAGCAACCATGCAGCGAACCTGATGCCATAGAAAAGCACGACCTCTGATTTTAATCACCCAAAGCTGATTATCCTCATACCTGCAGGAAAATGAAAAACTTGTTCAGATTTGAAGCCCAAAAGCTAGAGAATAGCAAATTGATTTTTTTTTTTTTTTGTCAGGCAAATTCAATTATGGAAATTTTGTAACAAACAACTCTAAATGATTATATGATAGTTTCATTTTGCTACACATCTTAGACTGGAGATTCAAATGTTAAGCATGAAGCTATTACCCGAAAAATATGAAGTACAGATCATGAGTATATTCATCCTAACCTATTGAGAATTATTTTTCATTCAAAAGTAATAACCTCGTGTTTTTTTAGCTGTTTTGTGGAAAGAAATTTTGTGTATGTTTTCCCCCTTTAAACTGTCATTCATTCATTTGATTTGTCTCTCTTCCATGCAACTTTTTTTGTTTCTGTTTAGTTTATTCTGGTGGGCCCAGAAGGAATGGAAAAGATCATCCAAATATTCCATGCAGCAAAAAATGATCACCAGTTATTAGCTATAAACAAAGGAACCTGGGTTCCAGCCAACAGCATTTGGTTCCTTCGCAAATCGCACCCCATGAGGATGAAGTAAAATCAGAAATCAGACAAGCATTGTAAAACACATAATTATCAAGTATCATGTCGAGGGCTCATACAGAAGCACATGCAAACATAAAAAGGGGGGAAATTTTCAATCAATCTTTACATCGGAAAGTATATGTTGCATAGAAGGTTGATATAAACTACTGCAGTCTAATTTCAACTGTTGGATTCCAACATAATTTTCCCATCAACCATGCACTAAGCGAAACACACGTATAAAGGTAAAAAATTGTCTACCAATCTTAACCTCACATCTGTGGCATAAATCTCAAACATTGTGATACGCCGCATGTAGGTGTGCACATTTGCTGCATCCATTTTACAGAAGTTTCTAAAGTCATGTTCTCCTACTAGTTTTGTTCCAGCATTCTCCATAGCCTAATGAGACATCAACCAATGAGAAGTGATTACAATCCATGTGCCTCTCAAATCTTTCACACGAGTGAAAATAGAGAAGAAAGACAAAACAAGGTTCAAGAATTTATATAAATTGTAATTGAATATGGTTTTCGTACCGAGATATTCAAATTTTCTTTCCAAAAGAAATATCTATACTCCCTGCCTGAACAGCTGAACCTGTATTAGTAAAGCAAATGAGAAACATGATAACAAAATAGAATAGTTTAAGCTGTCAATATTCATTTCATTAATTACAAAAATTAATTCAATTATTACAAGATTTTTGCAATGTGAAGGGTAGCGTCAGTAAGGACAATAGTTCTGCTTAAATCACAAGCTGGAAAAGTATGGTTTAGCTTACTATATCAAAGCTGTTGTAACAATTGAAATTATTACTACCTACTAATATTATTAATTCTAGTCTATAACATTCTTCTCTGTGTCATAAATGCACGTGCCCATGAAAGGAAAGACTAGAATTTACTGAGCTTCCTATGTATTCATCTGAACCTTTCAACATCAACTTAAGTTTTGAAAATATTACCCTCTCAACAATCTTGAAAATTCAAACCTTACATGTATATATGAATTACAATCTGTTGACACTAGATACTAAAATTGGCACACTCACACCTTCAATGACTTTTTTGTAGAATATGAATTTAATCAATCACCTATTTAATTGACAGTACTTATTCTGTAGTTAGAGAATTTCATAAAAATAAATAAATAAATAAAAACTATTTTATACTTCATCTCCTCACTTTATGTTAGTGCTTGAAATACAAGTAAACATTTACCATTAAAATATATTTCTCTGAACGTCTAAATTAATTTTGTATAAAATGATCATCAAGATAATGTAATATGATTGAATAGTTGAATTAGTTAATTTTGCACTTGACAAATAATTATTGAAAAGGTGATTATTCCAATTTTGAAACTTGGTGTCAACTGACCCTCTCTCTTTCTCTACACAAACATACACAGACACATAATCTTTCTTTAATATGATAGTTACCAATCAATAGAAGGACCTTCAGTTTATACCTGTTTAGTTGTTTATACATTCAACATCAATTGGAATACCATAAACAAAAATTGGCTACTCTAATTGTAAGAATACATGTAATATTGTGATCCCTCTTGCAAAACCATATCAATAAGCATATATAGGTATTTATGTATTTGAGCATATATATTCTGGATAGGTTATTTCAAATTTATCAGGGGAAAAAGCTTAGATCTTGTTACAGCGACCCATTGCAGCCAAAACTATTTGTTACACAACCTTGTCAAGATCCCTTGTCTAGCCCATTATTGTCACTCTTTTCTATATAATTTAATAAACATTAGAAAGTCAAGTTTTAAAGAATGTACACAAACCTTGCGTGGAAATCAACAGGAACAGGACACCAGCCAAGAATTCGAATGTCGCTTGGAAGTTCTCGATTTATCACCCTCACATAATCAATTTCCCCTTCTACGCAAAAAAATTGTAGGAATTAAGAAAAGGAAGAAATAAAATATGCGATTTTCGACGCGGATTTAAATGATATATTAAGGACATGGTGAACAATCACAAGGTTGGCTTTTATGATTATAAAACTGCCAAAAAAACAATTACAAATTTGCATTTACATTTATAAATTTCTAAAACTATGCTGCCGTCATTTTAGCTTCATCAATATACAACTCAATGGGCATGAATCAGAGCAATCAATACCCTATATAACCTGCTTAGGCCCCATGCTATGGAAATAAATCTACGTACAAGTAATCCTTTTGATATCTCCATGGGGTAGTTGATATCTTTACTGTAGTATTACGCAACTGAATATTTTGATGTACCTCATACAACAACAGCAACCAAGCCTTATCCCACTAAGTGGGGTTAGCTACATTGAACAAACGCCGCCATAATGTTCTATCATCTATCATATCCCTCTCCAACTAATTAATTTGTAGATCCTTCTTAATAGTTTCTTACTTTCTCTAATAGTTTTGGTGTACCTTATAAATGAAGGGAAATTAACTAACCCATCAAGGATGAAAATTTATCACTACGAAACCATTTTTACAGCCTCAAAACATAAACTTTTAAGTATATCTCAAGCATGATGTTTTTAGAGTAATACAAATATGACTTGGTTTATGTAAATTTTGGGGAGAAAATTAGGAAACAGATTATTTAATAATTATATCACATTCACCGGCACATGTCTATTTCACAACCATAACTCATTTCATTGATTTAATGCAACACAATCTGTGATGAATAAGTATGCAAGTATGGAAATCAATGCCATCTGGGATATTGCCAAACAATAAAAATCAAACAAGACTAAGTCAATACACACAATGAAAATCAGAAGCAACAAATAAAAAGCTTTAATTTCATTTTTTATTTTCATTCAAAAAGATTGTTATGCTAACCAAGTTGCTCTTCAGAAACGAATTCTCCAGAACTTCCATTACTTACTCCAGATATTTTGAGCTTTGATCTTAGAAAAAGAGCTATCACCTGCTTCAAAATGTTTTCATCATAAGAACAAATTAAATAACAAATCATATGATGCTCTGCACATCAACAGCAAAAGTGCTGATATATAACCTAACTGCTTCATACAATTAAATAACTTTCCAAAAGTTTGCCAACTAACAGATTCTAAACAATATAAATTATTAAGGATTGCGTGCTAAATTATCATTGTCTTTCAGGTTTCATTGATTTTTTTAGATGAAAGACTACAAGGATAGCCTCCAGTCTCTGATGCTCATAGATTTTCAACCGTAAATCATACATGTTAAATTGAGGAACGCTGCAGAAGTTCCTCATCTTGCCTTACCATTTGCCACGTGTCTTCAGCAGTGCAATAATTGTTAATGGGAGTATCTTAACACTATAATGGTAAGGCTACAATTTGCCATATCAGTCATTGCTAACCGATAAGATAAGAAACTATTCTATTTCTTCTCCCCCTTTTGTATCAACTTACTTGACCAACAGAGGATACCCCTTTGTCTGTTCTACCGCATCGTGAATATTGTGACTCCTTCTTATCACCAACCAATAGCCTTGTTGTCTCAAGAGCTTTAAAAAGTTCAGACTGCGAGAAAAATTATACAAGATAAATAAAACTGAGGCATCCACATGAAATGTTTGCAATAACTTTTTTCACAGCTGACAACCAGATTACTTCATCAGGCAAAGACAATCATTTTTCATGATTATGGAAAATTATATGTTTAGTGGTACTCATGACCGATATATGAAAATTTGAGAATTATTGGCTTGTGCAACTTTGGAAAAAAGCAAACCTCAACAGATGGTTCCATTTGTGCTTCTGAAGAAAAACCATAGAACCTGTATTTAGAAGGTAGTCAGAAGACCTTAATTATCACAAAGAATTTTAACATAGAGATGATTCAATAAATACCAAAAGAATAAAGAAACAAACAGGAAAAGGATAGGAAGGTTAAAAAAAAATACAAGAAACTTCTAATTCAATTAAAAAAAATGAAATTATTATGGGAATTTCAGATTAAGAAGGATCCATCAAATGTAACCTCCAAAGCAAGCTCTGAACTTATATGAATGCTTGTAAAAACATAACCTAAGATTGATGGATCGTAATATGATCTCAAAATATCACAATTGTATCATATTTTGTGGGTATCAAACAAGATAATTTAAATGAAATATCCAATTTAGTATAGATAACACCTCAGTTGATATCAGTAAGGCAAAACGCAAAGCCTTTTACCACTAGGTGAGGAAATACATAGTTTGGGGTGAGAAACTCAAAATCAGGATAACTCGGTCTATGAGGGCAATTTGTTAAGACAGAAAACAAAGCAAGATAAAATAGTGACAGTATATACCTTTTACCAAAGTACATAACTTTTAAAGCTACATATCTCTTGCTATGATGAATCATAAACCTTGTGTCATTGCCTGTATCACAATGTAAAACCTAATTTAAATATGCCAATTTTGTTCTGATAAACTGATATATCTCATGAAATTAAAAATAAATTATATTCCCTCCTCTTTTGAATTTTGTTATAAGGTACAAAATAGGAAGACCATGTATACAAAACAAAGGGCGCAAAAAATAAAAAGCACCAATGTAGCTGAAAAACTTAAACAAGGCAAGCATACAAATCAAGAAATCACAGGTGTCGCTACTAATCACCTAAATAAAAATTGAGAAAAATAAACCTGGCTGTTTCTTTATCGTCTCTTCTGATCTCCCGTTGGATATTTTCGGTTTTGTCACTTTTGCGGCTTTGTCATCAGGAGCATATACTTTTATATCAACCTGCATCACAGATTTACATATATTTATTGTGTGATAAAATGCAGACAAAGTCACAACCCCCTTTTTCACCGGGTTGCACTTGGGTGACATTCAACTTTGATGACATTGTGTCTATCTCTCTCATAACCAATCATTCTCTCTCATCAAAATTAATTTATTTTAATTATTCATAAAGCATTCTCTCTCATCAAAATACAACAATGTCACCCAAATATTTTCCGTTTTTCACCCATTCCCTTAACTTTTTTTCTTTGGTTAGTGATTCCTGACTAAAAACTATCAGTATGCTCCATGGCCAAGAAAATAAAACAAATAGAGAGCGAAAAATCAATAGAAATACGAAACAATCGCGTAGCTAACCTGAGAGCAGTGGCAATGAGCGAGTCGAGATAAAAGATTTGCATTCTCAGCTTCTAATTCCTGGCGGAATGAATCACAAAAAATAAAATACAAGCATAAAAAAACAACTAACAATAATACATTAATGCATAATCTTTGCTGTGCTATCAATTTATCATATAGTATAAAATGAGTGCAATATTTCCACTAAATATGAAGGTTTTGAATGAGAAAATTGGCTGAAAGAAAGTACAGTACCTTGACCCTGGCTAGCAAGGTGGCGATGTAATCAACATCGCTCAGCTGCGTCGCCATGCTCGTCGTATTTTGCTGCGGCATCCGTTGACTACCAATTTATACGAATTCAAATTCAAACGCAAACAAGTACCATTCATTTCATTTGCGTTTTTATTAGTACGATTTAGGAACAAAAACCCTAATCCCCGTCAATATACTCTGCTTTCTTCAACAAGAGTGTTCATAGTTATTTTTGATTTAGTTGTTAAAGTTTTTTTTTTGTTAATCATCTTTTTTTTTGTCGTATTTTTGATATGTATTGTCCATATCAATTCGGAGTTTGATCGAAAATAAATAAGGTCTTGGTAGAGATATTGCATATAGGGTTCGAACCCTGGACACCTCACTTCTCCACGATTTAATTGTGTGAGCTCAGCCACTAGGCTACTTGACCAAAAATAAAATCTTACAAAAAAATTATTTTTACTAAATATATCGCTCAATCAGTTAATTTTCTGGAGCGATCAGTTGATTTTCTGTCCAGAGTGTCTAATTATATTAAGTAGTTTTGAAGTATATATAATTCTTCATTTTGGTCTATGATGTTAAAATTGACTCCATGTTATATTTTTATATTTTTTGTATTAAGTAGTCTAGTGGCTATAAATTTTTCTTTTTAAAAAGAATAAATGGATGTCTCGACCCTGCATATATTATCCAATGTTAAATTGTATTTTTATAATTTAAAGAGTAATTTATTTTTTGAAATATTGAAGCGGGAGTGATAAAGTAATGGCTAACTTGATAGTTTAATTAAATAAAATTGAAGACCAAAAAATAATAAATAAAAAGGTGGTTTTTTTTCCATGAAATTGCTTATCACCGTATCAAACAATGAGATGATTCTAACAATCCATGCGAAATTCCGCGTAATAATCCATCCCCCATGTGGTCAAAATTGTGTAGCTTTAAGTGCAATCTCTAAGCATGGTCTCCTCTAGGATGTTAGTTTGTGCACATTTCGATATCTTCCATTGATAAGTTGGAAAACGTTGGCTCTAAAGTTCCTCGATCTTAGAGTTTACGCCATGTCTCTTTGTTATGGACTTCGGCATGTTTTGTAATAAAACTTGATTTGAAGGAATTTTTTTTTTTGAAACGATGATATTGTTCAAATGGCTTAGAATAATATTGAAGATCACAAAAACCTTATGAACACTTATGTTGTTGTGGAGCCTACCTTTTCGATCTATCCCCGCCTCGTGTTTAGAGACTTAAAGGGTTTTGTCTACTACTTGGAACTTTGATGCTCTTCCTAATGTTAATGTTGTTGAAGCTATAATTGGTTTTCGTTAACAATTCAATTTGCTCATGATATGGGTTTTTGCAATACTTTGATGGAGGGTGATTCCCTTAATGTGATCAAGACCTTGAAGTTGTGTAACTATAATAATTCTTACTTTGTCTTGGTGATTAATGATTGTAAGAGTTTTATTTGTTTATTTTCTATCTTTTTTAGTTTCTCACGTGAGAAGAGATTGTAATGTTGCTCATTCATTGGCTAAGTCTCCTTTAGTTTCAATTGATTCTATTTGGATCGAGAAAATTCCTTCTTGTATTGCTTTGGTTGTGTCAACTGATTTGATCCATGTTTAAATGACAACATTTAATTAACAATTCAACTTGTTCACCAAATATGGACCAACTCAGCTAGTTTCTTAATGTTTCCGAATTCTAACCCAAATCAACTAGTAGTGGTTAGTTACTTTGAGATTCTTCATCTAAACCCCTTTCTCTGATCTTATTCCTTTCTCTCTCTTCATTCGTCTGTCCTTCTCAGTCTCACAACAAAGTTCCCAGAATCGTGCTATGAAAGCATGTGCCCTTACTGTGCCAATTTCATCCTCAATTACATACCTCAAATAAGTGTTTTTTAAATAGTTTTTATTTTTAGGGAAGTTGGTGCTTGTTAGTTTTGCCGTGGTTGAATCGGTGTTTCAGATTTGCTACGTCAATCGAAGAGTGTTATTAAATAGTTACAAAAATGCACCGTTGAACTTTGATATGGTCAAGATATTGTAAATTGGCAATATAGGCAAGAGCAAAATATGTAATAACCAGATGGAAAAACATGTTCACAAATGTATCAACAAGAGTAAGAGTAAGTTACTATAACTGCCCAAAAGCCATTGTTCGTAGGAATATATTCACTGAAAATCAACTAACATTTGCTCAAAACCAAATTTCAGAACAGGTTCAAAATCAACTAAAATGTGAGAACTTGCTCACAACCAGCTCCTATGACTAGCAAAAACATTAATCCTAGCAAATCAATTTGTTTTAGATTCTTCATGGCAAGCTGCAACCATATCAAACAAGTTAGCTTGGGAATAACATTCATAATCATAGCATATGACAATACCCTTCTCCAAGACATCCACAAAATCTGCAAAACCATGTAATAAAATATACTCAAAACCAACTAAACATGATATGTAAAACAAAATATAAATGACAGTCGGAGCAACTTAAAATGATAATTGATAAATGAATATTACCATTGTTTGAGTAAATATCTTGGTACAATAAAAGGTAACAGTTCACTGCGCTTGTCAATTGGAAGTCCATTAAAAGCTTTCAATGCATCAGGATGTTGAACAAGGTAAAGGTATACTTGGGGTAAAGAACTGTACTTGACTCCAACTCCAATATCCTCCAACTGGGCCCAAAGATCCTCAATATCAGCATTCTCCTTAGTCTGTTTAATCAACTCTGCACTGCTCATTTAGAACACATCCGCTATTTTTTGAAATGCTTTAGCAATTTCACTCAAGCTCGTATCACCTTTGACAAACTTTTTCATTCATTTCTTAGTCCTAAACGATGTTGCATCTTCAGAATGGCTATCATAATGCCTTTTAAGAGAATTGTTGGTACGTTCTTCTTCATCAACTTCAAATCCCTCTAAAGTAACTTCATTGGTTTCAACCAGCTGATCAATTTCTAGGTGAGGAAATACATAGTTAGTGGTGAGAAATTTGAACTAAAACTCAGGATAACTCACTCTACGAGGCAATTTGTTAAGACAGAAAACAAAGCAAGATAAAATAGTGCTGGTATATACCTTTTTCCAAAGTACATTAGTTTTAGAGATGATTTTCATTTTTTTGACACCAAAGTTTTGATGTCGAATATGATTTCATTTGGTTTTAGTGCGTATTTTTGAAATGCATGTAATTTGTAGAAGATAAAAAGTAATAGAGAGATAAAGATAAACACATCCGTTGTCACAAACAATGTGTATTTTGATTTTCAAATAACACAATAGAATTTTAAAGATACAATGTAGACCTTGCTATGATGACTCATAGACCATGTTTTATAGCATGTATCACAGTGTAGATGCCAATTTAAAAATAAATTATTTTCCTTCATCTTCTTATTTTGACCATTGTCCCCTCATCTTTTGAATTTCAATAGAAGTACAAAATGGGAGGTCCATGCACAAAGAACAGAAGGCGAATAAAAAAACAAAAAGCAGCAATGTATGTTTCTACTAAAGAACAGAAAGATAAGATTAGTGTATGTTTGGTTTTGGAGTGACAAGAATTGATCTTGAGTGAATCGATTCTAACTAGAAGTGAGTTGAAGGTAAAGTGATTTGTTTTTGGATAATGAGTTGAACTATAAATTTGTGTGTAAAAATCAATTATATAATCAAAAGCTACAAATCCTAACTTCAAGTAGAATCAACTCTGGAGACAAAATCAATTCTACTCGAAAACAATCAAACTTGTCAGAATCAATTCTACACCTCCAGAATCAACTTTGGCCACTCTAGAAGTGGAACCAAACACGCTTAATTTAATAATATTTTTAGAGAGAGATGGTTGGATGGCATCATGTATCAAAATAAAAATAGTACTTTCTCTTAATGTTCACAATTAATTCCACACAAGTTTCACTACTACTAGTTCCATAAAGAAAATTTTGAGAAAGTTAAATATTATTAGTATTGTCAATATTTGTGAAAAATGTAGACAAAACTCTTTTTCACCCCTTCCCTTTTCTGTTCTTTGGTAAGTGATTCCTGACTGAAAAAACTATCACTATGCTCCATGGCCAAGAAGATAACACAAACATAAGAAAAGAGAAAGTATGAAACAATTGAGTAGATAACCTGAGAGCAGTGGCAATGAGCAAGTCGAGATAAGAGATTTGCATTCTCAGCTTTTAATTTCTGGCAGTATGAATCACATAAATCAGGAGAAAAAACACATTGTAAGTGCTAAGCTATGAAGATTCATCATTAATTTTAAAAAAAGCACAATAACAACATAGCCTTGAGCAAATCATTAAATTACTGTCGTAAACAACAAACAATAGTAAAATAATTGTATGCATTTTCATGCCAGTGTGTAAGATAGTGCACTTGTGTTATTGTGGGTATGAACTATGAATTTGCCTATAAAAGCCTTGTATGACATAGTAATGGAATCAAGGAAATATAACCAATTTCTATCTCTATGTATAAGGGTTTCCCTGAAAATGGGAATTCAATCTCTTTAACACCTTATCAGATACCCACATTGCTAGGCTATCATATATACTACAAAATTAGGGTTACTTTTCCATTGAATATATGTTTTTTTTTGAATGAAATCCATTATTACATCGAATATTCAAAGCACCTATAAAGGTTAGAATGAGAAAATTGGTTGAAAAGGGAGGCAGAAGTGTACCTTGACCCTGTCCTCCAAGCTGGTGACGTAGGCAACATTGAACATTTCCGTCTCCATGCTCGTGGAGTGTGAATGGATGATTTCTTTCTTTTTTGATAAAAAAAGATGAAAGAGCGAGTGAATGCTAGTAGTATTAGTTAAGCATTTATAACAAATTTTAGATATTAGAAATTGAATTTGAAATACAAAGCCTTATATAAGCACATATTGAGGCATATGTGAGTCTTTAACACCCTTCATGCTCACCGTTATTAGGTTTGATAAGTAATATAAATCATCATTATTAAATTTGATAAGTAATATAAGATTTACCCCACTTATAAATATGTATGCAAGTCATCTGCAAGATTCTTCACGTAAAGCAAATCATAAATAGGAGTATAGAACCCTCTATTACTCTTCAACTCCAACATAAATCTTAATGCCATTCAATTCCTTATTTTTATTTTTTTTTCTTCTTTTTTTTTTATTGGTACAAATTCAATTTCTTGTTTTCCCCACCAAAAACCTACCCCAGGGATATAATAAGACAAAACAATTTCCTCAAAAAAATAAATTTGATCAAAACACTATTAACGAAGTTAGAGATTTTTGTTAAATAAATTTGTATTTTTTTATGAAAAAAATTTATCGATAATTAGATTATTTTATTCATCTCATCTAGCTCAATTCAACATCATTGTGAACGGATTGTATTTAGGTGTCTTTAGCTTTGATGTCATTGGTGTCTTTGTTTTTATCTATCTTAACCACTAATTCTCTATCATCTAAATAATTTATTTTAATAATTCATCTATTATTCTCTCTCCTCTGAAATAAACTAAAGACATCAATAACACCAAAAACCAAAGCTACCCAAGTCTTTTCCTTGGTGAACACTCCCCTACCTTCTATGAAGCGTCTGAGTCACTCAATTAAGTGCTAGAACAATATGATAAAAAAAAAAGTACACCAATGCACCAAGTTTAGCATTTATACCCATGCAAATACATACCAGAAGGGGTGTGCATAACAATGTTTTGTACCAATTTTAAAGTGGATTGAACCTTCTAACTTGGATCATTATGTGTGCTCTATATTATTATTATTATTGGTCAGGTAGCCTAGTGGCTAGAATTTACCTTATAAGGTGAATAAATGGGATGTCTGGGGTTCAAACCCTAGCCCCTGCATATAATAATGCATTGTCCTACCAACTGAGCTATGCTCACGAGACTGTGCTCTATATTATTATTATGAACTTAAAAGTATACATTATTGTTTCCTAACAATTGGGATATTGTATTTGGAGTGACTTTCTAGTTTTTCTTGTGTGCAAATTAAAAACATTGCTATCCGTTACAAAACATATACTCGGTTTTTTCTCTTTTGAAAAAACAATTTTTTTATTAATGGTTGAACCCAGAAACAACCAGGCACGATGTGTGGATATCAGTACAGCAATATGTGCCCTATCACAGTTAAGTACATCAACACCAAAACATACCACTGCCTCTTATTCAAATACACAAATTACTAAATATGCAATAATTGATTCCTATAATAAAATTACTTCCAGCTTATTCACACTGTTGAACAACGAGCATCAGATTCTTTGGTAGAAAGACACCAGTTCAAACCATCATCCACAATACAAGCATCAACCTGCTTTGCATATACTTTTCTCCACCATAATCACAACATAAACGCTTCCTGCACAACAACTATCAACCACTAAATAGCCCCCAAAGCCACTAGCCTCTATTAATTCCTCAACACCATCTTCAATGAACCAAAACCAAGCTAATTCAGGGCAAGACAACCATCGCATGGTGATACGAGAATGAGATGCACCTGTGTTATGGTCTGTGGTCTGCTGCATCCATATCATCCTGCTTCCATAATCTGGCAGATTTCAATTTACCGCATAGCGAAGTCCAGAACCGAATGTATAATCTTTCCAACCACACAAAAAACTTAGTATTTGCCCAGTTTATTAATATCCTGTTGATCAGTTTATGCACATGCAGCATGTGAAAGATTACAGACAGTAACAATGAAACGTGCAACACATTCCTTATCTGATCAGTCAAATCTTTTGATTCAAAATTCAAATAGCTTTACTACACCAAGGCAAGCCTTTGGATTCAAGCACCATTGTGAGAGGGTGTAATTGAGATTGTTTGCTTTAATTTTCAACCAACTCCAAGCTACAATTCTTACCTCATCCACTAAGAGTTCCACACTCACTTGACTGTTTTGAAAAGCTTTCCCATTTCTCACTTCAGTGTTGCTATATACTCAGCATTTTTAGTTTGCAATCGATTATCTTAAAGAACTTAACTAAGCATTTATCCACAAGCTAGACTAAAAAGAAATAAGCTGGAAAAGCTTATAAATATTTGATATTATGGGAGTATGGGAAAAATCAAAATAAACTCAAAAAAATCTTAACATCTTCTTAATTACAAAAACAACTCGGAGTTGTTCTCCCTTAATGCCCACGCGTGTTGGGCTTCTTCTGAACATGCTAGCATGCTTTTGACTCTTTTGATTGTTTCATTGAAAATTAAACATGCCCATGATTCTGTATTGCATCTAGTTCTACTCTTAATTAATCCCTAATCCCATAACTCAGTAATCTGTGATTTCTCGATTTGCAACATCTTGAATCCACTACATAAATAAATTCAGAATAGCACAATAAACCTTTTGTTGCAATATCATGTAAAACTGTTTGTGTAAAATTCAATTTGACACCGATACACCATATATGTAAGAACATTCTATCACTCAACATATGACCTATGATCTCTATCTATTAATGCGAGCAATCATTATCTACAGCTTAGTACTTGCAGGTCCCAAGAAATTTTCTAGAACTTTAAAACACATACCAACCTTAGTTAACAACAAAAACTAAACAGCAATACTTGTAGGTAAACAAATCCTTGGTCATGTGCCTCATGAATCATGGATGAATTAGAGACCAAGCCTTTTGAGAAAACGTCTGGTCCTGTGCCTCATGCGGGAGAAAACAACAACTACACAAGCCACTATCAAAGGAGGGTAATTCACACCGGAAGCATTCAATTTTTGAACCCATTCTGTAGTACTAATATCAATATCGCAATAAACTAACATTATCATAATAGCTATCAATGCCACCCCAACCAAGATCCTGTACACCGGTTTAAGTAGCGACTCCTGAAGCAATTCAAAATCAAATTCAGGGCCTATTTGGATTGGCTTATTGAAACTTATCTATTAGAATAAACACTTTTTTTAAAGAATCCAAAGAAAAATATATATTAACCAACTAAACTCGCACAAGGCGTACCACAAATAGTCAAAGAAAAACAAGATATAAAGTATACCTTACAAGTTGAAAGATAACTTACAACAATGCAAACACAAAACTACCCTCAAGAAACAAACGAAGGCAGCCACAAAAAAATAGAACTAAAAACAAAGTCCAATAGTTAAACAAATGTTGAGAGCTTATTTCCATAAGTTGTCTTAGATTGTCTATAAAACGTGTTATAGATTAGAAATAGCTTATTCATATCAAATAGTTTAATTGAAATATAATAAGCTGCAAATTAACCTCATTACATTACAATTTACACACTACTACCACATTTTATTTCATGTCATTTTCTAAAGTAATCACAATTAAGTAAATTAATCATAATTAGGCAAAAATGCACACGTTTGAGTAGGTTAAGTAAAGAATTGAAATTGAAGAAACAGCACTACCTTGGGTTCACCGTCGATGTATAGAACGGCGCCGTTCCGGTAAGACAAGACGGAATATCCGGTTTTAGGGTTGAATCGAATGGGGACGGCCCGGCCAGAACGAGGGTTGAAAGCGAAAATGGATTTGAAGGAGTGTTTGTGGAGGATCTCACGAACCTCTAACCGATTATGTTCACATCCACCAAGCTCTGATTCGAACACTGCAATGGGTCCTTCGCCTTGCCTGAATAGATGGATCTCCACCTTCTTCGCCGATTCTGATTGCTTCCTTTCGCTTTCTCGTTCTCCCAGTAACGCTTCGTTTTCTTCCTCCATTTCTTTAAGGGAAAAGTATATTGGTATTGTTATTTGGATTTTTACTACTTGAGATTTGTGGATAATTTTTTTTTTATTATGTTTTTTTCAAACATCTTAAATTAATTGTATATTAAGTTTTTCAGGAAAAAAAAAAGTATGCACATATATAATTTAAATTTGAGTGCATATTTTTTGGTTACATTTTTACTGGATTTTATTTATATCTGAATAACTTTTCTCGAAATATAACATTAAGATTTTTATTTTTAGACCATCATTAATGATGGATGTTTCACATATTTAACATCATCTTAAATATGTACTTTCACTGTGAAGCCAACAAATGGTGTTTGTATAAATTCTGACTTTGGAAGCGTTCTCTCTCTTCACTTTTTTGAGGTGTCCCTGATTTTGTATTATTAAAATAAACGATTTTTATTGAAATTTAATGATTTAATGTTATTGGTGTTGGAAATTTAATACTAATTTTTTTCAATAGGAGGGTCTTGACCATTTAAGACCTGGTACCTATTAAGTACCCCCGTTGGAGAGAATCTTTTTCAGGGTCTTACTTAAGACCCCAACTTTTAAGCGGGACTTTCACTCTTTTAATATTAAAAAATTAAAATGTAATGATATAAACTATTGATAGTTCATTAGCGGATCCCATTTAATTTTTTTTGTGAGATGTTGGGTTAGAGGGATCGAGTTCTTATTAGGTACTTCTATTAAAAAATTATAAATAAGTGATGTGTACATACGGACTGCATTTAAAAACCATAAAATGAGTGTCTGCATTATGGATGTTCTACTATTTATATTGAAAATTGTAAAATTAATGATATCCTTGTTTATTAATTTTGTTAGGTCTGCAGCAACTTAACATAATAATTTCTCTCTAAAATGTTGCATTAGGTTAGCAGCAATTTAACATAACAAATTCCATTTAAAATGCAGCCCACCAATTTAACCTAACAAATTCCCCCTCTAAAATGCAGCAATCCCTAATATTTCTTTCATTCCTATCATGTTGTGTCGTCGTTTGTGTTGAGACAAAATCTTTATTTGATGTTTTAAAGATTACAAACATATTATATTTATTTAATCTTGTTATCTACTAATTCATTTTGTGAGAATTTGTTTCATGAGAATGTACTGAGAACGTTCTGGCGCATACGAAGAAATTGGAACAGTACATCGAAAGTGAACAAGTCTGCACAACAAGAAAGCATGACAGATTATGATATTGCAAGATGTCTCTTGGACCATTGAAAAAAGGTTCAACCCATTTGGATGCAAAAAGCCCATTAAGAATAAGAGTACATGGCTTATCAAAGCATGACATCACTAAAGCAAAGGACAATGACATAATCAGCATTGGGTAACAAGTAAACAGCTCATTAGAGCTGGTTCTCTCCCTCGCAAGCTACAGTGCAAGCAAAGCTAGGCAAATCAGACAGAACATTCTGAGAACGTTCTGGCTATTTTTAAGAAGAAGAGAGAAATCAAATGAGACTTTAGACAGCTGTAAAAAACGTGTCCAACAACTCTATTTTCTCCCTTGATCATCAAGTCACTCCTCACCTATAAATACAAGGGTCTTTGAAGGTTAAATGCAAGAGTTTTGAAAGCTAACATTCTCTCAAGTGAAAAACATCACTACAAACAAAACTCTTCGCAAACAAAGCAAATTCCAAGCTCTCTCACTATATCTCTTGGATCTTCTCTTTCGAATTTGCTATTGTAAAACTCAAACAGAGAATTGAGTATTTATTTGATCCAAACAAATCTCTTCATACAAAGTGTGTGTATTTCTCAAAGTCTATTGGGCTTAATAGTTTTGAGATAGAAAATTCCAACCTTTCTTTTGCTAGTGCGCAAAGAATTGTAGAAGCCTGCTGAGGTTGATAATACAGGTGTAACGGGCTGATCTGGTGTGATCAAGATCTTATAGTGCTAGTCAGAAGTTTCTGTTAGCAAGACAACTATATTGGATAATCTCACACGAGGTGTGGGGACTGAAAGTAGCCGGATTTGGTGAACCAGGATAACTCTCCTGTGTTATTCTTCTCTCTCTATCTCTCTCTTTATTTTAAGTTACACAACACACACACGTTATCACACTTATAATAATCTCTAGAATATTCTGGTCCTAATTAATTACTATCAAATTAATCCAGAGTGCTCTGGTCCCTAATCAAACATTAATAGTGTTATCTTATTTTATATTGAACTGTCTCCAGAACATTCTGGTCCAAGATAAAACAATTGCTTAAATATTTGACTAAAGTTTAAAATCAATATATAATATTGTTTTATCATTTTATCTTATATTAATTGTTCTCCAGAACATTATGGTCCTTGTTAAGATAATGTTATATTTTAACTTAACATCATTTTTCTCATTCTGCTTATATACATTCTTCAGAACATTCTGTTCTAATCAAATAATTATTATATACTCTAATCTTGTTGGACTAACATACACCAAGAACATTCCTGAGTATAAACTTAACTTTCAGGAATAACTTTTAAAAAGGGTCACAATTCAAACTCCCCTTTCTTGTGATGTTTATTGCTACTTCAGTTTGTACATATCTATTGTTATTGTAGACTTTTTTTCTGACAAGTTGTTGTACACTTATTTAATACGTTTACAAACAGAATACCCTAATTTTCATGCAAACTCGGCTACCCTAATTTTCATGCAAACTCGGCTATATATAGCAAACCCTGAACTGTGTTTCTCTAAAAAAAAAACACTAAACCGTGGTAAATTACATAGACAACAGAAGAATTTGTTCTTTCTCATTTCATATTCGATTTGTTCTTTCTAATTTTGATTTCGATTAAAGAATTCACTGACGATTCCATTGTTGGTTATACTATCTCAATTTTGACTGATGATTCCTCTGACGATTTTGATTTACAAAAAAAAAATTAGGGTTTGGATAGCATCTCACACGGTGTTGAAAACGGATGGAAGATCAACGCTGGAAGTTACAATTGTGAGCCTTTTGTTCATTTTTGTAGAATTATATAATTATTATTATTGTTATTCCATTATGTGTTAATTCATCTTCTTTTTGCTTTCCCTCTTCTTCGGTATCTCCAAATTATCCTCTGCATAAAGATTGAATGATCTACGACAACGATGATATGAGTGTGTTCGACGTCGGCGTAGAAACATAAATTGGGGTTTCAACTACGGTGTAGAAGCAGAAATTGGATATTGATGAGAAAAGCCATCTCCAAATGTTGTTGGGGTATGTAGATGATAATGGATTATTCAAATTTACGAAGTTTACGAAGTTTGGTCTATAAATTATAATTATACAAAAATTATACTTTTCATATGATAATAATGAATTCAATATTGGTTGTAAAATATAATGATATTATGGTATAATAAAACCGCGCGATAGCGCGGGTCGAGAGTCTAGTATACATGATATAACTCGTTTAAACACCCAAAATGGATGCTCCACGATCTTGGAAAAGATGTTTGATCAATATTTAAATATCTTCAAACAATTAATATTTTTTTTGTGTGGTGGTCGGGGTTTGAACCGCAGACCTTGCATATTTTATGCATTGTCCATACCAACTGAGATAAACAATTAATGAATAGTTACACATGAATTACTCTCATCTTCTTGAGAATTTTTTGACCCTTTTTTTTCACATTTCATAAATTTGTAAGACACATATGAATACATATTTTCTATTATTTTATTCTAAAATATTTACAACAGTAACTTAAAATGAGTAACTTAAAATGGATAAATATCTAATTTCGTAAACTGTGATAATGTATAAACATATAAACTTATGCATCGATCTATTATCAAACAATGCAGTGATCTAGTTATTTTAGACTTTAATTTTTTGTGGAGATTTTTAAGAAAGAACCAGCAAAACCAAAAATGGGTGAACATGTGAACATTAAGAATACTAAAAAAAATAAAATGAATCTGTAGTTATTGGTTTCAGACCAAACCAAAAACAATTCAGATTGTAAAGATTTAAAAACAAAGAAGTCATTCAAATTGAACTCCAATCGAAACGCATTTTCTTAAAACATCAGCATGACTAAAACTTGAAAATAAAGGGGTAATCTTGTTTGTTGAAAATCCAGCTGCATATTTTGTGAGAAGATTTACTTTATGTAATGAATCCAAAAACAAATTTCCCTTTAAAGTATGCAAGATGATTTTCCACATCCGCAAACCCCTTTTAATTCTCAATTTTTAGTTATGTTGACGTTTGTAAGGTGTACGCTCCAAACTGGACTTCAATAAAGCAACAATGTGGTATGAAATCATGACAAACCTATATTGTTTTTGGTTTGGTTAAAAGTTTATAATAAATTTTCTTAAATTGTTCTTAATCATCTAGACTCTTTAAATTGCTCTTAGTCATCTAGACTCTCCAAACGTTGTTTAAGGCGTATCAATTCAACCGTAAAAGTTTTAACTTTGTGATCCCCGTGAGTTTAGCTCAGTTGGTAGAGATATTGCATATTATATGTAGGGGCCGGGGTTCGAACCCCGGACACTCCATTTCTCCACAATTAAATTGTGTGAGCTCTAGCCACTAGGCTACTTGACCAAAAAAAAAAAAGTTTAACTTTATGAGACCTCAAAAATCTCAACTAAGCTCCCTGTAAAATGGATATTAATGTCACTCTTATTATTATTGACGATTTTTATTTTGACAATTTTTTAAAAAATAGGCCAAATATTTTATTTTAAATAAGAAGACGGAAGGTTTAAGGTGAGTTCTATACTAGACTACCTTCGTAAGTAGTCAAAAGAACATAAATTCTAACAACGGTCAACAATATTATTCTTACATAAAAACACATGAGCCGTAATAAAAAAATCATGTCCTCTCCATCTTTACCAAGACATGGTTGATATCAATATAATGGGAGCTACATGTTTATTTTATGTTGTTTTAATGGAACATGAATCTCAATGGTACGTTGAAATAAAAAAGGACCACCAACCTCTATTTCCAATAGACGATACATGTCGTCTTTGGAGTTTTGAACATTTTCAGGTGTTGTGAATTGTTCCACAGTTAACCATGATCCACATAAAAATTTGCCGTTAGTTTAGATTTCTACTTGTTTTTTTAAAAGCCAAGGTTAGATTGAAATAAAAAAGAGGCATAAGAAATGCTTACAACAGTACAAAGAAATGCCTATAAAAATGAGTTTCGATTTCTACTTTCAACTTATTCAATTAGTTATTTTAAAAAATTTAGTATAAATTCAATTTTTAATTCAAAGGTGGTTGTTGCTGGAAGGTGGTTGCGTGAAGAAGAGAACCGGAGCGGTCGCTTTGTTGAGACATCTCTTCTGTTTCTCACTTTTCCACTCTTTCTCCTTCCTTAATATACCACTGTTTCTCTCTATTTTTTTTTATTTGTTGGTCTTTTTATGGTGAATGTTTTCTGGTTTAAAATGAAGTGATGAATATATGATGATGGAGAGGGGTTTTGCAAGGGTCGAAATTGGCTTACTTCCTCTATCATTTCTTTGATTTAGTGTTGATATTTATGTTCACAAGCTATGTTACCATGTTTGTTAGGAAGATGGCAAAACTTGTAATAATGAGGAGAAAATGGTACCCTTATTTTCTGTTTTTGTTGTTCGAATCATTTTGCTGATTCTAGACGCAACAAACTCGGGGATGGAAAAACAATTACAATAGATAACAATAAAACCGGGACAATCGCCAAAACCGGGAAAAAAACCATCCAAAAGTGAGGCCCCCATATACACCTAGCCAGGCCTAAGTCACACTGACTTAACATACATACCCCTGCCTCACAAGAATCCAACACACAAACTCCTAGCTGCCTGACGGTAGTGAGCCAAATTAACCAAACCTTTTCTCAACTTTTTATTTCTTCCCCCTAAACTCCAACACTCCCAATGAGCAAAAAGATTATGTGGGATTAAGAAGCAACAATCAATCCACACCATCAATTTTAGCCAAACGAAACACACTATCTCACAATAATGTAAACTTTTTTAATAATTTAAACTTTATTAGTATATATTAATTTTTTGCATGTGTAAATGTATTATTATAAACTAGAATAGAATTATGATACAATATATAGTCGAATTTCTTAAAACCTCGTGTTGATTATCAAAATAGAATTTAATCTAATTGAATTATTAGTTCGCTAGTCCATTTAAACTTATATCACATTGCTTATTTAAAGATGTTCATAAGATATAGACTTTTAAACAAGCTGGCATACCGTATCATGCTTTCAGAAGGTCAAACTTAGACTTTACAAAAATATGGCAGGTCAGGCTTAGGCCTTAGGTCTTGCAAAGCCTAACTCGGCCTAGCATATTCCCATCCCTATGGAGTAATAATTGCTTTCATTTACGATACACGTTTTTTAGCAATATAATAATGACCTCTGTTTGACCATTTCAATACTACTTTATCATATTTATTTTTAGGCTTAAATGCACTTTTCATCCTCTATGTTTCAAAAAGTTGCGATTTTGACCCCCTTAAAAGAAAAAAATGAATTTTAAGACCCCTAACTTTTGCCCCTCTTTTGAAAGTCTCATTATGACCAAGTCAACGCATATGTGGCAACTGACTTAGCTGAGTCAGATGCCACGTGTGTATTTATTTAATTAAAAATTCAAAACAAATCCACCTCATCAATATCTCAAATAAAATAATTAATAAGAGAAATAAAAAAACAGAATTAAATCCCAAAAAAACACAATTAAATAAAAAACGGTAGATTAATAAACACATAGAATCCATAGACGTAACCCAGAAATTGAAACAAACATTGCACAACACCTCTTCCTTGAATCCATAGCCGTAAACCGCACACAAACCACCTACGATCCATGTAACGCCCCAATTTTCTTATTTAATTATTTTTAGTTGAGTTTAGAGTCTTTTATATGACTTATGTGATTTATGTTGATTTATGACATGTTATGGTGTTTTAATATTTTATTAAGTGGCTTTATATTATTATTTAGTAGAATATGTTGGATATTTAGAATAAATATATTTGAGGGGCTGATTTGGATTTAGTTAGAAAATACGTGGTTTGGACGTAGTTAGAATATATGTGTGGATGTAGTCAGAAAATACGTGGATTTGGTTAGAAAATATGTTGAGGGTGTGAGATATAAAAGGTAAGAGCCACACACAAATTAGGTTTAGAAGTCTCTGAGAGAAAGAGGAGAAGAGAACCAAGAAAAGAGGAGAACCAAGAGAAGAGAGAACCTGTAGAGTCTTACAATCATCTAATCTAAGGTAAGAGTGGGACTAATATTCTCTAATCTTAAGTTGTATAATTCTGAAATTGGATTTAGCATGTAGTTTTGTTGTTATTCATGTAAAATTGAGAATTAGGGTTTAAAACCGGATTTGATGATAGAAT
>Ga0315914_1001746_pt1 | contig 33079 bp, 20 predicted proteins | sample MpolenodulesMG_FD_203920 | JGI IMG/M metagenome (GOLD analysis project Ga0315914, IMG submission 203920) | Medicago polymorpha root nodule microbial communities from Los Angeles, California, United States - elongated nodules | ecosystem: Host-associated > Plants > Roots > Nodule | place: USA...
AACCCAGTACCCGCACTTTCACAACAAAAAGATAATAAATAATAAAAAATATCACAACATAATTAAAATATGATATGAAATATTCTAAATCAACATATCAAATATTACGGATCATATTATTTAGCCAAATAAAAGCATCTAAAATATAAAAAATAAGTGCATATTACAATAAATATCAATGACTTTGGATTAATTAACTAAATTTAATATAAATAAAATTATTGGTATAGTATATATAATGTGCAGGCATGGGGTGGGCACTAGAGTGCCCGTACCCGCACCCATACCCGTTCAAATTTCTGGGTAATTACCCGTGCTCATGCCCATACCCAACAATGCGGGTATTTACCCACCCATCATGGGTATTTTTTGCGGGTGTCCACTGGGCTTGGGTCCAATTGTCATCCCCATGTGCGGGGTGAATCACTTTTGGTTTGAGCAATATATTTCTTTTTAATTTGTTAAAAAAAAAAATCTAAAGAGCTACTCCACATCCTCACCCTCCATTTTCTCTAAATTTAATGGATTAGATTTAATTCTTATTAATAATCATGTGAACTCATTCACCTTAACAAATCTCACAATATTAATTACCGTTTTCTTCTTTTGACTCAATCAATATTTACATTTTATAAACACAATTAATTATTAGTAAATTGGTAAAGAAAATCTAATTCTTAATTATTCTTTACAAATTTATCTCCTCTGTCATTTGTTCATAACAATATCAAAAGAAACTTCTCAACAACTATTTCACGATTCACAATCCAAAGTACATATATTTTCCTTAATACCCATTAGTAATGTGATTTTTAGAATGAGTCAATGACTTGATGCTTCCATAGATGTTATTTTTTTTATTATCCATATACACTTTTTAGAAATGATTATTGTTGTTGCTTTTATTCTTTTGGAGGATTGATCCATCGGTGGACTTCTTTGTTTCTAATGCTAGTTGTGAATTAAATTTGAGCATGCCTATGAATTTGAGTTAGACATATCTTTTATCTATTTCTTTCGTGGAGATGAAAAGCTATACAATTAATTTTCTAAGATATGATATTTTTTTAAGAAAATTTTAGACAAGACTTAATTTATGAATGGTTTTAACAGTATGGTAAGGTAAGGCTAGCCGTCGAAAGGAGGAAGATGAACTAAAAAATCTCCTCACGAGATTATTAATATTTATTAAATCAAAAGAAGAAAATCATTATTAATATTGTGAAAATGATTAGGTAGATGAGATCACATGATTATTAATAAGACATAAATCCAATCCATTTAAGTTAGAAAAGATGGAGAGTTAGACTTACTCTAAAGTCAATATATCCCTCCTCGATTATTATTATGATTATTATTTTAAGGGTTTTGTTAACGAGTGTCCGGGACACTTTTTAAGCATTTTAAAATAAGTAATTATTCTTTAAAAGTCTAACATTCTGATTTCCAATACATTGATTACAAATATTTTTATAAATAGCGTTTTGTTGACATTTTCCCTTATTTTAATCACGCTTATTTGATGGAGAATCCGATCCCCTGTCTATTTTCCACACTTTTCACACTTGCTAGCTATCACTTTCGGTTATTCTTTTCAACAAACACGTAACATGGCCATAATACTAATAACCTAAGGCAGTGTTTGGGAACCCATTAAAACCAATCAAAACCCACCTCACATTTCTCAAAATCGAATCCATCAAAAGCAGATTCCTTTCCATTCCACTAGTCTCGCCCATACAACACCCTTTTCCCTTTATTCTATTCCATTTCTCCAATAATTTCTCAATCATAAAACCAGTCACATCCAAACAGAGCCTTAGCTAATAATTCAGAGAAAAAAAAGGAGTTTTTTTTCTTCCAATGGCTGCTGCAGAGAGTATGGTGGAACTGGAATCCTCCATGAAGAGACAAAGAGATGATGAAGAAGAGAATAATGTGGTTTCTGTTTCAACAATGGATATTGAAGGTGGTGATGATAAGGACCCAAATGGTAATGGTGTTTCATCTGTGATTCCTGGGTGGTTTTCTGAAATTAGCCCAATGTGGCCTGGTTAGTTTTTTTTCTCAATACCCTTTTGCATGTTGGTAATAAAAGTTGTGCCTTTTTGTGTGTTTAGTTAGTTATATATATGCACCGACACTTCTTATTGAAGACGTGTCTGGTTTTTAACACGACACTGACACATATGTAATTACATTTCAGTTACTTCAGTTTTTAATGTGTCAGTGTTGTTTACGGTGTTTGTGTCGGTGATTCATTGGCTGGAAAAGGAAATTATTGTGTTTAAACTTGTTGGTTTGTGTTTTTGTATGTTTATGGGAAACTTGTATTGGTTTTTGGGTTCAACTTAATGTGGAATTTGTCACTGAGTGAAGAGGTTTGAATTTGGTTATCTGTTTGGTTTTAATGATTGACTTGTCTTTTCTCCTTGTTTCTGTCAAATTTTCCACCTTTTTTCACTCTGATTCTGCAAATTGGTGTCTTATGAATTAAGTTTCTGTTTGACAATAATTATGTTCCCTAATGTTTGCTTGGCATGTACCTACATACATGTATTGAATCAAGATTTTCGTTAATGGTTGATATTTACAGTGCTGTAATTCGTGGATCACAAAAAATAGCAGTTTGTTCAAATTCTTCTACACCACAGTGCCACAGTTGCTGTTATTTGACAATGCGTTGTACTAAATAGTGTATAGAAAAACAACATCAATTTGTTTAAAATCCGCTACGAAATAGTGCCGATGTAGATACTATTTGTCAACATTGCTTATTTACAACTTTTATTTCTACCTGATACATGCCTGTGTGATTAGTGGAGTTCTTATTATGTCTGTTTTCTTATTTGCATATGAGCATGTGGTAATTTGGCTTACTTTGGTTAAGCCAATTTTTCTTGGTTTACCGGGGTACCAATTTAAGACCCTGGTCGTAGATATGAAATTTAGGTGAATGTAAGAAATTTTGCTAACAAATATATATTGTGAGAAACGAGAATAATTGTTTACATTCATTAGATATAATAAATGGCGTAGATTAAATTTATATAAAATATAACTCGTGTTCTCCCCTCCACCAAATCGTTTCCAGTTTTTGTCTTCCCCATTTGTTTGAATCGCTTCAACCTTTCTTCCATGGTTGTAAATTAAAGCTTAACAATGAAAACAAGATCATAATACTGGAAGGAAGGAAAACCTTTCCTATTTTTTTTTATTGATCAGCAACAGGTTTCACAACTTGGAATTGATTTGGGGATTTAATTTTGTTGGCTATATCATTTGTGTCTCATTTATTGCCTGTATATATTTGCATCGATCTTTTGAAGGTTGGCCAAATATTGAAATTAGTTTAACTATAGGGTATCAAATTGCATGGCCAATATTTGAATATTGTTTAGGAATTAGGACTAGGCGAACTCTGAAACCCGTACAATGTTGGGACGGTGAAATACGGATTTGAAACAAGGGCTCACCGCTCACACATCACAGTGTTTAGATCTAGCGGTGCTATGAAACAAAGACGTGCGGTTTGTAGGTAATTGTACAGAAGGGGATGGCAATAGGGTTGACTGAGTGATATTGGAAGGAGGTAAGAAGGAGATTTGAGTGGAGGAGAGAAACACATTATATTTCTAATGAAAGTTTAATCTAAGCCGTTTATTATATTTAATGGATGTAAATAATTGTTCTCATTTCTCACACTAAATAAGAGTTCTCGACTGATACGCTCCCTATATATATATATGTCAATGATCTTAACTCCTTGGGACTTGCTCTACTTAATAGATAGTTATTGTGGTCCTTTAATTTTGATTCTTGAGTATTTAGCATAAATGGGCGGCCTGTAAATATATAGAAAGGCTAAACAAGAACAAATACTTTCGAAGTTTACATAGAAAGTGTTTATCTGTGGTCACTGAAAGGACCTATCTGTGTCCTTGCAAAGATTGCTTTGTATTCCCCTTTTCTCATTGAACCTCTCTAATTCTTAAGCTCTTTATTTATTTTTTACTGGGTTATTTGAACTCGGAACATGGTTTTAAATGACTTAGATGCAATTATCACATATATTTTTCGAGTAAAGTGCATGCACCAAGCAAATATTCTTTTGATAGATTATTTTGTATTTTATGTTATACCAATCCTAGGACCATTGTCTTCGGTCTAGTTTACTAGTAACAAATTGTGTTTACTAGTAACAAAAGAATATCTTCAGATTATCTTTTTATTGGCAATGAATATATTTGAGTTCATCTTATGGCATCCAATCCAAACAAAAAGACAAAGCATTGCCAAAATCCTTCGAAAAATTTGCACACAATAATCTTTTTAACAAAATAAACTCGGTTTTTGGATTTGTCTTTTTGTAATAAAACTCATGAATTAAACTCGGGTTGTAATTTTGCAGGAGAAGCTCACTCCTTGAAGATAGAAAAGATTTTATTTCAAGGAAAGTCAGACTACCAGAAAGTCATGGTCTTCCAGGTACATGAGGTTGAAGTAAATTTTGAAGTTACAATTACATTTTTCTGTATGTTATGTTACTTATCAATATTTTCATTGCAATGTCATGATGTCTTTTGCAGTCATCAACATATGGCAAGGTTCTTGTTTTGGATGGAGTTATTCAGCTCACAGAAAGGGACGAATGTGCCTACCAAGAAATGATCACTCATCTTCCTCTTTGCTCTATTTCTGAGCCCAAAAAGGTCATTTATACTTCTATGAGTCAATAAATTTTTAGTATATTGAGTCTGTTGTAAAAAAAAGAGTATATTGGGTCTGTTTCGGTTAGTCTGTTTGAGCTTTTTTGCTGGCATAAACACTTGCGAGGCTGTTTGAGAAAACTTATGGAAATTGCTTATGAAAACAGCTTATAGTTCAAAACAAAATAGTTTGAATTTATTTTATCTTTTGTTATAGAAATGACTTATACTATATGTGCTTAATTGAGTTTTTTATCCAAATTGAACTTATGTCTATATTTCATGCTTAATCGTGTCACTCAACTTTTTTTTGACAGAAGCTTAGTCACCGAGCTTACATACTTCATTTTCACTGTAATTTTCTGTTTTAGGTTTTGGTTATTGGTGGAGGTGATGGAGGAGTCCTGCGAGAAGTAGCACGTCATTCTTCAATTGAAAAGATAGACATTTGTGAAATTGACAATATGGTTGTTGAAGTGAGTATGCCGCACACAATTGTATTATCCTTTCTCTAACCTAAGCTAAATAACATAATTTTAAATTGCGGTTCACATCTGTGATTGCGGCCGTAATGTCAACCTCATTTATCTGCATTTTATGCAATTTCAAAAATCCTAATGCAACTGTGACCAGGACCGCAATATAAAGGGTGTGTTTGTTTCAGCTTTAAAAAAAATAGATTTTGAGTTAAAAGAGTCTAGAGATTGTTTTTTAGAGATTCAAAAAAATCCAAAACAAACAGACTCAGAATATTGACTAAATTATCTTGCTGGGCAAGTTAATATTCTACATGCAATTAGTTCTCTATTTTTCTTTTCTGATTTTTCTTGATTTGATGTAGGATTTTCTACTTAAGGAAATTGGTTACTTTTTTTCTGGTCTCTTTCAGTCAGTCTAAAAAGTATATAGTCTATTGCTAGGTGACTTTTAGTTGCAGTATGTAAAATATTGAAGTCTTGACTTTGTGCAGGTTTCCAAACAATTTTTCCCTGAAGTTGCAGTAGGGTTTAACGATCCACGTGTGACTCTTCGCATTGGTGATGGTACGATCACCTACACTAATATGTTTCCTTGAATATTTGTGTTTAATTTTACAGCGTTGTTGTAAAAAGTTTTACACTATGATAGTGTCACTACGTTCCCCGACTTTACGTCCCTTCACCAGCCAATCGAACCTACGTAGAAACTCGTTCCTGACTATAGTGTCACTATCAGCAAATCACAACCAATCATGTGTGACTTTAGAAGTAGTTGCGATAAAAGTCAAACATTTTTAATGATCTGATGATTGTAATTGATTGAATGTGTAAAAAAATATTTACACTGATGGTGTATACGAATTAAATTCTAATTATTTTACTCCTCATGAAGAAGTCATGTTTATCTCATGATGGCTTTTCTCACAATGGTCTAGGAGTTGCATTTTTGAAGGCAGTTCCAGAAGGAACTTATGATGCAGTTATAGTGGATTCATCTGACCCTATTGGTATGCTACATGTGTAATACACTACAGTTTTAGTACCCTATGTGATCTAAACTTTTTTTAGAAAGAATGTGAACGTTATATTTAATATCCTTAAGGTCCTGCTCAGGAGCTTTTCGAAAAGCCATTTTTTCAGTCAGTGGCAAGGGCTCTTCGTCCAGGAGGAGTTATGTGCACTCAGGCTGAAAGTATATGGCTTCACATGGATATAATTGAGGACATTGTTTCCAATTGTCGTCAGATTTTCAAAGGCTCTGTCAATTATGCTTGGACTACAGTTCCTACATATCCAAGGTATGTTTTTGTAATCTATTAACCTATTTGAGAAGAGAAATCTTTGCTACTAAAGTCACATGTTCAAATCATAGAATCGGCCTCTTGCAAATGTAATATAAGGTTGTCCACAATAGGTGTTATCAATGGCAAATGGCGGATTACGGCAGAAGCCAAAAATCCGCGATATAAACACGGTGTTAGTGTGTTACGGTCTATGGCTGAAAAGTGGCGGATACAATAGGGGCTGCAACCTATAGCACCTGGTAAAAAATCCGCCATGCCATAAATGGTGGCTATTTGACAACTCAATCTGTAATATACCCTTTTCCAAAACGGGTCTGACCCTCCGAGGACCCTGATATGGCTGGAGCTCTATAGAACTTGACTTCCCTTTTTCTATTTTCCTGTTTGAGTTCTGCAAGGTATACTCCTATGTTTTTTTAATAATGGCAAGGCATACTCCTATGTATTAATTATTACATTTATGTTTATAGGTATGTTTTTTTATTTTAAAGGCGTTTATAGGCATGTTAATTACACCACAAAACGGTCATATGAAATTAAAATCCCCTCCAGCAAAATTCAATGCAGACCGGTGTTGTCAATTGCGAATCGCAGAGGATCGTGGTTTGTTCGAATTCCGCTACGCATTAATCCCATAACATCTATATATTTCACAGTATTTTGTATTAAATAGCGTATCTTAGAAAAATAGTGATTTGATTAAATCTCAGTATGTAATACTAGTGCTTTAGCCGCTATTCAACGACACTGATGCACACCTCTTGTTGCCTTTTTATCGTTTTTTTTCTTTACTTCCTCTATGAGGTTCAGGTTTTAGATTGTACTTGACAATGTTGTATACTACTCTTTTTTCTGTTGAGGTTTTGAAATGTATATGATAATCCATCTTAATATTTCTTTCATTTTTTTCGTTATAGTGGGATGATTGGTTTTATGCTTTGCTCAACTGAGGGACCTCTTGTTGATTTCAAGCATCCAGTGAATCCTATGGATGAAAACGAATGTCAGAAGTCAGTAAAACCACTCAAATTTTACAACTCTGAGGTATGTTGCCTCAGCCATCTTTTGCATTTCCCTCGTTCTTTTCAGAACTTCTAATTCTTATCTTCATCTTTCGGTTATACTTATATCTATCTTTTCCTTCAATTCCAGATTCATACTGCAGCTTTTTGTTTGCCATCGTTTGCGAAGAGGAAGATTGGTTCCAAAGAAAACTGAGAAGATTCTTAAGAGCTCAAAGTAGCTCATGTGGCTATTGAAGTGTCATTCATATCTTTTACTCGATTGGTCCTCTATCAACGAACCATGGAATAAGTCGGTGCCTAAATTTGATGTTGAGGAGTAACTGTTTATTTCAGGATAATGACAAAGTTGATGGATTTGTTTAGCAATAATTTTCCTCATAAACATGACCGCCTATGTTGAACCATGATTAGCTGGTAGATAAAAATTTTGGTCAATGAAATTGATTGCTTTTTATCTGTTTTATCTTTTAAAATTACACATGTTTTGAGATTGAGATGCATTCTTTTATGATCTGTGCTGTGTCTTGAATGCTTTTGGTATCATAGGTTCTTTCATTTAGTATCATGTTGTATTATTAAACATCATGCTACAATTCACAACAAAAACCACAAAACTCAAACAACGAAAAATTTTACATTGAGATATTTAACGTCAAACAGTTAAGATGATGGTTTTTTACAAGTTTACAACATATTCTCTTAATGAAATTCCTCAAATTGAAATAGCTTTTGGTTGTTGATTGAATGATGTTGAATGATGCAACAAAGCTGGCGCTTCATCTGTACCGCATGTGCGAAGTGTGTTCGAATAAGAAGTAATAAAAGTACTAGATTCACATTCATGCTCACATATTTCTTCGATTCTCATATAGTTTTCATTATTCATGCTCAAGCCATAGCCATAAACCTCTCTCTTTGTGGTAAACACCAAAAGATCACCATTTAAAACATTAAATCCTGTAACAATATGATCATTTTCCATGCAACAACTTTTATCATGTGAACCATGCCTTGCTTCTTTCGGCACCCTCAACATCGTTTCATTCTCAAAATTGTATGCCATAATATACGGCCTAAAATAAGGGCTGCCCTTTTCCACGTAAGGAAAACAATCTGAGATGAAGTGAACGGCTCCATTGTGAAACACTAGCATGTCAAATTTCAAGCTTCTGTTACCGTTAAACAAACTTCCCTCGTTTCTCTTCCAAACACCTTCCTTTAGACATAGACTTTGCAATCTAAATATGTTGACCAAATCTCATCAGAGTTATCATAAAAAATAAACACCATGCAATCATGTTTGTCATCGTCATCACATTCAAGAACAACTTTGATATCTAAATCAACATTTATAGGTTGCAGTTGCTCTGGTAATGGAATTGGCAACCAAGTTCGTGTTGCTGGGTTGCTAATAAACAACTGGAAATCATATGGATATAATTGAGGACCCTTTTCAGTCAGTCACGAGGGCTCTTCGTGCGAGCGGAGTTATGTGCACTCAGGCAGAAAGTATATGGCTTCATATGGATATAATTGAGGACATTGTGTCGAATTGTCATCAGATTTTCAAAGGATCTGTCAACTATGCTTGGAGTACAGCACCATGGTTTTCTCAAATTGCTTTTTTCCTAACATATTTTCCTATTTGAGAAGGGAAATCTTGGCAATGAAAATCACATGCTCAAGTTGGAAAAGCAGCCTCTTGCAAATGGTTACAGAATGTAAGATAAGATTGCGTACAATCCGTAATATTAATGGCAGAATGCGTACTATGTATGACGCCAAAAATTTGCAATATAAACATGGTGTTGCGGTCTATGGCAGATTTATTAGATGCTGAGACCTATGCTAGCACAGAATCCACCATGGCATAATTTGACAACACCATCACAACGGACTCTTCCAAAAAGGGTCTGACCATCCCTCGACTGCTATGACGGGAGTTATAGCACTTGATTTCCCTTTTTGAATTCTGCAAGACAAGACACCCACGCGTCAAGTGATTAAATGTTAAGTTATATGTATAATACTGCCACAAAATGATCAGTAAATCCCCTCAACCAAATTCCATTGCACTCCAGTGTTGCAGATTCAAATTCTGCACGCAATAGTGCTTTAGCACCACTTAGCCTAAACTACACAACATTTTGTTCAAATTCCGCCTTGCAATAGTACTTCAGCACTGCAATCTAACAGCACTGATGCACAACTCTTGTTACTTTTATCTTTCTTTTTTTCTTTACTTTTCTCAAGGAGGTACAGATTTTGAATTGTACTAGACAATGTTTTATAATGTGCTTTCTGCGTTGAGGTCGATTGATCTCTTTTATGCTTGCTCAACCAAGGGACCCCATGTTGATTTAAAGCATCCAGATGAAAAAGAGTGTCAAAGGTCTTTAAGACCACTCAAATTTTACAACTCTGATGTGTGTTTCCGGTTATTGTTAAAGAGTTCCACATCAGAGAAAAGATGGTCTGGACATGTGTTTATAAGTGGGGGCAATCCTCATCTTGTAAGTTGGTTTTTGGGGTTGTGTTAAGGTCAGACCTAATGCACCATATAGGACTCTTTAACTCACTCTCAATCCATCTTTCTTTTTTCGGAATGATTTAAGATAGTTTTGATAAACAATTTACGGTTAAATATGTTTTTAGTCCCTATAAATATGTCAACTTTTTGTTTTAGTTTCTCTAAAAAATTTCTTCAACTTTTAGTCTCTACAAAATTTTCTCATCTTCACTTTTTGTCCCTTTTTTTTTTTGGTAGTGGCCAGGGTCGAACCCCAGACCTTGTATATATTATGCATTTGTCTATACCAACTGAGCTAAGCTAACTCATATATTTGAGTAAAATTTTGCAGAAATATTCATAATATGATAAGAATCTCTCCCAAAAAAAATTAGAATTGTTTAACAAAACATGAATTTAATATGAATTTATATATTTTGGACAGTTAAAAATTCATATTTAATTTATGTTTTGGTAAAATATTCTAATTTTTTTGGAGAATTTTTTTTTACAATATTCTACGCATTTCTGCACAATTTCATTAAAAAATACAAAAGTTAATTTAAAAATAGGGATCAAAAGTAGTGATTGGAAATTTTAGAGGGACTAAAAGTTGAAAGGAAAATTTTAGAGAAAACGACAAGTTGGTATATTTATAGGAACCAAAAACACATTTAACCCAACAATTTATAAGCTATTAGCTATTATTATAAGATATTCTCAAGAGCTTGTGAAAGTAAGCTAAAAACAACCTATAGACATGTCATAAGTTGTTTCCATAAGTTATTCCAAACAATCTCGCAAGTGCTTATACTAATAAATAAGCTCAAATAAGTCAAACCAAACAACCTATAATTATATGTTCCCTTGGCAGAGAGAAGATACCAAATAAGGCACCTTCCACCTATTTTCTATCACAATATAGTGCATGTAAAATCATATTCCTGATGAAATATTGCAGGTTTCTTTGTATTGCTTGAATAATATATACCTAACAATGTAGCACCAACAATTTCGACTGAAGGGGTATTTGGTGTCTGTCTGTCGACACATGTGATTACAATTAATCACCTCTATTTTATAGCTGATATAAACAAACCAATCACAATGGATAGAAAGTTTTTCACTTACTATAAGCTGGTAAATATCATACAATCATAATTCATAATACAGTATTGATAACATTTATTGTTTAAACATTTTAAAGTGGCTACATATTAAACTACCTCAATCCACTCTCACTCACTCACCCTCTTACATCTTTGCCTAATTCCTCATCCATTTTCTTATCCAAATATCTCTCCTTGCAACCATGAAAATAGATCATAAAAACCACCCATTTCAATGGAATCACCATGCAGAACAATCCAACTTGTATGAAAATTCCATTTCCTTGTTCATAGCCTCCAACATAGTAGCAAAAAAATCTCAAAAACTGTCCCCATGCAAAGAAAATCAACATCAGAAAAAGTCCTTTTCTTTGGCACCCTTTGCTAAAATTAAGTGAAAGTACTAATGCATCAATACCATAAATCCCTTCCAATATTGAAATTACAAGACTCATATTCCACATAGAACTCCATTCCAAATACATCTTTAACAACTTTGCAAACAACATGCTACAAATCAATGCAAAAACCACAAAACTCAAATCCTTCAAGTAAAAATGCCAATTTATAAATATCCATAGTAATCCAAGTTGATGAGTAGTTGTCAAGAAAACAACATATATAAAAGTGAGAAATGAGCCTCTCAATTTTGATGAATCAAGAGGTTTGTCAATCATATCCTTAAGGTTCATTTTCTTCTCTTGTTGTGAACCTATCTTTGAAGCTAAATCTATAGCAATAATTGCAGTTCCAAACTCTAGAACATGGAGAGGAAATATATAAATCAAACCAAGTTGAATCAATTTAAGGTAATAATCATTATTCATAAAATAATCTACCATGGAACCAGTGTAACTATGGTGAACATGTACATCCTTTGAATTAACAATATGGAAGGTTTCAACTAAGGTTTCTTGGAGCTGAATTTCAAAGTAAACCATGATACAAAAGAGAGGAAGAGAAGTGAGAAAAGTGAAGATCATGAAATTGAAATTTTTAACATATATGATTATAGCTGCCTTGAGTATATCAGATACCTCTAGCTTCTGTTTCTTCTTGAGATTGTTTTCACTCTCCATGTCTCTTAAACTTTGAAGAACAATATTATGTGAAGATCATTAGATACTAGTTTTTTGTTTTTTTTTCTCTTTTATTGGAGGGAGAGAGTCATGAGAAGACTTTGACTCATGACTTATAAAGTAAAATTGGCGTTGCCCACAAAGTCTGTGGTTTCCACTTTCCATGTGATTGCCACTTTGATAATTGACAACTTTTCCTATAATATTTGTCAAAAAGAAATCTATAAATATTGTTTATAATGTAAATAAAGAAGAAGAAATTATAATTAGTATTAGTGAAAATGACACTAATGATCAATTTTACTAGTTATTTAAACTATGTCGTTTGAGGTTATAAGTCCTTGCTTTTACTAGTAACGTAGACCAAACAAAATGTTTTTTTTAGTAATTTTTTGTATAAATACTGCACTTATACAAGAATTAATCGAAAAATTAACTTTTCCTGGACTTTTTCCAATAAAGAAAATTACTATGCATTAAAGAAATATTTTGAGGATAGTTAATTGATGAGTTAAGATTGAAAATTTGAAATATGGTATTTAAACAATATAACGTGGTTATCAAATTCAAAGAATTAATCTACTTTAGGGTTTTAGAGAGCTTCACGGGTTGTTCAATGCAGCTTTAAAGGCACCCCTTTATCGCACCTCTCAAGCATTTGTAAGTTGAGTGTTATGTGGCAGGAGATCGCAGATAAAACCCTTAGTTCAATGTCGGGTTTAATAAGTACTCTCGATCAATCATCTCATGATCCAGACGGTGTGGGGTATAAGCACATTTCTTGGAGCCGATTTATACCACAACAAAAAATCATGCATGGAGGTACTAAAAATTTCTCTGTGGACAAATATTTAGTTTTCTGTTTTTCAATTAAATGATTTAAATTTATAAATTGCACACATGATTAGAATAGTAAATCATAAATTTAACTAAATGGTGGTCTTTTACAAGTTTACAACACATATTATTGTCTACTTCTACAAAGATACTGCAAAAGCATAGAGATTTATAAAATCGACAACAAAATAAAGAAAATGAACCTCAAAAAATGGTAACCAAAACCTTCGATGTGTACTATTCATGATTATTAATTTTAAAATTTTATGCTTAAATAGATAGGCCATAATTATATTGGAAAGGAAATGAAATCAGGAGATAAAGTATAGAACCTTAATATCACTGAAATATCTATGGTGACAACTATGTTATCTATATTTGTAAAAAATACAAAAAAAATACATTATATATCAATAAATGGTTAATAGAGTTATTCATATTAGGTTGACACCAATTAAAACTATTATTTATTTGTCTTTCACTATTTATTCGACTAGTTTTTATCTAAAAGATTGTGAGATAATCGGCAATGATATGAATTCATATGAAGGCTTGAGTTTATATATCATTGTTCATATACTTCCATTATTATTTAATAAATCTAAAAGTGGTTTTTTTCTTATAAATCAGAAGGAATATGATGAAAACATTATCCCATCAAACACAACATTTGTGCTATTTGGCGGGAAAACCTGAAAATATTATGAATGAAAATAGAGAGAAGAAAAGACCAAACAAAAGCAAGTGACCGTACAGATCCAGCATCAGAGTGAAACACAATTTTAAAGAACGAGAAACCATTTCTATCTCAAAGACAACCTTTATTCCATTATAGGAACAAGAAATTAGTACATGTGAGATATTCTCCGATACCGACGCCAATGATAACAATTACAAGTGGCAGCAAATCAACACTTCAAATGATGTTATTAAACCTTTACCCCTCTCGTCGCCTTCCCACTTCCTTCTATGTATACATGCTTCCCCCTCACACCTTTTCCAACTTCAAGGTACTCTTATTCTCATTATTGAATTCATTAACCATATAATTTTTCAAACTTCAGATCTATTTCGTTGGTTGGTTTAAGGCGTTATCAAAAGTGTTGGCCAATCTCCTAAAATATCACGGTCGGCGTTTATGCAAGGAAGACAAATTGAAAAATACAATGGGCACGATAAGGATGATCAAAGAGTGGTGTATTTTTTGCGAAATTGAAAAATACAATCTTTGTGAAAAGTATGCTAGCACTGTCCAACCAAGTTCTAACTAGAGAACACTTCCAAACAATCATGGGAAATTTTCTTGGTTAGAAATTGAAAATAATATATTTTTTGATGCAATTTAATAAATATAAATAATAAAAGCATTTTAAAAAATTTATCAATAAATTAAATGTTCTACTCTTCAAAAGGGGGGTCATATCTTCCCCATACTCTAAAATTGACCCAGTCGTTGCCTTCCCATCCATGTTACAAAACAATCAACTAATAAAAGTAATTTTTAACAATATATTGCAAGATACCTTATGAATTCAGATGCCAAAACATTTACACAATAATGTCTAAAAGATTGTATACCATTCTAAAGACTCCTAAAGAAACGACTGCATAGTTGAAACCCCCGATTACGCGTAACAAGACTCCTAGAGAATGTCCTTCAAAAAAAAAAAAAAAAGACTCTTAGAGAATGAAATATGAAAACAAATTAATTAAAATTTATTAACTCCCTGGTTTCTAGTGAGTTCATGAAAAGTCATTGCCTTTTGGTACCAGAAAAAAAAAATGGCATGGGAACAGTTTTGAGAAAATGATTTTTTTTTCTTTCTAAAACTTTATCAAGAAGAATAAAACAAAGCATGAAAATTAATAAAAATAAACCAATCGAATCACATTATTCCCTATACAAATAACTGATCAGACCAAAACCACTAAAATGTCATGTGAAAAATAAAATAAAAGCAGAGAAATTTAGTGTGGCACACATGATGCTTGATGTCATTGAAATACAGTCAGCAAAGAAAAACAAATCAATAGATCGTAAACTCCTCAAAGTTCAACCATCCAGCGTAATAACAGACGATATTAAGCAAACCAGAAGCGCAGATGGAAAACAACTAGTGACATTGATCCCAGTAGCTAAAGGTGATAGCTACAAAACTCTACAGTAGACGCTTGTGAAGCCCAGTAAGGAAGCTGACACTAGTTAAGGACAGAGCGGTAATGCAAGACCCTAGGCGTGTGCGCATTAGTTAAATAAAACCAACCTTACTGATCCCACACAACCAAGATGCCGATCATTGCAGTCCCAAGAGTTTACCATGGAGAATAAAGACAAAGCAAGGGAGGAATATTCTAATTGACATGCAAACATTTAGAAGCGCCAACCATCTATTTAACCACACAGAATGGTGAAGTTTCACTTGGCAAATCTCAGTCAACTGGGTTTCAAGATGCAGCAAGTCAGTATCTATATTTTATCTATCCACCTTTCAACTTCACCAAAATTCAAAAGGAGGATGAGCAAAGATGCAAGACATTTCACATGTGCGTGTTTAGTTAAATAGAATCAACCTTTTTGATTCCAAAAATCCAAGATGTGGTCATTGCAGTCCCAATAGCGTACCATGGAGACTACAGACGTAACAAGGAGAAACATTGCAATCAACATGCAAACATTTGGAACCAGCAATCATCAATTTAACCGTACAGAATGGCGGGAAGCAGACACTACATGCAGTTAGTTACTAGTCAAACTCCAATTTTGATTCGATTTCATGAAGGTGCAGCAAGTCAATAAATTTTATCTATCCATCTTTAAACTTGTCCAATTCAAAAGGAGGATGAAACTGTAGCATTCATCGAGAGTCAACAAAAAAAGGTCATAAGCAACTTCCTGATGTTGCAGTTTTAGTCAACTTATATGCAGAAGCAACAAGATGAGAGAGTCAACTTATATGCAGAAGCAACAAGATGAGAGGTTTGTGGAGTCTTGCAGTACAAAAGCAGACAAGATGTACTAAGTGATGAAACAATGCTGTTTTGGCCAATACCCACACTTCAAAACAGAGAAACATCAACATTTTAGGATCCTTATTAATGACAATATATCAAAAATCACCATAGTGGATTAGCAAGACTAAAAAACAAAAAATCACCATAATATATATAAAGTAGGGAAGACTGGAGCGACCTTCAGGTTTTAGTAAGCTGAAGAGAGACAACCGACGCAAAACAGTGTCCAAGGCACCCTTTTGCGGCTACAACACTTAGCAATCCAAGTTCATAGTAATAATCATTCCATTGTCATGACATAACATACTTAACATGTATGTTGTATGCTCACCCAATCCTAGAGAAACTAGACTATAGCAGAGAGGGCTCCACAACAATTATTCATCATTTGCTCTGTTCACAGTCAGATCTTAATCTCTGGAAAAAAGAAAAGGGAAGATTTAAAATATGGGTAATAAGTTCTCAATTCTCATGCCATTCATTAACTCAAATCACATCATCAGAGAAACTGAGTTGAACATAATCAATCGTACCCATTGGCATAAGGTGAATCACGGCGAGAATAACGGTATGGAGGAGGGGATCTGCTGTAGCTACGACCACGAGGAGGTGTTATGCTACGTCGTCTTGGAGATCTTCTCCCATGCGGGCTATAACTCCTGATAAAATGAAGCGAACCCAAATGAAAACATGAGAAGATGAATATATCAATAAAAGAATGGTTGCTACAAAATGACATGTTTGAGATGCTTATTATAATGCACTTAGAAATTGTACAGTGGAAATGAGGAATTTAAAATATTATGAATGTTGTCAATTTGACATTGAGATCTTTTCCAGCCACTCAGTGGTTAAGTTGAATTTATTTTAGCTAATGATTTATGAATATCCTTTCCAGGCTGAGTGGGAGGAAGGCTAAGAATGTTATAAATCATTGCAGTTAAATTTTCCCAAGCAGAGAGAAATTTCAATTAAATAAATGATGTGAAATGGTGATACAAATCAACAATTAAATAGAGATTGCAATAAAGAAGTCAACAAATCTACCAAATTAACAAGAAATAAAAGGCAAGCTATGAAGTACATAAAATGAGAAGTGTTATAAGTTGGGGATGGATGATCATGTCGGAAAGCTAGAAATCTGCCATATCCGCCATAAAACGCCACCATCCTTCACAATCTTCCCCGGGCGTTTGTCAAAAAATACACTACCGCAATCCGGCATGGCCAACATTTGACAACGCTAAAAATGAGAACCGAAAAAGTGTTGTCCCCAACGTAATTTGAAGAACAATTACAAGCAAGCACCTCAGCAAAGATATTGAATTTCATTCGTATAGAGGCGAAAGATATGAAAAATATAAAAATAAAAAAGATATGATGCATGCCGTTGATTATTTCACCAACTTCAAGCAGGTTATGGATTGTGTTAACATTTTCTAAACAAATTCCTGTTCCCATATCAGTGCGAAAAAGTACAGTTTTGCAATCAATGTATCAAAGATATTTGCATTCCTAAACAATGGCGTCCAATCCAAACTGTAACAAAATAAAAAGCTAAAAGCTTGCAAATTGAAATGCAGAATTTTTTTATTCATATAAAGCGTGTGCACATAAAATACCTGCGATCATAACCATAATTTGGACTTCCACGGCGCCGATAATAAGGACTAGGACTTCGTCTCCTTCCATTTCCTAGGCCTCGTGAACCACCGCGTGAACGGCACTCCCGAGCAAAGTGTCCAGGTTCACCACATTCATAGCATTTGAGGTCATCCCCTCCGCGTCCGCCACGTCCACCACCACGGCCTCCTCCTCCACTCTTAGAATTATGAGAAAGCTCGACACGCCAGCCATTTTTTCCTATACAACATTCGTACATTATGATAACCCCAAATCTCAATATGATGCATAAAAAGCAAAAAGACAAATGCTAATCACCAACAACATACACTCAACAATGATGACAAATTGACAAAACATGAACTAGGCAAACTTACCATCCAATTCATGAATTGCATCAAGGGCATCCCTCCGATCATCAAACTCGATAAATGCATATCCTGGTGGTCTGCGAGCAACCCAGACACTGTATTGCAAAAAACAATAATTAAAGCTCAAGACTTTGAGCTAATAATGATGGAACAAATTATGAAAAATGTGTAACACAAACAAAATGAAAACTAAGTTCATGAACAAAACCTATATCAATATTGTTAATCACAACGCTGGCCTTACCATAAAGCAACTAAAGCAATGGCTTTAGGCCTCTAATTTTCTTTAATATTTAGCCTATAAATCTAGACCTCCATATAATTTGTATATATTTTTTATCTATAACATATTTTAGTGTTCTCCTATTAGAACATAACTAATGGTGTAGCAGCGGTAGAGTACTCTTTCTTCAGCCGAATGGTCACGGGATCGAACCTGCCATTTTTAGTTTGGGAGTTCACATTCCTCGCATTTTTGTGAAGGAAAAAAAAAATATTAATTAAAATAACTGAATAAGAAAATATCTACTGTCGAAGCAGGATCAAACCTGTGGCGCCATCTATCCAAGACAAAATCTTAACCACCGAACCGTTATTATACCGTCTTTGAATCTTCGTTATAGAATTTACTTAAATTATTCATTCTCTATACTCTCACTAAATTCTCCCATAAAAATATAATCAAATTCCTTCGACGAAGGAAAGTCGAAGGAATTGTTGATAAAAAAAATCCAATTTACAAATAATTATCAACTAGACTTAAAGTAAGTAACTGATAACTCAATCATTAACCACAATTTTAATGTTCATAAATTATAAATTGTAATTATTCTTAAAGTGAAAATATTTCTACCAATTCAACAATTTTCCTTTGTTGAAAGAGAGTGCAGAAGAAAATTACCTGCGAAGAACACCATACACACGAAATTCATCTTCAAGTTCCCTCTCAGTAACTCGAGGGTCCAAATTCCCAATATAAACCCTAGCCATTCTCCCAAAACCTATACAAAATTATTGTGAAAACGAAAAAAGTTACTAATCATCACCAAAAAAACGGAAAATTTGAGAAGAAAATGTACGTAATTTTACAGTTTGGGAAATCAGAGATCACCTGCAAGTGAAAGAATTGTTCAGAATTCTGAATGATCGTGAGTGAGAGAGAAATCAGATTTTTAAATCCCTAGAATTTCTAATGCTTTAAACGATGGCGTTTTGGGCTTATGGTTCAATAGTAAAGAGGAGATAAAATTGTTTGGTTTGGTATTCTAATAACTTGCTTTTAAAACCCCTTTGTACTTTCTTCACTTTTGGATAGAAAGGTATCCCAAAAATAGGATTTGGGATAGTTATTTAAAGTACAACACTAAAGTGTGTTTGGTTTATAGATATATAAAGGTTGGGTTAGATCGGGTTGTAAATATTAAATTTCTAACATGAACTTCAAGAATGTAAAATTGACATAAAAAATTAGAAGGTTTAATCACAGTTTTGATCCCTTATTTTTAGTCACTTGCAAAATTAATTCCTTAATTTTAAAATCACTTGATTTTGGTCACTTTGTCGTATTTTTAGACTAAAAAATTTGTGATGGTGATGTGACATATTTTGAATTATATGTCATATGATGCGATGATGTAGAATGACCACTACTCTTGAAATTACTTGAGAACTTCCTAAAAATTTCAATTTAAATATAATATATCGTCACTATAAGTTCAAAATCTCTAAAAGAGACCAAATCTGAATGATTTTAAATGGGAAGACAAATTTCATAAGTGAGTGATAATAAGGGGGATTACAATTGTAATTAAATTGTGAGTCAGTGTGTCAAAGAATATAGTGGAATATGAAAGTGTTATAAATAATATATAAAATAATATTTAAAAAACGGTCCTGTTTAAGTTTGTCATTGCCATGTCCCTTATTTGTGTCCATGTTTTTTTATACCTGGTCAAACCTGACCCCTTGCATTCGGAGTGAGACGGGTTTTATACACCCTTAGTTTGGATGAGGTAATTGAAAATATTAGAGAAATTAAAATTCTATGTAATTCAAAACATTCAATTGCATTACCTTCATTTTGTTTTTGTTTAGATAGAGTAATAAATTAAAAAATAGAGGTCAATTAGATGGTAACGGAAAACATTATAAATAGTACATTTATTGTGCTCAATGCTCATTGTTCGAGGCAAATTTGAAGCATGATGTCTTCGTGCTTTGAAGTGGTTTAAACATCAAAATTCCTTCTACCTGAACCAAATTTAATCTTGAAAACCAATTTGATGTTGTATATTATTAGACTAATTTGTTGTTATTGACTCACTGTAAGATAAAATACACATGCGTAATTCAATGATCCTCCTTTTAAAAAAAAGATTAAACGGTTTAAATTAAAATAATTAACAGGATCTATGGTTGACCACTCTTTAGGTTGGTCCACCATAGACATTTGAGATTAAAGTTATCAGTCAGAGACGTTTTTGAATAACGGAGCAAAAATTAAGGGACCAAAGTGTTGATTTTTCTAGTTATGAGGCTAAAATAAAAACTAGAAATTAATTAGGGAACCATTACACCAATTAAACCAAAAATGAAAGTATGCTACAATAACCATGTGCCTCTCATCGTGAATTGTTTTTTGTTTGAAGTAGCATTTCGAGAATCTAAAATGTAAAGACCTTATGTCAACAAATAACAACTTAATGCTATTAATTTTCAATATAAAAACGAAAAGCTAATATATAAGTCACTAAAAAGAAAACCACAAAATCACATTCATTTGGTTATAACATTAAGTTTTGATTTTGAACAATCCATAAGGCATAAGTCATTAGATATACTCCATATAAGTATGAAGGAATCCTAAAAAAAAGAAAAGTATGAACAATTTTCATGGCCGGTCCTAACATTTTTAGTGCTCCGGGTGAATAAATCAAGTTGCGCCCTTTCAATTATTTGAATGTTTTTCTTATTACATTTTTTGTTGCAAAAGACTCGTTTATAATCAAAATTCTCTAATAATATATTTCAATATAATTAATCAAAGTGAATTAAAACGAAATATATTTTTATATCGGACGAACTATTAAGTAAAAATAATAATTTTAGTGCCCCTAAAAAATTGGTATCACGGGTTGACGTCCCTCTTGCCCACCTTCAAGGCCACCCTGACAATTTTGTTCACTTTCTCATGTTTTATAACTAAACACATTTTATGTTCTCAATTTTGTAAACCTCTTCATCATACGATATGTCTACTTTTCAAAACAAAATCAACAAATACGTAGAATACTAATAAGTCGGCCCTAACTTTCTCTCTTTAGGTTCTCTCTTCTATTTCTTGCATAGAATGGGTGATTTTGAGTCAATCTGTGACCTGAAATCACCACTCTTCATCATTTTCTCTCTATTTCAACCTAAATAAGTTATTTCCATGAAGATCTAGATTCCTTTTTCTTTTTTTGTGGTTTGGTCATCTGAGTACAACATTTTGTTGTTCGTTGTCTTGTGTGACGTTGTTTGATTTTCTGTCTTATTGCGGTGTTCATTAAATTCTTATTGAAATATCGGTGATTCAATCAATGATTTACGTGTCAACGTTGCAGATAGGTAGATGTGGGTATTCCAGTCACTTTTAATTGGTGTTATATGTTATTAATTTAAATATTATGAGTTTGTTCGCATATTTATCATTTACATCATGTTGTTGAATGATATACTCTATTTTTTTTTTGTAGTGGAATGATATACTCTATTGATTGAAACGAATAAATATCTTCTTCTTTTTTCAAAATAAATAAATAAGTAGAGCACTTTCTGCCAATGTGTTGATCTAGAAGATGTATTCATTTCAATTCTACTCAATAATTGCTTTATTTTTATTTATTGCGATTTGGAGAAGAAGAAGAAGAAAATGAAACACTTGAATTCTCTCACAATTTTTTTTTTTTACAATTCTTTCAATAATATATTTTTTTTTCCTAAATAATTTAGTCACTGGATATTCACCCTATAATTGGCAATTTCTACGGTACACTCGAAAAATTGGAGTGTATCGGTACATTTATTTAAATTAATAGTTTAATGAGTATTTTTTTAGAAGAAAAAATATTTTCTATCATTTATAATTATAATAACTAAATTTTATTTTTCAAAAGTGTCGGCAAATCAAAATTCAACTTTTTTAAATTTTTATTACTCATAATAGTGAATATTGTTTATTTTTTTCGATAAAATGTTAAAAAATTAGTATGATTCCTATAAAGAATAAAATGATGTTTTTTCTTATGAAAAAATATTTCCTAAAATATAAAATTCGACAAATTCTATTTATTACATAAAAATGATAGTCAACATATTGATTTATGAAACGGGTGTACCGACAGTGGCGCAGGCACCACCCAGCTAGGCTAGGCTGTAGCCCAGGCTCTGCTGCTGCTTGCTTTGTAAAAGTCCAGCCCAATGCCATTTTTCCTACTTAAAAAAAAGAAGACAGAATTTAGTGTTTTGTTTCTATTTTTTCAGCGCGTATACTCTTCTCCTTTTCTAAGACAACAAGATCAACAATGTGTGGTTGAATGACTTGATGATGTGTTACACCGAGCGGGAAATATTCAAGTCGTTTGATGATGTTGATATTATTCGAACATTCACTCGAAAGAGATCGCAGAAAGGGCATTTACCTCCTAATTTTATTTAGCACGCTATTGACAGGTTATATTTCATCTTTCTTATTTAAAATTGTACTTTTGTTGAAAAAATGACGAACCTCTTTTATTTCGATTTATGACTATTTATATATAGTATGTCACATATGAATTTGCGATAAAATTTTTGCCCAAGCTCTATAAAATTCCTGACTCCGCCACTGTGTACCGGTACACCTTAATTTAAGGATGTAGAGCAGAAACTCCCCCTCAGGTGATTGTCAAAACTTCATGTCACGTTAACATTTTTATTTTGTACATGTCAAATAAACTTTTAATCAACCCACCTTTGCTATTGCCGTTTCATGAGAAGAATCTGACATAAATTCATTCCGTCATCAATTATGGCGATGAGATAAGTTTTTAAATCGCTCCAATTATGTGGCCAAGTAAACGTTTTATTACATGCCAACAAAATCAGACGTAGGGCATAAAACAGTACTTTTCAACTTCTATCTAAAGAAAAGAACGGTACTTTTGAAGACGGTAATGGTTTTGATTTTGATGTAATAACGGCTAAGGATTTTCGTTCAATTCTTTAGTTTGCTTTTGAGTTGTGTTTTTGTATTATTGTGATTGAGGGAGCCCCCTAATTTAGTTTGTGCTTTGAATCAACCTCCTAGTGACATGTCCAACTTTGGGATGCTCATTGATATTATTTGGACTTAAAAACGACTGTCAAAGTTGCTTGGATGTGGCGGAGGATGCATGGTGGCTGCTCACCTGCAAGGACTCAAACACTCAGGTTAGTGAAAATTATTTTAGTAGTGCCTTGAGTTTAACTGAATAAAAAAATGTATCTTTCACTAGAGTGATGAGTATCTTTTATATAGGTGATGTGTAATAGACTACGAATCCTAAACACTAATGTGATTGTGATATTTTTGACATGAATCCCTTATCAGAGAGTTATGATTCAATCTGACGTGAATCCCATATAAGAGTCCATAGTGTTGGATTTTGGACTGACAAGCAAGGTCTTTTGGGAACTCGATAGCAAGTGAAAATTTTGTAGTTCTAAAAGGTGCGTGGTCATTGGCCATTTGGAACGGCTCGTGATAAATTGGACCATTGAGTTTGTGGCAAATTCAAGTTTTAGTCCGGTTCAACAAGACACTGACACGTTAACATCAATAATAATTTAAGAAAATGAAATAATTTAGTGTAATTATAGGTGTCGTGTCGGTGTTGGACACGCGTGTCCGACATCTGGACACACCTAAATCGAAGAGTATATGTGCTTCATAGATTGGAACTAATTTTTTTTAAAAATAAATTGTCTATCCAATTTGATCGGTGATTACTATTTGATTGTATCACGTGTGAGATGTCATTTGTGAGAGAAGTACCTAATCTAACTATATATATTGAGTTGAAATTATTTTGGAAAAATAAAGAGTTTTGTCATTACAAGAAATTCGTCATATAGCAACGGTAAAAACCGTTGGTAAAGGTCCAAAAACCGTTGATATAGGTAGTAAAACCTATAGAAACGGGCACTTCGTACCGAATAACAAAATATGATTTTAGCAACAACAAAATACCTGTCCCAATAGGTTATACCAACGAAAATTTTATGGCGTCGGAGAAAATTCCGATGCTATAGCAACGTCTGGTTACACCTGTTTAATAGCTTTATCTGTTGGTATAGGACCAGATTATTAGTCAGAAAAGGTCCACATTATCTCTTGCTATAGGCAATTTTTTTCTTTTTTCTTTTACAAATTAAAATTTTTACAAAGTAAATTTTGGCAACAATTCTTGACCACAAAAATAATATATATATTTGGCAATACTTTTTATATGCACCACACAATTTAAAGCAACATTAAAGAGAATGTCAATTATATTATCAAAATAAAAAGTCTTACAATCATATCAAAATAAGAAAGTAATGTCAATTGTATATAATAACCAAACATCAAATAGATACTAAGACAACAAAAAAACACATAGTAGACGAGCACAAATATATCCAAGATAAAAGCAAGTTCTAATCTTCCTTTCTTCCATCTTCATCACTACATTGACTTGGAGAAGTTGTCTGGATTTGGGCACTAGAGCCATCTGTAGCCTATTGATAATAAAAGAAAATATGTTAGAAACTCAACTTAATTACAAGTTAACATAATATTCAAAATATTAACTCGACTTTGTATCATAATATTCAACCTAATACAAGCTCAACTTAATTACATATCATAATATGCTTGATTTGCAGATTGAAAAATAACATTCAAATCTTGAGATAATCGATTTTGCATCACTGACATCATATTTTCCATAAACCAAACCAAAATCCCTTAGTAGGGGCGAAATCCGTAAACAACAGCACATGCTGCGTACAACAGATCAGAAAGCCTAAAAACAGACCCACATGGAGCACCAAAACTGCGATATTAATAAACAAAGAAAATATGTTGACGAGACAACCAAGAAAGCCAGCAAGGTACCGACTATTTATAAACAAAACTATCAGAACAATTATATCTCTAGGTTATGATCTCATAACCTAGAAATTAAAACTACAATTACTTCATTTTTTTGTCACATCCACCTTTAAATATTCCAGCTCTATCTAATATTGAGTTAAAACTTTAAGTCATATGGTTTCATAGCAATTGTTTGTTGTGACTAAACACTGCTACAGAAAGCAGAATACAACCAATAATATAGAAAATATATAAATTGAGAATATATAGTAGAGTAAATAATAAGAGAAATTTATAATCTATGGTGGAAGATTTGAATGATTGTTATTATTGATATAAAATGCAACCTATGTTGACAAAAATCGACATGTCTATTCTAGATTCAACAACTCAAAAGCCATTTTAATTCACCCATTTCAACACATACCTATTCCTGTCATCGAATTGGAAAAAAAAAAACCTGCTATCAATAGTCATAAGAGCTTTCATAATTCAGTTGCAGTAACAACTCAACACTCAAACAACGTAATTCACTAATTTTTCACACTAAACAAAAAAAAACTATTTTTCCACTAATTTCACACTTCCAGAAACTAATTCTTCATTTTTTTCTCACAAATTTTGCATCAATTAGACAATACATAAAAATAAAAACGCGATAAACACAAAAAGGAATTAAGTTATCATGTTTCTTCACATATATAATGCATAGATCTAATACCAGATGAACAAAATCGAACAAAAATGGAAAAAAAAATTAAAGGGAAGAAGAAGTAGGTTTATAATGTTTCATCACATTAAGAAGTTTGTGATTTTAAATGTTGTCACAAATATAATAATCTTAAATATTACATGTACATCCAAAATTTTGTATCTATTATATTAGGTTGAAATTCCTTAAACACATCCAAAACATGGGGGCTATAAGTATTCAACCTAACTACTTCTATTTATAGCTTAGGTATAAATAATATTGTTATTAACATTTGTATGCAATATATTTAATATATTTAGGTAATATATCCATTACCGTAAAAATAAAAAAGTATCCAATAAATTTTTTCTATCAAAGATCTAAATTTATATTCATTAATATTTCTCATTTATTTTCTTTTAGTGACAATTGGAGCCATCAATAGACATTGAATCTATTTTTGAGAAGAACTTTTTTTATTAACTTATCTTAAATCTATGTAATACTATTTGTTTTTGTGACTTTTAACTTACATGATGATTTTATGATTATTCGCCAATATTGTGTAATGGAATGAAAGTTGATTAAATAATATATCATTGATTGACATTTTGATTTGTAACAACATATTAATTTTTAATTTTTCCATGAGCTACATTATATTTAAGTATTATCCATTGCGTTTTTAGAGTTAACATCTACAATATTACAAAAATATTCATTCTCGCCCGTGCGTTGCACGGGTCAAAGACCAGTATTCTAAATACATGAAAGGATACTGACAATGTCAATCCAAACTATGTGAATTGTAACCATGAAACTATTCCTAACAAAATAAAAAATAAATTAAAAAATGAAGTAACAGCACAACATAGCTTGCAAGGGGATTGTTCTGATAAACGAGAATAAATGGAGCATAAGATAAACATATCCCAAGTGTTTTTTTTTTGGTTGTGTGAGAGAAAGAAAATGGTGGAAATTTTTTTAAAAGAGACTGAAAAATTGAGTGCTAAGTTTTGGAGGTATGTGAATATTTGGGGGAAATGTGTGGTGCCTTTTGTCCTCCCACTCTATAGAAACGGTGAATGAAATTCCATGATTCTCTTGACATGGAATCCCGCAACTTACCTTCTTCATCACATGCTTCTAAAGTAAAGTATTTCCATATATTATATACGAATGAATTTTAATGTTTATATTGCAATGTTGATTAATATAGTATATATATATTTTGTAAATTTAAGGGGCCATCGATGTCAGTGATTGTGCAACTAGCGTTTCAAAGCATGGGAATTGTGTATGGAGACCTAGGAATATCACCTTTGTATCTGTATGCAGTATTTTCGCGGATGGTATAAAGGACAACGATGATATTTTAGGGGTTTTTTCTTTGATCTTTTACACCATCACTCTTGTAACTCTTGTTAAGTATGTATTCATCGTCTTGCGTGCTACTGATAATGGGGATTGGTATATTCCGTTTGTATGTCAAAAAAAATTGCTGAATGTTGGAAGATGGCGGGTATGTCACATGTTATGCAGGATAGGCTTGTGCGTTTTGGTATAGCGGGAGAGGTGTTGCAATTTGGAGAAACAAAAGATGTTGTTAGTAAGGTTCTGTTGTCAATTTGGAGTATTTGGCCTAGTAGAAACGAAATGATGCTTGCAGAGTGGTTATCAGTTCAGAATGTGTAGCAGACCAATAGTGCAACAGTGAGTATCCGAGTATGGTACGGAAGTGCATGATATGATTTGTAATGTTGATGCGTGTTTCTTTACAAGTTACAATCGGACTGGTTATGGTGCTTGTACCGCGGTGGGGGGGTGGGGAGAAGGCTATGGCAGGTTGGTTATGCCCTGAGTTGCAAATCCATGAAGAAGGTATTGCTATGTTGAAAGTTATGAAGTGGGTGCAACAAATGGGTCTTTCAAGAATGACTTTTCTTAGTGATTCCCAAGTTCTTGTTGCTGCAATCTTTACCAGAACTGAAGGCCAATCCAAATTTAATATTATTGTTTAACATTATTAGACACGTTTTAAATTTGCAATGTAACTTTCACGTAAAGTTTATTAGGAGGCCAGAGAATATGGTTGCTTAGAGTTTCGCTAGAGCAGCCAATTCTTATGCTAGCCACCATGTTCATGATTATGTTCCTCTTTGTATCAACTCTTTATTGATTAATGAAATGAGTTAAGTTTGTTTCCATTAAAAAAAACGCAACTTTTTATTTCCTTAAAACAATTGCTAAGGTAATTTATTATATGATTTTTAATTATTGATATCGCAAATATTGTGTAATTTGTCAAGTTCAGTTTTTGGCCATTGATTGATTGTGAAGCAACGATTAGCTAGAAGGTCCTTTCACTTCATCTGCTTAAATTCAAAGTTGGTAGAGTGTTGCAATTTCATTCTTGTGATTTATTTAGGTTAACTTCTCAACCGCGAATTCAAGATTATCAAGACTCATTCCTATAAAAATCAAATAGTTAAGACAAAAAGAAAGGAGTTGTTTTAGTATTCCGATTTGAATGAATGAAATGAATCGTCCAATCATTGGTGGAGGCAAAGATGAAATGACTATAAATATAGGCTCTTCAAACAATTAGGAATGTATTGGTGTTCATATCTTAATTTTTGTTTCCCGAGGAGTCAAGCATAAAATCGCATGTGAAAAGTGAAATTTTTATTACTCTTTGTTCAAAATTGTTATGAAACTAAATAGATACCAACATTAGATTAGATGCTAACATATACATGCAGTTCTGTCCAAACAAAATATGCACGTGTAGTAATGTAGTTTGATAGGATAATTGTGATCATCAGGTTGAGATCGAATGGTTCAGATTTAGAAAACGCTAATCTAAAGAGACAAATTCTATTGGTTTAACTCTTAGCAATATAGCGTTTGATTATCTAAAAAAAGCTTAATATCTAAAGAGAAATAACTAACACTCGTCAGAAAAAGTAACAGAAAATAACAAACTATATGCTGTTTTTCAAAATAAAAGAGAATCAAAATAGCTAAGGTCTTTAGGTCTTTCTTCGTCATAAACATTGGACCAATTCTTGAAGATTGTTCAAGCATTTCCTAAATTGTATAATTCTGCTTAATTGTTTCAATGTCGAGTCCCTTCAGCCTCACCGCCGACTCAACACGGCCCTTTAGAGTATTCCTCTCCATAAGCCTGTAACACATCCATTCATTAACCATGAATCAGTCGCACATATACAAACATTAGATACGGTACTTCACATGTAGACTCTGGTAATAGTTTGAAAAAAAATAAAAATGATTGATTGTAATTATATGTGCCGGTGTAGGACATAGACACAGTTTCACTCATAAGTGGTTGTGTCACATGATTCATCACTCTTCAATTGGCTTACCGTGCAATTTCGGCACGTTTCCTGGCTAGCTCTGCAATTTCTGAAAGCTCCTTATAGCTACTGTTTTCATTGAAAGTGTAGGAGCTAGAAGGCTGAAGACCATGAATTGATCTTTGTGTTGATGCCCATTGTGCTTCCCTCTGTTCTCTACCATAGTCTTTCTTTGAAGTGAAGGCAGTCTGTAATGCGAAAATATAAACACGATTAGATAACAAAGGAAAAAAATGCAAGTTCATGAGGCTCCCGTCAAGTGGAGTTCGGAGAAGGTAGATGTACGCAGCCTTATCCCTACAACCAGATAGGCTATTTCCAATATTTGAACATGCGAACTTTAGGTCACAACCTTAGAGTTATGCCAAGGCTCGTCCTTATCAACGTGACAAAATGATAAGGCAAAAACAAATAAAAAATCTACCTTGTTTTCCAAAATATTGTTCCATGCCTTTCCACTCTGAATATAGCGGATTGCGATTTTGAGTATATCGAGAGGGATATAGGTTACCAAACTGTACAGCCAAATTACACCAGCCCAACCCCATCCCATTCCTTGTATTCTTGCAAATTCCCAATTAGCATACACTGCTATAACTGTTGCAACCTGTCAATTACATAACAAACTACTGTTACCGCAACAGAAATATAGAAGATCTCTTGTTGCTAGCATGCAGACAGGCACTTCTATCCGCTTTTCTCAACAAAAGTAATAAGTTATAAAATCTTATGTGATTATTTGAAAAAATCAGTTGTTTGATGAATAAGAGATTCAAGCTTACCAGCTGAGCAACTAGAAAAGCGCCTAGTAGGAGAAGACCAGGTCTATCAGCGACAGACCAACTGCGAGACCTAGTTACGAAAATTAGTGCTTGGCTTATTATGCTGACTTGTAGGTATAAAGCTGCCATCATCTCATCCGGACTATCTCTCAAAGACCTCACACCAAACGTGTCCTGCATGTTTAAAGCAAATGATGCTTAGGATTTCTCCTAGTTGATGATGATATTTAAAAGACAAAAAAATATAAATTGATTTACCGAGTAAAAGTCGGTATCGTTCATTGCCCAGAAAAATATGACTGTCATTAGTGCCATGTAACTTCCAAGCACAATACCAGTAGCAAATATCTCCTTAAGTTTCCAACTATCTGGCAGTGGAGATGGTTTAACTCTATCCTTTGATATTGTCATAATGGTACCTACATGTATATGGTAGTGTTAGGACATTAAGTTAAATATTTTACTATAGTTAGAAAATATTAAAATTGAAATGAAAGTTGTGATAATGTTATCTTACCATCATTAAGTATTGCAATGATCAAAACCATGAAGGGAGAAAAATCAAATTTCCAAATCAAAGCAATAAGCATAAAACCAAACTGCCAGAATGAAAAGAAAAATAATCAATGGATCATTAAGTATATTTATGATTTAAATGTTCAAGTACATAGAAAAAAGTGTAACAATCTTTTGTAAAGCCAATTTTGACACATACCACGATACGGATGGTGATTGACACAGCATAAATCTGTTACATGATCAAACATTTTGTGATTAAAAAACTAAAAAAGTATAAGTGAAGTCAAAAGATTGATATATGCATGGAAACTATACCGTATAGTTCTTCATTCTCTGGAAAATGGCCCTGCTGGTGAGCACAGCACTGATAATGACACTAAGACCAGGTTCAGTGAGGACAATGTCAGCAGCACTTCTAGCAGCATCTGTAGCATCAGCAACCGCAATTCCAATATCTGCTTTCTTTAGTGCAGGCGCGTCGTTTACACCATCTCCAGTCATTCCACATATATGTTTCCTTTCTTGGAGCCTCTTTACGATTTCATATTTGTGTTCTAGCATATTAAACAGAAAGAAAATGGATTAAAATTAAAATAATAGACGTGACAGGAAATTTGAAAACAAAGATAGCAGCTACAATAGCTGAAAAGAGATGACCAAGTATGTTATAGATAGTTGAAAGAAAAAATAATGGATGATTGTGTCCAACAGGTGTCCCAAGTCAAAAAAAAAAATTAATTTAACATGTTAAGAGGTGTCTAACGTGTGTAAGGGAAGTGTCGGTGTCCAAAACGTGTCTGGCATGCCAACACGACACTCTGGAGAAGTGTCTATGCTTTATATATAGATATATAAATGACATTTAAGTGGTAACGTCGATTTTTGGTTTTGACAGGAAACTATTAAATGGATGGAGCAATTCGACAATCAAAATTCCTGTCAAAATCAAGGTTAAAGAGGATATACCTGGAAATACTCCAGCAAATCCATCTGCCTTTTCGATCAACTCATCAATAGGAACCTCTAAATTAGCAGAATTTTTGCCTTGACCAAGCAATGCAGATGATGGATACATGTTTGTGCCCATTCCAAGCCTTCTGCCTGTTTCTTTACCAATGGCCAGCTGATCGCCTAGACAAAAAACAGGATCCGTGATTAATTTCAAACTTCAAAGATACAAACTTTGATTTATGAAATGAGCTACAAATAGTTCTAAATTGCAATTGATAGTCACAGTTACATTTACGCTGCCAATCTTGATATTACAACAATATATAAGCAAATGTGACCGATAAAACAATAAAGTAAGATCTCATTTCTTACCAGTAATCATCTTAACATTCACACCAAGTTCGAGAGCTCTTTTAATAGTTTCAGCACTATCATGCCTAGGAGGATCAAATAATGGTAACAAACCAACAAATTGCCATGGTGCACCAGGACTATCTTTTGTTCTCTCAGGTACTTCCTGTTACACAAATCATACAATGCAAGAAAAAATAAAACAAGGGAATTCGTTCAAGTAGAGAACTAAACATAGCTGATATCATCTTTACTTACCTGACAAGCAACACCAAGCGATCGAAGTCCACGCTCAGCAAACCTATCAATTACTGCATGAACCCTTTTCCTCACATTCTCTTTACAGTTACAAAGTTCCAATATCTGAAACAATATAAAAACATGGCTTACCGGGTTCAATTCCTACTGATAAAAAAACACATAACAAGTTGAAACTCATATTTACCTGTTCAGGAGCCCCTTTGCTAGATCGATGCCAATTTCCATCAGAATCAATATAGGTAAGAGCAGTCCTCTTGTCTACTGGGTTGAATGGTAGAAAATGCACCTCATTGATACCAGCTCTAGCCTGATTAATCACAGCATTAAAATGAACATTTATCAACATTCCAAATTCAGTAAAAAAAAACTTCATATTTTCCTTTCTAGTCCAAAGAAAGAGATTGAGTAAATCAGCATTTCGATCCTCGAAATCAGAAGTGTCGAGAAATTTGGTCCCTCAAATTTACACAATAGAAAATTTGTTTCTTACATTTAAGATGACCAATCAATTTAGTCTCTCGATCAAAATATTCTTAGTAAACATTCATCAAAACCACTTAAAAACATGACTAAATTGACGGACATTGTTCAATTTATCAGCTAAATTGCTACTTTGTAAATATGAGACTATTTTGACTGACCCTTACATGTTCAAGGACTAAAATGTTGATTTACTCGAAAGATATTTATTTTGATTTGACATGTTTACCTCTTGTGGATCAGGAAGCATTCCAACAATTGCAGTATCTATAGCATCCTGATTTTCAACCCTAGAAGCTCTTGCAGCCAGAAGTATCACAAAGTCCTTATCAATACCCTTAGCAAACACCTCAATCAAGTTTGTATCAACACTAAGCTTATTCAAAGTGAGAGTTCCAGTTTTATCACTGCAGAGAACATCCATTCCAGCCATTTCCTCAATAGCTGTCATTCTTTTTGTAATTGC
>Ga0315914_1001747_pt1 | contig 33058 bp, 19 predicted proteins | sample MpolenodulesMG_FD_203920 | JGI IMG/M metagenome (GOLD analysis project Ga0315914, IMG submission 203920) | Medicago polymorpha root nodule microbial communities from Los Angeles, California, United States - elongated nodules | ecosystem: Host-associated > Plants > Roots > Nodule | place: USA...
TATATATATATATATATATATATATATATTTATAAATTAAAGTTCACGTTTTGTGTTTTAAACGAAATATTTTGATAACACATATAATTGATAAGGAGAACAGATTCATTTACTTCAAAAGTAAGTTTAAAGAATTACTTCAAATCACGATCTTTTATTTTAATAGTAATTAATGGTTGTGATTGATATGATAATAATTGTTACGGTGAGGGTTTTGTGCTCCTTTCAAGTCCAACAACAATACACGACGACAATTCACCGGATTTGCTTTTTGCACTTTAACCTTTTCTATTTAGGAAGATTAGCAAGATTTGTTTTTACTCATATATAAATTCCATGAAAGCAACATGGGAATGTATTTTGTGAATCCAGAATTGTGAATGAGACTCGATCTTTAAAAAAATAAAAATCAAAGATTTAAATTGAGGAATGGTAAGGTTGTCGTAGGTTGAGAGATACAAAGATAATAGAAAAATTAAGTAACAATGGATATATTGTCGTCAGACTTTTTTGGTGGTGGCTGAGGTTTAAACCCTGGACCTTGCATATTTTATTCCTTGTCCATACCAACTGAAGCTCACGAGGACATATTGTTGTCAGACTTGAAATAAGGAGTACAAAACCCTCACCATAATAATTATTATCAATTAATCCTAACCATTAAAATGATTTGGAGTAACTCTGACGGGCAGGGATCCTCTGTGAGAATACCACTGCAGGCTGTCCAGTTTCAATCATGACCATTCAATTGGTCTTTTATGCTTTTCAATGACCCTAGGTCAGCCAAATCAATGTTTGGGATTCCACCGGACCCTCCAGTGACCGGATAGGATCCTCTCCCAACTCTGACTTACTTTTGAAGTCAATGAATCCCTTCTCATTGATAAGACTTTAAAATATCACGAGTTTAATAATTTAACTATTTAAAAAAACTACGGTATAGTTCAATGGTAAATAAAGAGTGGGTTAGTATGCCTAATTGGCAAGTTTGTTATGGTTTTCCAAATTATTTTGTGACGCATGGTAGTCCATGATTTTCCAAATTTAAGACGTGCCCTAAAGCCTTTGAACATTCATGTCACTGAGTCTAATTTCGCTTTAACAAATTAAGAGACCGCAGTGGAACTTCGAGAAAAAGCCATCCCAAAATAATCTTGAACAAATTTTAAATGATTGAATACCATGTTTGCTCTGTCTATTTAAAAAACCTTGCTGCAAAATGGAACTGGACCTGAATTACCTAAATGGTGTTTGAAGAATTAGGTTGTGGAATTCACTCATATGTCATAGGTTATATGACTCAGACAACAATGTTATTGCTGGTAATATTTACACTAAAATCTTTGTTGTCTTCACTAGCTGGTTTTTGCTGTGTTGAAGGCAAACTATGCTTTGGAAGCTGCTTGCTTGTATTTTCCTGAGACTCTTGCAAGTTAAATGTCGTGTAAACCGACATTCCAGTGAGAGCAACAACCGCTCCGCCAATGCTCACAATCCCAGGATCTGAGTCGAATAGTAGATAGCCTCCCAACAGAATAACACAGGTCTTAAACTGTCCTAAAACAACATGCGTTGTAGCAGAAGTTGCCCTGCATTGATTGATAATATTATCTTAGCAAATCTTAACCTTACTCAAACAAAACATAACACTATTAGAAGTAGAATTATGTGTCAAAAAGGGTGCATCACTATTTATTAGGAATTTCTATTGAAACTTGAAAGAGGAAAGTAGTCTTACCCCAATGCCAAGGCACCTGACCACTGTAAGAGAAAACCGAGGAGAGCAGATATCAAAATTGCAGATGAGTTGTTTACATCCCACTTGAATGATAGGACTCCTGGTGGATCAATCCAAGGCATCAAAGCTCCGAGAAAGAAAACTGTGATCGGTGTAGTCTTCCACATCAATCTACAATGAGAAAGTTTTTAGGTTTTGTTAATGACAAGTTAGTTTTACAAAAGAGAAATTGGATAGTGTTTGCTAATACTTACGCCAACGCTGTCCAGTTTCCTTGCTGCTGTAAATTAGACCATAAAATTTTATTTATGGCACTTGGAATTATCCATATAATTGCTACTATAGCACCAAATAAATTGAACTCTAAATCTGACACAGTTGCAATTGCTACACCAGCTGATACAGCAGCCAAAGCCAAAACCTGCATCATTGCATTCCATTGACCTTTTCCATATATTTGAAATGGTTCATAAAAGAGAGAATAAAAAGAAGCTGAAGAGCTTATATTTTGACCTTTTTTGAAGATATGGTTTTTCTGAAAAGTATGAACTCTGCCAGAACAATTGTTGGAGTAACAGCAATCTTAGCCATTTGGTAAAAACCAACACTGCATGAACTGATGTGTCAGCAAAAAGGACTATTCAAGAAGATAAGTTATATCTTCTATTCATCGAGGTGACATCAAAAATACATCATAATGACTATTATAATATCTAATCCATGACAACACAGATTGTGACTTTGTTGTTGCCAACATGGATTTAATTTTGGTGCTGAGTACTGAAACATTCTTTATAGTATATATCATTCAATGATCACATTTACAAATTTGAAACATAATGACTAAACATTAGGACAGTAATGAAAATTGGTTCAACAGTCTAAACATTATTAAAAGTCAATGACTAATTTGACACGAAAAATAAACAAAGGACTTGATTGAAATGTTAAAGGTCACTGATGCAGGTTTGCCTAATAAACATATTAGAGCAAGAACATGAACCTGTTATACTTGAGGCTGGTGTTTGCAAGTCCAGATGCAAAAGCCATAACAGCACCAAGTGCAAATATAGAAGAGAATGGAGTTGTTTTAGATGGAGGAGACACAGGAAGCACTGAAAGTGCCTTGAAAATTGCAAGGAGAATCCATGCAGTGATGTAGTGAACAAATGTGAGGAAAATTGGGAAGTTGAAGCCAACTCTTCCCATCACCTATCAACAATAAAGTTATATCAAAACTTCAAGAGAAGCATTTCATTCTTGCTAATATGTCATAACAATGATAAAAATAACATACATGCAATATAAGAAGGAATTTGTACTGACCAATTTGTTTGCCATGATGATCCCAACCGCAACCATGAAGTTGAAGGATAATGCGACCACTGGTCCGCAATATCTTTGTTGTTGGCGCTTGGCTCCTTCCGAGGTTCGGAGCTCATTGTAGAGAGAAGATCTGAGTTCTTCCAGTGCTTTACCTGATAGTTTTAACCATGATGAGAATACTGCATTAGTCTTAGAATGTCTCTATGATCAGTATCATAATGTGATTTAATTATGATAGAACAAAGAGTAATAAACGAATGAATATAGGAGCAAAAAAATGTTACAAGCTTATGATTTAGATTTTAGACTGTGAAAACTGGAATAGAGAGAACCAAATATGAAATAATATGAAATATTCTTTGGAGGAGAATTCTTAATGTTACAAACTTATTGCTTGCCTCTATTAAGACTGTAACATATAATCCAAATTTAAATACAAACTCAGATGTACCCCTTATGCTTAACATAACAAATATCATATAAAATTTGAAAAACAAGAAAAGTAACATTCAAACTTCTAAAAACTAACAATCCCTCTTCAAACTGCTGATATAGGCATATTTTGAAACAGAATCTCATAATTTTTTTAATATATATATATCCATTAAACACAACATATTTGAAAAACCAATCATGGAAAATCAAGAATACAATAAAACTCAATTATAATGAAATATATGAGCAAAGAAATTTAGATAAAAGACCTGTCTCGCCTGCATCACTGTCTTTTCTTTTGATAAATTTTCGTCCATCTCCCAACAGTGAATCCAACAACCCCATAACAACCAAGCTTATTCATGGACTTAGATCACATATTTAATCTAAATGCTTATTTATTTAACACCTTTTCTAAAACACAATTCTGTAACAATTACACACAAAAAAAGCCAAAACAGAATTGCAAAGGTAAAAGGGTCATATAAATGTGAATTATTATGCCAAGTTGCTTCAAATACAATCAATCAATCTTGGAGTATCATATAAACAAAATAATGTCCATTCTTCAAGGAGGGGTTTTTCAAAGAAAAAGAGAAAAAAGTAAAAAGAAAAGTAAATTTAATTTGCTTTGTGTTCTACAAAAGAATATTATTGCATTTGATCTGATTCTGAACTCATGTTCAGTGTATTAGTAACACTTGTTTGTTGTATGATAAAGAATTGATGTAAATTTTGATTTACGGAGAAGCTAAGGTAACATGATCATAATACATGGAATATTGTTGGAACATTAAGAAACAGTCAATACACGTGTAACAACCACCTTGATTTACTTTTTCAGTTGAGATTGCTTATCATAAGATTTCATTTCATCACTAAACTTGATGCAAAAATTTCATCTGATTTTAACTGAAATGCATATATATTGGAAATATCATCACACCAACTGGTTGGTAGCGTTTATTATTATTCACTAAACCAATAAATAAACGTGATAAAAAAACTTTGTGAAACAAATATACATAAGTAATTGGCACTTTTTCATTTAATTCCAATTCCAATCTATTTAATAACTCAAACAAAATAAGTATGTAATAAACAACTAGCTTAACAGATAACACACATTGGTTTATAGGTTTCTTCAAAAAAGATGTAGCAAATACATATTTGATAGGCTACAAACATATATATAAACTTGGAATTTTATATTTTTTTGAAGAAAATCTTGGAATTTTATTATATAACTTATAATACATCTTGTGGCATGCACATATAAACAGAATACATTCAAACACAAACTTACAACTCAAAATCAAACTAGCTAGATCAAAAGAGTGGCAATATTGTCACACTCAGAATCAAGCTTATTTTGAACAGAAAGTAAATAACCAACACATAATAGAGAAAATAACTATAACAATAAAACTATGACATTTGCACCATCTGATTCTGATTCATGGTTGAACCATGGTTCCTCCTCACTCTTGTTCTCCTTGTCACTCTTCTCTTAGGCTGACCACCAAATATCATCACAAGCCATCTAGTCTTTCCAATTAAAAACATATAATATCCAATGCCTATTCCAATCACAAATCCACATCCATATCCAATCGCCACTGGTTTCCATCCAAATCTAAATTTCTCTTCACTCCTAGAGTTGTTGGCCGAAGGTGGAGAATGTTGTTCAGGTCCACATTTCTTTGACAAGGGTAATCCACATAACCCTGAATTTCCTTCATAGGAATCATTTGAAAATGTATTGAACTGCTTTCCTTGAGGTATTTCTCCCACAAGATGGTTATTTGAAATATCTAAGACTGCAAGAAAGCCCAAATTGGTTAATTCTGTAGGAATCACATCAGTGAGCATATTTGATGAGAGATCCAACCATTCCAAGTTTGTCAAGTTTCCCATAGATTGGGGAATAGGGCTGGTGAGTTGTTATGTGAAAGGTTAAGCCCTATGAGTGCATGAAGCTCACCAATAACATTTGGAATCTCTCCTTCAAATTTGTTTCTTGACAAATCAACAACTACAAATATGTTTGGAATTTTCACCATTGGCATATTGGTTCCTTTCATTGTCACAGTCACAGAATCGTAGAAACTCACAAAACGGTTAACTACAGCAAACGTTTTCCCCCAAATCACTTTCTTTTTTATATATGACATGCTGCCATCCTCTTGCACTTGAGCAACACTTTTCATGGCTTCAAACTTTTTTAAATAGGCTTTTGGTAGAGGACCACTAAAGTTATTGCGTGAGATATCAAAAATAATTAAACATGGAAATGGATGCTTGATCTTTAGATTAGGAATGATACCTTGCAACTTATTGTCTTGCAAAACCAACACTTTCAAATATTGCAGTTTTTGAAGCCAATCAGGAAAACTGTCTTCTATGTTGTTGCTTCCAAGGTTTAGAAACTCCAACTCTGTACAGAGAGACAAGGATTTCGGAAAATGGCCTTCTAATTGGTTTCCATGGAGATTTAGAGTCTTAAGCACACATTCCTCTGAAAAGTTACTTGGCAAAGTTCTATAAAATCTATTCATTTGCAAATCCAAAACTTGAAGGAATGATGAATTAAAACTAAGATGGATACCAGTGGCGACTAAAAAATTGTTTCTTGATACCAGTCAATTGATTGTATGCCAAGTTGAGCAATACCAGTGAACTCATACGTGTTAATTCCGGTGTGTCCAATCTTCGTGACAACGAAGTGGACACAACTCATTTCTTTTCAAGCCAAGAAACATGGAAAGATAAAGATGAATTGCTTGGTTGGGTACGTCGACAAGCAAATAGTGTAACACTCTAAACTCTAAAAACGATAATGATACGATCATATCAAGAATCTAGATGTTACTTCTTCAATAAATCACCAAGCATGCATAAATAATACGACGGACTAATTAACGAAAACCAAAAATAACACACAACTACCACCCATTTTTTTCTTCTTCTTCCGTAAAACAGAAAAATCATAACTTTAGTTTATTAAAACAAAAAACTGTGATACTGAGCAACGTTTAAACTTTAAAGTACCTTTGTGGTATATAGCATTGCTCATTTATTTATGCACTCCCTCGTCTTTTCTTTCTTTCCTCTATTCTCTCTTTCTGTTTTTTTTTTTTTTTTTTTGCATATATGATTCTAAATACATTAACATGATTTCTAATTGAAAACAACTTAGGCATGTGTCTGTTGGTTGTTGAGAAGAGACTTTTGTATCATTTTTATCTCAAAATATAAATGATTATGTTTTGTTATTATTATTATTACAAGTGTATTACAGCTTACGTATCTGAAAGTGTTAAGAGTACTTTTCTTGAGGCTTAGTAGTCAGAACAGTAGGTCAAAATGTTCATTTGAAATTTAATAGATCAATTTACAACATTCAGTAGATTATGTGAAGTATTTGGTAAACTCAGGCACAACATAAAAGTTTATGTTCAAATTTGAGCTCTCTGATATGCATAACAAATATAGCCCATCTTAGTTACTCAGAAAAGAAACATATTTGTGATATAAAACTGAATTTTTAAGGTACTCAATCTTGCATTTTATCTCATTCATTTGTTTTTCTCTAATCTATTGGACAGTTAGTTTAAGATTCCTTTAGGATATATAGTTTTTATTTCCTTTATTGTTTTTGGTTCAATCTATTGTTTTCTTCATATTAAAAAAGTGTAAAGAACACAGGACTAAGTTGAAAAATTTAAATTTTTCAAAAACTAAAAAATTGCTTAAATTTTTTGATAGATTAAAATTAAGTTCTGTGATATTTGTTTCGGAGAGTAAAATAGGTTTTCACTCTTATAAATAAAATATAAATCATAAAAAGTAAAGTAAAAGATATGAAGTGGAGAAAATGGTGAGAAGAAAAAGGAAACCAATCAATGCTCCTATAATATGATAACAATGACTTACAAGCCAATGTACATGTACAACCACAACCTTTTAACGAATGTAATATCGAAAGATTCATAAAAGTCATTACCACGTAATAGATGAACTAGAAATTGAATGATGCTTACTAGGATGACAAATAAATAGACACCGACTACTTGTCCAAAACAAGAAGGGACAAAGACTAATTTGGTTGAGGAGAGACTAATATGACTTTTTTTTATGGGCTTGATAAATTTAAAAAATTAATGAATACATGGACCTACTAATGAGTAACTTATGATATTGTTAACTTGTACTAATGATAATTGATCATTAAGTTGATATGTTTTCTTTTTGATTTTGTTAACTTGATTTTTTTTAATTGATTTTTTAAGGATTATAATGATCATGACTTGTGGAAATTTTTTCCTTTTGATTAGTCTCCATCATTCTTAATGCATTGGATGACTTGCAAAAAATTTAGGATGAGTCTACACATATATTTTATGTGGATAGACATCCTCCGGCCTTTATATTCCAATATAAATAAAATGACATTGGTCACCAAGCAAAGACCATCAAAATTTAATATTTTATTTTTAATTTACATCGTGTTCCTTACACTTTTCTATTTCGGTCCTTTTGTTCTTTTTCCAATTTCTTATGCCATTATGATGAGAGTTATGTGTGCTTCAGTTTAAGTCATCTTTTACTATATATGGTTATGGTGATGGATTATAATCCAATTAGTCTTTTGGGAGAAAGTTTTGTCACTCATTGCAGTTATATTTAACTTAGGAACTATTCTCTATAGTTGCGCGTTGCACGTAGATGATATCCGATTAAAAAAAAATGACAATGTAATGTCAAAAGACTCGAAACAATCATCATAATGTAATATGAGCTTGAAAATGAATGAGGCTTATTAGAGGAGGCAGGGGGCGGATCCATTCACAGTCCATGTGTGGCTAAAGCCCCACATGCAATTTCCATATTTTATTTATTATAAATAAGGATAATACTTATTTCTGTCCCTAAATATGTAACGAGTAGTTACAATAGTCTTTCAATGTATTAAAATTCTAAAATAGTCTCTGATTTTACATTTTATTAGTCAAAATAGTATTTGAAGTGACAATATATAAATATATTGAAGGACTAATATGACAATATTAATAAATTATTTTAATGTTAGACACTATTATGATTAACAAAGTACACAATCAGAGACTATTTTAAAATTTTGATACATTGAGGGACTATTATGGTTACTCCTTACACATTCAGGGACCACAAGTAAACAACCTTGTGCAAAACTTGTGGAAACAGACAAGTGCGACACATTTGCTATGATTCATAAGCTTTTGAAGTTAGCTTTGCTTTTGTCGGTAGCAACCGCAAATGTTTGCCAGATTTTAGCCCCATATATACCAAATGTTTGGATCCGCCCCTGAGAGGCAGACTTTGTCACTCATTGCGGCTATATCTAACTTAGGAACTATTCTCTATAGTTGCACATAGATAATATCCGATTAAAAAATGACAATGTAATGTTAAAAGACTCAAAACAGACATCATAATGTAATATGCGCTTGAGAATGAACGAGACTTATTAGAATGGCATATAATGAGACAGTGGCTACTTGTAGAGAGAGAATAATTTGGTTCAATTGTAATGAGTTTGATAAAAAAATTTAAATTAATGAATATATGGACCTAGTAGTAAGTAACTTATGAGTTTTTTAACATTTACTAATAATAAGTATTAGGAAAAATTACGCCAACAACAGACCTTTAAGTTGATCTATTTTCCAAATAGATCACACAAAGCCAGGAGATGCACCTGCAATTCCGTCAATTTTTGACATTAGCACCTAAAATTCCTTTCTGTGTCTACTTTGAAGTTTGAATCCCTCATTTTCTTAGTTTTGCACCAAAGGTTTTCAACTTTTTTATTTAATTCAAATGCATCGACAATGTGGGTATATAAGATTATAAGTTGTTTTATTTAGAAGCGGGTTAAATATGTTGTTGATCCATCTAATTATGAAAACTTTTATTTTTAGATTTTTTTTTTGGTGGTCGAGGTTTGAACTCTGGACCTTGCATATATTATGCATTGAACCTATCAACTGAGATAAACTCACGATGACCATTTTTAAACCATAAAAATTTCCCAAGAATTTGGGTCTCTCTAAATTTTTTGTTATTACTTTTAGTCCATTTTTTACAAATGATCACGTGGCGTGTTCCAAGTGACTTTTTTTTATGACATTTCAATGATAAGACATTAAAATATCATTAGTTTTAACTATTTAATCTTTATTAATTTACCTATAACTTAAAATTAAATAAAAATTGTTCAATTTAAGATTAAATAGTTAAATTAATGATATTCTAATGTCTTAACAAATATATGTCATAAAAAATGTCACTTGAAAAACATGTCACGCGAAATTATGTCAAAAGCAAGATTAAAATTGGTAATAGAAAATATCGAGTGACTGAGGAACTAAAATTTAAGTTTCGTAAATTTAGAGGAAGAAAAAAAAATATTTATTATTATTATTATTATTATTATTTTTAAATTTTTAAATTAATGATACTACGACTACGACTACTACGACTACTACTACTACTACCACCACTACCACCACTACTACTACCACTACTACCACCACCCACTACCACTACTACTACTACTACTACTTTAGTTTGAAGGAACATAATGAATTATATTAACACTGATAGATCAGTCTCCTCAGCACAAGGTGTACCAAAAAGACCACGAAAATTCAAAGATTTTGAACAATTAAGCGGGTTAGCCGATGTCCAAACACAAAAGAGGGCTCGACCACCACATATGAACACCAAAAACAAAATTAGCCTTGTTAGCCTTCAACCATTACAAAGAATATTGATTTTACTTTATCTAGTAGCTGAAATATAGTGCTTTCTTTATTCGTGAATAAACTGCTGTTACGTTCATTCCACACGACCCAAACACAAAGAAGCCAAATAATGCTCAAATTTTTTTAAACAAAGAATTATTGTTGGATCAACTTCTTGGCTGTACAACTATGAAGTACGGACACTCTTTAGATTAGGTGTGTCCTGGTGTCGGACATGTGACGTGTCTGATACAGACGCGACACCGACACATATAATTAGACTGAGTATGTGATTTTCTCAAATTATTAGTGGTGCCGGCGTGTCAGTGTCTGTGCCGTGTCCGCATCCGTGCTTCATAGATGTACAACCACACATACTTGTTTCTTGAAATGAGTTTGAAAGATTTTTTTTGTTTCTTTTGGCTTCAATATTTTATGCTGATGAAAATTATGAAGAGGAAGAATTCTAACAATTCCAATTTTAAAGGGATGAATTTTAGCATAAACTGATAAAAGGGGAAAAAACTTAATAATATACCTTGTCTCCTTCATTTTCTCTCCTTCAATTGATCAAAAGTATTCATTGTCTACGTAAAAAAAAAAAAAATTTGAAAAAAAATAAAAAAACATATTAGTCCTTGTCGCTCTTTTTTTTTTCTTTTTCTTTTTGACAAGTAGTCTTTGTCTCTTTCTTTATCATTCTATTAAGCATTATTCATTTTCTATTACATCTATTACATTATGATGATTGTTTCAAGTCTTTCGATATTACATTGTCTTCTTTTCTTTTGTGTGATTTAGATATCCTCTACGTGCAATTGCATAGACTAATTCTCGAGTCAGATAGAACCATAATGAGTGACACAACTCTCCTATAAAATAAACATTATTCATTTTCTAACCCTTCCATTACGTTCTACTATCTTTCCGAGTCTTTCAACATTACATTGCCTATGTACATTGATTTGAAAGTAATTGTTATCGTATTATTATAGAAGCATTGATTGGTTTCATTTTTTTCCTAGTTGATTGTTTGATTTTTCATCCCACAATTTTTCCCATCCTAATCTTTACTTGATTTTTTAGAGTAAAGTTCAATTTTAATCTTTGACAAAAGGGAAAAACTCAATTAATCTAAAAAAACAATTTTTTTTGAAGGACTAAAAAAACAATTTTTAGTTTCTGAGAAAAATAAATTGTATCAACTTAGTCCCTATTTTTCTTGATACCCTTTAGAGATTATATCAAGCACATCCATTACATTGCGATGATTGTTTCGAGACTTTTTACATTGCATTAACATATTTTTTTTTTGAATTAGATATCTTTTGCGTACAATTCTCAAATTGCATACTATTGTAATAAGTGACAAATCTCTCCCCCGAAAGAGTAATCCTTCACCACAACCATTTTTATCGTATTATCATTATAGAAGCATTGATTGGTTTGATTTTTTCCCTAGTTGATCGTTTGATTTTTTATGCGACAATTTCTCCCACTTCTAATCTTTTTTTATGATTCATAATTTATTTTTAAGAGTGAAGTTTAATTTTAGTCTTTGAAAAAAGCGCAAAACTCAACTAATCTAAAAAATATATTAAGCAACTTTTAGTTTTTGAGAAAAATAAATTGTGTCAACTTAGTCCCTATTTTTTCTTCACTTTTTAGAAATTGCATCAACTTAGTCGCTCCCTTTATTTTCCATTCTAATAAACCTCGTTCATTTTCAAGCTCATCCATTACACTACAACTTAGTCCCTATTTTGACATTACATTAACATTTTTTTGAACCAGACATCCTCTGCGTCACCTGTAGAAACTAATTTCCAAATTGGATATGACCGACAAATCTCTCCCCCAAAAGAGTAATCCTTCACGGAAACCATATATAGGGAAGGATATGACTTGAACGGAAGCAAACAAAGCTCTCATCATCAAGATGGCATAAAAAATTGGAAAAAAGACAAAAGGACGAAAATTGGAAAGTGTAAAGAAAGTAAAGTAAATTGAAAATACAATTTAGTTTCGATGGTCTTTTTCTTGGTGACCAATAGTCAATTTCATTCAATATAATTGTTTGATATTTCTATTGGAATTTAAAGGCTAGAGGATGTCTATCCACATAAAATATACGTGTAGACTCATCCTAAATTTTTTGCAAGAAGGTAAGCATTAATTCAATTCTCTTTGTGGAAATTAAATGTACAACCTGGTTCACAGATATACATAAACTTGCAGTTTTATTAAAAAAATAAAAAACACAGTACATTCAGAGTATAAACTTTACAATCCAAAATCAAACTAGCTAAATAACCGTCGCAAGATTGTCACACTCAAAATCAAGATTATTTTAACAGAAAGTAAAAAACCAACACACAACTGGGAAAGTAACTATAACAATAAAAATATGACATTTGCACCATCTGATTCTGATTCAGGGTTGAACCATGGTTCCTCCTCACTCTTGTTCTCCTTGTCACTCTTCTCTTAGGCTGACCACCAAATATCACGACAAGCCATCTAGGCTTACCGATTAATAACATATAATATCCAATGCCTATTCCAATCACAAATCCACATCCATATCCAATTGCCACTGCTTTCCATCCAAATCCAAATTTCTCTTCACTCCAAGAGTTGTTGGATGAAGGTGGAGAGTGATGTTCAGGTCCACAATTCTTTGACAAGGGAAATCCACATAACCCCAAGTTTCCATCAAAGGAATCATTTGTAAATGTATTGAATTGTGGTCCTTGAGGTATTTTCCCCACTAGATGGTTATTGGAAAGATTCAGGACTTCAAGAGTGTTCAAATAGGTTAATTCTGCTGGGATCCTACCGGTTAACATATTTGACGAAAGATCCAAAGATTCCAAGTATGACAAGTTTCCTATGGAGTTGGGAATATGACCTGTAAGTCTGTTATGAGAAAGATTAAGCCCTTTGAGTGCATGAAGCTCTCCAATAGCATTTGGAATCTCTCCTTCGAATTTGTTTCTTGAAAAATCAATACTTACAAACTTCATTGGAATTTTCACCAGTGTTATTTCGATCCCTTTTGTCGCCACAGTCACAGAATCTGAGTATCTTGTGTCGACATGCAGGTATGGCAAGCTGCCATCCCCAACCACAGACACATAATTTGTGTCGACGTGCAGGTATTGCAAGCTGCTATCCCCAACCACTTGAGTAACATTCTTCATGGCTTCATAATTTTTTAAATAGGCTTTTGGTAGAAAACCACTAAAGTTGTTGCCCGAGATATCAAAAATGATTAAACTTGGAAATAGATGCTTGATCTTTAAATTGGCAATGGGACCATAAAACTTATTGTCTTGCAGAACCAATACTTTTAAATCTTGCAATGTTTGAAGCCAATCAGGAAAATTGTCTTCTATTTTGTTCCTGCCCAGGTTTAGAAACTCCAACTTTTTACAGTGAGACAAGGATTTTGGAAAATGGCCTTCTAACTGGTTGCTATAGAGGTTCATAGTGACAATTTTACTGTCCTTTGAAAAGTTATTTGGCAAAGTTCCATGGAATGTATTCCTTTGTAGATTCAGAACTTCAAGGGATGATAAATTAGCAAGACATTGTGGAATGATACCTGTCAAATTGTTGCATCCCAAGTTCAGAAATTGAAGTGAACTGATATTGCATACAGACCAAGGAAATTCACCATTCAGTAAATTATGACTAAGATCAAGGTCTGACAAATAACCATTGGATGTATTGACGTTAATCCATTGATCTATTGATGTGAACAAGTTTTGAGAGAGGTTCAAAACTTTCAATGAATTTTTTTCAAGTAACCAATTGGGCATGCTTCCATTAAGTTTGTTGTTGGAAAGATCAAGATAAGCCAAACTCGAGAAATTTCCTTGTAATTTGTGAAAGTTGATCAAATTGACAGAAGACAATTCCAATGATAGTAGGTTAGAAAACCTATAATTGACATTGGATTCGAAGTTTAGGGACAATTGACTATTCCATGAAAGGGATAAAAATTGCAGATTTGTAAGTTTGGAGAAGAGTTGAAAATTGACAACACCACTCAAGTTGTTTGATGATAGATATAGACGAGTTAGGTTTGGAAGGTTGAAAATGGATTTTGGAATATTGCCTTCTATCCTTATGTTGTTTAGATATATCCCCACTAAGGAATATGATGAGATTGCACTGATAGGTCCTGCTGTAAATCGATTATTTGATAGACTTAAAACTACCAAAGAAGGCAAAGATAACAACCAGGATGGAATTGTTCCATTTATCAAGTTGTTATCAAACCATAAAGCAATTAGCTTTTGAAACCCTGTAATTTTGTTGGGTAGGGGACCCTCTAATTTATTAAGAGAACAATCTAACCACTCAAGATGAGTCAAGTTAAATAATGAAGATGGAATTTGTCCTTCTAAATTGTTTAACTGTAGTCTGAGATCTTGTAGTTTGGTCATCCCACCAAACACATCCGGGATTTGACCGCTAAATGAATTGTAAGGAAGATCCAACTGGATGAGATGTTGAAGGTTGGAAAGTGAGGATGGGATTGAACCATTTAGGCTGTTATTTGAGAGAGTTAGAGAGGTAAGATGTGTGAAGTTAGAAAAAGACTTGGGAATTTCCCCTTTGAATGAACAATGTGAAAGATCTAATATTCTAAGAGAAGTACTACAACTCAATTCTGGTAGTTGGTCTTCAAGGTTGTGATTATATGACATATCTAACTCTTCGATGCTTGGTAAACAAAGTAGGCTTCTTTTCAGTTTTCCACTTAATCCTGTCTCTGCAAGATTAAGAGTAACCAAAGAGGTAGATTGGTTGAAGAGAACAGCTATGGAGTTTGGTCTTATTGAAGACATATCAGTTTGATCCAAGTATAGTTCCCTCATATCTGTTGCATTTTGCAGTAGCCTCTTCAAGGTGATCTTTTTCCAAACTAACTCATTCCCAGAGAGATAAAGTGATTGTAATTTGGAAAGGTGTGAGATTTGAGTTGAAATTTCACCTTTAAAGAAACTATAAGACAAGTCAAGATGTGTAAGACTTGAAAACCGACCAAACTTAGAATGAAAATGAGAGTAAGAGAAATCATTGTTAGAAAGGTTGAGTGTTTGGAGATGAGCAAGATGGAAAAGGGTACTATTAGGATGTAGTTTACCTCGAAAGCCTTCACAGCCAAGATTGAGGCTAGTCACGTGACCATAGATAGTGTCACATGTGACACCGTGCCATGAGCAGCAATCAGTTCCATTTTCCCATGTTGCTGTTTTCAGAAGAGATTCATCACAAGAATAACTCTCATCTATAATGAAGGAGGACTTGAAGTGAAGCAGAGCAGAACTCTCATCATGATGGCATAAAAAATTGAAAGTATAAGAGAAGGATAGAAAATGGAATAGAAAAAGATGCAAAAACAGAAGCAACCACGCCATGAAGAATGAATGATTTTGTGAAAAGTGTTATAAATGGTTTAATTGAAAGAAAACCAATAGAAAGAAAAAAAGTAAGTGTGTGTGGATCAAATGGCAAAGAACGCAATGTAAATATTTATAGCCAAGTTGAATATACAATATTTCATGGTCTTTGCTTGCTGACCAATGGTCGTTTTCATTCAATATACACTTTTTCATTTGCATTAGTCATATTCATACATTCTATACATCAATATCCACCCGTTCAAAATTTATTAATTTAAAACACTGAATCTGAATGGTACGATCTTAATTAAAGAGCCAATATAGTACTTGTTTGAAACTGTGAAAGTGGTGAATTCCAAATGCATGGAAGTCGGAACTTCAAATAACATACATCTATTTTAAAATAGTTCATGACAATATACAAGTTAATCAATTTAATCCCTTCCTCGATCTTAATTACTTTGTATGTTTCAATCAATATGTGTTAGCCTCATAAAATCACGTTGTGTTAACAAAGTCGTGAATTTTGGGCGCAATTTTCAGTCATTTGGTCTAAGATGTGGATTTGATCTCCTCATCTATTCAGAGTTTAGGAATTTCACCACACTTTCATCTAAATGTGTTTAACATGCACTAGTTTCTTAAGTTAAGGTTTAATAGTCAAATATTTTCCAAAAAACAGTAACAATATGAATATTGATATTTATTACCGGGTGTCTAATTTTGGAGATGAAGGTTATGTCAGTCAGAAAAAGAAAATGGGATTGACTATCTCTTTTTTTGTTTCATTTTATTCTCAAATCTATTTTGATGGGATAGATTAGATGAATTGGAATATTTTGAACGCAAAGAATTGATGATGATGTTGTTTTTGTCTGCAAAGTTTGATAATTGGCAGTGTAACTTTCAACATATTAATAGTTGTTTATGATTACATATATGAATAAGGTATGTTGGTCACATTCTTGAAGTTTTTGTGTTATGTATGTCTGGACAAAATAGGAATAAAATAATTGCAGAAGAGAAAAACTTTTTTTAGTTAAATCACATGAATGAACATTTTACAATGTTTTTGAGAGATTTGAACTCCTTACTTGAGATTACCACGTTTTGCAGCAATGATCTAAGTCATAATATTCGGCCTATGGAGCATGAAGAAGCTTCCAAGTGCATTGTGTGTCACTTAGCTTTAACCCTTTGCTAATCTAAACAGAAGATAGGTTTAGAGTGGAAAAAATTATTGTGAGATGGGAGAGTGGACAAAATTATTGTTAACTTATTAATTTTCATCTCAAAATTTCTCTCACATCATGTATTTACCATTTATATAAATATAATTTTCATTTTTTTTAATGCAAGTTGGATTCCAGGGTGGGCGTACCAAGGCCAGAGAAAGGCCCAAGGATGATATATTTACATATTGCTCACCAATGAGGTCCTTACATTGGCAGCGGATTTCGAATTTAGGTTCTTGTGGGATTTGAACTGAACCTTTATCAACTAGGGTCATTTCCTTTCATGCATGCTTGATGATAGCTACCAAATGAATTATGCCACTGTTACAGTTACAGAGGTCAACAAAGTAGAAATAGAAAGCAAGAGACAGGTCCATGACCATGAGGATTGATCTATGCCATCATGACCATGCAGTGCATATTAATTAGCTATTTATGTAATTAGTAATATGAAATTAAAGAATGTTCTAATTGGGGAAGAAAAAATTTAAGTTCATAAAACTTCACTTGCAAGAATGCAACTCACCAGCTTATGTGCCTTGTGAAAATTTTAATTTTGTTCTAATCTGGTACTTTTGTGAGAGAAAAATGTGCATGACAAAATTATGTTTTTCTAAGCTCCAAAAGCTTAAAATAAATAAATCTACATGATGTTATTCATGTTTGATTCAAATCTGTTAACTTCTCAAAAAAAATCATAGTTAATGAATAGTTCAATCCTTGAATGAGACAAGTCACATCTATCATTTTATTTTCATAAATGTTCAGTTACTTACATTGCCAATCCAATTTTATTCATGTTCTTGACATGTTCTTATAACAAATCACAATGGTTGAATTAAAAGGATATGTGAGAATAACATTCATGCCTTTCAATCTTTAATGGATTAAGAACTTGCCATGAAAAGTATGTGGCCAACCAAACCAAGTTTCTACCTCCATTATATAGGAAAGTTTTTGGTGTGATGCTGTTGACTCATAACATCTAAACTTTCTTATTCGATACTTAGTTTCAACACCTTGCTCTCAATAACTTCATTGATCATGGAAAATGTGAGGGAGGATGAGATTAAGGCCAACATGTCAATGTCACCTCCATCTGTTGGTTCCATGCAGATTGCAGGAAGCTTTGGTCACAGCATAGAATTCATGTCTCAGGCATACCTTCACAATAGGTATTCAGAGATTGGCATTCAAGTTGAGGAATCCAGTTTCAATCAAGATCCCCCTCTCCCTGTATATCTCAAGGTAGGGAACAAATAGAGCGAAATATTAATTTTATCAGAAATCAAAGTTCTTTTTTCTTGGTTAATAAGTCGACTCAAACCCTTACATTAGGCCTCCATGTTTTTACCAAAAAGTTTGTTGGTAGAGAGAGATAGAGACTTTAGGCCACTCAAGTTATGTTTTTATTTAAGCTTTAAAGATATGTGTTAAATTAGATAAATCTGAGGATTTGTGAATTTGAGGAAAAGTACTAACCAGATTCTGATATATGCTTAACATGATATTATTATCTACTATATTCTCGAATGTGTAAGTACTTAAATGACATGCCTGCACTTATATTTGTTTTTATTTTTCAAAACTCCTTTTGGCATTCAAAATGATTTGATGCCTGGACCGGAGTATCTTGCGGATTCACCCCTTGATATTGGAATCTGAATTCAAGATTCCATGAGAACATTATCACCAACATTGTTTTGTTTTCATAATGATGTGCAGATAATTGCTTCACTTGATCACATTCTCAATAATAGACAATTTCTCATTTAATGTGCAGTTTGAAGATGTAGAGTTCAAAGTGAGAAATAGCCAAACAGCTTCCAAAAACCCTGTAAAGACAATTATGTCAAAGGTAGCAACACAACACCATGTAGAAGAAAAAAATAAATACAAGACAATTTTAAAGGGCATCACAGGAAGCATTGGCCCGGGCGAAATTCTTGCTTTGATGGGTCCTTCTGGTAGTGGAAAGACAACATTGTTAAGAGTTGTAGGAGGAAGATTACTTGATAATGTAAAGGGAAAGATATCTTACAATGATGTTCCATATAGTCCTGCTCTGAAAAGAAGGTTAAACATCTTGTTAGAACATCAGCATCTATGATTCAATGCATGAATATGTAACAATGTACTTTAATGTCTCTCTCTTTTATGCTACCTTATAGGATTGGATTTGTAACGCAAGAGGATGTGCTTTTCCCACAACTTACAGTTGAAGAAACATTGATCTTCTCTGCATTCTTAAGGCTACCAACCAACATGAGCAAGCAAGAAAAATATGCAAGAGTTGAGAATACTATCAAGGATCTAGGCCTAGAAAGGTGTGTGTTTAGCATGGATAAAAAATTTGACCTAAAATATGATTATTGAATACTCATAAAGAAATTGAACTGTTTTCCTAAATAACCATTTGTGCAACCACAGATGTCGCCACACGAAAATAGGTGGAGGATATCTCAAAGGCATATCAGGAGGAGAAAGGAAGAGAACCAGCATAGGCTATGAAATTCTTGTTGAACCTTCACTGCTACTGCTTGATGAGCCAACTTCAGGTCTTGATTCCACCTCAGCAAACAAACTTCTTCTCACTCTTCAAGGACTAGCAAAGGTATCAGAAACTAAATTTAACTCTCATTTTGATAACATGTTTTGAACATATGCTGAAAAATACTTTTGAATTGTCCTTAGGCTGGAAGAACTATAATCACAACAATTCACCAGCCATCCAGCAGAATCTTTAACATGTTTGACAAACTTCTTCTGATATCAGAAGGCTCTCCTGTTTATTATGGGAAGGCTAGAGACACAGCAGAGTACTTTTCATCCTTGAGGTTCGTCCCGGAAATACCGATGAATCCAGCAGAATTCTTGCTTGACTTGGCAACTGGACAAGTGAATGATATAAGTATTCCACAAGATATTTTCAAAGAGCAAGAATCCACTGACCCTTCAGTTACGATTATTAAGGTAGGACTAGTCGTAATTTATTTATAGGCATTACTATAATATGCATGGTCTATTTCATTCTCAACTTAATAATTGTTTATTTATCATGTTAGTATCTACAACTCAAGTATAAAGACATATTGGAGCCAAAAGAAAAAGAAGAGAATCATAGAGGAGCAAACACACCAAAACATCTTCAACTAGCCATTCAGGTTAAAAAGGAATGGACAGTGAGTTGGTTAGACCAATTCACCATTCTTTATAAGAGAACATATAGAGCAAGATTCAAAGAATATTTTGATATATTGAGATTGGTTCAAGCACTTGGAATTGCACTTCTATTAGGGCTACTTTGGTGGAAATCTTCAACCAATACAGAGGCTCAACTCCGAGATCAGGTACTGCTAGGTAGTTTCAGGGACTCATCCGAACATTTCAAGTAGTTTCATTTTTAAAAACAAATATGCATCATAATTGTTCTAAACAATTTTGAATTTTTCAGTAACCATTGACTAATTTCTGGTGCAGGTTGGTTTAATGTTCTACATTTGCATATTTTGGACATCTTCATGTATTTTTGGAGCAGTCTATGTATTTCCATTTGAAAAGGTATACTTAAGAAAAGAAAGGAAAGCAGACATGTATAGACTTAGTGTATACTATGCAAGCAGCACTCTATGTGACATGGTGGCACATGTTTTGTATCCTACTGTTTTCATGCTTATTGTGTACTTCATGGCTGGCTTTAAGAGCACCGCGGCTTGCTTCTTCCTTACCTTATTCGCTGTTTTGCTAATAGCAATAACAAGTCAAGTAAGTTGTGTCAAGACTCAGAACAGGTTAATAATTGTTTGTTTAAAACTCTAATGATTAATGAATATGCATGCTGTTGTTGTTAATAGGGGGCAGGAGAACTATTTGGAGCTGCGGTTATGAGCATTCAAAGAGCAGGAATGGTTGCTTCTTTGATACTTATGTTATTCCTTCTTACAGGGGGCTACTATGTCCAGGTATGCACAAAGAATAATTATACACAACTTCATCACCTTTCTATTTCATTTTGATAAAGTAATGACTCGTTTGTTTTAGGAGTGTTGCATGATCATTTCATAGGAATAATATAAGATCTTTATGTCATACTTAAAAAACTTGATTTGATTTGTCTTGCAGCACATACCAAAGTTCATGCAGTGGTTGAAGTACATGTCATTCATGTACTATGGATTCAGGCTTCTTCTAAAAGTGCAATATTCAGGAGACCAACTATATGAATGTGAAAGTGATGGAGGGTGCAGAACACTTCAAAGTTCACCTTCATTTGATACTGTAAACTTGAAAGGAGGCTTAAGTGAAGTTTGGATTCTGATAGCCATGGCTCTTTGCTTTCGGTTCTTGGCTTACTTTTGTCTACGCAGAAAGATTGATGTATGATAACTTGTTTAAGATCTCTACTTCTGATGTAATAACTTGACATTTAACATTAGGAGTTATGTTGAAGAAAACTTAACATGCGAGGAAAATAAATACTGAATCCAAGTTTTTCTAATACCAAATGTTATTACTTATTAAAGAAATGCTTATCATAACTTGAACTGTGGGTTTTTTGGATTGATGTTTCTATTGTATTTGGTTTTTCATTTTAGAAAAAATGTTTGGTGTACACCACACATGAGTTTATTATGTTATACATCTTGAAATAAAGAGAAAACGTGAGTGATGCGATAGATGTAATAAATTGATGATGTAAAGATCAAATATCGACCTTTGAAATTTTCATTTTTTAATAAGAATTTAATCACTAGTTCACTACTATGTATTGCAATAATCACCACATACCTTTAACAAATAAAGAGGAAATAGGTTTTGTTTGGCAAAAGTAGCTTCTGACGGTTAAGTTAGTTGATCATGGATGAATGAACTTATCGTAAATACAGGGCCGTATCTGAGGTAGGGGTAAGACGGCGGCCGTCCTAGACCCAAAAAAATAAGAATAAAATTTGGGCCTCAAAATAAATAAAAAGTTACGGGTCTATTAAGCTTAAAACAAAAAACAATACTTAAATTCTAAATATAGTTTCCGGGTGTGGATGCAAATGATCTTTTTTTGTTAATTGAAAGTGTTGCAATTATTAGTGACTTTGCATCTATAAATGTTTATGGATATTGTTGCATTTATAGATGTTCGTAGAAATTGTTTTGTATGGACATTTGGATATTAAATAAAAATGTTTTTTTAATAAATATTGATGTTTTTATTAGATTATTTCTTAACGTAATAAAAACTATCATCTTCAAACAATATATAAATATAAATTGGTCATCTTCCTGTCCATAAGACTTCGCCACTTTACATTCCATTTAAATATGTGTCAGTAAGAGGAGAAGGGAAACGAAACCAATTTGTGTGTTTGTTACTATGGCTTTCTCGTCGAATCTTGGTATGCGAAAATAATAAACTTTTAAGATCCTTGTGTTGAATGATTAAATGTTTCTATTGAATATTTTAATCAATTAAGTTTTAGTTTTACAAGATATGCCTACATTAACGTGTTAGGAAATGAGCGAGAGTCAGAAAGGAGAAGGGTTGAGAGTCAAATAGTAATAAGCGAGAGTCATAAACTCGAAATCTCACTTATAAGATTATGTTGTGAAGGAGAAGGATCGAGAACACGAGCTTGTTTTAATAATGTTGATGTCAATAAGTTTGTCATGTTGGGTAGAATTTCAATTTTTTTCTAGCTACACCCTAAAAACATCAGTTACGCTCAAATCTATTTAAAATTTAATTATAATACCAAAATTGTCTTTTTCATATTATTTTTTTTATAGACTTCTTTTTTATCTCACTCTAAATCTTCACCTCTCACTCATAAACAGCCATGCTTGTGCGATAAGCTTGAAGATCGACTAACAATGTCGTTGATATACTGCACACGTTAGTGAGATATTTTTTTAATTTCCTCCCAAGAAAAGAAGTAGTAGAGAGAAGAAATTCAAAACTACAAAACACATTTGTCCGGCAAATATCTTTCAGCGAGAAATTACTCCAAAATTGGACACACCCCAAAACCCTAGAACGTGCCGTAAAGTATATGATATATGTTGACATCAATTTTACTATAAAAAAGTTTGTCATGTTGGCTAGAATTTCACACCATGCATATTGAATCTTCAAGGATGATTCTAAGTGCATTCCATCGAAACATGTAACATGTTAATGATATCCAAGTCCGAACTGCATCTATGTCACGGACGTTTATTTATAAGTACAAAATTATTCACGAAAAAAAAAGTTACAAAATAATATTTGTGTGCTCATGCAAATCCAACCTAACAAAGTCAAAGAAAGCTATATAGTTTACAGATAAAAATAATGTATGTCATGTACCTGAAGAATCATGACAAAAATGTGTTATCGAAAGACGGTTGAACGGTTTTTAACAAAACTTGAGTAGTTAGATTTCTAGATATCACTCATCCAACATGAACAATTTTTTTTGTCCGGAAGAACATGAACAACTTATTTTACAGTTAATAATATCAACTGTTGATAAATAGTGTTTGAAATTATATGTACGTAGATAATAAATCATAAATGTGTTGAAATATTCTAACCTTTTAATTTTCTCATGATATTAATTATCCATTTTACAATAATTAAACTTAGAAATTTTAGAGTGACAAATATGGTATATTCTAGAAATTTTAGTAGTCCATGCTACGACAGCAAATATGAAACTTGGAGGGCATTGGTTTGCTCTTGTATATTTTTCTAACATTAAATTTTTCTTCAACTTTGAAGCTTTTTTATTTTCTCTTAACAAATATAAGATAATAATTTTCCCCTTTTTTTGGTCAAATTAAGAACAAATTAGAATTATAAAGGCTTCAAGTTGTTCCCAATTCTTATCTATTTTCTCGAAAGTGATTGATTTCCTTTTTGCAAGATGTCTACTCTAACACGTTGCATGTCCTACCGACCTAATAGGGTCAAATTTGATTCATATACGTCAGAAGCAAAGCTTAAACGATATGTTTTATTAGTTAATTATATAGGTTTTCTTTGAATTATGGTCACTTCAACAACATTTTGGCAATTCTTAATGGTTAACACGTGGCCAAATTTTAGACATTCAAGTTACTTGCTCCGTAATCAACTTCCTTTACATTCCATAATACTATATGAATATTCTTAATCTTATTTACATCGATGTTATAGCATATTAATTGTTTGGTACGTGTTAAAATTGATTAAACCATTTTTCAAAATTAAAAGTTAATATTGGTCTTATATAGATCTTAAGAACATGCTAAAAAAATGTTTGAAATGGTCTCTCATATGTTAAAATTTGACATGACCAGGTCATGAAATTTTTGTGCAAATGTGAATTTATACGCTTTTTGGACCATTCTTGAATTAATTTGGCATGAGTTTGACCATTAACCGTGACATTTCTTGCCCTCTAATTTAGACTACACGACATTCGATTTGGAATCTTAATGGGAGTTGTTGCCTCCACAAAGGGAAAAATATGTACTTGAAAATATCCTTAATAATGTTTGATTTTCCCCGAATAAAACAAAATTTGTTGATTCCTTAAAAATAATTTTTAAGAAAAAAAATATGAGATCAAATATATTGATACAATTTTAACGGTTTATCTTTTTAATTTTTATCGTTAGATTTTAAAGTTAATCAATCAATCAGCACATTCATTCCCTTCCCACATAGTATATGGGTAAATGAGACTTTTCGAAAAAGAGAAGAAAGCTTCCTAATAAGAGAAAACAAAGTTGCATGAAATGAAAGTCGTATTGCTTAGTAGTATCTGTAATTAGATTCAAAGTTGTCTTAGAGTCCGGTTCAAAGATGATAGTCTTATAAACAAGGTCTCAAGCCAATTGAAGACATCTCCAAATAGTTGAAAGTTCAGAACATAAATTTGAAGCGCTCCCACAAGATTCAGAAAAACTTTGATTTCAAATTGACATAAGGTTTCTTAAAAGACCTACATTACTAGAATTATCAAAAGAGGAGTCATCCACGAATAACGCTTTCAGGACGGGAATGTCAACGAACATGACAGATCATGTGTTGCTTACGGATAAGGCCAAGAGCTTGTATCATTGGGGAATAATACGAGAATATACTATTCACAGAAGCTCAAGTGTCTTTCTTCACACACTGAAAAATCTCGTCATTTCTATTCCGCCAAATCTCGAAACATGTTACTATTAACATAGTACCTGCATTAACATAGTGTTTGCTTAGTGATACAAAATATATCATATTTAAAAATAAATAAAAACAGTCTTCTATTTATTTAATTTTTAAAGGAGTCTATTATTTATTTTTATTTTTTTAAGGGAGGAGTCTGTTATTTATTATAAACTACTTTTTTGAGGTTCATAAAATTGTATATTTTATAAAAGTTTAAAATATTTTTCTTTTATTAATATTTTATAGACTATTTTTTTACCCCTGCTACAAAAAAATTCCAGGTCAACCAAAATCCAAATGCAAAATGAGGTTTGAAAGCTTTGTTTTAATTCATCAACATTTAATATATTATTTTTGCATTTTTTGAATTGTCCATTTCCTGTAGTTGCTTTGTAAACTGAACAATTTTGCTTTTATATCTGCAAGCCCTGCTTTATCCTACATTAATTATCTGATATTGACTTATAACTCAACTTGTTGATTCCCACAAGTTAACTTTGCTAGAAGGTTACTTAGTTATTGGTTGATAAAAACACAGTTTGTTAGTCCAAGTTATGATTATTTGAAAAATAGAAACCGATATTATGCTTGCCAAACTTATTTTATAAGTCATGTTAACTCTATAAAAAATATTAATCAGTGCCCAAAAACAATTAATCAGAACAAAACAAGTCGTTAATTTAGTTTCATCTGATTTTATTAATTATGATAAAATAAAATAAAGGTGGGGATGTATAAACTTAGGTGACGCCACCTATAAGATGATATAGTTACGGAACTTACAAGCACACAAGGAGTGTATTTTGAAGTAACCTTATTCTTAATTAAACACAACTTTACTCTAACAACTTTTCTTTAATTAGACAAGAAAATCTTAACAGATTATAAAATTAAGCTACGTAAACTCCATTTTTTGGTGTGGTATGGTGTGGCTAATATGTATAGAAGATATGGCAATCATTTCATAGAAGCATGGAGAGTAACACCATCCCAATATTACATGAACTACTTGCTAGTTGGATTAGGTGGTCAACCTTTTACCATATAATCCAAAAAAATATATTTGTACACGTCATAATTCAAATAGTTATATTATATGGTTTATAAATTATATGGTTTATGTTAGAACATCAATCCAATTCAAAAATAAAAGATAAAAAAATGTAAATAGTAAAAGCACATATTAAATCATAAAGTTTGACGTCCCGGTGAGCTTAGCTCAGTTGGTAGGGACATTGCATAATTTATGCAGGGACCGAGGTTCGAATCCCGGACACCCCACTTTTTCATATTTAACTGTGTGAGCTCCAGCCACTAGGTTACTAGACCAACAAAAAAAAATCATAAAGTTTGACCAATTATGTCTATGCTTGCCAAACTTTGTATTTGAATACTATGATCCATTATAAGTTATTATCTCGTGAACCACGTTAGAGGAAATTGAAGCTTCATCATACTCGAATGACCTGTCCACTTATCAGTAGAGTATGAAACATATCCAAAAATTATTTATCATATTGTATAAAATTTTATTTTTGTTGGACATGATATAAATAGACTCCTATAAAATACTGATTACTTTAAGTCTAATCCACTTGAATTCAAAGATAGATCAACTTTACTTTATTTTCATATCACCCTAAAACAAAACAAAAAAATCTTTCAAACTTTTCTAATTTTATAGTATTAGATACATAAACAAAAAGTCACCAAATTGAAATCCAACTTCTTCCTAAGTTGAGCTTCATATAAAAAATAAGATCAAAAAGAAGTTGGCCAACGGTTAACTTCCCTCCAAACCAAACCTTGTGATTCACTTTGAATCAAAGCAAAGTTTCTTAAGCTGATTCTTTGTCACCTTCTGAGTCACAAACTTCACCTTCCTTGACACATCCTTCACACCCTTCTTCCCTTTCTCCTCTTCCTATAAACACTTCATCTTTTGTTCATGAATTGGAGAGTTTTTTTTTTAGCTTGATATAATTTCAAAAGAGAAAAAAAAAATTCAATGAATTCGAGGTGCTTGTTGAACTCTAACAGCATAGTTCAATCTTCTTCAAATTCTGAAACAAGAGAAGAAAGAGTGACTAGTTCTAGAAATAGGCCTCAACATGCCTCGTCGCCTTCGTTTTCGGTTAGGATGGCTATGAGAATATCTAGATCAAGATGGTTTACCTTGTTAAGAAGAGTTTTCCATTATCAAAATGGATCAAGGTCTAACCTTGGCTCTAATCCTTTTAATTCTAGCACATGGTTGATGATGGAGTTTATTGCTTTGATTGTCCAAATAATCATTTCAACTTTCACTTTGGTTATTTCAAAGAGGGAGAAACCTGTTTGGCCTATGAGGATTTGGATATCTGGTTATGATATTGGATGTCTTCTTAATTTGCTTACCGTGTACGGTCGATACCAACAAATTTATCTGATTCAAGGAGATGCTCTAAGCCTTTCTGATATTGAACAGCAGAGAAATAGTGGAGAAACAAGGTATCCTATTCCCTTTCAATCTTCAAGAATTTCCTTTAGTCTATTTTGTTATTAGTGATGCATAATAGTACTATAGTAACCAGGGCCGTTCCTATGAAATAGGAGGCTCGACTCTCTTTTTAAAATAGGCCCCCCAAAATAAAAACATAATTTTTTTGTGTAGCTTAACTTCATTAAAAAATTAGAATTAGAAGAACTTCTAAACATGAAACGAAATAAAAAAAGAATTAAGTGAAAGAGAGGTGAAATTTATCTAACGGTGTCGTTTGGATTTATCATTCCTCCGTTGTGGGAAAGGGGAAACAAATGGATTATGCGAGAAAAAAAAATGATTGTTGTGATTCTTTTTATTGAAATAGTCTTCCAAATTGACTGATTGAGTGATTATATAAATTGGGGGTGGTTTGCTAGCATCAGATTTATGACCAAAGGAGAATTAGAGTTTAGAAAAAACTCAAACGTGTACTGAAGAAAGAAAAAGAAGTAACATATATATTTTTTATTTATTTAAGTGGGGTGTGGTATTAGACTTAATTTATTTTTTTTAGGTCCATAAGTTTTGGAGGCCCGGCTTGGTTCAGCTGCTTGCGCACCCCAAGGCCGGGCATGATAGTAATTACAAATAAGTAATCACCTATATAAGGTATTAACTAATCTTCTGAGTATGGTTATAAATTATAGATTGAGACCATTCATATTTTTGGTTTATGACCTTCAAAAAGAAGAAAATTTGTGCACCTTGAATTGACTATGATATTTAGACAAGACCAATTGAATTGCTAAAGATAGAAAAATACCAAGTATCAAGTAATTATAAAGGTATTGTAATTTATCTCATAAATAGAGCTTGGAAGAATCAAATACTCTAGCATACGTTTTCTATTCTTATCAGTTCAAGGAATTTACTTTTGTGACAGAGAAGAATCCTGTGCTTGTTGCAATCTTTCCAATCTAATTTAGAATAAATCATGTGAAAAATGAAAAGCCTAAGATGGAAGTATTACCAACTTTTTCTTTTGAAAAGTTAGTGTCCAACAAAAGCAAAATTAATACCTGGCACCAAATTGGGATTAAAAAATAAATTGTGAAACCTGTTTGTGTTACAAGTTAAATTAGAGAACAAGTTATATTTTTAGTTGTGCAATTATGTTAGAACAGCTAACACACGATATTTGATCATGCACTGGCCAATTGTGCCAGCATCTTTGACCGTAAAGCGGTTATAGTACTTTTCTATTATCACTGAAAACTTAGAGTTTACATCGTACAACTTGTGTTTGAATACTACAATTCAATTTACACGTGTGACATGTCCGTGTATATAATTACACGACGAGTCAGACCCAACAAATTGTTTTTAGGGTGAAATTTGAAAATTAATGTTAATTTGCACTATACTATGTCAGTGTATACAGGATGTCACACTTGATGAACAAATGCAGGACATCACTGGAGTTTTTCTTTGCCATATGGTTTGTGATGGGAAATGTTTGGGTTTTCGACTCGCGTTTTGGTTCATTTCAACAAGCTCCAAAACTTCATGTCCTTTGCATCGCCTTGCTTACTTGGAATGCAATCTGCTACTCTTTCCCTTTCCTACTTTTTCTACTGCTATGTTGCTGTGTGCCACTGATTAGTACCCTCCTTGGTTACAACATGAACATAGCCTCTTCTAATAAAGGAGCATCTGATGAACAAATTTCACAACTTCCAAGTTGGAGACATAAAGAACCTCATGCTACCAAGTTAGAGCTTGGCAATGACTCTGAAAGCATTGAAAAATTTATCAATGAAGATCCTGTAAGTAACTAACTCACAATGTAAACAAGTTTTACACAATATTAGATCATATTTCATCTTATCATATCATAATATTTTTTAGGCTTATTTACACTTTTAACTCCTACAAATAAGGCGAGTTTTAAGTTTGGTCCCTGTATTTATTAATTATTTCAATTCGCCACTGCAAAATTTAATCACATCAAAATCAGTCCCTCAACCCGGTTAATCTCTGTCATGTCACTGATTAGCTGATGTGACAGTCTGACTCAACAAAACTTGGCGTGAACGGACAAAAATACCCCTGAGAGTCTCAGCCAAACACAAAATGACACATCTATTTTTTATATGTGACTATATATGTAAATTTTCACATTGTCAGTGTATAGTTATTAATCTGATAAAAATAACTATAGAATGAGGAATGCTACTAAAAAATTCAAATGAGACACAAAAATAGAAACATTAATTTTTTTTCCTACAATTTGGGATATGCTACAATTTCTATTAATTTGAAGATTTGTCTTATTCAATTATATTGATTATTGAAGTAAATAAGTTTGTCATGTTGTGGTGTGGTTGACAGGAATGTTGCATTTGCTTAGCAAAGTACAAAGATAAAGAAGAAGTTAGACAATTACCATGTTCTCATGTGTTCCACCTAGAATGTGTGGACCAATGGCTAAAAATTATATCATGCTGCCCACTTTGCAAACAAGGATTAGAGAAGTAGAAGAAGTAGCTGAGACAACAATCATACTCACATGACTAAATTGATTTGGTCATATACTCATATGTATACTCTTGGTATTGCCTAAAGTTTTTTTTTTTTCATTTTAAATTTTGGTTTAGTATACTTAACATGGTTACTTGAGTGAGTTTGTATATGTACAGAATAGCTCACCAGTAACCAAAAATACATTACATAATTGATTCTAAGTAGTGCTTAACTTTTCAAATAATGCCTATAGCATTATTTTTTTTTTCACTGTATTTGAATATTGTGAGATAAGATTTCTGTATTGGAAAAATGAAGTAAATATTATTATTTGTTCCCTCAATAATAGAGTGGTTTCCTACAAAATAATCTCATTTATATTTATTGAAAACAAATTGGCTTGTATAGTTGTATGCCTAGATAGCCTGCCCTATTAGTCACTCACTTTCCAACTCCTGGACTTTTGGTGCAATGACCTATCCATCCATTATAAATTATTAAGGTAACTTATTTAAAAATAAGCTACTCTAAAGAAGAAAAACTAAATATCAGACATGGTCCCCCCCAATCAGTTCACTAACAACTTTTATTTCTGTTCATCATCTACTTCATACTGAATTGTAGGTTAGTTGGAAAATATTTACTTTTTTTGTATTTTTCCAATTGATATGTTTATATATAAGTACAAATATTACCTAACTTGTTTTATTTCTTATTTTTAAACTTCTCCAAACAAGAAAACTTACAACATCCCTCCGAAAAAAAATTGCAACAATTTAACTGAAAATGTAATGATAATAAACAAACAAGAAGGCTTGCATAATGAAATTTGTTCAATAGACCCTTCATACAAGTTGTAATTTTTGATGGACTACTTTTATACGTAAAATTTGATCCTATCATAACTCTTGATCAACACTTTTAAACACAATGAGTAATAATTTTGAAAGACATATTCGGTGACCATCTTACATTAGCCGTTGAAAAATTGTTTTTCTGACATCAAAAATGTCTTAATAACACATGAAAAATTCTAAAATGCCTCCAACGGTAGTTAACTACCGTTCAGGAACCGGCAGCATTTAACTACCGTTAGACTGAGCGGTAGTTAACTACCGCTGGAAAATTGTTTCTTCTGTTTGAGACTTGGATTCTATCAAAGTTGAAGCAAAAACTATAGTATTTTATAACATCAAAGTTACATTTTGTCAAAAGAAAACATCATCATAATTATAAGTAGAAGCATAATTACAAGCAAAAGCCCTACAGATCACAAGTCATAGACTCGTAACATAATTGGTAGCAGCTGCAAAGTTAAAGGGCTTCTTCAAACCTCAGCCATGCAAGCAGTCATGAGTGTGAATCTGGTGGTTTTTGATTCCTGGATTGTATGTAATTGGTGATCCAATACTTCTGTGATGAGGCTTTCATCCCAAAATAAGTGGTTTTAGGTTGTGATGAAGGTGAACGATCTTCCATAATATTGAGGGAGCAAAAACATTGCTGCAGTAGGTGCCATTGAGAATAAGTTAAAGTAAAATGAGTTCATCAAACAACATTCATATTATATGTAGAGAGAGAGAGACAGACACTAGAAGTAGTGGTTGGGATAAGCATAAATAGTCTGTTGGCTCTTCTTTAGAATGAAGTAGTGGTTCAACATTCATACTATAGTCTGTTTGAGACTTGAAGCAAATGTCAGGATACTAATTTGATAGAATCCAAGTCTCAAACAGAAGTAGAGGAGGTTGTTGGGAGGGATTAGAGAGAATAGAGAGAACATTAATAATTAATTAATTAATGGGTTAAATAAATAAATAGTTCTCTTAAATATACCAACATTTAATTTTATTCTCCATAAAATATTTTTTAAGCTTTTGGTCCTTCTAAAATTTTTCATTTATGAAATTAGTCACTGTTATACATTGAGTATTATACTAGAACAAGGACTAATTTCATAAATGAAAAATTTTAGAGGTACCAAAAGCCTAAAGAATATTTTATGAGGACTAAAATCAAATATTGGTATATTTAGAGGGACTATTTACTTATTTAACTCTTAATTAATTAAAACTGAAACAAGGGTGTGTGAATGTAAACAGAAAAGCAATTTTCCAGCGATAGTTAACTATCGCTGAGTCCAACGGTAGTTAACTGTTGCCGGTTTCTGAACGATAGTTAACTACCGTTGAAGATATTTTAAAAATTTTCATGTGTTATTAAGACATTCTTGACGTAGAAAAGCAATTGTCTAGCCGCTGAGGTTCTACTAACAAATTTGTAGAAAAATATGATATGCCCATGCCCATGTAGACTTCTACATGTATTTGCCCCTTATTATATGGTAAATAAATCATAATTATAAAACATTTTAATTTCTTTACACCTTTTAAATACTCCCCTGTCTCGTAATAACTAAGTTTCTTTTTTATTTCACACGTATTAAGAAAAAGTATATAAACGAAATAGAAAAAAATGAGTTTTAAGTGTCTTGTTAAATATTGGTGCATTTTTCATTATCATAAACACAAAGTAAAATATATAGAATTGAGAGTGGTGAAAGTGGTACTCCCTCCGTCTTATAATAAGTGAGTCTTTTGTAAAAAAATATTGTACCAAAATAACCTAATAATTTCACTTTTCAATGCAATATTAATTATTATTTTTTTCAATTATAACTCTAATTAATACTATTTTTATCACTCACAATTCAATATATTTCATCTTGCATTTATGATAATGGTGAATGCACCAATACTTAACAAAAACACTTAAACCATTTTTCTCTCTCATTCATTTATACATTTTTCTTAATATGTGTGAAATGAGCAAATTGAAGGTGAGAAAAACACAAGAAGGGGGGGTTGAATTGTGTTCTCAAAAACTTTTTCGTTCCTTACGTTGAAGAACTGTTCTCAGGTTCAGAGTCTGAAGTAATTCAGAGTCTGAGTGAGTTCAG
>Ga0315914_1001748_pt1 | contig 33058 bp, 20 predicted proteins | sample MpolenodulesMG_FD_203920 | JGI IMG/M metagenome (GOLD analysis project Ga0315914, IMG submission 203920) | Medicago polymorpha root nodule microbial communities from Los Angeles, California, United States - elongated nodules | ecosystem: Host-associated > Plants > Roots > Nodule | place: USA...
AATCACACCTGACACATTAACATATTTCTCTGAAGTATGAGACCCTCAGCATCTGTGATCTACCACCCGAAACAACTTTTGTTTCCCCCACAAAGTTGAACCGGGCTATGATAATGTCGTTGGACCTTACGGAGGAGCCATAGATGGTGTGGATCGACTTATTAAACACAAAGCGACCATACAAATGAGAGTGATACCACACCTTCACCCAATATTTTAAATTTGAGGAAATTCTAGCCGGTGCTTGGCACGGGTTTCCATACTAGTGTTAAAACATAATAACAAAGTAGTAAGCAAATAAATACATGATGCAAGTGGATATTTATTTTGGATATTCACTGCTCAGGATTCAAGTGTTAATGTTTACTTGAAATATAACCAATAAACACTATCGATCGGAAGTGTATTTCTTGTGAGTAAGTTATGTCAAAATAAACTACTTGGAAGCACAATTCCTATTTAAGTTCATGCCACTTATGATATTTACACTTGTTAATTTGTTGCTCAAAATCAAAACTTTATGTTACCAAACATATAACTTCACGACAGAAATTGGTGTTCTTTTTCAACATGTTTACAACTCCAAAAAAAAAAATCATTATAGTTACCCTAATAGCATGAAATTGTCTCTTATCATCCAGTCTCATCTGATTTCATTTTTTCATAAAAGTTGTCTATCTCTTATATAAACTTGCTTCCCAATCTCTTACATGATATTGTTACTTATCGATGAAAGTAATTATATACCAAATTGAAAGAAAGTAGAAATAATAACAATCAAATATAAAGACCAATTGAAAGAAAGGAGAATCAGTAAAAACAAAAAAATAAATCTAACATCAGAAATAAAGTTACCTCATGGTCTTTATCTGGAATACAAATCTTGATCTCTCATATAATGCTTCAAAATCTGCCAAAACAAAGAAAAAGAAGAATTAGACTACAAAAAGCAATGACAACTATAAACAAAAGGCTAAAATAAAACCTTTCATAGACAATTTTCTTAGTGATAGATTTTCTAATTTCTAAAAAGCAATGACCTCTAATTTCATGAGATCAATACAATTAATTAAATTAAATTAAATTAAATAGAGAACAATCTACCTCATTTCATCATTGACTTTAGATTTTGATTGTCAGAACCATCTTCATATTCCTATCCATCCTAAGAAACCAAAAGACACAAAGTCTAATCAATCAACTACTACAAACAAACTGAATAAAAAGTTCAAAAAACCACCCAGATTTTTTCTTGAAATTAACAAACATCCTAGATCCTCAAAACTCCACCTCCTGTTGCTAATTAACTTCACCTCCTTTTCAAAATTTAGAAGCTGAACAAAAATAATAAACAGTTAAGCAAACAATAACAACAAAGAGTCTTAAAAGGCAAGATGGATGTTGGTTTATTACATACTCTAATATTGAATTCTCTTTCTTCTTTGTTTCTCCTTATACCTGCAACTAAAAAATCACAAATCAAAACATACAAAAAAAATCCAAAACCTTTCACAACTCAAATTCAAACTAAAAAGGATGAATCATAATACACATCACCTTGGGGTCCGAAACCAAACCATCTTCTTCTAATATTCTCAAGTGAAAACCTTAAACATTCATAACGCAAAAGAAAAAATCAGATGGAATGCAACAAAACATGAAAAAAAAACAATTAAAATCGCAAAAACAAAAATAAAAGATGGTGAATGGGAGCAGAAATCAAACCTATCACAGTTAGGGTTAAGGGTTTCTATGAAAATCAAACCTGCCACCAATTTTTCACTTATTTTTTTAAAGGAAAATTTTGAAATTCAAACTAACATGGATTTGGGACAAGGGATAAGTGTACAACAACTTGTCAAAAAATAAAAGTCTACAGAAACAATAGATATATACAAACGATGACACAACATGATAGGAATGTAAAACTCAGTGAGGAGAAATATTAGGGATTGCTGCATTTTAGATGAAATTTGTTAGGTTAAATTGGTGCGCTGCATTTTAGATGGAATTTCAAAATAAGGATAAGGAAGTGAGTGTTTAGGAGAGTGTTGCTAGCACTACTCTAAAAATTATCAGATGCGCGCTTCTTTTGTTCCTCAAAATACCTCCTTCTACTCCCACCCTCTCCAACGATTCTATTCCAATATCGTGTTTCAGTTCTTTCTTTCTCCTAATTTTTACGTGCTTATTTCTTTCTTTAGGTTTTTTCTTTTTTCATATTATTATATCTACCCAATCGACTTTATTCCAATTTTCAATTGACTTCTTTATTTTGTGATTATGTTTCATTTTTTTTTTCTATTCCAATCAATTAGCTATATAACTATTTCTATTCCAATGTGCTTATAACTATTCCAATATCGTGTTTTATGTTTTCTCGTAGTTTTTCAATCAATTTTTCATTTTTTGTTGCTATTCCAATCACTTTTTATGTTGAGATTCTTATTTTGTGAGATTTTAAACAATTTTGCATCGGTTTTAATTTTTGATAGATTCAAATCCCCCAAAGTGGTATAGTGGTCTGGGGCGGATCTCTTGAAGGTTGGGTGTGGTATTACTTTTCCCACCCTGTTACCTTCTCGCGTGCTCTGTAAAATTTTCAAAAATGTCCTTGATGTTGTCTGGAGTACGTAATCTGAGCTACATTAGCACCATGAAAAAAAGAGTTTAAATGATGAAATTTTGGATTTTGAGGGTGGGGTCTCGTAAGAAGTCCCTTCTAAGGGAGTCTTGATCATAAAAACACAAGGATGAAAGCTAGGAAGATTAATATTGTCCTTAAAATGACTATCCATGTTACAAACATGTTCAGAATTGGTGTTGATGTTGTCCGGATTACGTAATCCGGACTGCATTAGCACCATGAAAAAGGGGTCTAAATGATGGAATTTTGGATTTTGAGGGAGGAGTCTCGTAAGAAGTCTCTTCTAAGGGAGTCTTGATCATAAAAACACAAGGATGAAAGCTAGGAAGATTAATAATGTCCTTAAAATGACTATCCATGTTACAAACATATTCAGAATTGGTGCTGGTGCTGTCCTAATTACATAATCCGGATTGCATCAGCACCATGAAAAAAAGGGTGTTTAGGGGGTGTTCGGATTCTATAATCCGAAAAAAATCAAATAGCACGCCCTATTTTTTTAGATTTTCGGATTACAAAATCCGAAATGGTGAAAAACTCTTTTTTTTCACCCTATTACAAAGGAAAACACCAGTTCGGATTTTAAAATCCGGAAATCTCAAGGGCATTTTTGAAAAAAAATAGGGTGTGCGAGAAATGAATAGGGTGGGAAAAGTAATACTCGTGTAGTTATTGCCACACCAGTCCAAGCCCAAACTTTTTTTTTTATAAAGTCCAAATTTGATATCATAAATGATGCATTGGTGTAGTGGTAAATTGCATGTTTTCCTAACTCATTTTCTTGGGTTCTAAGTTTTGCATTTTGTTTTTGTCATATGTTTTTGTCTTGGATTCAAGTCTTGCCTACTGTTTTTATCATATATTTAAAAGAATTAATTAATATAACATAAATGTAAAAAAGAACATGACAGAATCGATATCGCATAAACTTTAAAAATAACTCATCAACCATTAGACTATAGTGTTTATATGTTGTATTAGTTTCAACATCAACATGTATTAAAAGTTTGTAACTTACTCATAGCTAATCAATAAATATATATAAAGGGATACTCTTTTTGGGTAGGGACGGATGCATGTTGTCCCATCCCACACAAAAATTTTAGAAACTTTTTTTTTAGTAGTATAATGCATAAATAACTGACATTTTGACTACATGGTCTGCACTTATCACAAATTATTTCTCTTTTGGCCCACACTTATTATTATATATCTCAATTTTTTTTATAATCTAAATATTATCAAGAATCGGATGAGAAATCGAATGAGAGATGACCGGTTAAATATTTGTTTAGTTATTTATATAGTGAAAGATATTTTTATTGATAGTGAAAATGATAAAATCAATCAAAGTTTCCATAATATGAAAAATTATAGAGGATAATTATTAATGCTACAAATTTTTATATATAGTGCCCCACCATTAAAAAATCATGGATCCGTCACTGTTTTTGGGTGAGATTTTTTACTTCGAATTGACCATTCATTTAAAATATTTTATTTTTTTATAATATTATTTAAGTTACAATTAAAAAAGGTTAAATTCCACTAAAATATGAACAATAATGTTTATAAAAGGTTAAATTCCACTAAAATATGAACAATAATTTTTATTTTTAGCATAATTAACTTCGCTAAAATAATTCGCCACACTGATAATTTCATCCCAGATCCACCCTTGATAGTGGCCCACCCAAAAAAAAAAATTATAAGTCTATTTTGCGAGATTTTAAATAATTTTTCAACGGTTTTAGTGGACCACCCATAAACTTTGTTAAACCTGTATGGTATGTATTTCCTATAAACCTTTTTTAAACCTCTATGATATGTATGTTTTAATGTTTCATAAACCTTTATAGTTTGTATTTTCCACAAACCTTTTTTAAACCTTTATGGTTTGAGTTCATCCCACATCAAAGTCAGGTACGTAGCTCATGTAATGATCACATCGATTAGTTTGTTATGTACTGGAGTTTTGATTCTAATAATCTAATTAAGCTCGTTGCAAAATATATTTTCCAAGTATATCAACGAATAAGAAAGAGTTTAGGGTGTAGGATGTAGGGTGAACTGACAACTAAGTATCTGACTTTGATGTGGGATGAAGTCATATCATAGAAGATTAAAAAAGACTTATTGAAAATACCTCATATCATAAATGTTTAAAAAAAGGTTTATGGAAAATACATAGCTCTTTGATGTGGGGGTAAACTCATCTTGATTTATAATTTTTTTTTTACGATGAAAGATAAAGAGTGACCATTGAATTGGTATAGAAGAATATATAGTTTGAAGTTGTATATTATCCTAGGGTTGATTAGTTTCCTTTTGTCGTGAATGTTGGAATTGTGGATTAGATTGGTTAGTTGTGGACTGAAGAATCTTTAAGTTGCGCATTGTTTCAACCTCGTGAGACAATCTCTCATGTATCTAATGCTCCTTATAATGTTTCTTGGTTCATTTTTAAGGTTTTTTTGTCTTACAATATTTCAAGTGCTTAATGTTATCTATATTATTGTTTCATGAAATATAGTAATTTACTAGTGTTTGGAACGTAGGCTACTTTATATTTTAAGGTCGTATTTTATCTTTATTCATATAAATATTACAATTTAATTTTTAATTTATAATTAGAATGTTCTTTAAAGGTAATTCTAAAACTTTTAGAAGATATTGTTTGGAATGTAATGTTGTGTGTATTATTGTGTCATACGGATTGGTTTCAATGTTAAGCAATTAGACCCAACTCATATTTATTTATTTATTTATGCATGTATGCATCTATTTATTGTTCTACAAGTTTCAATTTCATACTCTCAAAAAAGTTCCAAATCCAACCTCATTAGTCTTTATAAATAATTCGTTTTATTATTATGTTTGCATGTGCCTGGCCATGTCTCCGCCTACTTCACACCATGTCCTCTGCAAAATAAGACAGATATGTGTCGAAACCTTCACGAAGATACCAAAGATTCATTCTAAAATCTACTAATACCAACAAAGGCACTTGGAACATGCGCACTTTCTAGCATAATAATTACGGACGAACAATGATAGGTAAAATCCTCTTTATCAACTGCTTGATCTAAATCTATCTCTAGAGGAATAGTTATGACAACGTGTTCTTTTTTCACTATCTCATCTTCCATAGAGCAAATTGTCATAGGTCGGGAGTGCGACGGCCTAGGGCCCTTACCGGTAGGGGGCCTAAAAACAATGTATATCATGTATTATTGTTGTTATGAGTATAACATTGGAGAATTTTGCATCAAAAAGTTTACTTTTTGGTGTTATTATTCTTAGGTTCTAAAATTTCAATCTATTCCACATGTGCTATTGTTTTATACTTCTATAATATTTTATTTTGTTTCAGTATCTATTGAGTATTTGATTTATTTTTAAATGTTACCTAAAAAAATATTTATTTAGTAGTGAAAAGCAGGAAAAAAAATGAAATGAAGAGTTAATAAAATCACAACAATTAGTTAACAAATTTTATGCCTAAGACCTCTAAAACTCTAGAAACGGCTCTGCAAACTAGTACATAGCTCGCGTCTTGGATGCAAAGTTTAACCTTAAAAAAAATGAATAAAAAAAATTATAACTGCAAAAAATAAAATAGTTACATGTGTGATGATGATGTAAAAATTATGGAGTAGTTACATGTAAATGAAGGTTTAAGAGTAGGGAGAATGTGATGTCTACAACAAGGAGTAACTGTGAAAGAATGACTAAAATAAGTAATTGAGTCTGAAGTGAGTTTGATCTAATGGGTTCGGTTCAGTCCCAAGTCACAAACAACCATGGAAAAAGAAAGAGCATTGTTTTGAAAGACAAAATCATTATCAAAAAGATTGAGCACTACCATTCAAGCTCACACGAGTGAGATGAAGATGATAATGATTAAATGTTTTTCAAACAAAGGTCACATACGAGACATACATACAATTTAATGCCTTTCTACCCAATCAGATTCTATTCTACTACTAAAATCCCCTATCTCCTCAATCGATTATGTCACCACAAGAACACAGTATAATTATGTATACTATATAAATGTTAAGGTATATTAGGAAATAATTGCCTATATTTTACTTTAATGAAAACATTATAGTTTATAGTTATATGTAATCATTGTCACCATATGTTTTCTTAAACACCTTGCACATAGACGTGCAATGAGGTTATAGACTTAACGTGTTCTTTGTTATATTGATTTCAAATAACTCAAAAAGTTTAAAATTACAAAGTAAAAAATAATTAGAAAAAAGAAGAGTTAAAAGAATTTGTGTTATAAAAAGAATAAGGAACAAAGATATAGAGGGAGTTGACCCGTGCATTTTATAATATCAATATTATATATCAATTAGAAGTTTGTAAGAGAAATCTTATATGTCACATCGTACACTGGTGCTGGGGGCATAGTCATTCCCGTAAACTAGCAACTTTCATCCAAGACACAATTGTTTGGTGCAATGCAAGAATATGCTTCAAGGATCGTCCTTCCTTTCCTAGGCTCCTCTACATCCTCGTCAAGTGGTTAAAGACATCTTGGGGTGAGAGTATCATCTTTTACTTGACATTTTTTATTTTGGAAAATAAATACTCAATAACAGCACACGCATGGAATGTTTTTTTTATTATGTTGAACTTGTTAATCATAATCATATTATATATAATATTGATTGATACCAATTTCTAAGGTCAAATTCTAAAATTGGTATAAACAAGACACAAGCTAGGGATTTGTTTGTGCATCTCACTAATTAGTAACTAACTTCAATCACTTTTTAAGTCCTCAAATACATACAAAGTAATTAATTATTTAAAATAGAAACTAAAATACTACTACTTGTCTGTTCATCTCCCTCTTTTAAGTGAAAACCTAAAACCAAGTTAGATAATTCATTCAACATCAACATGATGAACGGTGAGATCATCTTCATCCTCTTCCTTGTTCTTGAGCTTTGGGATGACAATTTTGAGGACATTGTTCTCCATCATTTTGGCAATAGTGTTAACAATATCACAATGCTTCCCTTTCAAGGTATATTCCTGAGAACTGATTGAGATCGGGAAGAGCATTCTTAATGGCGAACGTGATGTGATCAACAATAACATCAATCTTCTCCTTCTGGACATTTCTGACGAACAAATTCAACCGCAAAATGTGAGAGTCCTCTGTCTCTCTGACTTCGACGAATTGATCCATCAATGAAACCCAGAGACAGCTTCATATCCTCTTTGAATGGACAAGATTAGAGAGAATTGAGAGTAGAAACCTCATAGATTGACTCAATGAGAAATGTGAAGTAGTTGCAATATAGCCATATATATATACAAGTGATGTAAACTAAGAAACTTGAGTAGCAAGTTACGGGTTGTAACTAACTTCTAACCAACTAAACTTAGTTCAAATAACATTTTATCAAGTTTTTAAGTCTGCTAAGTGACTTCCTAAAAAAAATACCTTGTTAAGTGACATGCTGCAGTTGGTGGAGATTGCAATGATGAAGGAATGTGAGGCAATGTATCCTCTAATAATATTCTAATTAATTTAAAGTTCTTTTTTCTTCTTAAAAACCACCTAGGTGTAAGTGTAACTACTTGTCGGTGCGAGATGTTTTAAAGAGTACATTTTCCTAATTTCAAAAGATGAGGCGGGTAATGGGGACATTGATCCCACCTTGAAATGTCTCGTTCGTATAAAATTACATTTTTACCTTTCTTAAATTAGAAACTCTTAAACAAACTTTTAAATTACATTCATATTTTTATTTTGATTTTTAAGGCGAGCCTTAAACAAATTGTTTCCACTATTTATTATTATTTTTAATGAGATTGTTGAAATGACACAATTTTGGATAGTATAGTGTTTTTAATAATAAAAAAAGTGTAAAATGCAATCTAAGTTCATGCAGGGATGAGACTGGATGGGGATACCCGAACCCCCTTATCCAAGGTTTTATTTTTCATCTTTCTTGAAATTGAAGACAAAGATAACAACAAACTCCATCGAATTTGGAAATTGGGTAGGTAAAACTCATCCCCACCCCGTTGCCATGTCTATATGGACTATTCCTGGAATTGAGAGCAATGCCGCACAGAAGTATTTTTTTTTTTTGCATGGCCTAAGCCCCAAGAAACAGAAAAGCACAATCAAAACGGTAGGGAAACAATCCAAACATAATCCGTTTTTACAACCGAAAAGAAGAAATAACTAATGCAAGTACAGGTGCTTTTGGAGGTTGTAAAAGCTTTTCTAGAAATTCACTTTTAACACATCTATGGAATTACCAATCTGAACAGGGAAAAATGTTTTTTCTCATGTCCAGATGATTGAAGATGGATAAACCTCGACTAAACGATATCATTTTTACGTCCAGATGAGTAAATTGAGACGATAGTAATTTTTAAGAATCATGAAATGAGAAAATATGCTTGCAAAAACAGGTTATTCATCACTTTTTTTTTTAGGTTGTTGTATTGCATCAAAGTAGCTCTTATACTCTCATTAATTAGTTCTTCTTTCATTTCAGCGCTGGCACTACTTATTTGAGTTAAATAGTAGTTGCCACTTCTAAGTTCTAACCACTTAACCTTTATCCTTCAATGAGAAACCACATGCACAACTTGGTTTTGTATTTACTTCATATAATAACTCAACTGTGCACACGATTCCAATAAAATAACCATAAATATGTAGTTAACTCTAACTAAATCACAGTGCTGACATTTTTAGTACTAGTACATTGATGTCATTTATATCCTTTTGTATGATACATCATTTTGTAGGCATGATAATTGCTTCATCTCTGTCACATTAACTTACAGCTTAAGTAGGTCTAACAGATGCAATAATTTTTCGAGTTATTTTTCGGAAGTTCACAATGATCTGTTATTTAATCAATCTTAAGGTAAGATGTTTTGAATTTTATATTCATGTTTCCCATAGAAAGAAACACAGTGATAGTATAATTTGTTGATCTTTGCTCTTTTTATTTTAGAAGGAAATAAATATATCTTTTGAGGATCACCATGGAGCGAACGAGCAGTTGGGGTTCTGCAGTTAGTAGGCTTTCAGTGTGTCAAAATGTAGATGTTGGTGACGACGAAGCTGAGAATCGTGAGTGTGTTTCAGCTGCAGGAGATATAGCCCTTCAAGGAGGAAGGAAAAGTGAGAGTGGTGGCTTTGACCTGTCTTTATATATCAAACCAGAAAATGGAACAGTTGTGCACAATCCTGCAATGGAACATGAATTGCCGCTATCTAATAATAACTATATTGTAAATCCACAAGAACACCTTCCCATTTTTGTTTCAACAAATGGAAAGGTTAATTGTGAAGACATAAAACAAGTAGGTTCATTTAGAAATTCTCCTTTTTTGTTGTTAATGATATATTTAAACTTAATTAATTCAAATTGTATTAGTTTCCTCACGGTTGAGTCATGCTTTTACTTTGTTTTTTAGGTTCTGGAACTTGACAAGAAGTTACCCAAGCTACTGGAATTTGTTTCATGTCTAACTCATTTGGCTGTTTTTGGCATTCTTGGGGTAATATGCTAACTTATGTGCTATGACCTTGAGTTTTTTTTTCCTATTTTTTACACATTTCTTGATGTTAAAGAGTATGGTAGATGCTAGGAAATATGTTAAATGAGTTTGGTAATTTTGACACACAAATTTGACTTCATCTACTCGACGCAATTAAATCAGGAGAGGAAAATCTTAAAAAGATCATGATACTAATGCACCAATTGTCATAATAAATATGCAGGTCTTAACAAGGTACTTATTGCAAAAGTCATTTGGACCAAGTGGTTTTGGTGTGACCAGTGATCATACCGTTTTTTACCTTGATCTACCATCAAATATGGTTTGCCTCTCCTTCTGCACTCACTGATTCTTAGATTTATTTCTTTGAATTCTAAAGGAGAAAAATAACCATGGTAGTTATAAGGTTATGATGGAAATGTCAATTAGGTGGATCATATGCTACTATATATATTAGTAAATTTAGAGTATGGTTATCATGATGACTAAATCTTGGACAAAGAATCATTTGCCTGATTGAAAAGCAGTTCAAGTCTTTATTGGAGTTGCTGCATTAACTAACATGTTTGGACACAATATTCTTGAATCATAAGCACTAGAAATACTCTGTCTTTTAAACTCTTTATTATAATTCCCAAGATTAAAAATGGAACTATCTGTTCCAGGTTTTGAGCTTGAAGCATTCATGTCATGACTAATCAATGCATATGATACAGCAGAATTAACTCATTTAAACTTCTATTTTTGCTTTCTTAGGATCAATATGGAAACTTGAATATTACCATCAAATGCATTTTATTAAAGTTCATCGATTAGAAAGCTAATTTTGACAGTGTTGTCATTGATATTTTTCTTTTACATATTTTCCAGATTGGTTCCTTTTTGATGGGATGGTTTGGTTTTGTTTTTAAAGGAGATATATCCTATGTATCTGAACATCTAGCCAGTGGTCTAACAACCGGCTACTTAGGGAGCCTAACAACTTTCAGCGGCTGGAATCAGAAAATGCTCGAGCTCAGTGTCGCTGGACACTGGATCTTGTCTTTACTCGGCTTTGTACTAGGTAATAAGTGTGATTTAAAGACTAGGTACTAACAACACAAAATAGTTTTGCGCATATGTCATTACGATGTCACTTAACTATATTAATTTCTAAAATATCTGTGCAATTATCCATGCAGTAAAATGAGATTAGATGCGTATATAGAGAATTTTATACTATTACTACATATTAAGAAGAGTTTGTAAGGAAATGGAATTTTGTAGGCATGTTTCTTGTAGCATTGTCGATCATCATTGGTTTCTGGACGGCGAAGGGATTCAAATGGTTACTCAAAAGACTAAACATGAGACATGAAAGTGACTCTTTTATATCGAAACTAAACTGGAAGGTTGACAGCTTCCTTCGTCAATTGGTAGTGACCATAGTGTTGTTGGTGATATTAGCTTTGTTATGGGGTGTGAGTAGTGCACTGGAAATGAATGAGTTCAAAAATGGTGGTGGTGAAGCTCAGTTGTGGTTAGCCTGCATTGTTGGACCTCTTGGTGTATGGCTTAGGTGGTTCTTAGCTACTAGACTTAATGAGTGCGAAATTGGCGGAGGGTTTCTGCAATGGCTTCGATTTGGGACTCTTATTGCCAATGTTTCTGCTGCTTGTATCATGGCTGCACTTGCCACCCTCAAGAAATCAGTAAGTTTTTTTTACAATTGAATTATCAATCTAGTCTTTAAAATGCATGACTTCACTAGTGAATTTAGTATATGAAATTATTATTAACATTTCAAAATAGTCTATGGATTTAAAAATATTTTGATTATATTAGTTATTCTGAGTGAATTTTTGACACATGATTTTGGAGATTGTGATGAGTAGTGTTCTAAACCTGGTTTTTGGTGCAGGTGAATAATACAAATTGTGATACTGTTATAACAGGACTTCAATTTGGTCTGTTGGGATGTCTGAGTACGGTTTCAACATTTGTTGCTGAATTGTATGAAATGATAGAAAACAAGCATCTTTGGAGAGCATTTGTCTATGCTGTGGTTACCATTTGTGTTTCATTTTCTTTTGGTATCTTATTATACTATATCCCTGTTTCCAGAATGTGAGTGAGCATGGAGATTAAGTTAGTACCTTCTTGTTAGGGTGTTTGGCTACTTTGTGTGTGGGTTTGAGGTTTTGTCATGTGTGCTCTGGTGTTCAATAGTGAACTTGTTGGGTCCATGGGGTAGATAGTTGAACTTGGAAGAGATATTATATTGGGATCTTGGAGGGATTTGGATTTTGTGCTTGGGATCTTGGAGGGATTTGGGTTTTGTGCATTTGTGAAATATCGCATTTGATAGAGTCGTGTTTGTGAAGCGATATTTAAGATCGGATGGTTCACATTTGAATGGCTTAGAGTTACAATGTGTGATTGAAACTAATGTCGTCAAATTTTGATCAATTATTCTGCATGCTGCGACTTCATCAAATGCGAAATATTTGAACCTTCATAAGTCTTGATCCCATGTGACTATTGTTTTAAGATGTGAAAAATTTACTACATTCTTCGTAAAGAAAAAAGGTTATGAACGTTGGAAAATATATCGAATACAATTATTTATATATTCCAAATGTTAAAAAAAAATGCCTTTTTTTTTTGGTGACTGGGATTCGAATCCCAGATCTTGCATATATTATGCATTGTCCTTATCAATTGAGATAAGTTCACGAGGACAAAAATAAAATCATTAGTTATATATTTAGATTTTTTTAAATTGGCTTTAAATTTATATATTTTCACATTGTTTATGTGAAATATTTAATAAATATTTTTTAAAAAGAAACATTGATGAGTCAACCCGCCAACCCGCCAACCCGTCAGACCGTCATAAAACGGAGATGAAGTGAGATTTTCAACCCTACATCATTAGTTGGTTAGCCCTCGCGTCGCCCTTTTTAGACGGGTAATTGATAGGGTGAGGCAGAACAGGACAGGTTGGCCCTTTTCGCCATCCGTAGTTTTATGTTCAGTTTCTTTATTTTGTGGTTAATGATCCTTATCTTATTCATCCTTTCTACGCAGAATGTATCAGATAGTAATTTGTTGTGAACGAAAACTAACATACACAAAATTAATTATTTTTTTTTAGGAAACATACACAAAATTAATTATCACATGGATTTGGTTATTTTTTAATATATATTTTTAAAGTATTACTATTTATTTTTAATTTCGTGTGTATTTTTTGCCCATGATTCCTGCGTTCCATGATTTGATACGGTTATGCCTCGTGATGAGTAATTAATAAGCTGACACTTTTTGGTGGGGAAAGAGAAAATGCTGCTAACAGCTTAACCAACCAGAATCACTTATAATCTATGCTATGCCCATAGTTTGCATGTGAGTCCTGAGCTGTGATTTCTTCCGTTATAATACAACCACCAAATAAATAATATGGGGAAAGAAATCTCGTTTCTTCCACGACGAGAGATTTCCACGTCATCGGAGCTACCGTTGCTCGCCGCCGCCCCATTCAAAAGGGTAAGTAGTGATTCAAACATTTCTTTTTTCTTTTGAAAATGACATCTTGCGTTTCAGCCTCATTTGTTAGGCACATCAAGTTAACGTCATCTTTTATTTTTTATACATTCATAATTCAAATAAGAACAAAAATGACTTTGAAATCAGAACCATACAATTTATTGATTCTTATTTATCCTCGTGATTTATGCATAAAGTCAACATTGGTTGCGTAAGATAATTAGTTTTTGTATTTTCACACACCCCATTTTATAATGTATTTCAATGATAATAAATAGAACAAGGGTAAGTATTAAATTATAACTCAAACTGGGTGGTTGGAGGAGTCAAAATTGCATCTAGTTTGGTATTGGAATTGTTGACATGGAGAGAATTAACAGTGATGGTTGTTCTTCAATTAAAAGGCGTTCATTGAGCATGTCAAGTCATAGAAGCCATCACACAGATAATGATATTGATTGTGAGAGTGTTTCAGAAGCCGGTGACATTGGAGATCGAGCACTTCCGAGCAGAAGGTTTAGCGAAAGCAACAGTTTTCGCTCAGAAAATGGAGGTGGTGGTGGTGGTGGTGTTGTTTCCATTCCACATGAGTTGCATAGATTGCATCCAAACTCCTCTGTTATACCTTTGCCACATGAACTCTCATCCACCCCTCCTCTTTCTACTGATGCAAGAGTTGGTTCTCAAGACTCAAAATTTGTAAGCACTCTTCATTCAACAATTCACACTTCTTGCCATGTGATTGTGATATCAGTTTTTTAATGTTTGTCGATTAATCATATATGGATAGTTGATTTTGTATACTTTCAGGAACCTTCTAAAGGTTTGCCAGAGTTTCTAGACTATGTTTCATGTATGGCTCAGTTAGCTGTTTTTGGAATTCTTGGGGTAATATGCAAACCTTTTCGGTTTTCACTTACCTTGAATTGTTAGGTATACTAATACTGATATTGATGATGGTATTTGTAAGCTAATACACAAGTTGTTATAATAACTATGCAGGTCCTCACAAGATATTTACTGCAAAAGTTATTTGGCCCTGGGGTTGCTAATGTGACAAGCAACCATACTATTCTTTACCTTGACCTTCCTTCTAATATGGTATGTCCCCTTTCCCATCTTCATTATTTTTATGTCTTTTGTTTATGTGTTGTGGTGTGTTTCACAAAGATAAATACTGTTTGGCCAGGAGCATAGCTATTAAATAATATTGTAATAACATTCTTAAAAGCATAATATATATTAAATTCACCACATCTATTGCTTTTCTAACAAATCAGAAAAAGATTAACGCTTTCTGGATGTGGATCCAAATAGAAATTTTCTACATTTAGTCATTCCTTTTCTCATGGGGCATGACAGAAAAAGATTAGCCACTTTTTCGATTTTGCACATCCTAAATCTTTGACCTATTGCAGGATAAACAATAGAAAAAAAATTGTTTTGCCTCTTTCTAAAATACAGTTTCACTGGCGAACTTTAAAAAATGACACGTTTTATTTATCTAAAGATCCCAGTTGTAAATTAGTTCTGAATCTTGTTTTATTATAATCAATTTAGAAGTTTTAAATTGCTGTTGGTGAAAGTGAAACTTAAGCCCAATTTTGAAGTGCACACAAAAGGAACCTGATTCAGATAACATGATCCTAATGCACTTTTTTTCTTACATTTCATTTCAGATCGGTTCATTTTTAATGGGATGGTTTGGTGTTGTATACAAAAAAGACATATCTAATGTGTCAGAGCATCTAGCCGTAGCTATAACAACTGGTTACTTGGGGAGCCTTACAACCTTCAGTGGTTGGAATCAAAAAATGCTTGAACTCAGTGCTTCCGGCCACTGGGTCATCTCTTCACTTGGCTTTCTAATAGGTAAGTAAGTTCATTTCATGATGGTGTGTAACATTATTTTAAGCTTATATCTCTTTCAATCATAGTTTTTTTTTACACTTTTGATACTTATCCCAAGTAATTAAATTGATCTTTTGTTTTTCCCTTCAGTATGACTCAATTGATAAGATGTTGTTTGACAATTGGAAATTTTCAGGTTTAGCTCTCGTTGCCGTTTCCATCGTATTTGGGATTGAAACTGCAAAGGGTTTCAGACTGCTTCTCAACAGGCAGAATATTACAAAACCAGAAAACGGTACCTTTATGATCAACTTCAAAGTAGACAGCTACAGTCGCCAATTGACAATTATGGTGATCTTCTTGGTGATATTGGGCGTATTATGGGGTGTCAGTGGTGCATTAGTAAAGGCTAAGTTCAAGCGTGGTGGCAGTGCTGCTGAGTTGTGGTTTGCTTGCATGGTTGGACCTATAGGTGTGTGGATTAGATGGTTCTTAGCGAGGCTTAATGGACATGGGTTAGGAAAAGATGGTTTAAGATTTAAATGGATACCATTTGGGACTGTAATTGCCAATGTATCAGCTGCTTGTGTTATGGCTGCACTTTCTACTATAAAGAATGCAGTAAGTTTCTTTGCCATCATTCATATTCTAGTTGTCCCCCATGTCTGATTTGCATTGTCTAATATCTAAATTGTTAGTGTATGAAGCACTGACACTGTGTCACTGGCACTTACACACTGATAATAATTTAGAAAATTAGCAGTGATTGAATATAACCATGTGTCTTAGTGTCGGACAGACATTTAATCTGAAGTGTCACGGTGTCAGTGCTACATAGCAAGCGGTAGCCTACTACATTTATCTTCTTATTGCCACTGTATCAGTTTCTTTATCATCATTTACGGCTTCATATAGTATACAAAGATAACAGAATTCTTCAATACAAAGATAACAAAAATCTTCAATACTAAGATAACGGCATCCTTTACCAGCGTTTATTTGTTTGATGCAGGTGAACACAAGGAATTGTGATACTGTTGTAGCAGGAATACAGTTTGGTGTGATGGGGTGCCTTAGTACTGTCTCTACTTTTGCTGCTGAGTTTAATGCAATGAGAAAAAGCAGTGACCCTTGGAGAGCATATGCCTATGCTGCTATTACAATATGTGTCTCGTTCTCTTTTGGAATCTTAATATATTGCGTTCCTTATTGGACAAAGGGATTTGACATTGACACGTAGCAATTGGTAATGCAATCATGTTTTTAACTCTTGATCTGGTGTGGTCGAAACATCAAACCGTGGTGGCATCCTCCCTCATTATTCCAAAGATAACAATATTGTTACATTGGGACCGAGCGATTCGGAGAAACGGAGTATTGTATTTACCACTATTGAAAAGAAGGTGGTGGTTTTGAGTTTGAATCCCATTCAACCTGCGGCACCAAGCAGCACACTTTTTTGAGTGGTTGAAGATGCAGTTTTGTGTTACGCTTTAACTATTTAATTGGAACATGCGATTGTTCCGTTTAATGCTTATTTTGGTTCTTACTTGGTTATGTTCCTTTGTAAGTTTTAACAAAATTTAAATCAAAAGAAGTAATCTTTTCTGGTGAACTATTATTCTAGTTTATGTTTTTCTTTTGTTTCTTTTACAATTTTTAATCATATAGCAGAATCATTTTAAATTCTTTGGTTTTGTTACAAAACTTTAGTAAATGTTGTTCATAAGTTAAGGAGAAAGATGCAGCTGATTATTGATCCGTTTGTTAAGTTTCTTATTGTGGCAGCATTGTATCCAAATTTTACCAGTGTTTGGTAGAGATGATTCTAGACATTGAGCTCGTGTACTTCTTTTGTCCAAATTTTATCAGTGTTTTGTGCGTAATGAATTTTACATGTCATTTTGATATATTGCCTGTTTGCAACAAACTGTGAATATTGTTGTTGTAGTATGTAATCCCGTGATTGTAATAGTTATACTTATATATAGCAATAGAGGGAGAAGTCAGAAGGTGCATATAAGTTCCTTTCTGCCATATATGCTCTCCATTTGATAGTTTTCTTAGAAATTGTTTTACTTTTTCAGCAACAATATAAAGCAGAGTCATTCCTATGATTCTGTTATTTGGATTATGTGTAAATACATTGATTTTGGTTGTATTATTTTCAGAACTCTGTATATCTCCCAATCTACATGAAAATATGAGACTAAATAATAAGTTGACTGTACTACAGTTTTATGTGAGAAAAGCTTGATGTGTCTCATCTGTACCTTTTACATGGATTGGTTAATAATATTGTATTTTTTTAATGACAAATGTTATTAGTTGTTAGAATAATATTGTACTTCGACTTGTTCTTGGTTTGGCTTCTACACAGAGCATCAATAGTAAACATATCAAAAACTGAAAACCATGGTGTACATGACATAAATTTCGTAAGATATAAAGGATAAAGAGGTGTATTTTGATGTAGACATTTTAGAGATGTCTAGAAAGACATTGTAATTGTTTGTAAGTTGTTACATTCAACAGAAGCTGATACATGCTGAGATTCAGCACACCATTAAATTCTGCTGTCTACATACATATATCTTATGAGAATTGCATTTGGTATCTAAATTCTACAGCTAAGCCTCATCCCAGATTTCTCCTTCATAATTCAAAAATAACAATCTTTTTACAAAGGATCAGGGACTGAACAATTCGAAGGCACACAAATACACTACTGTGTGGTTCCAATGATGATTGCTAGAGAAAAATAAAACAAAAAGAAAGCTCAGATGTGCCAGTTTTCGCAACCGAAGTAAACGATAGTGATGAACCCATCACCACATTTTGCACAAATATCATCATAGCTAACAATATTGCACCAGCCGGGAATCGAACCCGGGTCTGTACCGTGGCAGGGTACTATTCTACCACTAGACCACTGGTGCTTTGATGTTAACTCAACCTACGTTTAGATACATATAGTGATCAAGTATTTGTAGTCTGTTGAATTGAACATTTTTTTTTTCTTCCTTATACTAATTTATAAAATCAACTTTTTAAAATATTGAATTTAAAACTATATTACTATTTACACTATTATTTACAACAATTTCTTTCCTCTTTTACACATCATTCCTCCTTTCGGATTAATTATTAGATCAAGTGACACAAGTCCATTTTCACTAACCAATTTGTCTACTCTACTTTGAGGACTTAGTTTTTTCTCTAATTATACTATAACAGCCTGCAATATGTCTGAATTGGTACAAGCAGTTTCACTTACTGAGGGATCTTATTGAGCTTACAGTATGCATAATCTTTATATTTCTTGGTCTTGAATTTTGGTGGGTTGTCTTGGTTAACCAGTTTTGGGTGAGGCCCAACTTCTTGCTCTGGTTGCGGTTCTATGAACACTGGCCAAGAAATTCTTATAGCATCTTTGCTCACTGTTGTTCTGTGTAATACAGCCTTGTATTTTCCATTGCTCATTATCTGATGTCACCATATATAAATCAGTTATACTATTTCTACTTTAATTTTTTTTATCTTTCTTTCAAATTTTAGAAGAACCTATCCTCTATACATACATGTAAATCTTCTATAGAAAATTGATGCAAGAAATTCAACTTATCTCTATATGTCGCAAAAACAATAATCAAACATTAAGGGGCAATGCGAGACATGTATATATACCTCCATTTGGTCACCAATGTGAATTACAAAAGCCGAGGGGACATACTTAACATCGTACCAATGTCCATCTCTAGAGGCTTGAAGACCCGGAACATCATTTGGGACAAGAAGGGTGATACAACACATGTCTGAATGAGCTGGAACACCAAGAACAAGATCAGGACAGGGGCAAGGTGGGTAATAGTTAATCTTTAACAAGTGAACCATGTTATCACCCCCTGCATACTCCTTTAGCTCGTGACCTTCAAGCCCTAACCCTATTGACAAGCTTTTGAACAACTTGTCTACAACCCCATGTAGGTGTTTGCCGTATTCCTCGTTGATCTCTCTGCAGCCAACATATCAAAATTAATCAACCATATGTATCATGACTCATGAGTCTTATAAGACCTACTACTCATTAGTACTAATTCACAATTTAACGACCGATTTACAATTATTTCCATCTTTGTAGCAACAGATTTAGTGACCAAATTTTTGTATCATTGCTAATTCGGTCTATAAATGAGTGTGACCTATTTGAGAAATGTCGTTAAATCACTAGTTGCTAATGTTATGATCAATTTAATCATTGGTTTACCATTTTTAGCCTCTAAATCAGTTATTATATGACAATTTTTTGTAACTAAAACATGATTCTTTCTACATGCATATATGATTTTTAGTATTATGAATTTGTTTTGAAAGATCATAAATTAATCTTATTAGACACATCTATGTACATAAATATATTTTTAGAACATGCATGAATAAGTAACCTGTAAGAAGGAGGATATTTAGGCCAAAATCGATAGTCAATATCCGAAGGTGGCCATATCTTATGAAACAAATGATCTACCCAACCTCTCTTGTTATCAACATCTTTACCAAGCTTAGATCCATAACCTTCAATAGATTTAGAATCAGGAGGTTTAGCATATTGCTCCTTTTCTTCTTGTGGTAACTCAAAAAACGTTTTTCCAACACTTTGAAGTTTGGTTATAAGTTCTGTAGGTATTTCATGATTAACAATTTGGAACATTCCCCATTTACAACTTGCATCTATAATTTCACGTAACACTTTTTCCTCATCTGGGTTACTAAAATCAATTAGAGGAACCTCTAATCGGGTCCCTCTAACGGTTGAGTTTCTAGGTTGTTCTTTTTCGGACCTAACAAACTCTGCTGGAATTGTTTCATTCGATAATGAAGCTACATTTTGCACTTTTTGAGTCTTTTCCATTATTCCTTTTTTGTGTTAAACTAATCAAATGTAAATTTTTCAAATCTATATATACCTCTAATAATTAATTAAAGAAGTTGCTTACATAGTTTTGTCTAAAAAAAAAAGTTGCTTACATAGTATTTCTAATTAGTTAGTGGGTACAAATTAATCAAGGCAAAATGATGGTTTGCTTACTTGCATGAAAAGGAAGATTTTTCTCCGTGAAAACGGGTTAATACATCCTCATATGATAAGATATGTGACTATTTACTTGAAGTTCGTATATGGTTCAAATTGTAAAAAATTTTGATTCGTATGTAACATATAAGCTGGTACAATATTGACCTTTGGTTAGGGAAAATATCATTGCTATACAAAGCAAAAGACATAATCACCAACAAAATTTTCACTAACAAAAAAAGAAAAAACAAAATTGTCACAAGTTTTTACCTCAACCTCAACTCATTTTGTCTATATTGAATAGACTTATAAAATCTTATGTGTTTACCTAACATTTTATTTAATAACATTAAAATTATTATATATATGACATTAATTTAAAATATTAAATTAATTATAAAGTCAAAATAGTGTCGTGTTTAACCTTGTATCATACACAAAACGATCCTACAAAAGCATAAATTTACATCCAACAAACAAACAATCTAAAATAACAAGTTTTCGGAAGCTTGTTAAGTTGTTAATAAAAAATGACTAAATTACATTAAGTTATTTAATTATAATAAATTGGTCCTTTACGTTTTTTCGTACCACTTAGGTTCTTTAAGTTAATTAAGGGTCTTGGTAACCGGTGCCCTCAAGTAATAGTTAAAGAATCTATAAATAGAAATTTTATCTTGAAAACATAAGATATTACTTTAGATCAAGTAATAATTACATAACTTTTTAATAAAAAAATTACTTATTTTGGTTAGTATTCTTCGTTAATTAATTGTAACACGTTAGTCTTTTATGTTTTTTACGTACCAATTAGATCATTTAAGTTATTTAACCCTAACAATTTGGTGGATTTTAGATATTAAAAATGTAGGTTATTTAGGGCATAAAAGTTTCAATTAAATAACTTAAAGGACCTAAGTGTTACGAAAAATACTTAAAAGACTAGCTTATTACAATTAATTAATTTAAAAAACTCAATTGGTACGAAAATACTTAAAGGGTCAATTTATTATAATTAAATAACTTAAAAAAACGTCCGGGGTAAGGGTTTTACCTTTTCAGAAAATTATGTTTGATTCAATTTTGTTTCAATTATTAAGTGGAGTATTTAGGTAGAAAAAGTTGGATGGGCAAGTGGCTTGTGCATGTCCACTGTGTGGTCGCCCTGATTCAATTATTGAGTAGAGTATTTAGGTAAAAAAAAGTTTAAATTTTAGCTAGTATCTTTTTGGTGAATTCTTTGCAGCCAATTTGTTATTTTCCTGCCGGATTTCATTTTGCAAGTATATATTACTTGATGACATTCAGTCCGTTGGACAAAATTCATAGTATTTTTTTTCCTAAAAAAAATAATTCATAGTATTTTTTTAAAATTAATTAATTTGATTAAATTCTTCGATTTTATTTTTAAATCTTAAACTCCAGCATATTGTACGAGCATTGACTATTTGTTGGACAATCAATCCGTTGAATTTCCAGTATCACCAACTAAATGATTTTGGTGTTACTTTGGAGTAAAAAACAAGTTTGGTGTTACCACAAATCTGTCAATAAAACAAGAATGACAGTAATATTTATTGTCTAAATTGTTCAAAATAAAAATGAAATCAAACTTAAATATTAGTAACAAATATTGTTTTTTATTCAATAAAATATTCAAGAAAATTTATTAAAAAATTCTTCCATTATATCTCATTTACCAACTATTAGATTTTCCGAGGGTTTATAAGAAAATTCTTAGTTGTAGATAATTTTGCTTTTATAAGATTAACTGCAACTAAAAATGAGTATGTAAATCAATTGAAAATGTCAAAATTGTTAGGTTGGATGTTGTCATCGGATTTGAATCTGAGACCTTACACCATTAAATTAAATGGTATATGATGTTTTTTTTTTTTAGATGGAGTAGTAATCCACTGAAATAAAACTCACGCACAACTGTGAGGTCCCGGGTTCGAATCTGAGTCACGACATCTGACTTGCAATTTTGGCATTTGCCAATCGAACTAGGATTTTCTAGACAACGCATATAATACAAGTTCATTTTGTTTGTCGATGTTAGACAAAGCATAACTTAAACAAGTTTAAAGAAAATACAAGAGTTTCAATTCAACCATCTACCGTTATTGTTAGAAGTAACTCCAAATTAACTTCAAGCATCAACTTTTGTTTATTATTGTTGTTATGCATTAATTTGGTTGCAAAAACGATAACATGGCATGTCTAAGTTGAAGGAAGAATATGGTTAAATTCATTTATTTATATTGTAAAGTGATTGCTTTTTTCGGTTCACATCTAAATGTTTGGTATTATAATTCCTTGAATATACCTTGTTGAATGGTTGGTTGCATGCAAATATGCAAGATTACACAATTGAATTATTATGGTTCCTAGTATATATAGTTCTCCTACATTGATCTTATATCATAAGAATTGAAGGAAAAATTAATCTATCATTCACATTAAAGTTAATGGAAGTCAAAAGGGTACAAACTTTAGCTTGTAATCAGCTAAAGGAGCTTCCACCACAATTCATACGCTTAGCAAATGAAAGACCAGAGAATACAAAAGCCATGGAGGGTGTTACTGTGCCTATGATTTCATTATCTCAACCACATAATCTTTTAGTTAAGAAAATCACTGAAGCTGCTTCTGAGTGGGGTTTCTTTGTTATCACTGACCATGGTATATCTCAAAAACTTATTCAAAGTTTGCAAGATGTGGGCCAGGAGTTCTTTTCTCTCCCTCAAAAGGAGAAAGAGGCATATGCAAATGACCCATCAAATGGTAAATTTGATGGCTATGGGACTAAAATGACCAAGAATTTGGAAGAAAAGGTTGAGTGGGTTGATTATTATTTTAATCTCATGTCTCCTCCTTCTAAGGTGAATTATGACATGTGGCCCAAAAATCCTCCTTTGTACAGGTTAGTACTTACATTGAGCACGTTTGTTACAACTTTTTTCATCCGTTTGTTACATATTGATTTTTCATGGCTTTTTTTAAGTGATTTTCATTATACTAAGCAAATATAAACTAATTGATGTTTTCTTATTAATAATCTCTAAATTATTGAATATTAAACTCATTTTTTTAATAATCTGTAACAAACGCGTCATCATCTAGGATTTGGATCTACAATTGCAATATGGTGTTGCAGCGTACAAGCGTTGTATTTAGAGAGAGAAAATTTATTTGAAATTCAAAGGAAAAAACTAATTCTATTATTGTGTGTGGTAGGGAAGTAGTACAAGAATACAATAAAGAAATGTTAAGGGTGACGGACAATATTTTGGAGCTTTTGTCAGAAGGGCTAGAATTGGAGAGTGAGACTTTGAAGTCTTGTTTGGGAGGTGAAGAAATAGAATTAGAAATGAAGATAAATATGTATCCACCATGCCCACAACCTGAATTGGCATTAGGAGTTGAGCCCCATACTGATATGTCTGCCATTACATTACTTGTCCCAAATGATGTTCCAGGCCTCCAAGTTTGGAAGGACAATAATTGGGTTGCAGTAAATTACTTGCAAAATGCACTCTTTGTGCACATTGGTGACCAACTTGAGGTAATGAAATGTCACATTTTAGTGGATTATATCATATTATTTATACAAAAATGAAGTTTGTACAAAATATACTCTTTTTGTCATGGTAGGTGTTGAGCAATGGGAGGTACAAGAGTGTCTTGCACAGAAGCTTGGTAAACAAGGAACGCAAGCGTATGTCGTGGGCCGTATTTGTTGCTCCTCCACATGAGGTCGTGGTTGGACCTCTTCCTCCGCTTGTCAATGATCAAAACCCAGCCAAATTTTCAACAAAAACCTATGCTGAGTATCGCTATCGCAAATTCAACAAGATTCCCCAGTAGGAAACAAAGGGTAAAATATGATGACTACCACTAGCGCACAGTTGTATCGCGTGATATTAACATCATTTCAACTGAGACTTTATATTGATTACCACTTTTTTTCACTGTAGTGGTTAGCTAAAATAGTAGTTATGATGATATATTGATGGAAATAAGATAAGGTTTAGAGTACAAGGCATAAAGGTTATGGGATTGCAATTGTTCGCAATGAGATATGTAAACAAGATCAATCTTCATAAGCTATGAGTACTGAAATTTTAAAGAATAGATAGGCTAATGTGACCACTTCCTTCTTTCAAGGACAAATAATGTATTAGCAAAATTCATCTAGAACAATTTTTCATGATCTTAAGAGAACCAAAATTATTTTCATGATTCGATTCTCTTGTAAATTCAGCCTATTATTTATATATGAAGATTTAAAAATCATACATTCATTTTACTTCAAATTACATAGAGATGCCATCCTTTATACATATGAACACAATATTAACATTAGAGGAAAGAAAGCACAATTAATTCACAGAATTCACTATCTTGGTCCTGAGATTTGTTGTGAAGATATGTAAGAAAATCCGCTAATGAAGCGTGTTGAATCTCGCGGTTGTTGAATCCTCACAGAACCATGCTCATTCTCTTCTGCTATAACAGAAGCCTCAGAAAACCTACGACCGTAGAACCTCAAGAAATTCAAAGATTCCATCCTAGGTTGTGGCAATGGAGTCCCACCTTCCAACATTCCAACAACTGTAACCATGTTAGGCCTAAGTGATGGATCTTCATGTACACAACACAATGCGATGCGAACGAGTTTCTCCACTTCATCGATTGTAACACGTCCTTCTAGCCTTGGATCAGCCAAATCCATGTAACTCTTTTGTTCATGCATCTCTAATGCATATAGTGGAAAATAAACAAGTCCTGTTGTTGATGAGTTTGATGAATTTCCATTATTACCACTGCTATTGTCATGATCATCATCAATGCTATGACTTCTTGACTTGAAAGAACAATTTTTCCTTCCACTAACCAATTCAAGAAGCACCATTCCAAAACTATATACATCAGTTTTCTCAGAAATTGCTGAATTTGTAAGCCATTCCGGAGCAAGATAACCACGAGTTCCTCTCATTGTTGTGAACAAACCAGATTGTTCTGGACTAAGGAGTTTTGAAAGTCCAAAATCAGATATCTTAGCTTGAAATTGATCATGCAGAAGAATATTCTCTGGTTTGATATCACAGTGAATTATCTTTTGCTCACATCCACTGTGAAGATAAGCAAGTCCGCGTGCTGTTCCAAGGGCAACATCACACCTCTCTTGCCATTCCAAAACCGGATGTCCACCGAAGAGGTTCCGATCTAGTGAACCTCGGTTCATGTACTCGTACACCAACATTCGGTGTCCCCTTTGAGCACAAAAGCCTTTGAGTCTAACTAAGTTAACATGGTGAATGTTTCCAATAACAGCAATCTCGGCGAAGAAATCTTTCCTCCCTTGAATTCCAATGTTGATTATTTTCTTAACTGCCACAATAGTCTTATCAGGTAGTACGCCTTTGTACACTACGCCGAATGCACCAGATCCTATCAGAGTCTTGAAATTATCGGTAGCTACCTCAAGTTCTTCGTAATCAAACCTTGTCGGTAAGCCAGGAATGTAAAAGGCATCATGATCCAAGTCCCCTGAAGAATGTTGTGAGATTGAGATTTGTTTCCCTAATTTCACCTCTTGTTTTTTCGACTTTGTAAATTTTCTCCACATAAGAAAAAAACCAAGAGCCAATATAAAAATGATCCCACCAATTGGTAATAGCACTGCAGCAATAACAGGAAATCCATCTTTTTGAGAATTTTGCTCATTATCAATATCATGGCCAATATTAACTTTAATCAAGCCTAACATGTCACCTTCACCTCCATTACTAATGGATCCTAACTCATTTTCAATCATGTAGCATGATCCAGAAGAATTTCTATACAAAATTCCTAAACAAGAACAGTTACTTGAACAATGACCTTGACAATCAGATAAATTCACTCCAAACATAATTGGATCAGAATAAATATTTCCAAAGTACCTCACACCATAGCCTATATTCAAAAATGAAACAACTGAAGAATTTGACTGACTATGATTATTATTGGTTGAAGAATTACAAGCTAATGGCAAAGTACGAGACCCATCGTTCGGAACACAACCACCAAGATTACCTGATGCAACATGGAAATTTGAAGGACAAGAACAAACAGGTGAAGAAGAAGAAGATGACGATGATGATAAACTGTTATCATTACATAAACCTATTCTTCCACAAGCTAGTGGAATTTGACAACCATCATCTGGCCCAACAAATTCCTGTTTCAAGTTTGTTCCTGAAAAGCTATTAATAGTAAATTGACCATCGGAAGCCAATTTCGCGACACGAAAATTGGCTACTGATAAACCAACTTGATATACATGAACTGTTTCATTATTTCCAAAGAGATAAAAACCTGCTGTGTTTACTGCCATGTATTCAACATCATCATTTGAATTCTTGTAAGCTTTCGAATCCATAGAAATTTTCCAATATGTTTGTCCATGCCATTGAAGTATTGCATCAGAAGAAGTTATTATCAACTTGTAATTTCCTGTTGAAAAATTTGAGTTGGATGAAGCACTTGACAATGAAGCTCCAACCGATAACCGTTGTCCAATAACGATTGTATCGGTTGGATGTTGAAAACTCTCCCAAAGAGAATCATTTGATTGATCAAGTAACACAAGGTTTCCCATCTCAGTGAGTGAAAGCTTTTGTACTTGTGATTTAAGTTGTGGTGTTGACCATTTAGAATTTCCATTTTTGTCAAAAATTGTAATCCCTTCGACAGTTAGTTTCACTGTATCGGAATCTGAGATGGGCGCGTCGCGGTTAGCAGACCAAATGACCGTGTTTGACGCGGCATGTATGATGCATAGATAGAAACTTGTTTGTTGATTACCAGGATTGAATATAGCTGCCTTGAATGTTTTGTTTCTAGATAACAAAAATGTTCCAGTGTTAGCGATGAATTGAAGATACGAAGCAGTGAAATTCGGTGAGATATGATCTGAAAATGTGTAAGCGGATATAGAAGTAGTAAACAAAAGGAAAATAGTGGAAGAAAAATTTATGATTAGTTTCATGGTGTGATAATTTGTTGAAAAATAAAAATGTGACAAGTGAGAAATGATATTTGAATTGAGGAAGGGAAAAAAGAAAAAAGTTGAATTGGTCTGTTTCAATGCTCTCCATTTTCTGCTACCTATATTTGAGTTGACTATTGAAAATCATGCATTCCTTCTTCTATCTAACAAATTGGTTCCATATTCCAATTGATTACGAAGGTGGCCATTATTAATATTTAGTGATTATATAATATAGACACGCAATAATATAAAAATCTTTGTGGATTTTTTAAATATATTTATTTGTCTGTTCTGAGTACTTAGTTGTCAAAAATGAAATTATATCCTTTATGATAAAATAAAGCCGACTTATTTAAAAATGTGACGATTTCTTGGTCTGCATATGACATGAGTAGTTGTTTTATATTTTGTGCTGAAATAACTGCTGTTACATGCATGATATTGTATTATTTGATTATTTAAAGAAGAAAAAACTACAGTATAGAAGAATGAAGTAAACGCAGAAGGATGTGCTGAGACATGGCCATTGAAGCATGCCTTTAAATTAAGGTATTTCTATGGTCCCGGTTACGTTGTGAACCTTTATATTGTAAAAAGTATAACCTATACGGAGACATTAAAATCATGTGCATCCGTAGTTGCGGTTGCAAATCGTAATTTAAATCATAGGTTGGAGATAAAATGAAACGAGACAAATTTTAACTTTGGCACACACAAAAAAATACTTTTATTCATGGCCCATGGGTGATATTAATACAATTTATATAGTTAACAAGAACAACTAACTAATGTAACTAATCTTTACATATATATTTCCTTAAAAAAAATTACACATATATTGTTTACTTGTGATCACGTCTATGATGTCAAACATCTACATTTTACAAGAGAATAAATATTTGAAGGCAGGTCAAAATATGATGAAAGTATTGTTAAAAGATTAATGCAAGGTTAGCCCCATATGAAAATGAAATTTTCAACAAAAAACGCCCAATATGATCCTTTTCCGACCAAGCTAGTATAATCAATAATATGTGTTTAGGATGTGATAGTTAGAACTTAGAATCTGGAAAACGTTATGGGGGGTTCCCAAATTGTGTGAATTATTGAGTTGACATAATGACTGTGACTCAATAATAATTTCATCCCAACTGTTTGCAAGGCTTGGCCACGCCCCACATGCTGGTTGGTGGCTTCGCTGCCGTGAGGATGCTTCATACAACATTTTAATAATATTCTAGGCTTAATTACCTCCATTAATTTATTTGTTGTTTTCGATTTGGTCCCTTAATTCTAACATTTTGGTCAATTAACTTGAACCTAAAATGTATTAGGTGGACCAACATTGTAGGTGGTCTACCGTATACCTTATAAAATTTTTAATTTCAAGGTTGAATTATGGAAGTCTATTGTATCTAACGGTGCATCACCAACATCTAATTTTTTTTAATATTTCACCTTCATCCCTCCTCGTCTTTATCAACATCTTGTACATTCATTAAACACACCATAAAATAAAAAACAAAAAACCAAGGAAAAAAAATGATCATACCACCAAACATGAACAGAACAGAAAGGGAATCAACAACAACAACGCCTCATTCAATCTTCTGCTCTTTCCGTCATTGCTTTCTCCGTCACCGTATCCTCCATGTCCGTCATTTTTTTTCTGTTATCTCCGCCGCCAAGTCCGTCAAATGAGCCGCCGTCGAAGGAAGGTACGTCGGAATCGGTGGAGTGAAGAATGAAGAGAGGATTTGTGCGGTAGTTGATACGGAAAGAAGGAGAAGGAGTAGTGAGACGGTGACGGAGGGAAAGTGGAGAGAAAGAAAAAGAAGGGATGGATTTAGGAGTGGAAGGAGAATGAGAAGAAAGAGAATGGGAAGATGAGGATGCATTATGGGAAGCAAGATCCACCATTTTTGAAAATCCCATTAATGGCAATAGTAATAGCAATGACCCTGATCCAAAATCTTCTTCTCAAAGTAGAACTAGCATCTTGTATAATTTCTCTTCTGATCTTATACTTCTCAAGGTTTTTTTTTTAATTGATTTATGGGTTTTGTTTTTTTAGAGGTTTTGGAATAATGGGTTTTGATTATTTTGTTGAAATTGATGATAATGGAGTTATGGGTTTTGGAATAAGGGAATTTTTGTTCCTACTGGAATATGGACTCACATCAAAAGGGGATTTTTGATGGGAATTTTGAAGAGAAAGTGTTTTTTTTTTGTTTGTGATTTTTGAAGAGAAAGTGTTGTTTTTCTGGGTTTTCATGAACACATGTTGAAGATGAGGAAGACCAAAGAGAAAGATGAAGAATATAATAAAAATAAGCAGGTGTTGTTGGTTCACCGTTTGATATAATGGACTTCCAATCAAATGGTTAAAATCATATCAGAAATATTAAACATTAAAAAGTTAACGGAGATGACTAAATTGACTGACGGAGCATATTTGAGGGACCAGACAGAAATTTTTTAGAGTTAAGGGACCAAATAAGTTAATGGACCATTTATGTAATTAAGCTTATTCTATATTATCTAGGCTTAATTGCACTTTTGGTCCTCGTATTTTGACAAACTCACGAAAATGGTACTGCCTCTTTCAAATCGAACAAAACCGTCCTTAAACTGTCATGGTTTTTGCAGTTTTAGTCCTACCCCCTATTTTCAACTCCATAAACGCACATAAATGACAATTTTAGTTCTACCACCTATGTTCAACCATGAAATAAACAAGAAATAAAACATGTGGGGTACAAAGAATCTACTTTATTCATCACACTAACCAAAAACCCCTAATTTCTAAGACCCTGATTTCAAATAACATGTCTTAGAAATTAGGGTTTTTTTATTAGTGTGTTGAATAAAGTAGATTTATTGTACCCACATGCTTTATTCCTTGTTTATTTCATGGTTGAGCATAGGTGGTAGGACTAAAAATGTCATTTCTGTGCGTTTCTGGAGTTGAAAATAGGAGGTATGACTAAAACTGCAAAAAATAAGATAGTTCAAGGACGATTTTGTTCGATTTGAAAGAGGCAGAACCATTTTCGTGAGTTGGTCAAAATACGAGGACCAAAAGTGTAATTAAGCCTATTATCTTTCGTTTGAGCACTCGTGTCTTCCTGTTCAAATTTATATATAAATGATGAACGATGTTTTTTTATAAAATTTTGTTTTTTTCGTACAAAAAATAAAATTTTGATTGAAATCATTTTGAACCAAAATTGACACAATCTAGGGGTGAATCAAAATTATTGTTGGTGTTATTCTCGACCTTAATATATTTCCAAATTTTTGAAAAAAATTATAAAAGAAATTCAAAAAAGATTTTTAAGAAATTCCAACGTTATGGGTCAACATTTCTCTGACTCGGCTTCAAAGTTTTCAGGCTCGAAACTTCTACACATCTCAACTTCTTGAACCAACACTAATATACTAAACCAAGTACCAAGATGATAACCACACCATGAACAAAATAAATAGTTACACAGAGATAATATATTGTGAATAATTTCCAATTCATTAAGTCAGATCGCTTTCAAACTCTGATTTCATTGCTTTGTTACTTGGATTCAGAGGAATGGACTGACTAAAAATAGAATGACCTATAAAATATAAAATTGTTTTAAAAAAATAAGCAAGAGCACAAATGCAAAACAAATATATATGAACAGATAAACAAATATCAAAATTGCACATATAGATTGAATAAGAAAGATGCCACTTTTATAACAATGTTAATGGTGATTACTCAAAGCAAATCTTTCCTAGTTACAAACGACACTAACATATTAGTAAATCTATGTTTACTAACAATTGACTCTTACACTTTTACGGCACAACCAAATATAATAAGCAGAAAATATTCCTCCGATTAACATAGAATTGAAAGAGAATGAGACCCTCTTGGTTTAATATGCTCTGCATTTCCAACTTTAGTAGACCATTTAAAACCAAAATGTCATTATAATAGGGACTTAGGTTCTCATCAGATGAAAGGTACAGGGGGCAGATTTGAGCAAACACAAAAATGGTCGACAACAATGAGTTACAACTAATAAAATGATTTAAACAAAACACAAAACATAGCAGGTGCTCAGTTGTATTCAAACATCCACAATCCATTATAGTTTCACATTTTCTTAGAATGTCAATCTGAGCAAAAGTATTTCACTTATGACTCTCTCTTTCCATCTTCTCTCTTCTCACTTTTAACAGTACACAAATCCCTTTTCTCTTTCTCTTTCTCTTTCGTCTCCCTCCCCCACCTCCACCCTCCCTCACTGTCACCACCATCACCACTGTCGCCTCATCCTTGCCCTCCCCCCACTGACCACAACCTCCACCCTCCCTCACCACCAATCACTCCCTCTGCCATCTTCTTCTCCGGTTACCATCACCACCACCGTCGCCGCCGTCCTCACCCTCTCTCGCCTCCGTATTTGTTCTCTCTGCCTCACACTCTTCTCCAAAACTCAACATCAACAACCTTTTTAAACAAAAACCCAAGACAACAATAATTTCACAGATATCGCAATGATGCGACGCCGAAAACAGAGAAGGCAGCAACAGAGAGAAGGCGGAGAGAAGAAAGAGCGCATCAATGAGAGAGAAGATGAATACTAGTTAAACAATGGTAAAATACTGGATGCTGTGGTGAGCCATCCCTTCGCAGGGGTGATGAATGAGACGGGCAAGAGCAAGGGAATAATGGAATTTATAGATAGTAATAACACATTTCATTGGAACCCTAAGGCTTTGGAAACATGCGAGAACTGAATATAGAAGAAGTAGTTGGGAGTATAATGAATGTAGTTGGAAGATGTAAGGGTCTGAAGCGTATTGTGTTAGTGGGATTGTTTTTGGGGGAAATTTTGAATTTTGAACATGATTAAGCAAGTAGCCCCGCATTAAGTGTGGTTAGGTGGGGCAAAAGGTGTTTAGCGCCAAATAAGCAAGTTTTAGGGTTTTGTAATTATTGTTTGCAAATGCACCTGGATTAGATATAAAGATTAATAAAATTATCTAGTTCCTAGCGTAGTGTTCGTCTGTCTACTTTTTTTTTATTGTGCTAACATGTGTAAATTAGGAGACCAATTTTTTTTAAAGAAACAATTTTTTGTTAAATTAGTTAGATTTTGATTAAAATTATACGTGTAGATGTTTGTGATTTCAAATTGTAACAACATGCTTATTTTTTTTAAAATTACACCAACAATATAACAAATATAATATAAAATTTTATATTTTTCAATAACATCAACAATATAGCATCATTATTGAAAAATTTGTTTATGGGTGTAACTGAAATAATAAATAATCTAACCCAAAACTTTTATATATATATATATATATA
>Ga0315914_1001752_pt1 | contig 33028 bp, 9 predicted proteins | sample MpolenodulesMG_FD_203920 | JGI IMG/M metagenome (GOLD analysis project Ga0315914, IMG submission 203920) | Medicago polymorpha root nodule microbial communities from Los Angeles, California, United States - elongated nodules | ecosystem: Host-associated > Plants > Roots > Nodule | place: USA...
TTCAATTAGTTCAACAATTGAAATTTGATTGAAGTGGCTCAAAGAGATTTCTATTCATTTTATTTAATCTTTGTTTTATCATTTTCGCTCGAGAGGTCCAAGAGGATTCAAGTATTATATTTAAATTCTGTAAATGAGACAAAAAAGAGATTGTGTAGAAATGTGTATAGCCTATTGTCATAAACATTTTTAAATCATAATCAAAAGTAAGAATAATAACTATTTTACAATTGTTTTCGACATATTTGTTGAATTTAGTCTCATAAAGTTAAAAGATCAAGCTCTTACTGCACTGAATTGACACAACATTATTGGTAAAAAAAATAAAAATGACGATATTCTTCTAATCTAGAAAAAACAAAATAGCAAGGCGTCTATCTTATCTAGTCTCTAGCTATAGTACCAAAGTTGAAATCAATTAAAAGCGACTTCTAATAATAATTATTTTGATGTGAACTAAGAATGTCTAAGGAAGACATGTGGCACCTTTCAATATCCTAAATGTCACATTATGGGACTCGGCATTGTGCATGTATGAAGAACGGCCAGAAATAGAGAATTGAATTGTATTCAGAAGGTATCACATGACATTTAATTTCTAGGATTTGGTGAAGCAATGAAGTTCCCATGAAATTACAAGGATTGTGCTACATTTGATCACAATTCTATGCAATTACAAGGATTGTGACACAACAACATCAATTTAAATCTTTTGTTAGTAGTAGTTGTTGGATGTGTTAGAACATCAACTGGTAACAACCAGTAACATAAGAATAAAGAAACTAAAAATCGCAAGAAAATGAAACACATTTTTTGTTTACGCAGTTCAGTCAATTATGCCCACCTCTACAACTATAGAATAACTATAGTTCTGTATGTTACTCAAGCGAATTAGGATTTACAACGATACAACCATATATACATATATGAAGTAATGTGCTCCAAATTATAACAATACTCTTGAATTGAATTATGGAGGCTATCGCCCCTGCACCCTAGTCGCCCCCAACAAACAGTTGGGCCTAACACATGTTTGAGTAAAATGTAAGGGCAGGGGCGGAGGGAGCTTCACTAGCTCAGCTCCCATGCCCCATGCCCCTCTTTCGTGCCTATATACGAGTCATACTCAACAAAATGGGGAGAGTGGCGAGTAACAACTGACTACTGATCTACGACCACCAAGAAATCGAGAAACCATATGAAGGCATTAGGTTCCTTAAAAAAAAATATGAAGGCATTAGGTATATAAATACATTTCTTATATATCAAATATTTGGTCCATTCATAGTCGTCAAAGTAAAACTAACTATTCATACTAGAATTCGAAAAATCTTCTCACGTGTGAGTCTCCCACATCCTATATATATTGATACAATGATTCAATACACCTAGATCTACTCTGACTTCTCCACTAAGCCAAACCAATGCATTGATACTACACATTCGAGAGTCTAGGGCAGTGCCACGGAGCAACAAGAGACTAATGATCTAAGACTAGAGCCAATAACTAGGACATGACACCACATCTCCACCTAAAAGCTTAAACCATTTAGAGTATGAGTGGTCTCTTTTACATATCTAACATTTAATCTATATATGATCGACATGATGCCAATCAATCACATTTTTGAACCTTACAAAGCATATTTGAAATACTATTTTAATATATGATCAACTGCAGTAGATATTTTTATAATATCAAGTGTTCCTATCTTCTTTTAACATTAAATAAAATATTAATTCAAATATTCAGATTGTATATGATTAAGTCTTTAATTCTTTTGCGATTTAATTAATGTTTCACATTTCCTATATTGGCTAGTGCAGCAAACTTCTGGAGCAATTTTGGCCACAAATAAGTTGCTAGCTGTTAAATTGTTGACTGTAAATTGTGCTGCATACATTATCCTAACACAGCAGAAGGTGTTCAGTTTAATATGTGGTTGAAGTTTGTAGCCCAAGCAAGCGTCAGTTGTTGCCAGCATCAAAGCTGACGCCACTATTACAACTCAACATTCGTAATTGCTAAATCCAAATCCAATTAAAAATAATAATATAGTTCTGCAACATATTATATATTGAACTGCATAATGAAACCTTGTATGGAAGACTCCAGAACAATACTCACTGAAATCTATATTGCATCTTCTATTATTTTAATCATTAGATGAAAACTATAATCAAATAATTCAACTTCATATAGTAATTTTTATTTGTCAGAAAAAGTTCATTTATTTTTCATTATAAAATAGTACACCAGTTATGGATGTAGATTTTTCATTATTTGCACTTGAATAGAAGGCAAGTAGACAACAAGCTACGCTGCCAAGCTTTTTGGATGGCAAAACCAATTCTCGTAAACACAACATTCATAGATCTATGAGACATGACATTGATATGCATGACTTTTTGATCTCTATGTAGAAGGTCATAGCCTCTAGTGCTAGGAAACCGAAAGTGCCAAAAACAAATGGTATTAAAGCATGTTGATTGTATAACACGCTTTCTCATGTTTGACCACTTTGTTTAACGCCACTTTTAGGGTTGTCTGTCCTACCGTAAAAGATCAGACACCTAAATGAAAGATTTTATTTATGAAAAAGTAAATGAAAGCTTAAGACTTAAGAGTGTGACATGGTCATGGTGACATAAGTGAAGAAATACTTATATGAATTTGAGTTCCTTTTAAGTGAAGGAATCCTGATCTGTTACATGCCAGTTATTGTGTGGCCAAACTGAGTTCTTCTGATCTATTCAATGAAGCCAAATTTTGGTAAACCTCGACCATGGATATTCATTTTATGAGTGGCAATAGATTTTATACATAGTAGCTTGTGTGGATTCAAATACACATTGGAAATTGTGCTCTAATCTTAAATTGCACAGAATAAATTGCAAGAATTGGTGTTATATCATACACCATGCATTATGCACACTGTTTGTATATTTATTAGTATTCAATTATTTATTTATTTATTACCTACTTTATTTGTTTAATTTAGACTAGGATATTATGGTACCGTGTCAGAGAGGATTGCTGGAAGAAGAGAAACTTGGTCTAATGGAAATTTACGAATTTGAAACATAAGATAAGTGCATGTAGGGTAGATGACATGACATTATATAAAGTTGGTTGTATTAAATTGTTGACCAAAAATACAAAGAGTAAAGTTTTATATAAGTGAAATGAGAACGGTTCCCAAGTTATATAATACTCCACCAATTTTAAATATGAGAAAAAGTGCATGTATTTGGTCCCAATTCATTTGGACTAAATACAACACGGTTACTTGCCAAATCATACTTTTGAGAGTCAAAAATTTTTCAACGTGGAATGTTTATTTTTTTTCTTCTTTTAAAGAGTTTAACGAGAGTCTGAACAATCTAGCTCAACTAACAATATCGAAATTGATAGGTTAGACGTTTTCATTCGGGTTTGAACCTGAGACCTTGTAGTACATGTGAGTTTCAGTAATCTTTACCATTTCGTCTACATACCAAAATAATTAAGAGATTAACAAGAAAATTTATACACACTAAAATGCTGATAGATAAGAAATTTCGCGTTTGAATCTACTCTTTTGGAATGAGTCTCTCCGCAACCTTTTACCGTCGTAAAAAATTGCATGAAAAATGTTTTAACTTATAATACATGCAACACTTTGTTTTAGGAATATTTTTGGGGCATGGTGTGTACTGTGTTCGATTGTTCAATGCCTAACTTTTTATTCTAATTCTAATGCACTTCTATGACCAACTTTTTTAATGAGTTTTTGGTTACTTGTAACTTCGAAATTGTAAATTAATTTAGAGTTTCATTCTGATACACTTCCATGATAAACCTTTTATTGTTAGCATACTTTAAATATCACGTAAATCATATATCATTTTGCAACAATAATGCTTGGGCAAATGGTCCCAGCCCTATCCATCATCCATGCACAATCTTTTTGTTTATATTAATTTATTGATATGAATAGACATTGCCTAATTAGATAACCATTGAGAATATTTAAAACGTGAACAACAACAATTTTTTAAATTGAATAAATTCCTAGTTTCGAATAAATTCCTAGTTTCATGTGTAATGTGAAAATTGCGATTATCTACCAACCAAAAGTTGGTAAGTTGTTGAAGAAGGAGAAGAGTGATATGAATTTAAGGTTGGTTAAAGGATAAGGCTATCAATGCAATTGTCTTGAGCCTTCAAAAATATAAAAATTTAACTTAACAAAAAATCTTCATATTTTACTATTTTTGAAACTAAAATTCATAAACCGTTATTTAATATTAATATCATCTCAACAATGATTAAATCATTTGAATGGCAAAAGATATTTTTATTAAACAATTAATTTAACCGAAAGACAATGCATTATTTATATGTAAGAGACGATCTCTATCGATAATTTGTTTTAAACAGTCTTTTGCCATTAATTTAAAATGGACGGTCCATATTGAAAATTGCAGCCAATGAGCATCTATTCAGTAAATTTTGTAAAAGTCTTTACTTTTATCGTTCTCTATTCTTTTTACCTCAACAAATAATCAAAACAAATGGGTTGCATTGCTTGGAGGTAGTTAGGTACTAAAATGTTTGCATGATTCAATGCATCTTAGGTCAATGCCAATAGTATTATTGATAAGAATAAGGGATATCTGAACAAATATCTTGTTAGGTACATTAGTTACACTATCATTGTATAAATAAATAAGATAATGGAAGATGAAATGGAACTAGTTTGAAAAACATATCATCTTTCTCCTTTCAAGAAAATAAAAAATATATACTCAATTCATTTCTAGAAAGTTCTAAAATCTAAAGGATATATCTTAGTATCAATTGTTCCTTTTAATAAAGGATGGGAAAATTATTAATTCTTTACTTAAGCATAAGTGCATAAAGAAAGATTGCAAAAATACTGCTAATAATAAACAAAAAATAATTGCTTCTTGAAAAACAGATTCTGATGGATAACTACCTTCCACGTTAACAAATAAGTGGTTGACATAAGTTGAAACATAATTGGAAGGAATCAACTATAACATTATCATTTCATGGATCCAAACCAAAATCAAAGATTCATCAACAACAATTAAAGCACACACTTTCACTCCATCAAATTAGTTTCATTTTTAGCTTTATTTCTTTCTCAATTTTCGGTTAGTTAGGTAGTTTGACCTTAGCTATATTTCTCTCGAATATATCAAATATTTTGTTTGGTGGTGTCCGGAATTCGAACTCTAAATCTTGTATATATTATGTATTATCCTTACCAACTGAACTACGCTCACGGAGTCAAATATATCAAATATTTAGAAACACATTTCCAAATATCTCTTTTGTTAATAATTTTTATAAAAAAAATATCACCGAAAAGCACCATCGATGACTAAACGAATAAAAGATACATTTAAATATGTTTCTGTAATTTTGCATTTAAATACTAAAATGAGTGTAACATTTTTTCCCCATCAAGCACTTGTCTAGAAAAGAAACAAATATGCTCCGACCAGTAACAAATAGTCAAACTCTTTAGCATGTGGTTAGTTAGGTAGAGATTCAATCTCACTATCTTTTTTTCAATGATTATATATTTTGAAATTAAAGATGACATTTTAGAGTGTCTAATTTACATGACATCATATTTAAATTCTATTTTACAGTAACTTATTTAAATATGTTAAAAATTATCATAGATTTTTTTCACATATTAAAGGATTTTCAACATCTTAATGTTCCTATTTAAATCACAAGTTTGTGTTACCAAGTTCGACTTGTCACATATAAATATAAATATATTTATGCTTAAACTATTGAAAAATTAGCAATCTTATGACTTGAGTCAAAGTAAAAATCTAGTGTAGTAGTAGTATTTTAGTATAAAAGAAAATACTATTTATATTTATTTAAATAAACTGGTTTGGTAGGTTTAAAAGATTTATTTGTTGGTTTGTACTCTAAAATTTTTAAGTAAATAAACTTCGAAATAAAATCTTGATCTTGTGAAAAGAGTTTGGCCTGACTTGAGCATAACGTAGATTAGACCAAATGCTTTAGAAAATTGCTCTTCTCCCAACAAAAATCGTTCACTCTCATACAAACTGACCAAAACATCTCCCACGTGAGTTAACTCACGCTCGGTAAGCTGAGTTATAACAGGGGTTAACTCACGCTAGGTTATAACATGTGTGAGTTAACTCACGTGGGTAGCGAACGTGACTTAAGTCACGTTGGGTTTAACATATGCGTGAGTTAACTCACGCGGGAGGTATTTTGGCCAGTTCGTATGAGAGTGAGCGTTTTTTGTTCGGAGAAGAGCAATTTTCTAGGCTTTATCAGTCGACATGACCTATTTCCAACTTCCACCACTCTTTAAGTTGGTTATAAACAGTCTTGCATTATATTGAAGCCATGTTAGGGTCTGACTTAAAGCTCAAGTTGGCTAAAAATCACTATGTAATGGACATTCCTTCTAAAAGATAAAAACAAAAGAAGACCATGACAATCTGCAGCACTATGCACCATGAGTGAGTGAATGAAGCACAATTGCAAATTGCAAAACCACTGAACAAGTTACAAAAGACACAAGCCTTACATTACATACCGTATCACATTGCTACAAACACAACTAACAGAAATTGCCCATAATGGTATAAATGAGTAATTAGAGAGACTTTCATGTTGCTTGATATGATGAAAAGTTTCATTTTAAGATGAAAATTTGCATTTGGTTGGACCCTCCAACCACCTAGACCCTTTGACATGGGGAGATATATACCACTCCCTCAATAATTGAAGGTTGTGAATAAAAGCAATGTTTGTTTGTCAAACTTGTGTGTCTTTTGCAGTCGTGTCAACTTAATTTCTTCATTTTTTCACCAATAATACTTCCACAATTTTCTTGACTTTTGAAAGCTCGCTTTTCATTTCACCAATCCTAAAACTCCATTTCATAAAGCTATAAATATCATAGTTGTATCTTTCCTTCTTTTTGTTTCCCTTCTAACCTAACGTTCTTTGACTCCCAATAGGCGTCCCAAAGTATTCCTACAACTTCGTCTTTTGGGTATGTCATAAGACTAATCTTCGAGTCAACAACAAAATATCCATTAATTTATTTTAGAGCATTGCTATTTATCTAGAGAGTTTTTATCAAGAATTGATCAAGAAAAAGTCTCAGCCAATTAAATTTGTTATTTGGCGGAAATCAAGGGAAGTAATGGTGTGTAATTCAGGAAATATGTTAGCAAATACACTGTCTTGAAATTTTCTTAATATAGTTTATCGTTGTATCTATCATTTCCCTTTATTTTATATTATAACAAGAGACTTTAAGAATCGAACACATTTTCAGTTAAAATACGACACATACTAGTTATTACTCTAACTGTTTCTTTAATATTAATGAGTCATGTTATCAGCTCTTTAAACACCATATTAGCAAGTTTTATTTTCACTTTACACTAGTTTCCAATTTCATCAACTTATTTTTATATTAATACTACAGATCAATTTCTTTTTTAACTACGTAGATATTGAATTTTTAGGTCTATGTCGGTCACTAAATAGCAAAATTGTCAATTTCTAGTATTGAATTCTACATTGTCTACAACATAAATATCTTTCATTCACTATCACGAGAGATCTCTCACATTGTTCCATACAAGTTGAACGATTAATAATTTTACTTGATCAAATCAAAATTTAAACACCAACTCAAAGCAAAAACCTTTTAATCTTTGATAAAACGTATGGAAATTTCTTACTACAATAGTGACCAAGTGTCTGTTTGAAAAGGCGTTATCCTCACCAATCGTACATCTACACATTAACCAAAGCAAATCCGCGGTGATTTGAAAAAACTAATATTCCTAGCATCACTACAAATGTGGATTGCCACTATAATTTTGACTGAACGTAGAATTTTCAGTGCCAAAACAAACACATACTAAGATATATTTGAACCGTAATTAATCTAAATTCATATATTTGTTTGGAAACTTCCAAACTTCAAACACTTACAAACTTAGTTGACTTGTGGAACCTGATGATATTCTTGTTGTGATTTGACAGTTATCTATTGCCATGTGTATCTCACTCATAGTCTCAATTATAATGCCGTTATAGAGAAGTTGATGTTACCAAATGTTTGGTTGTGATTGGTAGCTATGATTTTTAACATGTGCTATGCAACCAATCTCCGTTAGTGCTTCTATCTTTTACATTACAATATCTTCAAAAACCTGAACTGATGAAGACGTATGTATTCATGACAATGTACTTGATGGAATATGCTCATCTTTTTTGTGATATAACATAACATAACTTGATAAAGGTGGGGGTGCCACTATAAAACGATCACAATCAAATTTTTTTATAAGAATTTGGACCATATATGTCTTATCTAAGCAATTAATTAACTGGGTTAAAAGTAAACATTAAGTAAATAACCTCAATTGTTAATGAATGATTATTCAGGTGTTTCTTGTTGCAAGATTATATAACATGTTTTCATTGTTCACTTCCACCATTTATTTTTTGAACTTGATAAATCAACGGTAAAATTCCACGGAGTAACTTCTACGTTGGTTCGTCACATTCGTAAGCTTTGATCATGAGCTGACAAATCCTAATCTAGACATGTTTGTCACAAGGGCAACTGAAGTGCTAATTGGTTTGCAAACTTAACATTTAGATGAATTCTTACGAATTTTTATGTTATGGAGACTCTTTTTTGTAAACTTCAAAGTCTTTTCTTTAACGATATTTCATTAGTCTTCGATTAATTAAAGTCATTAGATCAAGATTGAACTACTTACACTTAGTAACCACAAGATCGCAACTCATAATCCATTTTGGTTTTTTTAATGTATTTTCCCATTTAATCATAGACTACATCAACATCAAGCAAAAAGGCACTGAAGTGAGTGAATTTTCAATCCACAATCACCTTTCTATTTTTTTTTTCCTCTGTTTTTCTCATAACACATTAACAAATCATTAGAAAGGCAAGAATTTAAACAGAATTATATATGAACACCAATAATAGAAATAGTCAAATATAAACATTATATCAGATATTTACAACACAAAACTGTGCTGAAATATAAGTTTACAGTGACTATGACAGTAATCACATACTATATCACATTTCTATACTGTGATATTCATCATCATATATTTTTTATACTTTCATTCACATCAAGTGAAGAAAAAAAGAACCAGCTGAGCTTCATTTTTCTACCTACACCCAAAAGCTACAAGCTGGTCCATAAAAAAAAAAACTTCCAAACTAAGAAAAGAATGCAGAGAAAAAATATTATCTGCTGCTGTAAAAAACAGAGGAGTAGATTCCGGGGACATTATCTGCAATCATCCCTCAGTAAAATCTCTCCTCGAACAAACCAAGAACGACTCGCTGGGTCACGAGTAGGGATTCCGGGGAAATTATCTGCAACCATCCCTCAGTAAAATCTCTACTCACAGACCACGAACGAGTCGCCAGGTCACTGGGTCACTGAGTCACTGGATCACTCTTGTTTCTTCAAATCATTTGAATTAATGAAAGTTCCATGAAATCCATAAGGAACACGAGAAGGAAGCTGAATAGAAGCTTCAAGCTTCAAAGTAGCAGCATTCACAATCTGTAATTCTGATTTCCATTCTTTCTCATCATGAACAAATGTCAAAATGTAACCATCATCTTCGTTCTCGGAATCAGAATTCGGTAAAAACAGAGGCTCCCCGCCAAATCTGTTTTCACCGTAAATATATTTCTTCACTTCGCCGCTGAAAAGATCAACTTTGGCGAACCCGGAAACTTTAGGCCATGGTTCAGCAAGAGCAAGATAAGCAAATTGTGTCTTTCTTCCCAATTTGTTCTTGTTCACCATTCCAGCTTCCAAATTCACTTGTTCAGATTCTTTGATTATAGGTCTTCTAGTTGATTTCCCTGTCTTCAAATTCAACCGAATTTCAGACAAAACACTCTCCAAATTCTCTTCACATTCATTGAATATCGAATCAGCCGGTGTCATACACGATCCAATCACCACAACTTCATCAGTTTCAGGCTCCTCCCACGCATTCCACAAATGAAAACAGAAACACTCTGGTGCATCAATCCAAATCATCTCAGAAGAATCTTCAGCATTCTTCGATAAAACCCCGAACCTCGAGACTTTCTCCTTATCATAAACAACAGGCGACCCACCACGGATCATTTCACCCAATTTAAACACAACTTGTTGATCAGGCACAACAACGAAATTCTCAGTGATCGCGAAGTCATGCATCATAGTAGGCTGCTCCAAGGGAATCTCAACGTCCGGAGACTTAACTCCGGACGCATCAAAACGAAAGTATTTCAAATAAGGCTTTTGAACTACGTCGTAGCTCAAAGCATACATATTCTTATCAACTGGATCAACCTTCGGATGAGCAATCATTGTAGATTTGAGTTGATTATCGAAATCATAACGACAAACGGTGGTTAAATCACCGTTAGGTGTGACACGAATATGATAAGGAATATCATCTTCAGACATAGCTAACAAACGGTTATTGAAATAAACCAAACCAGCGTTAGCAACACCCATTCCGTGGGTCCCATCAACAAGCCCACAGAGACTACGAGCATAGTAAAGTGCTAAACGTGCTATGCCTGAATGGCCATGAAGTTCACCTATGGCTTTTGGAAAAACGGGCCGGCCCAGGGCTTTTTCTTGGGCCAAACGGTGGGTTTCGGTGAAGCGGCAAGAGTAACTGACGGAGCCGTTTGTGAATTGAACGGCGTGGACCATACCGTCTCCGTCGAAGAAGTGGTGACCGGCAACTGGCTCGTAAAGTGGATTGGCGCCGTTACGGAGGTAAACACCGTCAATGTTGGTTGGGATTTTGCCGGTAATTGGAAGAGATTGGGTTACCGGGTGTTCCGGTACTGGGGCGAAGTTACCGGCAATTTGGACACGTGGGTCGGAGGTTTTAGGGAGTGGGTGTTTTTGTTCTTGTTTGATTAAGGTTGTTTCGACGAAGTCGAGGGCGGTGGCGGCGGCTTTTTGTAGAAGGTTCCATTTGTGTTGTTTTTGTTCTTGTTGTTGTTTTGGTAATGTTTTTGTTAGGGGTTGATTTGGTTTTGGTTCTTTTGTGGGTATTATGGTTGTGGGTTTACTAGGTTGGTATTGTTTAGGAAAAGGTAGTGTTGTTTGAAGTGAGCATGAGATTTTGTTGTTTTGGGAGGTAGATCTTTTCTTCTTTAAAGTGATTGAATTTGATCTTGAATCTTTGAAAGGAGAAGAGTATGATGATGATGAACCAAGTTTGGTGTTAATCCATGTGTTTGATGAAGCCGTTGATGTTGCCATAGTGATGATAGTTCTCTATTTTGATTTTTGTAGTAAAAATTGTTTTGGTTGGTTGGTGTCTTTTTTGTTTTGTTGAAAGGTTGTTTGTGTTTTGAGAGAATGAGAATGTAAGAGAGAGCGAGAGTTGAGGGGAGTGGAGAGTGAGATATTGGGATATATATAGTGGGGGAGAGGAGAGAAGGGAAAGAGGTTGAACTAAAAGATGTAAGAGAAGACCACGTGTAAGATTAAGAAAATGGAAGAGGAGGGGACTCATTAAAAAGGTTGGGGATTTCATTGCCAATAAGTGATCAAGACAAGGTGGGGTATGAATGAGGGGTATTCATGCATCATACAATGCCACGAATACTTTGTTTCGCTTTCTCTCTCTACATTAACCTAGTGTTTATTATAATGTTCCTACCAATATTATATTTGTTTGAGAAGAAAAATATGATTATAATATTGGGAAAGTTCCTTAAATTGAGAGCAATCACACATGACAATTGAAGACAAGAAAACAAACTAAATTATATCATTGTGATCTTAAATATGTTAATTTCTCCATATATATTTTTGATTGTGTCTTTCCTTAATAATTTTAGCAATTAAATTGATTAATGAAGTCTATCTCAGTTGGTAGTAGAGATAATGCATAATATATGTAGGGGTTGGGTTCGAATCCCGGATATCCCACTTCTCCATATTTTAATGTATGAGCTTCAATCACTACGCTACTTGACAAAAAAAAATTTGATTAATGAAAAACACATTTCGAGACACCCAGTTTATCTTACGAAAAATACATATAAAAATCAATTTGACTTAGGAAAGGCACATTAAGAAATGTGTGCATGATTTTGATACACATTCAAGAACTATTGTTCAACAGATTCAAGAATCAAAATGATGGTTTACTCGAAGACCAACTATAGATAAAGATAGAAAGAGAATGAAAATAAAAGAAAATGAAAGCAAGAAAAGAAAGGATAAATGGTTCTCTATTGGCCCATTAAGTGAATGAGAAATGAGGTAATTCGGCTTTTTTGATTCATTCATGATTTTGCATTTTGAGGGGATTTCTGATCTTCTCCCAGCACTTTATGCTCGCGCCCAGCTGTTTTGTCAAAAATACTCATGCGTTAGTTAAGTCACGCAACGTGACTTAACTAATGCACATTATATCTGCTGGCATGTGCACGAGTTAATTCACGCAAGTTGGCCGGTGGTTAGAGCTCAAGAACACACGTTTTTTGACTTTGGTAAATGCATTTTAATTGGTTTTGCCCATTTTTGTTAAGTTTTTTCACGTTTTTTGACTATATTTATGGTAGATATAACCTATGTTACAATCTCCCCCTATAAATACCCCTCCAAACTTCCCAATTTCCTCACACCATCTCACATTCTCACTCTCCTCCTCACTCTCTCCCCCTATGAATCTCCTTCATTTCCTTTTTTTTCTTCTTCTTTATTTTGGTGTAAAAAGAGAAAGAGGACAATTATGGGGATAAAAACAAGAATTTAAACCAAACTAACATGAATTTAATCTTTTGAAAGGAACAATAGGACTTTCGGGTGAATGCTTGGGAACTGTCGTTTGACAAGTTTGAATTACCCCATCTTAGAGTAAAACAATTGTTGTAGTTGGAAGGTGTGTTCCCTGCCGAATAAAAGTTACATTACCTTACATAAAATTCTTAAATATGTTATATCATTACATTACATTACATTTGAATAGAGCCTTTCAACTACAACAATTATCTTACCTCTGAAATGGTAAATTCAAACTAGCTAAACACCATGACTCAAACATTCACCCGACATTTCTATAGTTCAATTCAAAAGATTAAATTTTTGTTAGAATTTGTTTAGATGACGGTATTCAAGTGTCAATAGAATGAGGTCCATTCCTTGACACTTCAATACCTTCATCTAAACCAACCTAACAAGAATTTAATCTTTTGAAAGGAACAATATAAATGTCGGGTGAATGTTAGGGAACTAGCGTTTAGCCAGTTTGAATTTCCATTTCAGGGTAAGACAATTGTTGTAGTTGGAAGGCTCTATCCGAACATAATCACGATCCCTGCCTAATCACGATCTTCAGGTGGAATCAGACTGTTGATAATATCTTCAGTTGATCTCAGCAACGTTACCCGCATATCGATCCATTAGAACATGTTGTGCTCCCAAAAAATGGTCCTCACGTTATCGTCGTTCGTTAATTCCACCCAACTGAATGATATTCTTCCCTTGTCGAGCGTTGGACGTTTATACCGAACGTACTCCACCCTCCTTGTGTCTCTTGGGTTGACTCCTTGGTTGAATTCATTCAGTTGATCCTTGAGACCTCTTAACGTTACACCAAGGCACCGAACCTTCAACCTCTGCGGTTCTCCGTCGTTGAATTGTGCATGAATGTCGATCCACCTGGCCATTGCTTCAAATCTACACAATAAGAAATTATAAATAATCAATGAAAAACTCATTCAAACATTTCACCAAACACTTTGAGTGCAAATTATACATAAATCCTAAAACTCATAACTACAGCATTAACATGCAAACATCTAAACACAATTAAGCAACATAAGTCATTTACATGTAACATTGTATCATTTCTTGCAAAAAAAATCAAAATTTAAACAAACCCTAAATCTAAAAAAACTCTCTAAAACTCAAAAGTACAACATAAACATGCAAACATCTAAACATTTAAGCAACACAAGTCATTTTCATGTAAACATTGTATGATTTCTTGCCAAAAAATCAAATTTTAAACAAACCCTAAATCTATAAAAAAAAAATCTAATTTAAGAGATAAAATCTAACATATAAATATAAAAGTTTAATGATGTTTGATTGTGAAAACTTACTTGTTAATGAAGTGTTGTTTGATTTGGAGTTGAAGGAATTTTGAATTTTGGTGATTTGAGAGAGATTTGAGAAATTTTAGATGAGAATGAGTTCTTTCTCTTCTGCCTGTGTTTAAAACAACACACAGTGTGAGTTAAGTTATGCTACGCTACTTAACTCACGCGGCGTTAGTTAAGTAATACAGATTTTAACACTTGCGTTACTTAACTAACGCATGGATATTTTCAACAAAACAGCTGGGTGCAAGCAAAAAGTGTTGGGAGAAGAGCAGAAATCGTTTGAGGGGGTGGACTTGTTTGGTGAAGATGATGAATGAGTGAGTGGAGAAACCATTTTGTTTGTATTTTTGTACACGTCTAACCCCGCGTTTTTCCCTCTATGAGAGAGTGATTTTCATTACACGTGGCCAAGTCTCTCTTCTTGATTTCACCTTCGAAAATATTGGTCACATCATATACATTACCCCACACGCTTGTTTTGCCTCCCTTTAAACCTTCCTTTCTTCTTTCATATCTCATGCACATTATATTCATGCTTTATTACTTAAATAATAAAGTCTAATTTGATTAATCAATGTACCTAGCTCGTGCAATCTTTTATTCATTGACGAGTTCAAATTTTCTTAGTTTCCAATAGGTTTTGCACTATTTGAATTCAAACCTTCTTATGAATAATTCATCCATCAACCAATCAAAATTAGTTATATAAGTAAATTTGAAAATGGTAGTTACGATCTAATTTTTATTTCATTGGTAAATTTCTTTATACGTTTGATTGGTTGTTGAGTAAATTATTCACAATTCTTTAAATATAACCTAGATTTCTCTTTATTTTTATCATATAGTTACCACAATAAAATTTTATGTTATAGTTAAAGTGAATCCTATTGTACATGTACACAACTGTATGATGCATATATTGTTCATAAAAAAACTCATATTCTAGCCTATAAAACCTATTTCAATTGACAAATTATTAAGCTGAATATCTTATGATGAATTCTCACACGTGACAATTGTCAACCTTCCATTTAAGTGTGAGTTTTAGCTGATGATTGTCTTATATATATATATATATATATATATATATCCGACACAATGTGAAATATGATTTGTGTGTAGAACTTGTCTACAATGTAGATGTGTAGATTCCCTAAAAAATATGTGGATGTATAATTATTAAACCTTTTTTTATTAATATCTTATTAATTTGTTACTTTTTCTTAAAAATAAATTAACAATAAGATGCAACTGAATATCTATTATTTTTTTTAATTGTTTTGATGTTTTAGGTAAATTACAAATCACTAACCGGTACATATTAATCATTTCAAAAGCATTTTGAGATCACACAAATATGTTTTCTTTCTCCTGAAACAAGACTACTAGTATTTCTTTTTTGGTTACAAAACACAAGACTATTTCTTTTTTTGAGAGGAAGACAAAAGAAATACAATTTGTGTTTTTGTTCTTTATTCACTTGTAAATAAACAATAGTTTAAAATCTGTTTCGTCTAAAATTAACACCACAGCCAACTAGAATATTGCAAATTTTCATACATGGTAATCCATTCTTCTTAATTATCACTGATATATTAGTAAAATATTTACAGTTTTGTAAAGTAGTAATATAATTAATAAATATAAATATATAGTTCTCAAGTTTTAATGGATAAAGCGTTGATGAAAAAACAAAATTTTATACATCGTTCCTATTATTCTTAAATTAACTTTTTCAAAGTCTTCTTTAAAAAAACTTTTTCAAAGTCTTATACTTTGGCAGGTTTAATGTTGACAAAAATTGACTCTTAGCTACGTGTAGGGCTATATTTTACTTGAATTTGCATTACGCTCAAACATTGCAAAGACTTAACAAAGGTAATTAGGTAATTTAATTGTATTTTTCTTCCTCAATTAAATTAATACACACAAAAATTCCATCATTGCTAAACCATGTTTCTAAAAGGAAAAAAGATTGAATGATGTAATGCATGATGCAACATAATGCACTATTTGAAGAGATATTTCTTCTAGCTTGCTTTATTTATATATCTATAATGGCCATTGGATAAATACATCATAGTCACAAAATACAGAAGCTCTTGTAGCATCTAACAGAGTGGACCAGGAAGCTTTGTGTTGTCAGAACTCCATTTGCAAAGAAAGGAAGTAATGAAATATCGATAGGTATCTAAAACATAGCAAGAATGGACACAGGCAATATAAACATTAACTCAAATTAAGTTAAGGTTAAAAATCCTTTCACGTTACATTATTGGATTCTTTGTTAATAATTAAGGAAAACTTTTTTTTTGTTTAAATTTATTCAAGAACAGTTCCATTAAATCATATGTTTAGTAAATTAATTTTTCAGAATAGTTTTCTATGTATCCTTTGGGCTAACATGGTCACCTCAATCAAATGAGAATTTTCACTTTATGACACTCTAAGGGGTGGGAGTTGATGTTAACTAATCTCAAATTATTTGCAAAATTTTTATTTTTTATTTTTTTTATATTCTATAACACATTAAATTCAAATTACTTTTCATAAGATGTTAATGACTGTAATCGTATGTCAATTTATTTTCGATCATGATTATATCTAAAAGTTGAGACAAACATATAAAAAAAATTAGTGAATGAAAAACAAAGTTATAATGAAATTCAGCATGCGAACTTCTTATAATTATAAAAAAGAACAATTGTGCAGATCAATTTAATATGAAAATTTTGCTTGATGAAAAACCAATGTGAATGTTAGAGACAAAAATCAACAAGTTCCTTACTTTTAATAATAATAATAACAACTAAGAAAAACTTTCCAGAAAAAAACACAGTACTGAGGAAACCAATGTTTATTTAATTGTGTATATCAAATTATACATTAGTTAACTTTATAATAGAAAGTCAAATCTAAGGAACAAACTTATCAAGAAGAAAATTGAATGGAAAAGAGCGTAAATGATGTTAATCCTATGAATTCTCTATTCATATGCTTGGAATGGAAACTATGTGTTTCGGAATTAAAGAAAGTTGTAATGGTATTGTGGGTGTCATGAAGAAAAATACTCTCAGAATAGACGTCATTTGTCCATTCGAGGGAGAATTACTTTTAGGGTCGGTTCTAAGATTTTTGATACCATAAACGAAACAATAAAATTGTGCCCTTTTAATTATTTCAATTTTTTTCTTCTAGCATTTGCCCAAAAATCATTTGTGTTTGCCAAATGATAAAGTGAGTAGGAAGCATGAGCTTTTGAACGTTAACTTGGTGGGAGCAATTCAAAAACTGTGCAAGAATTATGTGTAAAGAATCTATTTTTCTTGTTGAAGAAAATACCCTCCATTGTTCATAATCACGTCTTCCTTAGCCTTAGAAGAAGAGGAAGTAATATGCGTGGAGGTAGATGCAACTTTAGAGGACATGGCTCACACAATTATACTCAAAGTCATTCAAATAAAAGTCACAACTTTCAAGCCTCAAACTCAAGATTTCCAACAAATTCCAATAACAATTGGAAAACACCGCCAATGCAACAAAACAAGGAAGCTTGTCACTAAGTGCTATTATAGGTATGAACATAGTAATGTAGAAAAAAATGCCCAAGAAGAATTAGGATCAATGTAAATGAATGATGATAATGATGAGAAATTCTATGTTGACTCGGGAGAAATCACTCATGACAAATCGAGTAGGTAACTTGTAAAATATCACACCTTATTTTGGCGTTGACAAAGTTTTTTTTGGAAATGGGTAAGTTTTACCTATCACCTATAAAGGTAAAAAAAATTCTTAAAACTACACAAGGTAAGAATCATCTAAACAATATTTTGGTAGTCCATAACCTTAAAAAGAACTTATTCTAAGCAAATCAACTTAATAATGATTTTATTTTTGAATTTAACTCGGATGGTTTTGTTATTAAGGATCGAAGTCAAAGGATATTAAACGAAGGACGTAAACAAGGCAAACTCTATGCACTAAAGGGGAAACTTTTGAAGCTCTCTCTACTATTAAAGAAGCATCTCCTGAGATATGACACGCTCGCTTAGGGCATCCAAAGTTTAAATTATTGCAAAACATAGAAAACATTAGTTGATAATTTGGAAAACACTGTAAAATTCCTTTCAATAAATCTAATTTAACTTCACATTTTCCTTTAGAAAAATTCACAATGCTTTGTATGGAGCAGCCCCCATAATTTTTTCTCAAAAGTTTTAGTAGTACGTAATTTTTGTTGACTATTTTACTTGATACAATTGGTCATATCATTTGAGAAGTAAATCTGATTTTTATACATGTCTTCTTTAAATTTCAAGCTTTGTTGAGAAACATTTTGAAAGGAAAATCAAAATATTACAAAGCGACAGTGGTGGTCAATTCACCTCTAATGAGTTTATGAATCATCTTGCTTATAGTGCATTGCTCAACAATTAGTGTGTCCATGCACACCAGAGTAAAATGGTCTTGTCGAACGAAAACATAGACACGTCATGGAAATAGGGCTAAATTTACTCTTTAACATAAATGTTCTTTTAAAATTTTGGGTTGATGCTTTTCTTACTTATGTTTATCTTATTAATTGTCTAACTCTTTCATCCATTGATAAGGATACTCTAAACTTTAAAATTTTTGGTAAACATTGTGGTGAGCAGGGACCCTAAAATAGCAAATATAGTTACTAACTCTTTCATCTATGATTCCACTAAAATATAAACTATATTTGCTATTTTATCATACTAGGGTCCCTGCTTCCAAGGTGGTTCAAGACAAGGGGATCCATATTAGGCCAAATACCATGAAAAAAAAGCCCCTCCAAGTAAGGTTCACATCCTGTAAAAAAAAAAAAAAATAAGGTTCACATTATTAAAACACTATATAGCTGCAGCAATTTTAATAGTTAACACCTTATTAAGGAGACAGACGGTGGCTAGGTTCCCTAATCTAGTTTAATTAATTAATTAGTTATTTTATATATGAGCGTATCTGCAGCACAAAGATTTTCTTCTTACCAAGTACTGCTATAATATATTATTAGCATAGTTCTATTGTTTTGTTGTCAGAGATAAATATTTCTATATTCATCATTTGTCAAACGATTGTTTACTAACGGGTCATTTTAATTTAAGTGGTGAATAAAATTTATAAAATAATAATTGTTTAAAAGAATTTGAGTTTGATTTTTAGGTGAAGTAGTTTTTTTGTCAAACTTTAACATAGGCCCCTTTTTCAGATAACCAAAGAATTAACACACAAAAAAAAACTATTATTTACTTACAAATAAATGACTTTAGCTCATAAATAATATATAATATATAATGATTTTTTTTTTGAGGGAAAATAATATATAATGATTTTGTTAATCAAAGTAATTGAATTAAAATGATTAATAAATTTTAGTTAAAAATGAATCGTGATCCTAAATTCAACTAGAACAATTTTTGCAAAGACTTTTTTTTACTGAAATCTTTGCAAAGACTTATTTACTTTTTTTAACTCTAAATTATGAAGGTACCCTTTCTCCAAAGCTAGAGGATTAATACAAAACAATTTATCACGGTTATTATTGTAAAATACTATACTAACAACCATATTCTCTATTCTTTATCAAAAATAAATATTCTCTATTCATCTTTGGTTTAATTATTTTAACGGATGTATACAAAACATAAAAAATATGAGTACTTTTTCCACATCTTCTACAATGCAGAAACTATAAATTATTTTTTATAAAGGGGAAATTATAAACTAATAGTCTAAAGCAACTAACGTGTCGGCTGCTTGTGCATGTTACCCATTTAATCAATGATCTAATCCCATCTCAATATTTCAAATGATTAACAAGTTTATTGGTTTTACTATCCCCCAAGTTTAAAAATATTATTATGTCGATGGACCAGGAATTTTGAGTTTAACTACCGCAACATCTCGAATTTTCTGCAACTTAATACTATTAGTACTATATATAACATTTTTTTAATGATTAAACATAGCTCCACTAAGCCTTTAGACAAAAAAAAAAAATGAAGAACATAGCATAAAAATAGAGTTGGTTAAGATGGATCAGGTTAAAAATAAATAATAAGTGTTATTTAAGCGAATTTATTCTCTGGTGTGGATTAGGTGACATCCTTTCACTTTAAATTTTTATTAGCAAAAAGAAAAATTAAATTGTTTGATATGAATTCGGTTCAAATATAAATTATACTATTTTTAGTAAATTTTAATACAATATATATTTATTCTTTATTTTTATTTTTATAATTTTTTACTAAAATTGATTAAAGTTTATTTTTAGAACATTTTTTAACGAATCATATTAGACACATTTTTCTTAAAAAAAACTTTATTCTTTTTACCTTTTTATTTATTTTACATTTATATATATGATAAGGCCCCACAAGCCGAACCTTAGTCTTACCAAATTAATTAATTAGATATTGACAAGGAATTGTGAAAAGTGAAGATAGTCGGCAGGTATATTAATGATTAAACATAGCATGAGATTCCTCATAAGAAAAATATAAAACATAGCACGAGGAAACCTTATATTTCCTGCACAAGCACGACTAACATTATAGTTTTTTTATGTACCAAAAAAACTTATAGTTTTTTTACTTTTTTTCGAGAGATTATAGTTTTTTACTTCTCTTTATCGGTATTGATATAGGTGCGTCTAATATGAATATTATATTTTTAAACAAGGAAAAATGAAATATATTTTCACCACTAAAACATTCTACCTAACATACGATGTACCATGGTAGAACATGAAAGTCTAACGGTTAGATACAATTACGAAGCAAACAAAGCAAAATGAATGAAAATTAAAAGGCAATGCCCATACATGTTAAAGGATTAAGCCAACTCTAATAACCAAATGCAATATGAGTGTTGTTTATCTTCAACCACAAATAAAAAAGAAGCATAACTTTATACAATAATTGATGCATTTAGTTTTCTTTATTGCTATAGATTCTATTATTATGCTCTTTCCAAATTATCCAAACAGAAGAGAACCAAATTAAATGCATGAATAGTTGTCGAGATTTTCAATTTCCTACTAAGTAGACAAATTGAAGAAAGTGTTCCTAAATTCAAAAGGGATCTACTTATGAGATGTCAATCCAACTACGAACATAATGTTAGATATCACCAAACAAATTACAACCCAGAAAATAAATGATTAACTGATTCGATGTCACCACATCCACTCCCACAAAGCTGTGAATTATGTTGAATGGTACCTTGTCTGAATAAGTTCTCCGGAGACACCTAACCCAATATCCCTACGGATTCGTCCAAAAAAAATGTATTGACACCATTACCTACCTTTGTAAATTATCAAACAACCAACTTCCTACACCTAACCCCGTACCACTACCGATTGTCCGTAAGTCATCCATAAAGAAGTTTTTCAAAACAAAAGTTGATTAAAACTACTCGAGAACATCAATCACAAGAGAGGTTGAAAGGTTTTACAACTTTATCAATTGAGACAGATATATTGAAGAACGTTGATAATGATATGATTATAAATTATCTTGCACCTTAAAATGTTTGTAGAAACCGCTTTTTTGACTTTCTGAGAAAAGAGAAGTTTTTTGATATCTTGTAAAACTATTATAATGCATCAAAGTGTATTACGTTAAATGAAATAAGTTAAAAAAAAATTGTCTTTTATTGAAATATTTTCAAATGAAAAAAATAGTGTAACGGAGTTATTTTCTTACGATTTGCCTATAGGGTTCATAAAATATCATGGAGGAATAGAGATCCTGGCTGGCTAGATGCATGACTGCTACCATGGCTTTACTGTTGTTAGAGGTCGTAAACAAGTAGTTAGGTATAGTTCACTATCTTTTTTAATACTCAAAACAAGTAGTTGAGTATTAATGCTCTTTCTATTTCTCTCTTATTAATTTGCATGTTATCTACTAACATTTTTCTATCCAAATGGCACCAACATTATTGTCATTTCCAGTATCAAACTCCATAAAATAGGGGATTATGTGATTTGTAACCTGCATAAGCCTTTAAGATCACGAGTAAACATGTTTATATCTATTTTATATGCAAGTCTAGAACTCAATAGTAAATTAAGAATGTAACATATCTATAATTAGTGTTGCAGCAGGCCTGCACATGAAATGCACAACCACGTTCATTGTTAATTTATGGCTAAAAATAAAAAGTATCACAACAAATTATATAAATGGTTCGGTTAGAAGAATCAAATCCATGTTTGGAAGAGTTGGTGTGCACATAACGGAAGCCGAAATCAATGATTGAATTCCAAAACATGATTAATGATATTATTGTATGATCATTCTAAACACTCGATTAATATATGGATCAAGTGGAGTTCAAGTATTAATTGACTATAATCATATCACATAATTTGTTTGGAGTTTGAACCCCTTGTGCTAGGATTGACATACACATGGGAGGGACCATGCATCATGAATCATTTGCACTTAATCATTTGTCATAATTAGAGATCTTCCATGTGTACACACATGCTTGAACATGCTTAACACTTAATATGAATTTTTATCCTTTTATGGAACAGGATGAATGAGTTGAACAAAAAGATTAAGTGAGTTTCAGCCCTAGTTGATTAAATTAATTGTTTGGTGAAAATATAAACTTTCTGACCAGATTTAGGGTTTGGTATTACATTTTATAGTTTGAGGAGACTAAATTATATGCATCATATTTTGTCCTCCACATGAGTAACACTTGATTGACTTGCATGTACATACATACATATTACAAAATAATGAACTTAATGGAGTATAAAATAAATTTCATCCATTGATTTCACAAATTTGTGATTATATTTTCAGGACTCTTATTATTGCCTTAACTCTGGACCCGGATTTCCTGTTGTAACTGCTCCACGCAGTTTCACGCAGTACACAATCTTGGCTATAGAAATACGATCTAACAGTTCAGATTTGCATAAAAAGTTTCATACAATTTTAATCATAACCGTTAATTTTTGATCGAACGACCCAAATCATTACTGTGTTTACGTAGTTACAGGGAGTGATCCAATTCCCCCAAACTCTATATATAAATCTCCATCTTTTCTAGAAAAAGTCACACATCACTATAGAAACCCTTTTTTCAAAACAAAATTATCACGACGCAAACCCTGAGAAATAAATTATTTTGATGCGGCTATGTTACTATATGCATGTCTAATAATATAATAATTAATTTAACTAAAAAGTAACAACTACTTAATCACATCTCCAATAAGCATTTAATAATTCCTTTTCTCCCTTGATGGTAAGATTAGTCTAATCCAAAAATGAGTAACTGCTAGGCCCACAACCAATGTATGGCAGTTGGGATCCGCATCAGGAAATATTCTTCAAAACTTTGTCTTCTCTAAATATTAAATATATTAATATTATTATATGCTTTTCTTATTATTTGATTTTGTTACCATTGTTCAATCCAATGCAACAATTATGTTCTAATTTAAAAAGATAAAGGTGAAGCATACAAATGCTAGGGTCACATGAATCATGAATCAGTTCATAAATACTAATAATTTAATGCATCCAAAGCTAAAATGTCCACATGATAGTATGAAATTTTAGTGCTTCCACTTGTGATTAAAAAGTAACCGAAAGAAAATAATTGATGAGTTTCCTCATTCTATGGTCTAAGCAACGGATTTACCAGAAAAAACTACTAACTGTCCTCATCAACTAACATATATTTGTCAAACACCTACTTAGATTAGACTACTTTAATTTATTTTACCAACCATGCTTGTTTATAGCCCTACAAGCACATGAAAAGGATACAAGCTTCATTAAAGCAAGGGAGGTTTGATACTTGATCTTGTTCATGCATTTGTACAAACCGGTTCCTAAAGAAGAGTAGAAAAATGTTTGTTCGAGGTATTATGGATTGCACAATCTTAAGTGATGAAAACAAAAGTAATTAAACAATAGAAAATGAGAATCTTGATTTACTATCTTTTTCTTTTGTTGACAAAAATCTTGATTTACTATCTTACTTCTCCAACTCAACTTTACAATAATAATATACAAACCCTAAGTAATTAAACAACTCAACTTTTCTCATGTTAAGTTGTTTCTTTTTTATCAAAAATAAATAAAAAATTTAACATGCGAAATGACTCTATTAATCATTCATCGCTCCTTGACACAATGTGATTGCGTAATAATCTAAGGGACCAAATTGGGGAGCTTCTTGGATATATTGATAAATTGAAATGTTTTGATACATTTTTTTAAATCAATAAATTAATAATTATTTTTATGGATTAAAGAAATATTTTTCGACTTTTATATTTTAGAAAAGATGATTTTATAGGATAAAGCATCATTTCATTCTTTATAAGATTTATACTTTTTTTTTTACATCTTATCGTAAAAAAAAATTAAATATTATTAATATAAAATAGGGTTAATATGTTTCTAGTCCCTATAAAATTGAGACATTTTAAGTTTAATCTTTACTTAATTTTAATAGTTTTTTTAGTCCCTACAAAAAAATTATGGACTCAATATTAATCCCTATTCAATTCAAATCTATTTATGCTTAAACTCTTAAGTTTTTGAACAATTTTTTGTAGACGTGTTAATAACATTACTAAAAGTTCATCCGCAAAAAAGTATCGCAAAATTTGATTTCTACGTCCAGATTTTATTACTTTTATCTTTAAGTTTTTTTCGTTTTAAAAAATTCATATTTAATTTGTTTCATGTTAAAAAAATTAAATTTTAGTAAATGAACCTATGTGTTCTAAACTTGTCTCAAAAAAATCGTTCAAAAATTTCAAAGTTTAAGGATAATTAAACAAACTTTGTTTTAACAGGGACTAAAATTAGAAGTAAATTTTTTTTGTAGGGACTAAAAAAACTATTAAAATTAAGTAAGGACTAAACTTAGAAGTTCCCGATTTTATAGGGACCAAAAACATATTTAACCCTAAAAAATAGTTATTATAATATTTTAAATGATAGTTTAAAAATTCAAAAAAAACCCTCATTTAAATACTAATTTAAAGATCAAATATATCGATACATGTTGAATTGTCGACTGCAGCATTGAAGTTCTCTTTATGCATTTATCTAATGATATTCAATTGGTGTGTCACTTATTCAAAGAAGACTTTCCTAGCATTTTTCTCAAGATACATCACATACTACGTATGAATAAGGAATACATCTTCCAGTTAGAATTTAAACATTAGCTCTCCAGGATCCAACTTATGTTTGTTAAATATGAATTATATTTTGTGTGAGTTTGATACCAATGTGTATAACTGTAGAGATCAATCTCTTAAACTGAGTAGGACTGTAATCAATGGTAAAACTATTTTTCAAGAGATTTAATACTTGTATGTTTAAATTTTAAGACATGTAATTAAGTTGAAAGAGATATTTTACCAACTCATACAAGTGTTATGAGTTGAATATGAATCTTATAATCACTACATTCAACTAATTCAAATTTATTTATATTTAACTCTTATAATTGATTATAAAAATCAAAACACCCTAAACTTTAAAATAAACTAGAAGGTTGGCCAAAACACGTATTATAATATGGGACAAACCTAATTTAACGCGTTTCAAGAAAACACTTCGAAATTGAATACGTAGAAAGCAAGGTTTAGAGACCTCTACGTGGAAATATAGGTGCATGTGGCAACCCCTTACACGCTACCAAATACCCGTTTAGAGGACAGTCCACTCAAATTCAACATATCATAATCTCACAATGGTGATAACTCCACACACACCATTTATGTTCACCGTCAAACACTTTATTTTTTTATATATCAAACACACTTTATTGTCTTATGAAATCCTTACTTGAGATGAGTCATTTCCATTATTTTCTACCTTCGTGTGTTAAAGAGTCTCACATCGAATAAAATATAACTTAATAATATGTTTATAAATGGTGACAATTCTCTCCGTCAAAAAAAAAAGTGGTGACAATTCTCACATCACAAATCAATTTTATGGGGTTGTGTTACGCCCAAGCACGATTTCTAAGATACAATTTCTAAGATGGTATAATTAGAGTCTTTTTTAAGATCCGTTGTACCATCTGTTATCAAGTTTCCGCTATCGAGTCACCTGCGGTTTCTAAGACTTCGTCTCAAAATACAATATTTTATTAATCAAATCATATAAATTAAGAAAATTGATAGTATATTTAAGGAGGATTGTACTTGGAAGCCTCTTGGTAAGGAGTTGATATCTCGTAACAGAAAAATTCTATACAAGGAGGGTTAATACTTGTAAAACAGGTTATAGAAAAACAACAGTTTGACTACATGGAAGAGTAGGCATATTTCCACAGGTGGAAGGTTGACTTTGATTAATTGGGTATTATCAAGCTTGCCACTTTATTTTATGCTTTCTATAAAATGCCTAAGATAGTGATTTTAGAGATACTTTCTACCCAAAGGATTTTTTGTGGCGTGGCGTATGCGATGATCGTAAAATGTGTTGCATTAAGTTGGACAAAATATGTTGATCAAAGTAGAATGGTGGATGGGCATCAAGAAAGTCAAATTATAATTGGTTTGATCAAGTTGTATCTCGTTGATTATAATTGGTTTGAGTATACTTTGTACTCATTAATATTTACTTTAAAAAAAACCCTTTAAAAAATAACTCCATGCTTAAATAACAAATCATTTTTTTATTAGTCTATTAAGTTGTGCGTAAGGTTTCACACCAAAAAAAAAATGTGTGCAGTGATATCTTAGGTTAACCAGTAAAGATAACAATATCATGAGATATAAATTTTAGTGAAGTGGTATGAAGACTCTCTTTATAACACTCTTTTATTTAATGAGACTCATATGAGCCTCATACTTTAAAAATGTATTCTACATAGTTACACTTAATTTGATTTCCAAATAAGTGTTAAAAAAAAGTCTTCATAGTATTTCTCTAAATCATGTACATAGAACTACTTGTTGGGAGATCTAATTTGGTGGACTGTCCAAGCAATCTTTTTTACAAGACCAAGCAATTAATTACTATAAAATAAAACCAAAATGTCCTCTTGTTTAAAGAAACAAATACTGTGATAAGCTAATTAAGTAGTTTAAAATATTATCATCCAATCATGTAAAACAAAAAAACTAGGTGCACTAATTATTTACATTTCACTATTAAAAAAAAATGCACAGTTCAACAAATTATGCTAAGAAAACAATTTTAACAAATATTTTATGTTTTACGATTTTGTTGGTTGAAATTAATATAAAACCTACATGATATGTTAATATTCATTTGAATTTTATCAGATAAAAGAAAATATTTTCAAAAAGTGTGTTGGAAAAATACTTTCTTAGCCCTTGTTCTATTCAAAGTAAAATATAGAAGAAAAACAATTGTTCATATTTAAAGAAAAACAATTGTCTTAAAATACTGTTATTTTCAGTTTCCAAATTATATTAATTATTTTTTATATATTATCCTTTTCACTTTACTGAGTTATGTTTATATTTCCTAAACTTTTGTTTTTGTTTTACATAAATGAATTTGCACATATAATTAAAAAATGGTTGATAAGATTAATTTGGTAAAGTTGTTAATTAGGACAATTTTTGTGGTACTAGTTACTACACTAAGCTGTAGAGAAGTTGAGATTTTAATAACCGGAAAATAATAAAAAAACTGAAAATAAGTTCAAAGTAAAAAGGAAATTTCATGATTTGATTCCCACATAATTGGGGGGAACAAAATATAAAATAAAATCAACAAAGGTATTGGAGATGAGTACTGCACTGACTGACGCTAGACTCAGAAAAACCAAGTGGGCTTGACCTTTGGTGGGCCCATTTTCATGTTATCTTGTAGTTCTTGGACCCACAGATGTTTTAACCTGCAAAACATGTGAAAATTTTCTGTTCCCACTTCACCCTTTGCTATGAAACATCAGGAAATTATACATTTATTTTCATCGACAGTTAACTGCCGTCGGGTCTACACTTAGAAAAATGTCACTTCGGTAGTTGATTGTCACGGAACAAGAAATATCGGCAGTTAATTGCTGTCACTTAAGTTTTTTAGCGATCTTAAAAGTGCAAACAACAATTATCAAACATGTGTTCCCTCAAAAAAAAGTATCAAACATGTGTGCCTGCCTGTTTTGGCCTTTTCGGTGACTGATTATGTAGCTGACTTTGGACAATGAATAATTCTCCAAACTCATAATGAACAAAACCCAAAGCTGCAAAACTAGTCTTACTATTTGTTATCTTGAACAAAGTTAGGGTTTCAATGCAAAAGTGATGGGAAAGTTGCTCATTAGACACCTCAATTTTTCTCTTAATTGAATCGTAATTTCTAATCAACTGTTTTTGTGTGGAATATTTTATCAGATCGTAACTCCGACCAATTTTTTTCAATCAAGTGAGTAATTTTGAGATGTCTGGTGAGCAAACATCAAGTGAAAGTTTGGCCATAACTTGAGGAATATCAAATAGTGAACAAGTGGCTTACTTGGATTGGAGGCAATTTGCCATATAATGTTGAGTTCTGTTCAACTCTAATGGACAAAGCAGAAACCTAATGGCCCACTATACCATATGATATACTATTGCTGCCTGAAAATGCAACAATGTGAAGACATACACACGAAAATATGTACCATTTGGTCAGATAAACACACGTCTTCATGTGTAACCAAAGTGGAGAGTTCAGTGAACATTGACAGGAACAACTGACTAATAATTAAGATATTCAAGAGATTAGGATATCATATTTCTTCTAAAATCTTATGATATTTTGAGTCTCTTATTTTGTCATTCATTACCTACTATCTAGCCAATATGAAACTAATCGCATTTCCAACACCACTCATCTAAGGTTGTTTTTGAGATTTTGGTAGCCTATGGGTGAATAAAATTTGAGCTGTGGTTAATAGGTATGTAAAAATTTGAGTTCTTAAGTGGGCATAATTTTCTTAAAAATGATAGTTTTATCAAGTTATGAAAGAATAGAATAAAAACACCAAACTTCGTGAAAGAAAAACATTGAATTTTTTTATTTAATATACAAATCATACAAAATATTCCTACGAACATTTCTAGATGCAAAGTCACTAATAATTATATTTAAATTAAAAAAATTATCATGTCTTTTTTTTAAAGGAATTAAAATGTTCTATAAAATCTTTTTTAATACATAAAATGGCTAGATCGTTTAACATTTTTGTGACATTGACGATATCAAGTAGTCTTTCAATATTAGTGATAAGCTCAACACAATTCTCATGTTCTTTGAGTCTCTCATTTAAATGCTTTCAATCATTCACTTCATCATTTACTAAGATCTCATATGGCTACTATTTTGATAAGTGAGTAATTTACAACAAATTCAATATACTATCCATATGTTTAGAGTAAATCAACTATTTTGTTTAGAGAAATGATATTTGTACATCCAATTTGTGACAACTTTTTGTCAACTTTCTCTCTCATACTCACATTATTCTCTTATTCTCTCTTTTCTTTTTTCTCTCTCCATTGTTTTTAACCAATGAAATGAGAGAAAAAAAAAGTTGTCACCAAAAGTTGTATGAAATGGTTGTTCAAATATCACTGCTCTTTGTTAAAAAGTCTCTCCATTAGTCAACTTTCTCAAAAAATAAGAATATGAAAAGTATATAGAAAGTATGCTTTAGGAAATTTGGTAGTATCTCTTTCAATTACATTTGTCTCTAATGATTTTAGCGTCAAGAATACCTAAATTTCTAGGATCATAGAACATTAGCATCAAAAATACATCATCGATGTCTATATCAACATTTGACGCATTAAGAACATTATCATTTTCATTGATAGAATTGTCATCATTCTAATTTTTATTTTTATTAAACTATACAAGATTATCTTCCTTTTATTTTTATTAGACTATACAAGATTATCTTCCTTTAGTAACATGACTTGATAAATTCTAAATGGGCCAATAAAGAACCAGGTCATTAAGTATTGTTTTTTTATTCTCTAAAAAAAGTTTGTTTTTTTATTTTTTAATTGTTTAATGAACCCCTAAATTTTTATATTTTGAGCCCAAATTTTGTGGGGTCTAGAACGGTTGTTCTCCTCGCCCTGTCTCAGATAGGTCCATGCACTCACCGAAATCAACAAAATTAGATTAGATGAAGTAAGAGCTTTCAGGATTATTCAACTGAAGTCAATCTATTATGAAGTCGATCCGCGATTTATGATATATTAAAAGGGTACTATTATTTAAGTATTACAATGTATAACTCGTAATCGAAAGAAAAGGATAGAACAGTGATCAACAAATATTATAGATGATCAATTTGAATAACAACGAATGTAATGATCCTTATATATAAATATATGTCTATATAAAAAGGGGATAAGATAACTAACACAAATAACTAACTTAACTAACTATTAACAACTCTTAACAAACTTACCTCTAATATCCCCTCAAGTAAGAATGTATCTACATTTCTAACTTTAAAATGGAGTACAAAATAAAATAAAATGAGAATGTCTGAAAATCATCACAAAAGAATATGAAATACCGGAGATACATCGAGTTTTTCACCATCCATTTTGTGTAGATTGTGTGTTTGGTCCAATTTTGCATAGAATTGATTCTGGTAGAATTGATTCTGATAGAATTGATTCAGACAAAATTGATTTTGAGAGAATTGATTTATGTTTGGATACAATAATGTACAATTGATTAAACAGAAAGAATGTTGTTTGAATACTTTTGAATGTATAATTACTAAAATGGACCTAGCTCAATACAAATAAATGGACACAGTTGAATCAATACTAAATATAGATATATTATTTAATTTAAATAAATAATTTTTTTCTATATATTAATTTAAAAAATAATATATACGATCATTAAACCAATTTTTTTTGATAAAATATATGTTCTGTGTATTTTATTTTTTTTATAAAATATATTTAAGTTAAATAATAATAGAGCTGATTGCCAAGAATGATAAGTTTAGCGTAAAAGAAAAAATACAGTAAATCTGAACGGGAAAACCGTAAAGAAAAATCCAAAACTTGGTAACTCTTGACTATATTTGGGTAGTGTTAACTTGTGCCCTTAGGGCACATGTTAAGAAACTCAAAAGAAGAAACTTTCTCTAAAATTTTGTGCATTCAATTCATTCAAAAGTTAAAAATTAAAAATAATGCACATATTTCTATAAACTATTTCTATATTTTATTTATTAAATGTGCCTTAAGAGCACAAGTTAACTTTTCCCTAAATATTTTTGGAGATAATTTGGTTCGTTAATTTTTTTTTATTAAATTTGGTTCATCAAATTAAATATAAACCAAAAAGAAGGAGAATTGATAAAGGACAATAAAAGAAAATAATGGGTTGTAATAATTAAAATATAAAATTTAATAGAGAATTGATTCTAGTTAACTCAAAAGCTAGGAATTGTAGCTCCAGCCAGAATTGTTTTTGGAGAAGAGAATTGCTTTTGTAAAGCTGAACCAAACATGTGAGAAATTGTCTTTTTCAATTCCAAGGCTCTATAAAATTGCTTCTGGACTAAGAATAAGCTGAACCAAACAAGCACAGAATCTAAGATGCCAATAAAACTAGAAAATATGAAATTTCATAACTATCCATTTTCATTACGAATTAGAAGCCAAAATGCCAATGAAGCTAAAAGAAAGAATTGTGAGAAAATTTTCATTAAAGAAATCTTTTTTTCAATATGGTAAAATAGGCCTTACTTATAAACTCTTATCAAAATTTTTTATTATTTTTATGTTGGACTTCAGGTTTTTTCGAATACAGATCTTCACGACCAACAATATGGGACTTGGTACATGTTTATAGATGATTGATGGGATTTGATACCATATTTCAATTCTTGATAGAATTCATGATTGAGAGAAAACTATAGAATAGTGATGAACAAATATAGATGAACAAATATTATATAGATGATCAATTTGAAAAACAATAAATTCAATGGACCCTATTTATACATATAAGTCCATATAAAATGGAGAAAATAAAATTAACTAACTTTTTTTGTTGAAAGAAACAAAATTAACTAACTATTAACAACTTTTAACAAACTTGTATCTGATATCTACTTTTAACAACTTTTAACAACTTTTCATTTATGTGTATAAGTCCAGATAACTTAAATTTAGAGTTGTCTCCAAATATCTATTTTCTATTTTTTAAATGATACCAAAGAAAACCATGTTCTTTTACCTTCAAAAGATGATGTAAATTCATTATCGAAACATTATACAGATTTTAAGTATTGTTTCATTATAAACCACATAGCAACGTAAATCAATGTGAAACTTTTTTGAGGAAAAATCAATGTAAAACTTGTCATATTGTCATTTGCCAAAAAATTGTATTAGTCTGAATTTGTTCAATCTAACCTCTATATATCGAGTTACTGACTTGATATTATTTACCAATGGGTCCCAATAGTCATTTATATATGCTAAATTACTTAATGATATTAATGCCTTACATCCATTAAAAATTCGTAATTAAAACTACAACGAATATTAATTAATAATGATAATAATAATAAATTTTTTGTTAATTTTTTTTGAAAAAAATTATTTATTTTAGGGCAGTTCTACGGTGCACTCAGAAAACTGACTTTTTAAATTTTTTGTTAACTAGACTCTAACCCGTGCGATGCACGGGTTTTTGTAGAGTTTCATATATAAAATATCAAATTGGCTATATTATTAATCCTAGAGTTACATTTAAACTCAGAAA
>Ga0315914_1001755_pt1 | contig 33003 bp, 13 predicted proteins | sample MpolenodulesMG_FD_203920 | JGI IMG/M metagenome (GOLD analysis project Ga0315914, IMG submission 203920) | Medicago polymorpha root nodule microbial communities from Los Angeles, California, United States - elongated nodules | ecosystem: Host-associated > Plants > Roots > Nodule | place: USA...
TCGCCAGAACGTTCTCAGTACATTCTCATGAAACAAATTCTCACAAAAAGAATTAGTAGATAACAAGATTAAATAAATATAATATGTTTGTAATCTTTAAAACATCAAATAAGGATTTTGTCTCAACGGTGTTGTTGTGTGTTTTGTATCATGTTCATTTTAAAGAACACTCCCAAGCATAAAAAACATCATATAATTAAAAATGTGTATAAACGAGTCAGGATCCGTTGACACTAAATCATAACCCTTGATCTCATTTAATCCAAAGGTTCACATTATTTGACTTATTTCAGCATGAAACACTCACATTCTCCTGTCATCAGTCTCGTCTATGCATTATGTGGTTTTCCTTCATCTCTTTCTCCAATTCGTTTACCTGTTTCGTTCATCTAATGTGCTCATACAAATCAAAAACTCACAATTCAACTAGAAGTGGAGATGAATTGAAACGAAAAATATAATTATATTTAACCTAATATCTTTTATGCCTTCTTTCCCTTTTCAATGATGAAGAATCACGAGTTTTAATTTAAAATCCCTTAATTCTTTTCTTTCCTTCAGAAAATTTATTGATTCATCTTATCCTAATTTATGGCCATTTTTATTGATTTTATTAAGATTATAAAATCATAAGAATTCACCACCGCCCATAGCCAAATTGTAACTGAGCAATACTTTTTAAATTTATAAATCCAATTTTCATGGACTTATTAGTCAAAACTACCTAACAATTTGCCATGATAATTTTTAATTCTTTGGGTTGATCGATATGGCTGGGAACGTATAGAATCAAGACAAGATGTTGTTTATAAGTATAGAATGGCTTGTTCAATCGTATGTGAAAGAGGAGAGACAATGTATTATAAGTTTGACGCACAACATTGTAAGCCATTGGATCGGTTAGATTTAACGGCTAAGATTTAATGTCAACGAATCTGTTGACACCTGGTGTCAACGGATCCTGACTTAGTATAAACATAAGCAATGTTTTATTTAATCAAAAGAGTACAAGCCCAAAGTTCATTACATTGTACAAAGTTCAAATATACAATAATCAACTTATTAACAGCGTAAAAATAAACATCTATCTACAATAACAGAGGCGTGTCGATCACTCATTCTCCTCATCTTATAACTCCTTTTCAAGTGTTGTCATCCCGTCATACATCCGCACAAAGGGTCATATAAATAAAGTTGTCATTTCCAAACAATGAATTATAGCATTTTTTTTAAGAAGCTAAATAAACCATCTAAGTCGACATTGTAAATAATTGAACCTGAGACCTTGAGGAGAAAATATTATAAGGTCTCAAGCCATTACCATCAGGTCAACTCAAATGAGTTAAATTAAATACACAAATCAACACCAACATATATCATTAACAAAATCACATACATCAACATATAATAAGAATTCAATACATTATGCATGCCAATGACAACTACAACCTTTTTTTTCCAAAGCCTTTGCATACACATTTATTAACCAGCTAGAATCGTGTTGGTATACAATAACTCTTTCTTCTTTCCCTTTCTCTCTTGCGAGCCGTCACCAAAACTCTAGATTCTTCTCCTTCATCCACCAAAGAGGGGTGATTTAAGGTCAATTTTTGACCCAAAATCACTCCTCTAACTCGTTTTTTCTTTCTCTTTTATTGAAATAAGTGATTTTCACATCTATTTAATTTTTTATTTTGTGATTCAGTCGTCTTAGCGTGACATTGGTTTGTTCGTCGTCTTTGTACGACGTTGTTTGTCTTTCTTGTTTCGTTCAAGTATTTGTTAGGTTCAGATTGCAAAATCAGATTCGATTCAGTGCAAATCCAATCATTGACTTTGGTGTCGTCCTCATTGCAGATCTGGAGACATGGTATTCTGGAGAGTTGAATATAGTCATATGTGTAGGTTTTTGTACTTTGTCGTTTAATGCTATTAACAAGGATAATGTGAGTATGTTCGCAGATTCATCCTTTTTGTTTTTAATGAATTTGCATTGTATCGATGTACTCTATCAGTTTGAATGAATGAATATCATTTATTTTTATAAAAAAAAACGACTTCTACAACCTAGTCATAAACTATTGCGACACAAAGATCCGAAGACTTTGGATTAGTGTAAGTAGAGGCGCAACCTCTTGCCTACCAAAAAGTCTAGTCATAGTGAATCAACGCCCTAACAGCGCTTTACCTTTAGGTAAGACATTTTTACTTATACCCCTTAAAACATGTTTCAATTTCAAAATAGTGGTATACAAGTCTACTCGATCGTAACAAGTAATAAAGTGAAAAGGAAGATCTTTTCACGAGAATTGAGGATTAATTATAAGTTTCAACTATCAAAGATCAGTGAGTTTATTATTAACAAAGATGATAAAAATTATTGAGGTTTCAATAGTGTTCAATTTAAAAATAAAAGATTTAAGACAACGATTTTTGAGATTATAAGTGATGAAAAGCAATTGGGAAAATCAAATCTACCTTAAACCAAATTTTTGGTTACCGTTACTACAGAGATTGCTACAGCAGTTTAAGCCATACAAAAATATGGGGTTTTCCAACACACTCATAAAGGTTTTCTTTAAATTAAGGATATTTAAAATAAATTATAATAGCTTCTTCTTACTTAGTATCATGATTTTTCCATAAAAAACATGGGAGAGATTTTGATTTACCAACATTGGAAAAGTGAAATTGAAACAGTTATGGGTTTCTCTACTAAATGTTGAATTAGAATAAAAGTTTCACTTTCACCTATTGTACGTTTAAATTGTCTTACTTTGTATCTAGAAAATCTTATTATCAAAATGGTGTTGACAATGTGCCAAGAAATGTATTTATGCAAGCTTGAAAGAGATATACTAAAGATTGAGTAATGCTCATGAATAATGCTTAATATAGTAATACACTAAAGATTGAAGAATGCTTAAAAGAGACATACAAAATGGAGTTGACGATAATGCTTAAAAGGGAGATGTATTTGTGTGACTCTAATGAACATGATGATAACAATCAAGTAATTATTAGAACCACACCATGTACTGCACTAAAACTAACTAGTAATCACTAATGATAATATGATCAAGACTTTTGCTATGAGTACAAACTAAAACTAATTAAGATACAATTAAGCTGTCTTTAAATTTCTATTAAGTTATTCGTGCAAAACGTAAATTTTGTGAAACATGAATATCATTAAAATTTCCTACTTACAGGAAATGAATGCCCAAGTAGCTTATGGAGTCCTATGGTGATACTAGTTTACACATTTCCCTATTGTAAAATTGAACTACATTTTTAAAAAAAGAGAGATTTCACTTCGGATTGGAAGCCTAAAACTGTTGTGTAAAGTAAGTGATTTCACATCCGTGGCTTTGTTTAACTGATGTAAAAATGCTCGTGTTAAGTTTTAAAAAACACTTATCACCTCAGTGTGTTTGGTAACTCGATATGGAAAAGAATTTATCACATCCGGTATGTAGCCAATGTGAAAAGGTGTGACATACCACATCACCTTTACTCACATCGGTATGTACCTGATGTGAAAAGTCTGTTTCACCTGAGGTTAAAACCCTTTTTTTAGTATTGCAAAGTAAAAACAAAAATTGACTGAACTATTTGTTTGGTCCTATAAGTAAGTGGTATCCACACATATTTGATTTTCATTTTGTACTTAATTTTGTGTGATTGAGGCATTGTTCATATCTTGTCTTAGTGCAATGATATTTGATTTTTTCCTATCTTGTTGTGGAAAACATTTGATTTTGATTCGATGACTTGGACGTGAACGTTATAAATGTGGAGATATGACTATTTGATCACTTTAAATACAAAATATAATTTTCTGTAATTTATATATTGATGATTAACTACACTTTTGTATGTATTTTTCCTGTTTTATGTTATTATCTTATATGTTGTGAGTTTATTTGTAGCTTTTTTCTTTATCATTGTATAAATTATAAATTCGTGTTGTTTTTCATGTATTTTTATCAAATTGAATGTAATAATATTTTTAAGTAAAAACAACCCCATCGAATATAAGACGAAAGTTTTGGTTGTGTTCATGATAATCCTAAGTTATTAGAATTTGGCCACCTTTATTATAAATTCCAACCTTTCGAATATAACTTCTCACTCAGATATACACCATTGATTTATTTTGTCTTATAAACCAACTGGTTCGACATTTCTTCTTTTTCTCATCTATCAATTCTAACTTTCGGTTTAAAGGTCAATGCTCATTTTGTGGGCCGGTGCACACAATTGCCATTGCTTAAAGATACGGTAGAACATATTTATTCTCTTTCCACTACTTGCAGTTATTATTTTCTGACGTACCGGATAATAAAGTTATTTCCAACCAAAGTTGTCACATTTATAAAGGGCGAAGATTCTCTCCATTTCTTAAATAAATGGAGATTGTCAATTACTATAGTTTTGAAGTAAATATGTGATATTAATGTTTTCAAAACTATAGTAATTGACAATCTCCATTTATTTAGAAAATGGAGAGGATCTTCACCCATTTATATATACTATAGATTATGGTATATGCTATAGTTATCCATGATTGGTTTAAGAAAAGTCGACTTTGCCTTTAATGTGACCTTGCAAAATCTTATCCTTTAATATATACTAAGTGCATGTTGATAATAAAGTTATTTAGTTCCAAACAAACATACACTGAGTTATAAGAATTAGCCGATTTTCAAGAGATCATTTGATTGGATCAATTTTATGGTATTTTATTCGAGACTTAGCATCTTAAAAAAATTGTAAGAATTCTATCTCTAGTTTCGTCTTTGAAATTAATATTTTTTCTTGTCATGAAGACAAAAATATCTTTATGTTTGTATCAACAAGAGTATATAAATATTATTTTATTTTTAAAAAAGGATATTTATTGCATTTCATTAATATGCAAATGCGTTATACATGTTGGTACATCAATAAAAAGATTTTAACTGGTTAAAAATGTTATTACTCATGCTAACGTATGAGCAACCACATTTGTTTTATCTCCGGTTAAACTCAACACGATAGTTTACAAATTGATAAGCAAAACTATTTTTTCATTCTAATAATTCATACCCAAATTCCGCAACGTTGTCTATATATAGTTTTGATTAAAGTGTCCAAAACTATTTATGTATGAATCAAGTACAAAATCCACATTATCAAAGTGTATAACTCTCAGTCCTTGGCGGCTCATTTTACACAATTCAGTTACTTTGGTGGCTCTTCAAAGGTTCGTCAATTAATTTTACAGGTCATTTGGTATGCTACTGTATGGCAACTCTGGAAAGAAAGAAATAATAGGTTGTTTACAGATAAAAATTGCTCGGTAATTCAGGTGGTGGATAAGATTAAGTCTCTCACTTTTATGTGGTTGAAGGCGAAATTTACTACCCTTCCCTTTAGCTTTGATGGTTGGTAGTGATAAGTGTCAAAAAGGAGTTAAATAGACTATATATTTTAGGCACTTTGATTACTTGGTTTGCAAGTTATCCAGCGAAAAGCTCACAAATACTGAAGAATCATTCAATTATGCTTTTCACATCTAATGCCAACTCTTTGTAGGAAAATGCACGTCTGGACACTTTAGAAGCAAGAAAACATGAAGAAATGCAAAGGTCAACTCGCCATGGCGAGCTCAAAGGCGAGCTGAGGCAGAAAGTTGAAGTTACTTGCCTCCAACTCGCAATGGCGAGTAGCAAAAGCAAGCAAAGGCAGGAAGGCATAGTTACTCACCTCCCATGCGCCATGGCGAGTGCAGGGCGAGTACAACTCGCCATGGCGAGCATATTTACTCGGGAGGCGAGTTAAGGCGGTCTAACCCCTCAAAGCTGACGTGGCAGAAACCCACTGAGGAAGAAAGCTCAACTCGCCATGGCGAGCACACCTACTCGCGAGGCGAGTTGAGTTAGAGAAAAAAGTATAAAAGGCCTTTCAATCAGATCAGATCATACAATATATATTATTAGGGAGAGAGAAAACAGGGAAAAACACAGAGAAACTCTAAAGAGCAAGGAGCACAAGGATTGAAGGAAAACACAAAATCATTGAGACATCATGGCTTGGTTCCATTCCATCTCATCTTTTCTCCTTGTAAGGTTACCATGACAATGAGTAACTAAACTCTTTTTGTTGGGATTAAATGTAGTTAACTCTATTAGTATGTATTCCTTTTGATTGGGATGTTGTGTGATTCTAATTTGTCTTATGATATTGATATTATTCTTGCTTCCTATGTGTTGATCTTATGGATTTAAATTGTGATTGAAAAATACCTTTTGAATCTAGGTTAGAATAATCTTCTATCAATACTTTTGTTCTAGACATGGAACTTGGGTTGGTAATCACTTTGAATATAGGAACTTAAAGCTTTTGTATCATTGTATAGTGCGAGACATCGACGATACAACGATACAATTGACTATTGGACCGTTTAATAGTGTGACACATCGACAATTAAACGATCCAATAGAAATCACGATATCATTTGGACACGAATGATGTTGTTGAGCAATATGTGATAATATCGATTGATAGTTAGAATCTGCAACCCAAATCCGAGAATACGTACAAGTAGGTTGATGAAGTTTAATCCAAGCATACTTATCTCCCTTTTAACTCTCGTCCCATTTATAAATTCTTAGTTTGATAGTTTATGAAACAAAACCATCAGAAAACCCTAGCTCAGAACGATATCGATTGTTGAACGACTAAGAATATCGCACCAGTCCCTGTGAAGACGATAACAAAAATACTTACTTTTGATACTATATCAGGTAGCTTAGTCCGTTCACAATGTTGAACATAGTTAATTGTTATTTCTGTCTATAGTATTATGTTTGTGTACAAATCTATTGTAAACACCGTTTGGACTTGGATGTTTCTTTGTTAGTACACATTGTGGTAGGAAAGACTCATTGTTTTTGTAATATATTTCATTTTACCTTTTTTAAAAAAATGTGCGAGTTTTTACTAGCTAGAATGTTTATTGTTACGCACAATTTGAATTGCATATATATGCATGACTCAATAAAACAAATATTTACTCAAAAAAAATAAAAAATAACAAGTATCCACTTCTATAATCGTTAACAACAAAAAATTAACAGTACTCCATGATTATGGTCTTGAATGCTTTTGCAAAAATACGAAAAAAAATAATGATTGTAGTCCTTTTAGTAATATGATTCTCTTTTTTTTGAGGGAAATAATATGATTCTCTCTTGAGTGGACTTATTCTTTTCACACAATAAAATTGACTTGTACAAGACTAACACCGAACAATTAGGACAATTTGTAGTCACACTCCCAAAAAATTCTTGCTTACTAACTCAAAATGACTAAAAGCCCTTAAAATAAAATTAATTTTCAATTGTATCCAAAGTCATGTAGCACAACTGAGAGTTTACGTAGCCTAATTAAATATAGCTTACACATTCTTTGTACGTAAACTGAGTATTGTAGTCTGCGTAAACTAGCCTGCTTAAACTCGGTTTATATACAATGTATACATAAGTTGAGTTTATATAGCATGTCTAAACTAAAATTACGTAGCCTACGTAAATTCAACTTACATATTTTTTTAAAGAGGGTTGTTATTTGTAGCGAGAGATAATATCAAGAATTAGAATTTATCGTGAATGCATGGCCACCGTTAGATCTTGATTTGCCACAATGCATGAGTCATTGGATGAAAATGAGATGGTTTTTGCTACAATACCAATTGAACAATCGTGAAATCATCATGAGTGCCTTTTTTGCTGTAACTAGCATTGTGCTTTTTTAAAAATCTGAATTTTGAGACTAGATGTACAACAATTACGATATTATAATTAAATTTGAATAAAAATTCGGTGTAACCGGAAATTTTTATGGTGTAACTAGAAATTGTTAACAATTGGATATTTTTCGTTTGAAAAATGTTTTCAAAAAATTGGAGAACGAAGAAATTATTATTAATTATAGTGCTATTAATAATTTTATAATTGTTTTTAAAGAAATTTCAATTTCGACCCTTAAAAGTTGATAACTCTTGAACATACTTGTTTTATGAGAACTCATGAGGATGTTATAAAATTAAAATCTTAGACAAATTATACATGATACATTCACAAGTATAATTAATTGCTCTATTTCTATCACGAAAACTCAAACCTTGGATATGTATAGCTAAGTAGTCTTAGAGTCTATTTTAACATGAGAGAAACGTGACATAAAAATATGAGTGTGTGCAGAACTTCTATAATAACACTTTAACATCCACCCGCAAAATAGAAAAGAATAAACAAGAAAACTAAGAGGGGCCACAAACAAATTAAAAGAAGGAAATGAACCATGTGTATCACCAAATTTTGTTGTCTTTTTATGCTATAGGTAACATTTCCAAAATGAAAACGAAATCAAGCTAGCTTAATTTTTAAATTACAATTAAATGGAGAGTTTTAAAATATTTATAGATATCCAAATATCCCATATTATAATTGACAGCGACTCACATTAGAACTGGGTATACAGATTAATCCATCAATTTATGTCTAACTTGCACTAAACCGCAACTTAAACGAATTAAGAGTTAAAGAGGCATCCGCACAGCATAGCCTGCAGCCAAATGAACTAGCCTACCGTCTCTAAATAGAAAAATGACAAAAATTAAATAAAGTGTAAAGAAATAGTAAAATGATATATAATTCCAAAAATTACAATCCTTTTTTAATAATGATCGAACACAACTTCACACACTTCAAAATATGTCCGGTGAAGACGGAAGGAGGCAACGGTAACAGTGTGGTACTCTGGTGCGGTAGCGGTGAAGTCTTTGCGGTGGAACGGAGGGTGCCTATAGGCACGTTAACATTTCAACGTTTAAGTCAGTGTGGGAAAACTGAAACGTACCTCGAGGGTGACGCTAAGTCACCCTTATATAGAGGAATGAGGCGCTGACCGCTTCCGTGAAATGTGGCACCTCATCAGGAGACCGTTGGAAGCCACGTGTACGGCATATGATGCACGAGAGCGTGCTTCAGTAGGTAGAGTGCATTGATACTAGTGTGCTCACTCAGGTGACAAGTCTTGATCTGGTGGACTTTCCATGTGTCACCATAGGATTGACCTTATGGCCGATATAGAACACAAACCATGATTAATTAAAAGGGATAAATGCAAAAACGATATGATATAAAATAATGCAAGCTAGCCAATAAGTGTGTAAATTTTGCTTAAACCACAAGCTAAATTGTCCAGAAAAAAAAGGTCTACAACTAAATTCCCTCCGTCTTAATTATAAGCAAAAATCTACTTTTAAAATTCATTCAATAGTTAAACAATGATTTTTTTTGCGGTAGCAAAGATCCACAAAACAAGTGACCACCTCCATTCTCTTTTACTACTTTATAATAACTCAAAAAACAAATATGAATTATTTGTGGTTACTAAAATCTTGCATTAATGAAGTTGTAGCCTCGTTGACGGTTGAATCAAGATCAAACGATCTAACTTTTAAGCAATTTTTTTAAATTAAAATCTGACTTCTAACTTTGAAATATGGATTGTCTGATCTCGATTCAATAGTCACCAAATTATGAGCGTGGGGAATCCATATTCCTCGAAAAACAAGTTGAATATTTTTATTATTTTTTCATAGAAAAGGAGGAAAACTGGTTTGAGTACACACAAATTAAACATAGTCAAAAGAAAAAGTGAGGGTGACACTTTCTGTTAGTGGCCGTGTGCCATTCCCTCTCATCCAGTCATCCTAGTTGGTACTGTGTTACTTTGTGGGGCAAAAGACAAATATTCTTCATATATATATATTTGTACGTAGAATGAGAATTGAAAATGGGAAGAAGAATTTCAAGGACTCAAATTCACGCAATGCAGGAAAACCAACAACTATCAAGCATTAGTTGCACTACTTTTAACATTCTTGCTCCAATATACAAGCGTCTTAACCAAGAGGTTCTTCTTTTCTTTTTCATCATGTAATAAATTTGCATTTTTCATTTCACTGCATGTTTTCTTATAATGTTTTTGTGATTTATGTTTTGGTTGAGCTGAAGCAGGATCAGAGTTGCCGTGAAAGTGAGGATAGAGGATGTTGGTTGGCTAGGAATCAAAGGATATTAGATTGGTTATTGTTTGAGAGATCTTCCATTATATGTCTTCAGGTTTGGAATTTTCGTTTGTGCGGAGTTTTAATGAAATTTATTGGAGTTAGGTTATTTAGCGTATGTTTGGATTAACGATGAGTTTGGAAAATCGCGACGGCACCTCGATTTTGTTGAAGTTTCATAGTGTAGCTTTTGTCAAAATTATGGTGTTTGACCGCGATTGTCAATTTCATCGTCAATCCAATCATGCAGTGCTAATGAGCTATTGATTATGCTAAAAGCTAATAGTAGCATGCTATAGTGAAATTGTATTGCGGAAAATTGAGTGAAATTAATGTGGCTGATGTGGCCTCAATTGCGACTGCAGAGACATCAAAAACCTTGGTGTCGCAGCATGGGTTGTGGTCCCGGGCCTAATGAAAAATTTGGTTTTTCTCATTATGATGAAATCTGTTTTTGATATGTTGGAATTATGCAGGAACTTTGGGTTGGAAATGAAGAACTTGTTAATATGTATGAGAATAGACTTGGTGATGCTGGTTATATTCATTTTAAGCTTGGAAGGACTAACAATCGTGGTGATGGTATGCAAACAGCTTATAGCTTATCTGAAAGCAGTTTGACTTTAATTCATCTTTTGTTAAGAAATAGCTTATATGGAAGTAGTTTTATGAAAAACACTTAATTAAGCTGTTTATCCAAGCAAGATACTTTATAGGGCAATGGTTGATAAGCATAAGTTAGATACTCGCATATGCTAATATTTCAGTCTCTAATTTTCAGGTCTTCTGATAGCAGTACAAAAGGAATATTTCACTGTTATTAATTATAAGGAGTTGCATTTCAATGACTGTGGTGATAGAGTAGCTCAATTGTTGCATGTTGAGTTAGCATTTCCACTCTCACAGTGCCAAAACAGCGGTATTAGGCAAGAAGTTCTCATTGTCAATACTCACCTACTATTTCCACATGATTCAAGTCTATGCCTTGTGCGGCTGCACCAGGTATATGATAAGCACTTAGTTTTGGAATCTAAGTGGTATTTTTGTTGCATACTCTTTTGGTATGATAAACATTAAATTTTGTTTCTGTACAGGTTTACAAGATACTTCAATATGTGGAATCTTATCAGAATGAGTACAAACTTAAGCCTTTACCAATTATACTATGCGGGTAAACTTCAAATAAAAATTTATTTCATGTTTTATTTTAAGGACACTAAAAGCACTTATATTATGTTACGTAGCATTGACACTTCATATTGAAGATGTATCCGGTGTCTGATATGTGTCCGTTCATGACTGACACTGATACATTCAATTTATTTCATTTTCTCAAACTACTAATATATACCAGTGTCAACATGTTAGTGTCCTGTCCGTGTTTCATAGCTTATATGTGATTTTTTATTTTGTAGTGACTGGAATGGAAGCAAACGCGGACATGTTTACAAGTTCCTAAGGTCTCACGGGTTTGTATCTTCATACGATACTGCACATCAGTACACTGATGCAGATGATCACAAGGTAATATTTTCAAAAAAGATTGGGGAAGGATAAATTATCATTTATTAAAGTAACACTAATGGTCATTTTACAATTGTCTGAGAGGATTTAAACTACGTCCGTTGAGATTGCACAGTCAAGCTTTTAAAAATCAACTATCCTAGAAGTTATTTGATAACTTTTACAGAAACCTTTAACCAAAATTACCCTCCTGTATTGGATAAATTTTCAAGAATGGTTTTGATAACTCTTCTTTTGACATAAAAACTTAATGTGTTAGATAAAATCGCGTGAATTGTCCTCATCATTTTTCTTACAATGTTAATCATTGATGCAGTGGATCAGCCACCTCAACCATCTGGGAAATTCATGTGCTGTTGATTTTATATGGCTTCTGAATCCTGACAAATATAACAAACTACTAAAATCAAGTTGGAGTGAAGCAGTATTCGGCATGTTCAAGGTAATCTTTAACAAACTTTGCAATAACTTGTAACATGTATCATTATTTCATTGTGTGAAAAAAGAATTTGACAGTGAAGTTAATATGAATTTTGTTGTTGTTGTGTGACTGACAAAATATTTTGTCCATTTTGATTTATCAGTACCTAATGCGAAGAGCTTCACAGACAGAGAGTGATGCATTTGCTTTTCTAAAGGCTGACGATGAAGATTGTATTACATATTCTGGTTTCTGTAAAGCACTTCAGCATGTAAGTGTGTACTTGAATGTTTCAGATAATGTGATCTCTTCTTTGACAAAATCTCATGTTAAAAGTTGTTGCATTTTGTGCAGCTTAATTTAATTGGTCCTTGCTATGGTTTAAGTGTTGAAGAGACAAAGAACTTGTGGTTCCAAGCAGATATAGATGGAAATGGTGCAATTGATTATAAACAATTTCTGGTAAAGTATTTCAGATGAACTTACCATTTATTTAAAATTTCATTTAAGAAACCTATGATGCCTTCACTAATTTTGGTTAAATATTATATTTAGACTTGTCTAATCAAATATATGAGGGGAAATTCAGGATAAGTTGAGAGTGTGACCTCGAAATCTAAATGCTTTCTCCATAGGGCATAGCAATGCCTTGATTACAGAACCCTGCTATTAGAAAGAAAAAATAATGAAACTATGGTACTTTATCATATGTATAGCTCAGATGAACAATTTCTGACTCGTGTAATTGGTTATAGAATGTGATTGATCATCGATTCAACTTGTCTCAGACTCTGATAAACAGTATGACGTGTAGAGAGGTAAAATGATATAGTAATAATTAACATCTAGTAATATACCTTGCCATTGCATTGTCTGAACAATTGTTATCAGTATCTTATGATACACGCGAGTCATCTCGATGTGATACTAAATTGAAGCCAATCTTAGTGTAGCCAACTACCTTTTTTCTCAACTTTGGAAAAAGAGAGAATGAAAGGATAAGGATAAGAATTATAGTCCCGCAAAGGGGCACCCTTATAAACAACTCTATAGACAAATCATTTCAACAGTAAGGGTGCTTCTGTGCCACAAGGCACAATCATAGAAGCAATGAAAAAGAACCTTTTTTGTAGTCGGACCATCTGCTCTATCCGTTATGTAGTTGCGTACTCTTTAACCCTTCATTACCCTTGTCACAGGCATCACCCCAACCGTTTTTATTTTGTCATTTGACATATGTCATGAACCTTGAATTATTTTGAGGTTCATATATGATATATCAGCTTATAATTTTGTTATGTCATTTGTTTTTTACTTCAAAGTAAGACCTTTTTTATTGGCAATGTATTTTATGGTTCATAATAAGATTCGATTCATGATTTGAATCTCGATTTGATAACCATGGTCTGAGAAATTTAGTTCTTCTTACACAGATTAGACCATTTGGTTTTTCATCTAATACATATTATTGTCTGGTTGCAGCATCAAGTATGGAATCCAACGGTGTTAGATTATCAAAGAGATGACAACAAGAACGATAAGCAAGATGATGGTCCAAATGATAGTGAGAACGAGGAGGAAGAGGAGGAAACAATTGGTTTTAGTGTAAAAAATGCAGTGTTGTTTCCTCCAGAGGTTGAGAAAGGTAGATGGCCAGAAGACTATTCCCTTTCTGATCATGCAAGACTAACTGTAGTGTTCTCACCAATAACATTGATATGCTCTCACAACATGTTTTCTTGACAAAACTTGAGAACACTCTTGTTTACGTTTTAGTGTTCATGATTTCTGTAAATTAATAACACAGAAGAGTGAGTGAAATGATAAAACTCTCTAACAGGCAAGGAAAAATACAATGATGATTGCTGCAATATCATTGGCTAGAATTGGTCTCACTCTCATAAAAGGGCAATTTGAAGGTTGACAACTATAGTATTCTCGATTCTCATACATACCTTGTATTACTGATAGCATTTACTGTATGAAGAACTAGTTGTTTCTTGTCACAGATTTTTCATTGATTGAGTTGTAGAAAGAACAATTAAGTTTAGAACTGCTTATAAATCCAAAAGAATGATATAAACATTCTAATTTAACAAAATGCCAATTAAAAGTAAACTAAAATCGTAATGATATAAAAAAAAAGAAGCTCTTGAGACAATAACTTAGCTCCATATGGAACATATTAGTACATGTTTGGAGAGGTAAGCCACGTATTTTAGATGATATATATAACATAAAAGATTATTTATTAGCAAAGCTCAGTTTCAAATTTGAGGTTAATACCCATGCGGAAAAGCTCCTGAGACAATAACTTAGCTCCATATGGAACACTGGCCACCACAATGTCATCGGCTGATTCACAGAATCGGCAATAGGGGCCTCGTATTTTTCGGCCACTGGATACCGGTCTCAAGATCACATTTGCAAGGAGACAATGACGAACAGTGCTCGTAGAGAGAGTAGTGGTCGTAGGAGTGGTATGGAGGGGGACCTCCCAGACGAGTGCATCCCAGGTTGTGGATCCTCCTCAAGACAAGTACTATGTCACTGAGGAGCACTACCAGGATGAAGAGCAGTACCGGCCGGAGCAATCTGAGCACCATGAGCAGCCTGAGGATCACGACGCACATGTAGTCCCATCAGCACCGGATGCTTTTTCCGGAGGCCCTTCCGATCTTTCACTGCTAGCGTCATTCAGTAAACATGTCGCTTGCAAGATTTGGAGTCACGAACATGTGGTCAAGGCATCATTCAATAAAAGTATATTTTTATATATATTTTTTAACGGTTAATATATTTTTGCTTTGTGTTAAACATGTCAGTTAATATATTTTTAACAGTTTTTAGTTTTTGTATTTAAGAGTCACGAACGTATGGTCAAGACTCTCGAACATGGGAGGAAGATTGGTACACTTACACGTCCAACATCGCATTTCAACTGGTGCTGGAATCCAGTTAGTGAATCCGGTCTTTTCCCACTACTTCAAATGTGTGTTCATAATAATTGAAAAAACACTAAAAAGTATTTAAAAAGTATAAAAGTTGTGAGATAACTCGAGCGACTTATTTCGAGTTTTTAAGAACTTACACCATTGAAATGAAAATTTGCTAAAACAGTTAAAGTTGATGTGATATAATATGGCCTACATCAAAAAGAAGTTAAGCAACTTTAATTTAGTTGCAGCACTGAAAATGCTCTACAAAAGAAAACTACTTCTAACTCCAATACTCATGTAGTGGACAGAAACCCTACATTTTGCAGATATCAATACTTTATTAGTTTGAGCATCAGTTATCCACTAAGAAAAAAGTTGCATAAGGCTGTTGATGGCTAAGGTGATAAAAAGTTATGCAGATTGATTGGAACTGGAGTTTAACTTAACTTCCACATTTTTAATGACAATTGAAAAGTGCCTTTCCTACTTTCTTTCCTTTATTTTTCTTCCTGTCTTTCATTGGCTTTTAGGCTATAATGCTAAAAATCATAACCTCAAAGCAGGGTCATTTCTGTTAACTAGAAAATAGAAATAACAAGCTAAGAACAATACTGAGAGACAAGGACAAAAACTAATGGTACGTGCAATCTATGAAGCAATGACACAGACAACGAACACCACATTGACTCATCAATACCAGTAAAATAATTGAGAAAATTAAATTATTAAATGTAATCAGACGTGTCCGTGTCTTGTCAATAGTAGACAGTGACATGTTTTGACACCAAACACGCCTTCAATATGAAGTGTCGGTGTTATATAGCGTGCAATTCATAACCATCAGTTTAAAATCAAAATAGTGATGATGAGGGCAGCCACTGATAGAGATAATCCAAACATAAATTTACTATAAGGAGCATAATCACTGTCATATTGTCAAAGCTTACTGGTTAGTCAACTAACATCTCATTTACAGTCCACAGAATTTCAGTACTACAGATGTTTTAGTTTGAAGATGAGATCATTAGCATCACTTCTCTAAAAGTGAATAAGAACGTGCAAGACGTAAATTCTTAAGACAATAAACACTAACACAACATCATATCACATAACCAAACAAAAAAATTAGGACGCAAACACTTTTGGTATAAAGATCATCCAAAAGAAGATCAAAATCTCCAAAACAAACTAGTTACTAAACACACTTTCAATCTGAAGTGTCGGTGCTATAGAGCATACAATTCATAACCACCCTGTTAAAATCAAAATAATGATGACGAGGACAACCAGGATGACAAAGATAAACCAAACATGTATTTAATAACTAGAGTTTTAATATGATATAACATTATGGCGTAATTTGATCTTGTAGCCGACACCACTAAGTGGGATAAGGCTTGGTTGTTGTTGTTGTAGAATTTTAATACTGAAAATATTTTAGTACAAGATTTGATCAGAAGGTCTATAAGTCTAAAAGACTTCCTTCAAAAAAAAAGTCTAAAAGACTAAAACTGAATAACATGTAAAATCTTACAACAATAGAAGGCTAACACAGCACCATATCGCATAAACAAAAAAAAAAATAGGATGCAAATATTTGGAAATGAATCATATACCTTTACAATGGTACATTACAACATTGAAACTATCAGTATAAAGATCATCCAAGAGAAGATCAAAATTATCCCAGGAAGACACTAGTTACTAAAGTATGATAATCATTTTACTCGTCATCATCATCATCAAAATCACTGTCTTCATAATCAGAATCTGATTCATCGCTCCTTGGTCGCATCAATGAATTCATGTCAAATGATGGTTCCGTTTCCATCTCTTCCATATCGATAGTGTCATAGTCCATTCGTTGCTCAAATTTCTCATCAGAACAATTAAGCATCCATGCCAGAGAACACTTCAGTCCTTTCTTAGCAACCATGTTATGCCTAGGTTTTATAGTTGACTCCAAACCATAAGTGAAGAATGCTGGGAATTCAACCAAATCTTCCAAAGGCCTTTCCATCTCACTTTGGAAGTAATCGAAGCTAAGTTTCATGATATCAATGTTTAAAGCAAGTAGTTGAGGGCATCCAACAATCATCTTCCTCATTTGATCCACAGAAAACCCAAAATCTTTAAGAAAATCAACGTGCTTCAGCATAGGAGTGCTACTGAGGCTAACTACCTGCGGCATCTTCTCAATGATTAAGCCGAAATCCTCAGCATCCAAATCAAGCACAGAATTGAGCACACTTCTCTTATCTGCAAGCTTCGGCTCTAGGTCGGTTCCAATGATGTCAGGATACTGAGCAATTATAGAGGCAAGGGATGTCTGCCGAACATTAAACTCTTCGAGGGATTTGACGTTTGGCTTCACTTTCTCGTCCAAATCAAATCCAAGAATATAAGGTTGTGTCTCTATCAGTCTAGCAATAGCTAGCCTTGGAATACCCAAGCTTTCCAGATACTCCACAAAAGGCTTGATGACTCTACCAACCCGCATCCCCAAAATCTCCGGGAATCTAGTTAAGATACCTCCAAGTTCTCTTCTTCCAACACCGATTCCAATCAAATAAGCAACAGATGTACTCATGGTTCCTTCAAGTTTGAATCCCAACACTTCAGGATACCTCTCAAGAACACGAGGAATATCATCCGGTTTGATATCCATCCCCTGAAGATACTTGACCACCGGCACAAGATCCACAACCACACTAGAATGAAGCACTTGTGGATATCTCCGCAAAAACTGCGTCAACGTGGATTTCCTAACTCCCAATTTACCAAGGTAATCAAGCACAGGAACCATATTCTTCTTGACACTACATCCCAATACAAGAGGATAGTTGTTAATGTCTTCAATCGTAAGCCCCAAACTATGAAGAAAATCAACGCGCTCCTTCATAACATCAACCGTAACAGGAAGGTCAAGACCATCAAGCTCATCAGGAACAATGCCAATTCCTCGTAAGAACTCATAAACAATTTCACGCAATGTCGCCTTATCTTTCTTCATTTCAGCTAAACTCGGACGAGCATAACCAGCATACAACGACGATGCCCCTCCCCGTTTCCTTTGAATTTCGCCAGAGTCCCGTTTGGATCCCCGCGAATCACCAGCACCGGTCCTATAACTATCCGTCCTATCAGCAACAGAACATTGAAGCTTTGTAATAAACCTAATCTTCCTAATACAATTACATGGCAATTGAAGAGCTAGTGTTGCAGCAGTTAACTTAGAATGACCAAATGTTAGAATTGGCATTTCTGTTTGGGGAAGTGGGAAATTGGGTTTTGTTATGGTACCAGAAAAGTTCATATTTTTAAGAATTGGGTACCATTGAATCTGCATAATAAAACAAAAAGTATCATGTTACAGACATGGTTGAGACATTGTTGAAGATAATTGAAACCAGCAGAAAATAAAAATTAAAACTTTGAACAAACAGTGAAATTAAACACTGAATAGAAAGAAACCCAAAATTTCATTGGTTGGATAAAATCATTCAACACTGTAAAATTTCTGGGAAATAACAATCATTGTTTGAGAGAGAGAGAGACTTACAGAGAAGGGAAAGTGAGAAGGGTGTGTTGTTGAATTGATGTTCGGTCCTTTGGTTCTTCGTTGAACAATGGATAACACAAACTGGAAGAGGGTTTTTCTGCACTGTTTATGTTGGGAAAGTTCAATTTCGTTTGAGAATGAATAATAATGTTTTTTTTTTCTCATTTTTTATGACACTGATTATATTTTTTTTAGAAATTCTTTATTATTTTCTTTTAATATTTTTCACTTAAATTTTATTGGATAGATAAAATGACAAATAGTCGTTGAAAATCCGCTCACACAAATGGGAAAGTTGGGATCAAACCATAGTCACAATTTCAACATTTTTACTAATGCGATAAAAATTTTGGACCACTTAAATTAAATTTGACCACACAGTCAATGTAGAATTTCTCAATATGTTATTTTTTATATAAAACAAACATTTTTTCTATGTTTTTGAAAAAATATAGCAAAAGAACATGATATTTTACAGATTAGTCTTTATTTTTTGTCTCTATATTTAATAAAAATATTTTTTTAATTCATAATAGAAATTAAAACAACGCATATTTGTGATCATTGTTTAGTTGGCAAAGACATTACAATATATAATAATCTGGATTCGAAGTTCAAATTCCTACTTGATCATCCTTAGGATGAAATTATAGTCTATTACTTGGGAAAAAATAATATTAAAACAACATATGTCTATAGTCAACATTAAATGTTGAGGCTACATATATAAAAAATTAAATAGAAAACTTGTTATTTTTAAGAAACAAATATTGATTTAACTTCTATCAGAAATATTGATTTAACTTATTAAAATAAAATGAGGTGAAGGAGTAGTAAAAGCTGATAAGATATTTTTTGTGAATAGCCGATAAGAAATTAGACCTGCCTATTGCAGTGTTACAAACTGAGCTTACAATGTTAACTTCATTGTTTTATGATCAATATGTGTTTCTCTGGTGAAATAAAATCTCTAAAGTCGTATATCTTTGATATTCTACAAGAGTAGATTTAATCAACAACCCTGCCATGGATATTAAAGGGGAACGAGACATAGTTAAAATTGTTCTTCAACCTCAATTGTTCTTCAACATTTTGGTTTGTATCTCTCAAATACAAATTATGTAAAACTTTTTTTCTTTTAACATTTTGATTGGATTTTGAGGACAGAAAAAAAAACAAACATTGGATTAAAATGCATATATAAATAATAAAAAATATTAATTCTATCATACTATATAGAGATTGGTACAGTGAGAATTAGTTATCGTGGTTCGATCCTCGGCACCCAAAGTCTCTAACCCTATATAGAGATTGATGTGATTATGTGGTTGAGCTTATATATCTTACCTACAAAAGTCAGTTACCCTTGAAAACCTCAACAAATCATCATATACCATCTCCTATATATATACTCAAAACTTCCCTCTTTTTTCATAACTCTTTGCCACTCACACTTACAGAAAAGAAAGCAATTCAGAAAAATGAGTGATCTACAGATTCAACAAGAATCCATGTTGATCCCTAACAAACAGAAACAATCCATGATTATTCCAACATCATCAAAGCTTCATCATCATCACACTCATAACAACTCTGTCAAACGCCGTTCAACATCATCATCTTCTGCTCACCAACCATCATCCAAGAAGCAGTCTTTTGACGCAAGCAATCTCACCCGTAATGGCTTCTCCGCCATAACACTTCCTTTAAGTCTCCGTCGGAATGCTCTTAGCCGCTGTGTCTCTGACCCATGCACCTTGCCGGATCAATCCATGCCGGTAAAAGGGCCGTCAACTGCTTTGCAGCCTCTGCCTCCGATCAGCAGATGTATATCTGAAGTTATTGATCCTTCTGAGGTTAAAGAAGCAGTTGCTCGTTATTTGAACTCTGCTGAAAAAACCACCCCTGAAGCTGATTCAATGGTATGTGTTGAAACTTATGTTTCTTGCTAAAAAAGTAATCTTTTTTTGATTTGGAATAATGGGTTTTGTTTGTTTTTTGTAGAGGCTTAAGAGGATGAAGGATCGGTTAAAAGAAATGAAGAAAGTGTGGGATGAAGTTGTGGAAGACGAGGAAGAAAATGAAAAAGAACAAGAAGAAGAAGAAGAAGAGCCCTCTCCTGATGCTGAATATGAAAAAGATGAAAAAGAACAAGAACAAGAACACTCTCTTGACTCTTTTGTTGCTGAAGATGAAAAAGAACAAGAACAAGAACAAGAACAAGAACAAGAACAAGAAGAACACTCTCTTGACTCTTTTGTTGCTGAAGATGAAAAAGTCATATCTCAGGTATATGTCTTGAATCTTCAACTGTGATAGTCTTTTCTATTGTAATCTTCAATGTATTTGGTTCTTTAATTGGTACTTAAAAGTTATACTCATAAATTGAGTTGCACTTACTTAATTATGTAGGATTTGGGGGTTATGGAAAGGTATTGAATTTGATCATAGTTTCAATTATAATCATAGAATATGTGCAACAATTTTAACAACTTAATTATGTAGGATTTGGGATTTATGGGAAGTATTTAATGTTTCCTTGCATGTTCACGTAATTTCTCTTCTGTAGTTAAGCAATAGTCAAATACGTTAATGCTAGTAAGTAGCAAAGTTGTCCATCACAGATCACAGAAAGTAGTGGTTTGTTCAAATTCGGATACGCTGCAGTACTATAGCCGATATTTGGTGACATTTTGTACTAAATCGCGAATGGCAGAATAATATCTATTCACACCTGCACAATCGCGTAATTGGTTATATCAGAATATCTGAATAAATAATGTATTAGAATGTAATAAGTAGACTTTCCCTTATCAACATATACATATCTGAAGTAAAAAAAATATTTGATCAACTGTGTGTTGTGCTTCCCTCCACTACATTTTTCCTTTGGTTTTTAATTTACCGATTCTAGGTAAGAATAAATACTCTTCCTTTCAAGAATTTTGTGGGCAATATGTTAGAGTTAGAGGCTGCATATTGAAGGGTAAAAATGCTAAATTTTAAGACAGGAACATACTGAAGAATGAAGATGACATATTCAATTATAGTTTCATGTGTAGTCTAGCTACCTTTTGTTCCACTTAATTATGTAGGATCTGGGGATTTGGCTAAGAATCACAATAAATCACTGATATGATCATAGTTGCATTTGTAATCATGGCTTTAAATTATGGTTGCAGTCGCATTTGTGGTCACACTGTGAACCTTTACATTGTGGAAAAAATGCAGCCGAAACTGTGGTTGTGACACCGCTGTAGAGACCTCAAAATCTGTTATATTGTGTCTTCAATTGCTGTTGCAGACGGAAGTTAAAACTATATATATGACTCCTGGACTAATTGTTGTTTCATGCTGAAGGAATTCATTTATGTTTTTGTAGGATGAATTGGGAAATGATTATGAAGAAGCTGTTAGTGTAGAGTGGATTGATAAGTGTTTAAGCCTTACTTTCAAGTGTCCATGTGGCAAGGGATATGAGGTTCTTATATGTGCTAACAATTGTTACTACAAGTTGGTCTAGAACAATCAGTGTGTTTGATTGATTCCTTGGGGATGGATCACTTTTGTTTATATTCTGTTTTAGTTTGGAAAAGTCTTGTCTGTCTTCATTTGTAGTAGTATTTGGTTGTCACGAAGCAATTTATATTTGAACATCACTTATATTTGTTTTGTAAATAAGTTGTTATGTACTACCTCAACATCACTTATACCATCTATCAGTTTATTAATCAGTATAAAATAGTGTCATAATGGATTGTTTCAATGCCTTGTGAAGTATGTATTACTAGTGCCTTTAGAGAGTTGACTGCATAGTTGGATTAATTTGGCAACTATATATAGGCTTTAGACGGTAGACACATTTTTTCTAGTCTTCTACAATGCTGTATGTATTACAATTTTTCTATGTATTACTAGTAGAGTTCTATATCCACTTGTTATAATTGTACTATATACAATAGAACATTAGAAAGAAACCAGATAGAACTAGGAACTAACCATTTCATCGGTTGGTTTGACTCCGATTATCTTGCAGTCTGGTTTAGCCATTAAACTACGGATGAACAAAGATTGATTTGGCCGATTTTTAATTTATAAAACTGGATTAGCATTTACGTCAATAATGAAATTCTTATAGTATTATTCACAGATTTTGGGTTTGCGACGTTATTATTGACACAGCTTACTACCTTAGCATGTACAAAACCTAAATTTACATGTGTCACTGTCAACATAAAACCTCTACAAAACATGCTATCATGAGCTACAAAGAAACAAGAACAACAAGCCCATAGCAAAAGAAAAAACATGCTATATTGCATTCAATTCAATTCTTTTGTATATACAGAAGCCTGTTTATTCACGCAACTAAGAGCATAATCATTAGAAATCGCGCTTCAGAATCAAACAGATAATCATTCTTGTGGAATCACAAACAACAGGATTTGAAAACTTCTTCAACATAATAAAATAGTCTTATTTCCTTCCAGAAACATAGAAAAACAGATAAACTCAAACTCCTAGCTTTCTTCTTCAATCTTCTTCATTTCTTTCATCAATCATTTGTGTCACCATCTTCGGACAAAGACAAACCACTCTCCACAATAGCTTCTTCAATTTTCTTGGTTGTTTCTACAAGCCTCGTAATCTCCTCGGCTTCCTTCAGCTTCTCAATGGCCTTTGCGATCTTCTCGTTCCTTTTCCTCATTCTCTCAAGACGCCTCTGGCGTCCCTCTCCAAAATAATAGTCATACATTTTGTGAACTCCATAAAGGGCACTTATGGCGAGCAATATATCACGAATGATGGCGAGCAATATATCACGAATGATAGTAGTTGCATGACCAAAACCACCGCCACCATATGATGGTGCGTCGGTGAATGGCAGTGGCGGTGGTACACGCACACAAAAGCAAACTTCAAACTTCAGATTGAGAGATAACAGTGACTAAAAGTGAGAATGTACTTGTCGGAGTGTTTATAAAAACAAATATTTCAAAACAACAAGGAAACGGAGAGTGGAGAGAAATTGTGCTAATCTCTAATGTTACTAAATAAATCCAACATATTGATCGTATCTTGAAATAGGTTTCTTTTAATTTGGACAACCTAAAGTTTGGGTTCAACTGGACCAGTTGAATATGAACCATTGATATAGTAAAATTTTAAACCGACGGTCGAGATTGGAATTTTGGAACTTGCTGTCCAAGTTATAATTATGTGAAGGCTTATTATGTAAGCATGATTGCACTGGATTGTTTTTGGGCCCGTTTGTATTAGTTTATTTTAGAGCTTATATAAAACAGCTTATGCAAATAAATAAGTTTTTATGTATTATTTATAAGTTCTCACTAGCGAAAATTGTATCTTCATAAACTGTTTTTTCATAAACAACCTTAAAAACTTATAAATAATACATAAAAACTTATTTATTTGCATAAACTGTTTTATATAAGCTCTAAAATAAGCTAATCCAAACGGGCCTTGTCAGTTTGTAAAATAGCTTTTGTGTGTTGCGGAAAATTACCAAAATGGAATGGGACTTTGCATACGTAATATCTGTGCACAACGGATTGCATTTTCAACCGAGAAAACAAAGAGAAAAAAATTTGATTTTTAAAGAATTTTTTTAACAATAATTTTTTAAAAAAAATCTAGGGATCCCTTTTAGTGCCCACAAAAATCACTTTTTAATGAAAATATTTTTAACATGTTCATATGTTATATCGTTTTTGAAAAGAAAAATAGTTTTTTTGAAAAAAAAATCCTAGTTTTTTTTTATTTTAGAATCAAAACTGATTTTCTTAAAATTTTTAAACAAATACTTAAAAATAAAAAAATATGTATTTTATTTATTTTTATTAAAAAGATAGATTTGTTTCTAAAAAAATATAAAACAAACGCACTCATAAGCACACACAACAAAATACATATAACATGATTATTTTGAAAATACACATTATTATTATTTTTTTGTCGAAAATGTACATTTGTTAATTCTTTTCTTTTTCTAATTTAATTAAAATATACTAATGTGACAAAAAATGTTTACAAATATACCAACCTCTGTATCAACCAACAAAATACGAACCGTGTGTATTAATTTTTTTTTAGGGGAAATCTGAGGTCTGATGATGATTTTACAATAATAAATGTATGTGTAGACTATACAATGTATTAGGAATCTAATGACTGATTCATGACATGTAATATCAGGTAATTGTAGTGGTCTAAATTCTAAATTGGACTCAATAAGAGGTCTAAATTAAACGGACCCTTGAAATATACTCTTTTCTTTTTAGCCACTCATTTACAAATTATACATCAATTAAAAATCAATTAAAAGAACAAATTCATTAATTAGCAGTCGGAAAAGCAATTTCATAACACATAAGGTGATGAATATCGTTTCACACCCACTTCCATTGTCCATTACTCTCACCACTAGAAACCTTATCAGATTTAACAACCACCTGTGTTCTTGTTTTCCAATGTTGACGTGGATCTCCGGTATTGGAGTTGGTCGGCCGGGCATGTGTGGACCTGGAACAACACGATCTTTTGGATTTCTTTAGCTGGTATAGCTCAAGTGATCTTGTATTCTCCGATGTGGCGGTGACGGAGGATGAAGACAAGTAAGGTTGTTTTGTTATCCTTTAAATTAAATTAGGAAAATTGTTGACTTCTTCTAGTTTGATTCCCTCTTTGTAGTTAAGTTTGGTTAGTGGCTAACCCACGTTTAAATGTGGTGGTTCTGGTGTAAGGCTAATGTTCCATTGAAGATCGACATTGCTGCTGGAAAATGGGTCGCCAGAGATACTCGGTTGCCGTGGTTTCTTTAAGAAATGAGATAAAAAAAATGATTTTGCGGCGAAGAAGGACCTAATAGTGATGTTTTAGAAACTGGGTCGCATTGATTTCGATGGAAAAGCTAGAAAAGAGTGAGGTTTTAGATTTTCCGGCGAATTCAAAAAAGAGCAAGGCTTTTTTATATGGTTGAAATGCAGAGAAACAGTGGATGAGAAAAAAAAATATTGTAGAAAGTGTAGAAATAGAGGTTAAAAACAGCAAAGATGATGATGATGATGTTAATGAGTTTATGGATTTTTTTATGGGTTTTTTTGGATATTTATTTTGAAGGTTTATGAAGTTAGTTTGAAGGGGATGAAGAAGGGGGAAGAAGATAAAGAAAGAGGGAAAAAAATTAGTAGGTGATGGTGCACGATTAGATATAGTAGACAAGCATGATCTGATGGTTGTATTTTAAAAAAAGATCAAACGGTTTAAACGAAACAATTTAATAAGGTCTACGATTGACCACTTATCATATTGGTTCATCTTAGACATTTGTGGTTAAAGTTAGCCGAAGTAGACCAAATTGACTAACGGATGTATATTTGAGGGACGAAAAAGACAAAACTTAGAGTTATGGGACCAAATTGAAAACAAGAAATAAGATAGAAGACGAAAGGTTCAATTAAGCCTAAAAAATAACTATATAGAAAAATTATTCAAGTAAGCCAACTTGGAAGACATAAAAGGCTTCCTCTTTAGGGCCTGAAGTCTGACATGTTTATCTATATATACTTTTTAAAAAGTCTTAACGTAATCTGTTTAAAAAAATCTTGGTCTGATATGCGTCTGAAGTAGACTCAATCGTAATCCATATTAATCGGCTTGGTCTATTTTCACCCCGACCAGTATCCACCAAAACTTTAGGCTATATTTTTATCGAAGTATATTTTAATATTAGAAAGAAAGAGTCAACTACTAAATGATCATTTAAGGTGAAAAAGAATTAAGGTAATAATAATGGAAAAAAATTATGTAGAAAAAAAAAAGGACAATAAAGAGGAATTCCAACTGAGAATGGCAATGGTGTATACAAAATAAGGTTTTCCTATGTGTGATCTCCCAAATTCGATTTCACCCCATCGATCGTTTATATTGTGAGTAGCATGTATAGTTCATGTGAACAAAACAACAAATCAACATACATGATTGAGAGGTGTCATGGTGTGTGTTTTATCTCTTTGTTTGTTCAGTTACATGATGAGATATGTGTGAGAGGTAGGTGTGTGTATAGTTTGGACACAAATAGAAAATGAAGAAAACTATCAAACATAAGTCTCTGCTTGAACAACAAAACAGAAAAGGATAGAATACAATACACATGTCTCTTTTAATATATTTCTAGTACAAACATTCCATGTAGGGCTTTTGGCCGTGTATGATGTTGCAATGCAAGTGTCAAAAGAGACGATTCACCTCTTCACCGAACGATGCATTTTCTCTTAATTTTCATCATATCCTAACCTTCCCTCCTCTTTTCATAACTCTTTGCCACTCACACTTTACAACCAAAATTCAAATCCAAAAAAACAGAAAAGAAAACAATTCAGAAGAGTGGGTGATTTACAGATCCAACAATAATCCATGATGATCCCTCACAAACAGAAACAATCCATGATTATTACAACATCACCAATGCTTCATCATCATCACACTCACAACAACTCTGTCAAACGCTGTTCACCATCATCATCTTCTGCTCATCAACCATCATCCAAGAAGCATTCTTTCGACGCAAGCAATCTTACCCGTAATGGCTTCAATGGTATGTGTTGGATGTTGTAAATTTTGAGTATATTTCAAAAGTTTGTGTCCCAAATTTTCATGAGAATTATAGAAAAATATTTTAATAGATTATTATCAAATTATTATTAATTGTAATGTTTGACTTGGTTTTTGGCAAATGTGTCAAATAAATTCCTATTTATTAGCTAATTTTAAGCCCATTTATTGGCTGACTCATCGGCTACATTTGTTTATAAAATTATTCTTTCTACATAAAATTAGCCCTCTCCTTGATCAGTATCAAAATCAAAAAACCAACTCTCACTTTTATTTGCCAATTATTAGTAGTAGCTCACCTATTTTACATGGAAAAAAGCTCTACACATAACGTAGAGAAAAATCCCCTCATATTTATATTTTGAGATTTATACTAAACAAACAAAAAACCAAATTTCATCAATCTAATACACATTTCTGGGTTGCATTTCCTGCGTTTAACAAATTCGAGTTGTTCAGTAACCTCTTATATGATTCATATCAGAGAAGAACATGTTGTATCGTGGGAGGATATGCGCTTATGAAGCGGATAAATCCTCAAGGACAATGACTTCGTCACGCCTCATGTTATATAAAGGCTTACTTTTTGGCAGGTTATACCGTTACCGACTTCAAATCACCGCAATTTCAAGAACAGATAAGTTTACTTGAAATCCCTCTTTTTTATTCTCTTTAATATTTAATTGATGCTTTTATTTATATGATGATTATTATTTATAGAGATAATTTATTCCTAATTATATAACATTGGATTAATATGAAACTTTTGTTTCTTGCTAAAAAAGTAATCTTTTTTTGATTTGGAATCATGGGCTTTCTTTGTTTTATGTAGAGGCTTAAAAGGATGAAGGATCGATTAAAAGAACTGAAGAAAGTGTGGGATCAAGTTATGGAAGACGAGGAAGAAAATGAAAATGAACAAGAACAAGAAATAGAGCCCTCTCCTGATGCTGAAGAAGAAAAAGATGAAAAAGAACAAGAGCCCTCTCCTGATGCTGAAGATGAAAAAGAACAAGAACAAGAAGAAGAGCACTCTCTTGACTCTCTTGTTGCTGAAGATGAAAAAAATCATATCTCAGGTACATGTCTTGAATCTTCAACTGTGATTAGTTTTTCTATTATATTCTTCAATGTATTTGGTTCTTTAATTGGTACTTAAAAGTTATGCTCATAAGTTTATAAGTTTTTACTTATTTATATGTATATCCTAGTTGCACTTGCTTAATATGAAGGATCTGAGATTTATGGGAAGGTATTGAATGTTTCCTTGTTTGTTCACTTAATTTCTCTTCTGTAGTTAAACAATAGTCATATACATTAATGCTAGTATGTAGCAGTCGATGACAGATCACGGAAAATAGTGGCACTGGTTTGTTCAAATTCGGATATGCTATAGTACAATAGCCGCTATTTGACAACAATTTGTACTAAATCGCGTATCATAGAATAATAGTGTTTTATTCAAATTTTACTACGTTATATTGCCACTATTTGACAACACTGGTAAGCAAGAATGTCTACTCGCGCACGCACAATTTTGTAGTTGGTAATATTAGAATGTCTACATAAATAATGTAGTAGAATGTAATAATTAGCATCTAGACTTTCTCTTATCAACATATATATCTGTAAGTAAAAAGATTATTTGATCAACTTTGTGTTGTGCTGCCCTTCAGTGCACTTTTCCTTTGGCTTTTAATTTACCAATATGTGAGAAGCTGCATGTTAAAACTTAAAGGGTAAAAATATTTTTTGTAAAACAGAACTTTTATTCCCACTTCATTATGTTTGTGATAATTCCTGATATTTTGTGGAAAATTACAAACAGTGCGAGTAATGCGGCTATAATTGCGTTTGCAATATATTTATGGCGACAACAAGTTAAAACTATATACATGATTTTCAGATTAATTGTTTTTTCATGTTGAATGAATTCATTTATGTTTTCGTAGGATGAATTGGGGAATGATTAAGAAGAAGCTGTTAGCGTCGAGTGGGTTGATAAGTGTTTGAGCCTTACTTTCAAATGTCCATTTGGCAAGGGATATGAGGTTCTAATATGTGCTAACAACTGTTACTACAAGTTGGTCTACAAGAATCAATGTTTAATTGATTCCACTTTTGTTTTTTATTCTGTTTTAGTAGGAGTGTTTTAAAGAAGTTGGGGTGACTTTATTCTCAAATATTTCTGGTTAATAATCATTGTTTTCTTCCAATAAACACTGCCATTCATATTTTTTTAAACGGGCTACCATTTGTTTCATTATATTTAAAAATAATAATTAAAAAAAAAGAAATAAATGCAAACCTTTTGCTATGTAATTCTTCCAGTTATATAGGATTTGATGAAGACGGAGGGGTCAGGGCCATGCATGCCCTTGCCCTCCCCTGGCTATGTTCCTGTGAATGTCTATAAGTTCTAACTCAACTTACAAAAGTATCGAGAGTTCGTTTTTAGCCTAATTAATGTAACCCATGAGATTAATGTAACCGATAAGGGTATACTGTGGGTCTATGAAGGATTTTTCTTTCTTAAATAACTTTTTAAGTAGAGCAAATTGCATTTCTCTCCCATATTCAAAAACACTCATACCCTCTTTAGTTTGAAAAAAAAATATTCACCTCCTTTAATTATTTCATGAGTGAGACACTTTCTCACTTTCCCACTAGTGCCCGGCCGGAGCAAGAGTAATAATAATGTTTATAATTCTACAACAACAGGTATGGTAAATAAAATTATACGAAAAGCAAAAGGTGGATAAGAAATAACGATAATGGATGCATCGGATGGACGTGTAGTGACTAATATTATAGACTAGAACTTCTTGTTTCAGGGGGTGAATCTATCAAACTTGATCAACCATTAACGAGTAATCCTAGTGTGGATGGATTTAGTCAAGAGTAAATAGACAATTACTCCCCGAAATTGTAAGTTTCGTCAATTACCCCCCTGACGTTAAAAGGGCCGACTACTGATTTGCAGCCTCTGCCTCCGATCAGGAGATGCATATCTGAAGTTATTGATCCTTCTGAGGTTAAACAAGCAGTTGCTAGTTATTTGAACTCTGCTGAAAAAACCACCCCTGAATCTGATTCGATGGTATGTGTTGAAACTTGTGTTTCTTGCTAAAAAAGTAATCTTTTTTTGATTTGGAATAATGGGTTTTGTTTATTTTCTTGTAGAGGTTTAAAAGGATGAAGGATCGGTTAAAAGAAATGAAGAAAGCGTGGGATGAAGTTATGGAAGACGAGGAAGAAAAAGAACAAGAAGAAGAAGAAGAAGAAGAAGAGCCCTCTCCTGATGCCGAAGATGAAGAAGATGAAAAAGAACAAGAACAAGAAGAAGAGCACTCTCTTGACTCTTTTGTTGAAGATGAAAAAGTCATATCTCAGGTACATGTCTTGAATCTTGTAATCTTCAATGTATTTGGTTCTTTAATTGGTACTTGCTTAATTGTGTAGGATATAGGGGTTTTGGGAAGGTATTGAATTTGATCATAGTTGCACTTGTAAATTGTAATCCTAGTTTATGTGCAACAATTTTCACAACTCAATTATGTAGGATCATGGAAAGTAGCACTGTTTTTTCTTGTACATTAATGCTAGTAAGTAGCAGCGTTGTCGATCACAGATCATGGAAAGTAGTGGGATTTATGGGAAGGTTTGAATGTTTCCTGGCTTGTTCACATAATTTCTCTTCTGTAGTTAAGCAATAGTCATATACATTAATGCTAGTAAGTGTTGTCAATGACGAATCACGGAAAGTAGTGGTTTGTTCAAATTCGGATATGCTATAGTACAAGCCATGAACATTTTCATTTTAGACTATGTTTGAAATTAAGCAAATATGCTGAAGGATATGTTGCTAATATATCCTTATAACACAATCTGACTGAAATTATTTTAATATTAGAATAACATTCTCTAGCTCAAGCTAACTCTAATATGATCAGTCTCAGGATACATGGCTTATATAGTCCCCGTTTTATTTTTAACACTAAAATTGATGATGGGGAAACGTAGTCCCAATAATATATATCTCATTAACATTTTATTTTAGTCCCCTTTTTTTTTTCCTTCTGATTTAGTCATTTATGTTATAAAATGTCAATATAGTTATCCTTTTTTATAAAAGAAAAAAAAAACTCCAAAAAAAAAATCATCAAACTCATAAACAAATCTCATTGAAAAAAAATCAGATTTCATTGAAAATAATCTCATAAAATGTTAAGATATTGTCATTTTATAACATAAATGATTAAATTGAGACAAATAAACAAAGATAAAAGACAAAAGTGTTACGTGAAATAAAGTTAAGGGGCAAATTATGTAATTTTGCCTTTAAAAAATAACTTTTTCTACATAAAACTTAAAAATTATTTATATTTTTAAATCTTTTGATAAGTGTCCTTAGCTTCATCTCTTCAATGAAGATGAAAGACTTAATCGACCCTTCAATGAAAGTATTTCTATTTTTAAAAATTAAGCTTCATAACCCAAAATCATCTCTTCAATGAAGATGAACGAGAAAAAACTATAATCTACTTGTTGGAGAGTGAGAACCTAAAAAGACCTCTCAAAATGAGACTCAAATATGTTCCATATCTATATTGAACATCATTTCATGTTCATATCTTAGTTTAGCACTTACCAATTTACATTGTTTATTTATCATTGTATTATTTATATTATTAATACTTATATGAAATATAAGAAGGAAAAAAATCAAACAAAATTGATGTATTTGATTAAAATGTTGAACCAAAACATCTATTTTATTTAATTTTTTTATATTTGAAACGGGAGTAGTGTTTCACAACTGATGTCCTTAATTGGATAGAGCAGTGATGTACATATTAATGCTAAAATTGTAAATATATGTACATATCCTGCATTTTATTAGTGCTATAATTTTTTGATTAAAGCATTGCACAAATCAGATTAAGATGTTAACCATAGTTATTCCTCTAAAAAAATGTTAACCACAATTATTGCACGTCTTTATCACAATTTTACCATAATAACCAATAAAGGTCTACTATGTTTCTAAATCACATCCTAATTGTCGAAATGAATTTTGAGCATTTTGGATAGGAAGCCAATTAATCCATGTGAACATAACAAGCCATTACCAAGATAGAATTCTAGAGAAGTACATATTTTTAGATATCACAAAGCAATTCACACACACCTATATTTCATACAGTTTGAGTGTGTCAGAGAATTTATCCAAGTCATCGAAGGTTTATTTTTTTAGGTACTAGGTCATCAAAGTTGAAAGTTGAAGAACAAATTTTCAACCAAGAAATTATAGGGTAATTGACCTATATATCAGACAATTTTTAATTGAAGACAAAAAATTCTTATCATTTTTCATTAAAAAAAATTCAACGTAGCTGCTTATATCAATATCTAGGTCCCGTTTGGATAAACAGCTTATATAGATGCTTATAGCATTAGGGCTTATAACATTAGAGCTTACATCATAAGCTCTTATACTTGATAAGCTATTTATGTTTGGATATGTACACTAAAAAGTACTTACATAAATTGAAGTGTTTGGATGTGACATTACATAAGCAATTATCGAAATTTTAAATATTTTTAGTTTAACAAAAAAATCAAAGAATCGAACCACAATTATCAAGATTTTTTTTGATAAAATTAATCAACATTCGTCCTTAAAAAAAATATCAATATTCATATAAGACAAAATTAACATTAGATAAGTAAATAGTTACGTAACAAAAAAATATTCATATAAGAAAAATATTATTATTCAGTTTCATTTTGTTACGTA
>Ga0315914_1001756_pt1 | contig 32999 bp, 15 predicted proteins | sample MpolenodulesMG_FD_203920 | JGI IMG/M metagenome (GOLD analysis project Ga0315914, IMG submission 203920) | Medicago polymorpha root nodule microbial communities from Los Angeles, California, United States - elongated nodules | ecosystem: Host-associated > Plants > Roots > Nodule | place: USA...
CAGACGACCACCCAAAGATAAGTGTTTCAACTTCCACACCGATAGTCTAGATTTGAACCGATTAATGAGTTGTTCCCAAAACGACAACCGACGAGCATTCCCACCAATAGGCAGCCCCAAATACATAAAAGGAATAGAACCAACTTTGCAATTCAACGCCATAACTGCCTCATTTAACCAAGACGTTGCGACATTCGCACCAACCAACAGGCTCTTTGCGAAACTTACTTTTAAGCCCGACAAAACTTGAAAAAGAAGAAGAACATCCCTCATAGCCCGAATATTAGCCCAAGATTTCTCACCCAATATTAAAGTATCATCTGCAAATTGGAGATGAGAAACAAATGTAGTGCCACTGTTTCCAACTCGATAACCAGTAAACAAATTATTACCCGACATAGATTCCATCAGGCAATTGTATGAATCAATATCTAATGAACTAAACTAACATTGTCACACGATCACTAGTTTTCACGGTTTAAGAATTTATACAGCTTATTTTCCCTATTGACAAACAAATATGGAAGTCAACATAGATTGCATAGATTTTTTAAAGAAGAATATAAAGGATACAACAAAATTTTGTAAGTTTATATGTGTTGTGTTCACCTGCATTTTTTTGTCCAGTCTCGAGAAAAAACAATAGCAGGACAATATACTTGAAATTTAGAAGAAAAATGGGATATCAAACTTGAAATCTCTTAGTAGAGAGATTAAACTTAAGTGAGTCTAAAACAAGTAAGGGATACTTTGCAGCGCAAAAACATATTTAGACATAAATAGGTCTTTCGTCACTGCAAATATAGACAATTTGAATTTTCGTCCCTGAAGTTACTAATTTTTCCAATCTACCACTGCAAAATTTAATCATTTGACTTTTGGTCATAATTAGGTTTTTTTGCTGAGGTGGGCTGTCATTAGCGACATGGTGCCCATATGGTAAGTGATGATTGAGCGAGGTGGTTGGCTTAAATAGGTCTTTCGTCCCTGCAAATATAGGTCATTTGAATTTTCGTCCCTGAAGTTACTAATCAGATGTAATTAGGACCATTTTTCAAATGATTAATATTTGCAATGGAAAAATGGAAGGATTAATAACTTCATGGACGAAAATTCAAATGGCCTATATTTGCAGGAACGAAAGACCTATATAAGCCACATATTTATTTCTTAAACTTTTTATCCCTCTTATTTTTTGTTCAAATTCAGGAGACATTTATCATCCATATAGAAAGCAACCAAACAAGTAAACAACTCACCCCTAAAAAAGGTAAACAACTCACTAATATTTGTTAAAAAAAACATTAATACCACAAAGTAAACTTTTGTTTTTGTGCGTTTCTTTCTAAACCCATTAGACATTCTAAAGTATCTCCACAGCTTATGTCATTTGAATCTAATATAAGACCAATCTCCAAGTCGACAGGAGAACATTCACTTTTTTATACATACACGGTTGGATCTTAATTTTTTTAAAAGCACAATTCCAAGAATCGAACTAGAGTTTTAACAATTTAATTTTGGAGTTCAATCAAACTAGTGTGTACACATTACATTATAAATAAAGTTAATGACAAATATTATCTCTTACACAACAAATGCTAGCTAAAGAACCTAGCTAAGAATATTGTTTATTTCATTGTCCACTTCTTGGGGCCACGAGGGCTTTATTATTTCATATTTCCTCGTATCCTATACCCTATTGATATATTTTATTTTACAATACACCAAAGAACAATGGCATGGAAACCCCACACTTGCACTTCATCTATTTCAAAAATAAATATCAAACATTGTTTGCATCGATTGAGTGCGTGGATAACACATCAACCATAGAGGAGTGCAATAGATTATTTTGTGCTTCAAAGAAAGCTTCGATCTATTTTGGGGGAGATGGTGTATATTTTAAGGGGAGGGTAGGGCAGAGAGACAGGTTGGGAAAGAAAACGTACACCTACAGGCAAAGCAAAGAAAGAAACAACCCACCAAGTGACCCTTATATGCTCGTTCAAGGATATGAGTCTCCAACACGTAACTTAATAATTAAAGAGAAATGATATTTGTACAATCATTTTATGATAATTTTTAGACAAATCTCTTTCATATTTTCATTGTGTTTTTATTTCATCTTTCTCTCTCAATTGTTTTTTATAAATAAAAAGAGAGAAAAAATATTGTTCTAAAAGTTGTCACAAAATTGTTGTATATTTATGTCTGATACTTACCATCATTTAGGTCGCTTTTCCTTTTGTAATGTCTTTTGCCTTTAGTTTGTCATGTTCCTAAAACAATTTTACAATCAAATGCATTACAACAGAAGTTGTCATGTTCTTTATTTTTAGTACATCAAACGTATCAAAAATCATAAACATTAAACGAAGAATATTGGCAAACTAACTTGTTGTGTAAACAAGGAAGATTTCTTTTTAGGCCCCCTCCATATCTCTTTAGGCCCCCTAAAATTAAGAAATTTCCCTTAATAACACGTTTGGTGTGTAACAATTGGAGCATCAGGTACTTAAACATCGAATGTTCATTTAAAAAAATTTCATTTTGTACCTCCAATAGATAACTATCGGATGTTCATTTTAAAAAAATTCATTTTACATCTGGTAGATGACTACAAGATGTTAATTCTAAAAATTTCCATTTTCTACCTCTGGTAGATAACTATTGAATGTACATCCCGTAACTCAAATCAGTTAAACTACGAATGTCCACATAGGCGAGGGACCAAAATGAATGTTGTTTTGGTAATCCAAAAGGATCTTCAAATGTGACAGCTTTTAATGAACTTATCTGAGAAGTCGACATATTTTGTCCACAATGACTTTAGTTTTGGAAAAGTTATGTCTAACCATGGTTTAGTAAATGATAAGATTATAAATATCTATTACATATGCAAGGTAGTAAGTTTCTAAGCTTTTACCGGTCCATTTGAAACTGGAAATGTAGGATTATAAATAAAGGGTTTTGCTAGAAGCCACCCATGAAGGTATCTTTTAGCAACCCACACCTCAATGTGTGATTTCCACTTTTTAGTTATAACTTTGCTAAAAGACACCTTCATAAAAATTAGTTGGTGTCTTTAATCAAATGCTCATAGAATAACTTGCTAAAAGACACCTTTATAAAAGGTGTCTTCTAGCGAAACCCATAAATATATATTACATATTATTAGAGATGCTAGAATTTTTAAAATTAATATCCGATAATTATGTACCGGATGTACATAATGGAAATTTTTAAAATGAACATCGGATAGTTATCTACAGGTGGTACAAAATTGAAAATTTTAAAATGATCATCTGGTAGTTAAGTATCTGATGCTCCAGAACGTGTTATTAAAGGCAAAATCATAATTTTAAGGGGTTTAAAGAGATATGAAAGGGCGTAAAAAGAAATCTATGTAAACAAGACCCAAATCCTAAAGATTGGAACGTTTAGCCCAATCCATTATCAATGTTGGCCGATGCCGATCAAGTTAAATAGACTTGGATGACTCTTATATTTTACTAAGTTTTGATAGGTACACACCCCATCTTTATAAAACAAATCCAACATTATCACTTTTTCCACATAGATTATTTTCTCCACATATCACTTTTGTGGTATATGTATTTTTGAAGATAAATGCCAGAGACATTCTCTTTTTAACATCCTTTTTAATAGCAACTCTCTTATCTCTCATATCAGGTGAAACCACATAGATCTCACCACTTTATATGATACTCGTTTTAAAATATGAAAATTGCTTTTCTGACATCAAATTTTTTCTAAAAACACAAATAAAATACTTAAATGTCCCCAACGGTAGTTAACTACCGCTGAATGGATTGCCTCTTCTCAATTTCTCAGTCACGCAGATACACAGCAAACTCTACTTAATCTTTGTTCTTTGGTGTTTCTGTTTCACCACAATAGCAATGATTTATTTATTTTTTCAATTTAAGGGAGATTACAATAGCAAAGATAACAGTAATTGAGTAGATTTTAATTTTTTTAATAATTTCTTTACGCTAGTTTCAAACTATCAAATTTTTGTAAGTACTGGAGAAAATAAGAGGAGCGGGGGTGAAGGAATTGAAAAAAAAATGAAACAAAGAGAAAAGATCTAAATAAAAAACTACAAGATTGAATTATATATGGCACCATGAGTATGTTAGAAATTTGAAAATTTTGGGTTTTATTAATGCAAATTGAAATTAAAGATAACATACTCCAAATTGAGGATAAGGTTAAAGATGAGAGAATAGGAACAAACAAATAATATCAATTGAAGAAATAAACTGAGCCGTAGTTAACTACTGTTAGGGCCCAGCGGTAGTGAACTGCTGTCAGTTTTGGTAATTTTGTCATTTCCATGTATTATTAGAAAACTTTTGATGTTAAAAAAACAATTTTCTTCAAATATTGGTTCCCACATGGATTTTATCTTAATTAAAAAGAGTGTTAGAAAAAAAAATATTTTTTTTATAAATTTAGAAAAGAATGTTTGTATCACTTTTCATTTTGCAAATAATATATACCGTAAATATATTACAGTTTAATAATAACACTTTTTACCGATATATTACAGTACACTAACAAAATTAAAAAGTAAAATTTCATCATATTTATCGTAAATTCATTATTATTTTACACATTTTTATCATTTAATTAGTATTATAAGTAGTTTTTTTTGTCAAAGTAGATTTGTTTTCTAATAGTATTACAAAAAGTAAATATAATTGATTAGAAATGATAAAATGAAGAAAATAAAAATCTAATTGTGGGATAAAATTAGAAGAAAGTAAGTAGTTAGCCGATAATGGTGAACATTTGAATTTACGATCAATCAATTGATGGTTAGACAAATAGAATATAGTCGAATGCGAAATAGTTGAGTCTTTCTGAAGTTCACAAAGGTGCACATATGTAATATAAGTGCTATAAGCAGTCAAAGCTAAGTGAAACTTGACAATTTGATGTTTTACTTGTGTTCCATATTTATAGTGTCATTAATAGAAAACATCTATTTACGCTAAAACACATTCTAAGGTGAGGATGCATGTGATGATCTAGAAAGCGGAAAACTCTGTGAAGGAGTGAATACCACGCCAAATCCAAGGCGGCACACACTCATTAAAATGATTGAGCAAGGCTAAATTTTCTATGCCATGATATTTCGACCAAAAGTACTAGTATTGCTTATAAATATCATGTTTATACATTTCATTGAATACACAATCAATCAAACAAACCATTTTCACAATTTACCTCTTTAACTTTTGTTTGACTTTTCATTATACATTTCTTAATTTCACAAACTTACAACTTCGTACTTAATACTTTTTAGAAAAGCTAAAGAACCTATAATTGAAGGACATAAATCCATTCTAAGTGGCATAAAGAGAACTGTAGTTAAAATCTATTACTCGACACCTCGATAAACTTTAAAGTTCAAGAGCAAACATGCACTCTTAACACACATGTTAAAATTATTTTCGACAGGATATTATACCAAAATAATAGAGAAAAATCTCAACAAATTTCTCTATAACACTTGTTAGAGAACCAAATATAGTAAAACAATTTTAAAATTTGTGCAGTTAATCTTTTAAAATGAAAAATAAAAAAATTGCAATACAAATTTACATTTCTTTTTTGGTTAATAAGTGCTCCAAGCACTAATTAACAAACCCATGAAAAGAAAAGAAAGTTTAAAGAAATGGAGCAGTTGTTGTCCGTTTTCGGTTTGAGCACCGACCAACATTATCCGAAAACAAATATGTCGTTGCAAGGAAGGACGTTGAGGTTCCTGTCACTCCACCACCTGTCATAACATTCTCCCTTTTCTTCACTCACCTTGACACGCTACCTCTCTTCTTCATTTCTCTTTCTTTATTCTTCACTTTTCTAATCTATAAAAATACCAGAGACTACTCATATTTTGAAACATAGAAAGCATCTTTGAAGTAATGGGTGAAAACGGAATAAGGGATGATGATGATGATGATGAGAAGGTGGAAGTGAATATATATCCTCTGAATTGTTACTATTTTGGATCAAAACATGCTATTCCTTCTAAAGATCACTCTCTTCAAAGATTCATATCCAAGTTCGTTTTTTCTGTTATTATTATCCTATATATTTTCGTGTATTAATTTAATTCATCTTTCTTTTAAAAATGAATGAACTCATTTTTTTATTTTTTATTTTGCATGTTTGTTAATAGCTATGATGCCCGTGGAATGCGAACTTGTGTTGAAGCTGTTATGATGGTTAGTGCTTTTTACCTCTTTCTTTTAACACAAGTTGTACTCTTTTTTTTTTGGTAGAAAGGACAAGTTGTACTCTATCAAAGTGGTCCATAATACAATATTCCTGAATTGTACGGTAAATGTAGTTTTGTTCGTAGCTCTATGTAAGAGTTGGGGTTTGAACTCCAGATTTTCCGTTTCTCCATGTTAGGTTCCCCACTTCTCGTGAGTCTAACCATTAAGCTACTTAAAAAAAGAGTAAGTCCTGTATTTCAAAGGATGTAAGGTTGATTTGGTGGCTTGAGTGGGGCATATAAGATCGTTGAAGGTTCGATTTATGCATAATATTGATATTTGCTTTTCCGGGACGTCGTTAGTCATTGTAAGAAAAGATTTTAAGATATTTTGTAGGGACTAGAATGAATCTTCATTCAAAATGATTAAATAATATATGATATTCTACTCTTAATTCTCAGAGTAGATTAAAACAAACAAAATATTCAAGTCATAAAAAACCAATTTGGTTTTGTTTAGGTAGATTGAGCATGAAAACTGTATGTAGAGATATCAAAGGAATTAAAAGAATATACTTGTGTTTTTTATGATTTCGAAAAGACAAGTAAACAACGAGGTGAAGTAAAATGGTCTTTATGACATTTAAGAATTTCAATGTTGACCACACCACCACTACCATTGTTTTGGCTGCATCAATTAACTGTAATTATCTACAAGATCAAAAATCACAATCATAATCCTGGAATTGTTTGATAGGAGTAAATGTAGGAGATGATTTTATGGGGATGACTTATAATTTCTTGAATTGTAGTGAGGGCTTAATTCTGTTTAAGTTTTGGGTCTTCCGGTAGGTGCGTATCCGTGGAAGATGTCAACTTGGGTACTGATGTTGAGGGGTAAATTGAATTCTTAGGGAAACAAGTATGTGTGTCTTTGAGGTAGAATTGTTCATCTCAATTCTGTTTTGAATGCAATTTCTATTTTTTATCTCTCTTTTTTGAAGATGCCGGTTAGATTTGGAAAGGAGTGGTTAGAATTCAAAGATAGTTCCTTTGGGGTGGTGTGAGTGGATGCTGAAAGATTAGCTGGGTTAATTGGAGAGTGGTGTGTCAACCTCCGTTTAAAGGTGGTTTGGGGGTTAGAGATGCGAGGGTGGTGAATTTAAGTCTCTTGGCAGAATGGAGATGGAGATTGATTCAAAATGGTAATACCCTTTGGAGTGAAGTTCTCCTTTGACAGTATGGGAACCAGATTGGTGAGTCGTTGATTTCAAATGAGGAGTCTTGGCCTTGGTATGCCTCCCAGTGGTGGAAGGATGTGGTGACCTTGGAGGCATCCGTGGGTATTTTTTGGTTTGATAGGGAAATGGATAGGAAGGTGGGAGATGGTTTGAATACTAGTTTTTGGAGTGATCATTAGATGGGAAATGTCCCGCTTTGTATTTCCTTCCCTCAACTCTTCTCTTTTTCTAACCAAAAAGACGCAAAGGTGGGTGAATTGTGGGAGGTTACCAGAGGCAATGGATTTTGGTCTTTGGTTTGGTGGAGAAATCTCTTTGTTTGGGGAAGAGCTTTGCTTGTTGATCTCATGGGGTTGTTAGTATAGGTTGGAGGAGATCGGGGTTCGAAGATAAGTGGTGATGGAAGGCGGAGGAAAATGGGGTTTTTGCGGTGAGTTCGGCATATAGGTGGCTTACAGATATCTTGGTACCCGCTGATGGGTTGAGTAGCACGAAAGAAATGGTGTTTAGATTTGTTTGGAGAAGTCCAGCGCCTCTAAAGGTTGTTGCGTTCTCTTGGCAACTTTTACTTGACCGTATTCCGACAAAAGAAAACCTTGCTAGGAGGGGAGTTCTACCCCCCAGTTGAATCTTTGAATTGTGTGTTTTGTAACCGGGGGTGGAATCGTCTTCCCGTCTCTTCATTCATTGTCATTTCATATTCATGATGTGGTTCGGGATTTTGGGGTGGCTTGAGATTAACTTCATTACACCCCAAAGCTTGTTCGAGGACTTTGAATGTTGGGGTGGGGAGATCTGTAACAAGAAACTCCGTAAAGGTTTTTGGTTAATTAGGCATGCCACTATTTGGGTGATTTGGAAAACTAGAAATGATAGAATTTTTAACAATTGTGTTAAGGAGTTAGATGAGATGGTTGAGGAAATCAAAATGCTGTCCTGGCAATGGAGTTTACACAAGTTGAAGACCCCTCCATGCCTGCTCTATGAATGGTTATAGAATCCAAGGGACCGTCGTCTTGGATAGGGTGGCCTTGTCACTTTTTCGCCTGCGATTTTGGGTGTTTCGGTTGGGTTTTGCCTACTGTTTTGTGTGTTCTGCAGGGGCTATTTTCTGCAGTTCCAGCTTTTGCAGTTTTCGCATTTCTCTTGTTGCGGTTACCACAATATCGGGCCTCTGTACCGTTATATACCTTTTTGCGCCCCTATCGTACGCCTTTCGTTGATATAGGAGGTTTGAATACATATGCTGTTTCAAAAAAAAAAAAAAAAACAAAAACCACAATATGACTATGACTATCATAGAAGGGCTTCTAGAAAACAAAAGTTTTAGAATGTTTACACTTGAGCAATTACAAAATATGCATGAATGACCAAGATTAACATGAGAATTTAGTGTATATATAAATGAATTCTCTATAATTATACATGATCAACCTTAAGTCATTGTGTTTTTTATTTTTGTTTTTAGATGTGCTTACTGATGGATGGTTGATCACACAGGACTAGCTCTCGTTGTACAAAAGATAGTAGAATTACGTGATTTAGTCATGTGCGGAAAACATTCATAGATGCATTGGTAAGGAGGGATGACTAGATGGAGAATAGTTTGATGTTTAGAGGTAGAGGGAAAAAAATCTGTTAAAAAAAACTTGAGTCATCAAATGGTTTATCATTAAACTTAATTAATATATGGATTCGATTTGTATCCATCAGACCATCGGGATTGACGGGTTGAATCTGCAGCTTCCGTAGATAATTATAAAGTTGTCCGATTCATGTAGTCCAGTCTAACCACGAAATGATTTAATATTTTATTCTTTTCATTATGTATATGCTCGTTTTGAGATGATTTAGATGTTCATAATGATGTAAACTAACAGTTTATATACTTCTCTGAATTTTGAAAGCATATATCTTGAAAAAGAGCTGTTACATTGTGTCCACTTGCCTCATTCTTAGTCTTTGCAACTAGATTTTGGGTTTTCCCATAAATGATTGCTCTTTTTTGTTACCAAGCTCTCTTGGATTAAGCAACTAGTATATTTTTCAACTTCTGGTGTTCATTTTCACTATTTTCTTTCTAAACTCTCATTCACATGATTATTGAGGTTTGGTAACGCATGTTTGACTGAAAACTATGCTTGAAGTTTTTTTTATCCATACTCTTTATCTTAGCTATTAGAATTCGGTTTTGCAGTATGATTCTGAAATGATAATGTAACTGTTCTTGATTTAGGTTGAGTTGTTCAAACATCCGCATTTGTTGCTGTTTCAAATAAAAAATTCCATCTTTAAACTTCCCGGTGGCCGTTTAAGGCCAGGTGAATCAGGTATGTAAAGAATCTTTCAGACATTGACCAAGTTCGAAATGTTTGCAAATATTTTTAAGAGTTTTTACTAGGGAACACATTTATTGATTTCTAGATATTGATGGATTGAAGCGTAAGCTGGCAAGGAAGCTTTCTGCTGACGAAAATTTGGCAGAATGGGAGGTATTAAATTCATCCTTTCTTTTTGATTTTTTCATGTTCATGCCTCACTGCAACATTTTTATTATTCAGTTAAAATTCTGTTTGTCTTTATGGTACTATATAGAATATAGATATAATATATAGGAGTTTTTAATATTATTTTTAATGCGAGGTAATTCTGATTGTTTTTCTTACACCCATTGAACATCTTTTGTTTTTTCTTCTCCATCGTTCTTTTCCGATTACAGCATCAACATATCAAATCTATTATACCACTCTCCATTTCTCTCTCTCACAAGGTGTCTTCTCTCGCAAGTTTGCAAGTATGTTGAGTGTTTTTTTTTTGAATGGCAAAGTATGTTGAGTGTTGAGGCTATAGAATACTAGTTGTATAGTCCCTAGTCGCAGAGGTGTTAGGTGCCATAGTTGTGATGGGTTTTCAAGTATCATTGTGAAAAAATCTCACCAAGGGCGAAAACAGGAGTCACCCACATTGGGTGAACCAATATTAAAGTTTGAATTCATTTCACATATACCATCATCATATTTTGTTAATTCTTATACTAACACTTGAGAACGTTATAAACTTAACTAAGTTTTATTTTTTTCAAGTTTCAACTTGAGAATCATCACCTTAAATATAGGCTAATATTAAAATGGTTCACAATTCAAACTTTTCTTGTGATTGTTATTTCTACTTCAATATCGAGCTAAAAAATGAAAAGAATTTAAATTAACTATTATTTTTCATTATAAAATACTATTAATTTATTTTTTCTCTAATTTTACCTACGAATTATATTATGTACGCTACTCACTTTATTTCTTTATACACTATTATGCAATCATGATAATGATTAACAATCGCAATCGATAGTGAATAAAGATAATTTGTTAATTTTGATAGTTGATCTTGTGTATAGAAAAAAATTGGTTGGAAGAGTAGAACCAAACTGGTGTGGCCCACAAGTATTTTGAGAGAGATTAGTCACTCTTAAACGGCTGGTGACCAAAAAAATTGATATACTCATTTGTTTATATATCTATTGTATAAAGAGAGGTATGTTGAATGCTTGAATTATTTGATATAACAAGGTTTACATATATATATATACACTAACAATAAGCATGGATCAAGGCTGTACAAGAGCTGATCCATAAACATTTGACCAAAAATTATGAAACAAGAATTACAATGAATGCTAATAATTACAATGAACGAGGAAACAACACTAGTATTATGATGATGATTTGTGCCTTATTTATCTTATTTCCTTGACTTGAGATATTGATCTAACATATTGTTTTTCTTAATATGACTGGAAAAGCTTTAACGACATTTAATTTAAAATAGCTAGATGAAGTGTAACATTCGTCATTTGTGAGAAGAGAGGAAGCTTCCTCTTGGTCAAAAACAATGACACTAATAGTAAGATTGTATTTGGTAAAAGAGTGACGCAGTTTCCCTTTGAATAATTGGTAATGTTGAATTCTATGCATTTGTTCCACCTATGACCTTTTTCTTTTTGAGGAATATGGTTGATGTACGTAACTTACACTCCAAAAGACCAAAACCATAATCATTATCTCCATTCCTTATACTATATATTCAAAATATGCATTCATTCATATGAGTATATCACAAACAAGTATTTGCTATAATCCATTTCATTTCAATCTTGAGAAGACAGTCACTATAGCAGTGACTCTATCCATCCTTAATCATCATGACTAAATATGAGGTAGTTTTCATCTCTACACCAACCATTGGAAACATGGTTCCCACTGTTGAATTTGCTAACCATCTAACCAAACACCACCCTCAACTCTCCGCAACCATTCTTGTTATCACAATCCCGAAACTACCACTCGTTAACACTTACCTCCAATCCCGTTCTTCCTCCGCTACTAATCTCCGTTTCATCCACCTCCCAACCGTAGACCCTCCTGCACCCGATCAATACCGATCCTTCATAGCTTACATCTCCCTCCTTATACAGAAACACAAAAACAACATCAAAAACACACTCCTCAACCTCATAAAAACCGACTCGGTTAAACTCGCTGCTTTGTTTGTTGATATGTTCTCCACAACCATCATCGATGTAGCTAATGAGGTCTCCGTCCCTTGCTACCTTTTCTTTGCGTCGCCCGCGAGTTTTCTTGGATTCATGCTAAACCTTCCGAAACTTGAATCGGTTGAATCAGAAACTGAGTTTGAAATTCTGAGTTTCAGAAACCCTATTCCGAAACAAGTTTTGCCTAACATGGTTTTGAAATGGAAATCCGAAGAAGACGCTTATTCGTGGATTTCGTATCATGGTGGAAGGTACAAAGAAACAAAAGGTATTGTGGTAAATACCTTACAAGAGCTTGAACCCTATGCTCTTCAATCACTTTATGATGATTTGCAGCTTCCACCGGTTTACACAATTGGGCCGGTTATTGATCTTGTTGGACCAGCCAAATGGGATCCAAACCCGGTCCAATATAATTATATAATGGAGTGGCTCGATTTGCAGCCTCTTGCTTCTGTGGTTTTTTTATGTTTCGGTAGTTTGGGTAGTCTTGAAGTCAAACAGGTTGAGCAAATTGCTATTGGGCTTGAACGTGCTGGGGTTAGATTTTTATGGGCTTTACGTGGACCTCCGAAGGCCCAGTCAGCGGACCCAAGAGATTATGCGAGTTACGAGAATGTTCTACCAGATGGGTTTTTGAAACGGACTGCAGGGATGGGTATAGTTTGTGGTTGGGTCCCACAAGCCAAGGTGCTGGCCCATAAGGCAGTGGGTGGATTCGTGTCGCATTGTGGTTGGAACTCGATATTGGAGAGTTTGTGGTATGGTGTGCCGATTGCCACGTGGCCGGTGTATGCGGAGCAACAAATGAATGCGTTTCAAATGGTTAGAGAATTGGGATTAGCAGTGGAGATTAGGTTGGATTATAGAGTGGGTGGAGATTTGGTGCAGGCGGAAGAAGTTGAAAATGGTGTTAGTACATTGATGAACGGCAGTGATGAGATTAGAAGGAAGGTAAAAGAGATGAAAGAAAAGTGTAGAGTTGCTTTGATGGAGAACGGGTCGTCTTATACTAACCTTATGTCTCTGATTCAAGAGTTGACAAAATGATCGACCCATATTAGATATATCAGTAGAATTTTGAATCTTGTAGGTTTAGGTTATATAGCTTTGGAATCAAAACTGGGTTGGATAATGCTTCTATGCAAGCTGAACAAGCCTATATTGTACTCTTTCTACATATGAATGAAATGATTTGTTCACTATAATTTTTTTTTTTGAAAAAAGAATACAGTTTTGACAGCATATATGAAATGTAATTTACTTAATTTAGGTGGGAGAGTGCCTTGGAATGTGGTGGAGACCTGAGTTTGAAACATTAATGTACCCTTTCTTACCACCTAATGTCAAACATCCAAAGGTACATTTTTCAAAGGGCATTTTTTTAAGCAAGTTCTGATGTGAGATACCATAGTTTCATGATCTTTCTTCATGGTGTAGGAATGTACCAAACTCTTCCTTGTAAGGCTTCCTGAAACTCGAAGGTTCACGGTGCCAAAAAACATGAAGTTGCTATCAGTTCCTTTGTGCCAAATTCGTGACAATCACAAGGTATGAAGTATGAACAAATATGCTTGAATTTGAGTTGATGACTGTGTTGACGCCTTTACTTGTATATTTTGCAGACATACGGGCCAATTATATCTGCGGTCCCGCAGCTACTCTCAAAATTCTCTTTCAATATGATTGGAATTTAATCCTTCGGCGCAACTCATTAGGCAGCCAGTTCTGATCTTCAATAGGATTCCAGACAAGGAAGGACATGTAAATACCTTAGCTTTTTATACAACAATGAAACTTTAATGTTGAAAACAACAATATATATCTTGCATAGTTACTATGACTCTTCAATAGAGTGAAGGAGTATAAAAGTTGTTGATTGAGTTTGATGGTTTATTACAAGTTAGTTAGAGAAGTGATTAGATTATGTTATTTATTGTAGTAGTATATACACACATCTTGTATCTTATAACATAAAGTCAGCATAGACATTATACACTTATTAGCATTTTCCTTTTAACATATTAGAGAATGTAGAGGCAGAGCATTGGGAGCTAGATCTTCATTAGGAATTTGATGATCAGTAACATCATAGTTCATAGCTAGTAACTTGATGCCTAAAAAGCACGGACGCGGGACACGACACTGATAGAGACATGTCACACTTTAATAATTTGAGAAAACAATTGAACGTAATTAAGTAAACACGTATGTTGGTGTTGTGTGAGACGCTAACGCATATCAAGAGATGTTTTTGATGTACAAATTAATGAAATAAATAGTTTTGTGAAAATTTACTAGGGATTATACTAACAGACAGCAACATAATTCCTATACAAATGCTAAAATCAAAACCAAATATGAGTACCAAGAAAGCTCTCTTTGGATTATGCAGGGCTATAAACATTAAATACTCTATCTATGAACTATTATCAGATGGTCCAAAACAAAACAAGGATACTGAGAGTCTACTTGAATGTTCAAGTTATTTTTATTTTTAGTTCTTGTAATAGATATTAATTTTCTAATTAATTATTTAAAATCAATATTATTTAGAATTCAAATCAATACGATCCACATATTATAATAGTTAAAACTAACATGAACAAGTGATAAACCAAAACAAGCATTCAGAACACATTTTTCTAAGTGTGAAGGACTAAAAATGTATTATATCCTAAAATAAAGACTGTAGAATTATAAAAAAAAAAAAAAAAAGTAAAACCAACTAAATCATTGAGTTCAAGTGGTTAATAAACATCCCTAAAAAAAAAGTCCTTAATAAGCTTCATTAAAAAATGAATCGTTCGAAAGAACCTATATTCGTTTTCTGGGTGAAACAATTCTTGACTAGACTATCTTTATCTAACAACCCCGAATTTCTAGGTATCCCTTCCCTTAAGAACAGGAGAGTTACCCCAAAATAAGAACGGTAATCCTCAAACATATCAATCAAGTGTAGATTTATATTCGATCAATCACATTCACATGTTTTGAGGATTGAGTTCAAATGGTTAATAAGCATCCCTAAAACTAGTATTTTTCATGATATTTGGGTGATTAAAATTGATGGCCTCTCATCTTTAAGGTCTAACACAACTGACAATACCAATATTATTAAGTTGAATATCTTTTGTGCGGTCCCACATTTAAACCCCTAATCTTCCACTTTGTGTGCGCTTCATCTACAAGAAAAACAGAAAATGACAGCCTACTAAAATTGGTGGCGGCTATACATTTATTTGTAGCATGCAGCATAGAAAGCAGGCAAAGAAAGTGATTGAAGGGCTTGTTTTGGGATCACAAAAGACTATAGGGAAAGTCTACTGAGAAATAACTCAATCACGTGTAAACACTAAACAGTCTTTGCAAAAACGTGGCACTAAGTTAGTCTCTAAAAATTTTCCATAAATAGTCTCTTTACAATTATCAACCTCATACTAATTTTTAACCAAAAATTTAAACACCTAAAACAGACAGTTCTAATTAAATGATTCATTTTTTATTTTATATATAAATATGAGAGACTATGCATAGCATAACGGATGCAATGACTCTTTTGTTCATGAAATGATTACTTAGTAGTAAGAGTTTAAAATTATAACCTCAAGATACTTAGTGTAAATCTATTCCAAAATGATTGTAAAATGGTCATTAGTGTCGGTTTAATTAATAACTATTCTATCTTTCCTCAAAAATAAATTGTTAAAAATAATAAATCTAGTATTTTATTTCTTATTTTTAGGAAAAATCTATTATTTCTCTTGAAACTAATGAATGAAAATAAAATGCTTGGCAGTTGCACGTGAGAAAAGAACAAAAAGGCAAGAAACTGTGTCTGAAAAGTCAACATTGCAAGTCTTCTTCATCTTCAAACTTTCTCCTTTTTCTCCTATAGTCAAGGTTGAATCTTCATACCAACCAAACATTGTAAATTAAATACTTATAGTCAATACATACTATACTATATAATACCACATAAATTTAGTTTGTCACATAATACTATGACCAATATCTTACATTAAAGTCTTTCTTATAGCTCTCACATGAGAGCTTAGGAGCCAAATAAATCATGAAGAAAGGATGTTTAGCTCCAAATCTCAAACTCAATGTTCCTTCATCTAATCAAGCTTCTTTTGCAAAGTTTCTGTGAGTGATGATCTCTTACTCTAAGTATATGAATGTGGTTATAATAATTTTTTGTTTTGTGTGTATGGTTTTTAAGTAATTGAACTTTATTTGTAGGACTCAAAGTGGTACTTTTAAAGAAGGGAACTTGCTTGTTAATAAAGATGGAGTTAGAATTGTTTCTCAAAGTGAAGTTGAAACTGTAACATATTTCTCTCTCTCTCTCTTAACTTTTATCTTGCATTTGTTTATTTTGTTTCTTTTGAATTATATATCCTACATGTTTTTCATTTATTTTATTTGTTTTTGTTTTTTGTTTTGGATTTGGTTGTCTGTGACAAGGAGTTACCTGATTTTTCTGAAGTTACCATTTTTGGAAGGTTTCAAAACCAAAATAGAGTACTGTTTGTTATAAAAAAAAGAAAAAAATGGAATATTGGTAAAATCCTTATAGTAAGACAAACATATTGAGTATTATATTTGGATTTAGAAAATGTACAGAGAGAGAAGTGGGGTTGATTTTGCTTTTTTTTTTTGGTGAACATTGATTTGGCACATTGACCCTACTTTTCATAGTATTTTTCATGAATTAATAATAAATAAACAGATCTGAATTTCTTTCCATTTCCATTTAAGAATTTTTTTAGGAATTCAAACCATCAGTTTTTTATAAGGACTAAAAGAAAAAAAAGAAAAAAAAAATATTGTGAGCTGCATAAGATTTTAATCACAATTGCTCATATGACTGACTGCATTTTTTTTTCTTCAACTTTTCAATGAATTTAAATAACTTGATTAAAAGCTTGCCATAAAAATTTCTTACTTTATATAGTTATAATCAGTTGTAGCATACAACCATGGTGGTTTTTGGTACAATTATGTTGTGAAGGTTTTGAGTCTAGGACTTAATGTATTATTCAGTCACTATAACCTTAAGAGCAGATTGTTCAATTCTGATAAATTTGCTTGAGTTAAATATTTGTGCTATTTTCAGCAACCACCAATCAAGCCAATAGACAATCAGATAAGTTTGGCAGAGATTGATACAATCAAAGTGATTGGTAAAGGAAATGGAGGGATAGTCCAATTGGTGCAACACAAATGGACTAATCAGTTTTTTGCATTAAAGGTATATATACTTGCCACTATATAAATCCTTGCATATACTCAAATTCTATAAAGCACGAACACTCCTCGGATTAGACCTGTTCCGGTGTCGGACACATGTCGTGTCTGACACCGGCATATATGATTACACTGAATTATGTGGTTTTCTTAAATTGTTAGCGGTTTGGTGTGTCAGTGTCGGTGTCGGTGTTGTGTCCGGTGTCCGTGTTCGTACCCGTGCTTCATAGCTCAAATTTCACTTTATTCTTTGTTTTTTACATGCAATGTATTTTTTACAATCAGCAAATTCAAATGAATCTTGAGGATGCAACATGCAAGCAGATAGCAAAAGAGCTAAAAATCAATCAATCAGCACTATGTCCTTATGTGGTTGTTTGCTACCAATCAATCTATGATAATGGCACCATATCAATCATCTTAGAGTACATGGATGGAGGGTCCTTAGAGGATCTTCTCAACAAAGTTAAAACAATTCCAGAACCATTTCTTGCTGCAATTTGCAAGCAGGTAAGGAACAATAACCGAGTTAACAGTCAAGTTGGTCCTTAAAACTGTACGGTTGTATATTATCCCTGATATTATCAACTTAATGTAGTTTTAGTACTTAAAGATACCAATGGATGGACAAATTCGATTAGAAGTTTTCAACTCCGAGGTCGTTTTGGTATATCAATAATGCGAGAGACTAGATTGATAGTCTTACAATTTCAAGGACCAATTTGTAGTAATTCAGCCTTAAACCTATACTGCATTTTCTGAATGCCTAACTAGATCGTCTCTTTCTTGATTTCTTGGTTCTACATTGTAGGTACTAAAGGGTTTGATGTATCTTCACCATGAGAAACACATTATTCATAGGGACTTGAAACCTTCGAATATACTGATAAATCATAGAGGGGAGGTGAAAATTACTGATTTCGGTGTAAGTGCAATCATGGAATCTACATCTGGTCAAGCAAATACTTTCATTGGTACATACAACTATATGTCTGTGAGTAAAATATGTGTTATTTCTCATTTTCTTCTAACCGGTCCTGTCTGGATAAACAACTTAATCAAGCACTTATTGCATACGTGTTTATCATATAAGTGCTTATGTATAAATTATTTCAATAACAAAAGATAAAATATAGTCAAACTGTTTTTATATATGTTATAAGTTGTTTTCATAAGTTATTCGAAAGAGTTTATGAAAATAAGCTGAAAACAGCTTAAGAAATGTCATAAAACTGTTTTCATAAACTCTCTCAAACAGTCTTAAAAGAGCTTATGTCAGTAGATATGCTCAAATAAGTTAATCCAGACAGGACTATACGCGATACCATATTCCTGAATACAATTTATATCCATCGTGCTCATTTTACAGCCAGAAAGAATCAAAGCAAGCGATAGCGAACAAGGCTACAACTACAAAAGTGATATATGGAGCTTAGGACTGATGTTGCTCAAGTGTGCTACTGGGAAGTTTCCATATACACCACCAGATAACAGTGAAGGATGGGAAAATTTGTTTCTGCTTATTGAAGCAATTGTTGAAAAACCTTCACCTAGTGCTCCACCTGATGAATGTTCTCCTGAATTTTGCTCATTTATCTCAGCATGGTAAACATTAACTATATACTTCAGTATCTAAATTGTTCAGTCTCAAGAATATTTACGATATCTTATATAGTTTCGAGGAACGAACCTTCATCTGTGTTTAACCAAATCTTATAATCTGGCACATTCAATCACTTTTATTCAGCTTAGGTCATAAATTTTATGTTGATTTGATGAGGCTTCTGATCTTCTATCAATCTTCTTTGTGTCAGTTTACAGAAAAATCCGAGGGACAGACCATCAACTCGAAACCTATTGGTACGCATACATCTTATCATCAATATGAACATGTCATCTAAAATAGACTAATTAGTAAATAGTAGTTCTTACGGTGTATTTATTTGATCTAAATTTCAGAGGCATCCTTTTGTCAACATGTATGATGACTTGCATGTGGATCTTTCAGATTATTTCTCTGATGCAGGATCTACACTTGCAACCATATCAAACTGAGTATGTTCCAATTATGGAATTTATTCAATCTAAGGGTAAAAGGTTATTCTGATTTGAATGTAGTTCACTATATGAACAAAATGAGGCAGTGGTTTGTAAGTGTAAACTGAAAACACGACAGATGATCATGTTTTGGTGATCTGAAATGATATGACCGAATTCTTATTTTCTATTAGAGTGATCCTTTGTGTTGAAATAGGTTTTATTATGTTGCTTGAGATTGAAATATTCTTCAAAAGCCAGTATCACCCATTTAAAGACATTACTTAAACTACAAGTAATTGTGGGATGTGCTAATTTTTCTACCTTCAATTTGAAATATCATTATGCAGTAAAATATTATTGAATAGTGTAACAGCGCCTCAAGTGTTCGTTAATCGTGTAATTTAACGAAGGATAATATTTCACTGATGTGATACTTGAGAACTGATATACTGTTAATAACTTCAAAATGAATGTGATTCTTGTTGATCAAACTATTGAACGATAAATATTTATTACATCGATCATTTATGTTAAAACTCATCAAATTAAACAAGAAATAGTTAAGAATCAAATCGTTCTTATTGTCATATATACCCCAAAAGCATATGACATTACAGATGGACTTCAGATAATGGCAGGAGTACTAAACTCAAACTTTATCATTACTATTAGAAAACTAAAAAAGATAGAAATTATACAAATTTAAAAAACAAAATAAGGTTACAGGAATTTATACATTTATGTTGTTATAATCTAGCTAACATGAAAATTTTACATAAACTAAAAAATAATGTAGAATTTTGATTTGGGAAGATCCTCAGGTGATACCTCATCTTAAACTGAGGTATCCCTGTAAACTGCAAATTTTAGTATATAGAACATAGCCCTTATGAAAAAAATATCCAGGGCTAAATAAATATACTAGTGACTGAGAAATACTTGAAAAAAAAAATAGTATATCTGTAAATATTCCAAATGCTGAGTATCTATTTTATGTTTTTTTCTTGAGCTGTCTCTGAGCCTTCAGGTCAATAACAATGACTGAGATATTATCTTTGCTTCCCCTTTGATGGGCAATTTTCGTTAGACATTCTGCAGCATAATGAGCTGCAGGATCAACTCCTTGGTCTTGCCCTGTTGATACATTGGTTCCGTTCTTCTTATGCCAAAAAAGGATTCGCTTTCGAGCAAAGTCACACACTTCTTCATTTGTAATCACGTCCCATAAACCATCACTGGCTAGAATAAGGCACTCATCGTTTTTCTCTCGGAGGACAAACTTGACTTCTGGATCTGGAATTATCCATGGTTTCAAGTATTTATCACCTGGTGGTGGACAAGAAAAAAATTCCACTTCAGCAAAGATGAGTATAAACTCAATATGGATGATAAAATTAAGAAAACAAAAGACATAAATTTCGATGGTTAACACAATTCTAATATATGTTAATTACATTTTGTGGATGGTTAACGAATATAACAAGGTTGCAGCTCGTTAGTCATCCACATAACGTAATTCAAATATACATGACCCCACAATTTCCAGTATTCAAAATTCAAATATACATGATATCTATTAATCACAATTTGCGTTCAAATATACACTTGAAAATTGTGGTTAACGATGTTCAAAATTGTGGTTGATTGTGTCCAGTGGATGGTCAATGAGTTGTGACATCTTGTTATATCCATTGAACATCCACTAAACACAATTAAGCATTCACTAAACACAATTAAGCATTCACTAAACAAATTTATTTGTGATCTGAAGATATTGTTACATGAACAACATCATGTCAAGTAATCAATAGAGAAAGTTTACAAAGTCATTGATTTGCTTAGAATTTTTTTTATATGTTTCAAAATCTAATGATTCAGAATTGATCATAAATTATGTATCTGTATAAGTTGGTAGTGATGATTCAAAAACAATGCAGTAAAACACATACCTATTGATCTTGACACTGCCAAAACACCAAGAACTCGGTATCCATTCCATTGTATGATCCTTCCTCCTGCAGCTTCTATCCTTTCCCACTCATCCTCTCTATTTGGCTGCAAACAGGAAATAAAGTTTCCTGCATCAGATCACTTCAGCTTCTAAGAGTCCAGCAAACAAATTGTGAAACAAATGCCTTACTTTTTGGTCAATAGACAACGGAAGTGCTTCTTTTCCTCGACACAAGACCGCTCTTGAATCACCACAATTTGCAACTATTATGTGGTTTTGAGTCAAAATTGCAACCAGTGCAGTTGATCCAACAGTCTCGGGAGCAACAGTTTCCTCAGTACCTAACTCAGATCCGTCATTACCGTTCTTTCCAACATTAGCTTCAGGAACTCCTACAATCACATCATCTACTTTTTGAAAGCAATCGGTGAGTACTTTCTTCCATTGATCTTGCCAATTGTCTTTTTCATTATTTTTGGATAAACTTGATTCTGCAGCTTCTATCTCCTCAACCAAAACTGAGTGAAGATGTTTCTGGCAGTAATTGGCAACCTATGAATCCATCACAAACTTGGTAAATGGAATGAATCAACTTCGACAATACACACAAATTGTATACTCTCTCCGTTCCGTATTAGTTGCTGTTTTAAGGATTTGCACATACCAAGAAAACCAAGACATCTTGTTACCTTTGAAGTAACTATTTGTATTTTTCTTATTGGCAAAACAATAGTTAATGTTGCATTGAACTTTGAAAACGACAAGTAAAAAGAAACGAAATTTTTCAGCAAAAGTGACAGTTAAAAAAGAGCGGAGAAAGTAATCGATAGGAAGGAATTTTAAGGTATACCTGACTTCCCCCATGTCCATCATAGACACCAAAAAAGTGTGCTAGTGAGTTTGGTGTGTTTTCATTCACATGGTCATCCATTAGCATCATTGAAGGTACTTGAAAAAGTTGAGGTTTAATAACAATAGCATCTTCCATTTCTTGTCTCCTTCCAATAACTGACGAGAAACCGTAAAGAGGAGTATTACTCAACTCCAAACCATAATCACAGCTTGTTGTGCTTGTTTGCTGCTCTGACATCTCATGAACCGCTGCAATCGGTTTTGATTCAGGACCATCTGAGATACTTCTATCTTCACTCTCATGTTTCGTTACAAAAGAAGCCGTGTTCGCCACTGGCTCATTCAAACCATACTTACCATCCTCGATATTATCATCAACCGTGACAATATTCGGTGTGTTCATTTCAGACAAATTAGTCCTCGAAATTGCAGACTCCCCCGTAAAAGGACTGCTTTTGCTCCTAACAGAAGATTGAGAGGATTGATTATGTATAAACTGAAAATCCTTAGCTGTCTTGAACTCCTCATCATATCTTTCAAAACTATCACTTTCAAGAACCATTTCTGAGACAGGTTCAGCTGCAACTTGATCCTCCTTAACCTCTAAAGACACTGATATTTGTTGATGTTGTGGACTAATATCCGCGTCGCCGTCTTCACCACTTCCAACAGAAAAAGACTGACAACCCTCAATTGAAGCAGGATTTAATATTAAAACTGATGATGTATTTTTCATAAGATTTAAACCAGTTATTTCCATGTGATTTGTCACTGTTGACTCTTTTTGTATTAAATTCCCAATTAAAAATGGCACTGCAACCGTCGAACTTATTTCCTCCATAAGTTTTCTTTTCTTTCTAAAAATATCCTTATCCTCTAGAATCCTATAATTTTTAACCTTCCTTAACACTCTTCTTTAGTAACACTTTTCTTTAGTAACACTTCAATTGTTTGTTATATAAACACCAAAAAGATCTTGCAAAGTTGCAACTATACTATAAAATACAAAAACATTTTTTCATAACTTACCATTTTTTGACTTTATATAATTAAATCCTATGAGTCAATAGGACAAAAATCTTCTATTTCAACCTCAGAATCAACCCTTTAGATTCCTGTCACAGAAAACAAAAGATGATTCAAGAAACTAATGCCAAAAATATTGATGAGGTCGGTGCCTATATTGTCTCACTCTAACAAACAAGAAGACAAGAAAAAATAGTATCATTAAAAATGACAAAAAAATATAAATAACACCAACAACAAGAAATGGTACAAATTAGAAGTTAGTTTCCCTTAAAGTTAGGGAAACAAATTCTACCACTTGAATTTTCATTGTGATTTCATTTTCTTTTGCTATCATTTGTCAACATTATTATACAATATGGCTAATATTATTGGTCATGCTAGCTCCCACCTACTTTGTGATTGTTCCTATTTCCATTGCTATCAATAATAAATATTGTGCATAGAACTGTTTTTTGTGTGCACTGATATTTATCTCTAGAAACAGTGAAAGCACTAATAAATTGTGTTTCCAAACTTTCATAAAATAGATATACGATATGATTGATGGAAAAGGAATAAAAGGAAAAGGAGGAACAAACAAAATCAATATCCTCAACAAGTTGATGCCATTAATGGTTAGTTATATGCTTAAACAATGAAACATATATGCTTAAACAATGACACTAATAAGTTAGCATTGATAATAATCGAAGAAAATGAAATATATTTTTTATGTTTTTAATAATTAAAGTGACACTAATGATTATTTTATAACCGCAACCTACAGAGTTTGAATTTTGTATCTTGAGGTTACAAGTTTAAGTTTTTACCACTAAACTAGCATCCCAAGTGTAGAAAAAAAATAATGGAAAATAATGGAAAAAGATTGAGAGACACCAAAAACCCTTTTTGACACATTGAGAGAGAAAGAGATACATAGAGTGATGCAATAGAAGGATAACGAAGTGTTGAATGAGTGTATGAAACAGGGATGTTCAGATATATAAAAGTTGTAAAACAAGTAAATATAATCATATCTGAGGGTGTTATGTAGGTGTCGAAAACTTATACATGTTAGACATTCTATACATTTACTCCGAAGTGTCCGTGCTATGTAAAAAAATGCAAACAAATACCTAAAAGATGATTGCCCTATTTTAAACTTTAGGGAAAAAAAGTCTTGCACAAAATATTCTCTTCACCAACAAAAGAAGAAATGAAGGGGTTTTACATTTGTTCCTTTGTTGAATATGATGCAAGAATGTGGTTGGTTGGTTAGGTTGGTTAAAGGTTAGGTTTACATCATTCAATAACAAATATCTAAAAGGAACCTTTTTCTTTGTAATATGACAAATACCATTACAAGATTTAAAACATGAAAGTGATTCTAATTAATTTCAATCTTTCATCAAGTTTTTGTGGGCCTTGGTATCTTTCACAATCCTGTTCCATTCTACAAATATTAATACTATAGTCGAGATCAAGTTTGAACCCTATAATATATTTCATTTCTTAACAAAAAAAATTACACGAAAAATGTGGAGGACCAATAGAAGGAGGATACGTAACAAAGATGAGACCGAAGGTATGGGCGTGAATATCATGGAAAGATCCTCAAGGGCGCATGGGAGATATATCAATGCAACAAAACAAGGAATCAATGTTTTTAAATTATAGAACAGAAATAGATTCAACTGGGAAGGAACAATGGGGATGGATTCTCAGTTGAAATCTGTGAAACACATACATTCTTTGAATTAGGTGTGTTGTAGTGTCAGACATGTGTCGGTGTTTGACACTGACACCAATACAACACCTATGATTACATTAAATTATATTATTTTCTTAAATTATTATTGGGGTTGGCGTGTTAGTGTTTGGATCGTGTTCGGTGTCTGTGAATGTGCTTCATAGGTTGAAATTTTTTGTTGTCCATAATTTTCTTATGTGAATTGGGTATATGTGGTAATTAATAAGATATTTTAAAATTAACTTGTATTTAAAAATAAAAAAATTAAGACGTTAATTTTGATGTATCTTATTGAAATAAATCATTTTTGTTTAATGTCATATTTTATAGACATGATTTATGTTAAGATTTTGTAATATGATTATGTGATGAAGGATTATCAGGGGTGTCATATTAAGTTTAACTGTTTTGGTGCCAATTGATCATTTTCTTATTTGTGTGTATCGACTAAAACAAACGAAATTATTTCATTCATATTGGGATAGTACATTAGATACAAATTCAACATTTTAAAAAAAATAAAAAAGGATATGACTTGCAATCAAACTCACATCATTCAATTTAATAGCATAATAAAATGACCGCAAGTGATAAAATTAAGGTGATTGGAAAACTCATACCTCCGGATCTTCGACGTTGGAAACCTAGTCATTTGATTGAATATGTAATAGATTGAAATTGATCTATCAATTTGAACCACCAAACGAACCACACCAAGACGAGAAATCAAACAACATTGATACGACAAACAAAACAACATCACACAGAGATGAAAAAACACAAGAAAAAATTTGATCTATGTGAAAATTATTTATTTAGATTAAAAGGAGAGGAACGAAAAACGAGTAATTTCATGTTAAAAAGTTAAACAAATCACCTCCTCGACAAATAAAAATTAACCAAACCACCTTCTCAATGAAAAAACCGGAAGGACTAACCTAGAGAGTAACTAGTCAAACTCGTATTTTCTTGATTACAAAGCGACAGAGGCGCATTAACACAAGCGACGGAGGCAACTTAACACATTATAAATCCATAAAAGAAGAAGAGATGATGGGATGTAACGGCGCAGCGGAACAAGTTCCAAATATCAGTTAATAAAATTAGGGTTGCACTTTGTAAAAAAAAAATTAGGGTTGCACTTTTTACCGTAAAGTCCGTTATTCTTTTTTCTAGCTAGAATTGATTTTTTAAGGATGAGTGAATATAATTTGACAAAAAAAAAACATGGGTGAATGTAATTTTCTAGCGACATCTTTTTTTATGCTTAAAAAAAATTAAGTAGTTTTTTTTATGTCCTTATAATAGGCTTTTTAGATCTATTTATTAGTATTCCTGTGAGCTTAACTCAGTTGGTAGGGATATTGCATTTTATATGCAAGGGCCGGGGTTCGAACTCCGGACACTCCACTTCTCCACAATTAAATTGTGTGAGCTCTAGTCACCAGACTACTTGACCAAAAAAAAAAAATCTATTTATTAGTGTAACAAAAAAAAATCTATTTATTAGTAAATTTTATTTTGTAAAGTATGGTCTGTATTAATTAATTATGAAGTTTAGAATTATATTTATTTTTCTCAACCGGCTCAACCAGTTAACCCATAATTTAGAGCTCTCGCATCCTCGTGAGCTTATATAGACAATACATAATATATGTAAGGTTCGGGGTTCAAACTCCAACCACCACAAAAAAAAAAGGTCTCGCTGACTCAATCGGATGTTTAAAACGATATTTACTAACTTTTATCTAATTTATTTTTGTTTTAGTCCTTGAATTATATCTCTTGCTAACAAAGTAGTCTATGAAGTATATCACTTATTAGAAAATCGGTCGTTGATTGATATCATATACTTGCAAATTAATCTCTACATTATATTAGTCACGGTCAAATTAGTCCTTACAAGTTAGCAGAATGATTGATCAAGTTGTCTAATATCATTCAAAACTGAAATCCTTTTTTATCTATTCGTGAATTTTAAAGGTGTAAACATATAGATATGCATTTTTTTTAAGCTGCACTTTGTAGCTTTTTGATTTTCAATTCTCTTCCCTAATAATAATAATAATATATGAATTGTTTCAAACTGAAAATCAATAAACATATTACAGAAATTCAACATAAATTTAGAAAGGGTTTCATACAAACAAAGAATAGGATGGCAATTAGAAATTTACTTTTAAATTAAAGGTATTTTGGTTATTTTGAGGTGTATTCAAGTTTTTAAAGGGTTTAATGGGTGTGACTAGAAGAAAAAAAATCAATAGGTAACATAATATATTAAATAAATATTTTGAATTATATGATTTATTGTGCAAAGGTGTGTATAGCTTTCAATCCATCTCGGACTGCCTCCATGGATGGGTCTTTTTGAATTTATATCCATTTTTATATGACTTTAATCATAACAAACTTTCTCGACTAAATCTCAAATCTTGAGCATTTGTATATTTATCTATGTGCTTGAGTTATTTATATGAGAACATGGTTCAATAGGAAGGAGGAGATCATTGCAAGACATAAATTTTCTCAACTGATGAGAAGGAGCTGACACAAGACTGGGACGTATACTGTATTATTAGACGCATATTTTTCACGAGTTTCTAGATGCTTAAAAACAATTTGACGATGGTATTATTTGAAGATGAGCGTTAGGAACATTTTCTTTTCGACATTCTCTAAAATTCATTATCTTATTGAGTGAAATCAATATAAGTCTCATACTTTAAAAATATATCCTACATAAAGTGGTGGAACTCGTGGATTTCATTCAATAACATAGTGATTGTTAGAGAATATGTAAGAGAGTGTGCACTCAAGAGGATACTCAAAATTAAATTCTTAGCATGATATATATCATGCTTCCCTGGTCATTGAAAATTATAAAGACTCGAGTAATAATGATGGGTCAAGAATGACATAATAGAGTTAATAAGTAAATGATCCCTATAAATATTAGGAATTTCGTTTTTAGTTCTTACAAAGGAAAATCATACTTTATAGTCTCTATAAAGTTTTCCGTCAGCATTTTTAGTCATTGTAAAGTTTTTCATCTTCATTTTTAATCCTATAAAAAATTCCGTCAATATTTTTAGTTCCTAAAATGCTATAGAAAAATGTTACAAAGACTAAAAAAATGTGATTTTTATTTGTAGAAATTAAAAATAAAATTCTGAATATTTATAGAAACCATTTCCTTAATTAGAAAATACAAAGTATCACTTCATGAGTTAACAAGGTTGCAGTCAGAATTAATGTCAAGAAGGGCAAACTCCTAAAACTTTGGATTCCCTTTTAAACCTTTAGGTGTTTTAAAGAAGTAATTATCGATAATTATACATTTATATTGATTGATCAGCAGGCTTACAGCAATAACAGTTTCAATCAGGTCAAAAGTTAAATGTATACAAAGATTTATTTTGTCTACTCTTCAGCATAAAACAATTGTTTCTTTCAACAAAAAAAAAGCATAAAACAATTGTTTTTAACACTTTCTCATAATCCTTTTACTAGAAGGCTCAAACAGTTTCTTATAAAAAATCTCTTTAAGGACTCTTATAAGGAGAAGTTCATTCGAAACGTTTGTTTAAAAAATAGAATTTTCATCTTAGACCTATGTTATGATCATATGACTTGAATAATTTGATCAAGGATATTGATCCACTCTATTGTCATTGCTTTTTTAGTATCGATGTTCTAAGTAAAATATTTGGATTCTGGTGATGCACTAAATAGTACTTTATTATGTCGTGGCCTTCTAAACTTTTGCTCTTTGATTATTAAGACAAATAGCTTTCCTGTCGCAAAATACTTTAAAATTTTGAATATAAGTTTATCATAATTAAAACACTTGGCGTTCTGAACTCAGCGAACTCAAGTCAAGAAAGTTCACATCAAATAGCCTCTAAATCAAGAACGGGGGCGGACCCAAACATTTCATATTGGTGTGGCTAAAATATGAACTAAACTATACCAAACATATTTGAAATCCAAGTTTCACAAACATAAGTGAATCACTTCTCATTACTATCAGACATATTCATAGTTTTCCAAACATCACATCTACTTTTGAAGTTAATGAAGAAAAACTGATGATATAGCAAATAACTTAAATGAATCTTGTATGGATAAACAGTCTTACCTCAGCAAATATATATATAGAATCTTATATGATAGAAAGTTAATCCAATTCATTGAGATAGAAAACTGTATTCTGGAATGCAATGGTATTCAATGTTTTACCATCTCCAACAGCACCAAACTCCAAAATAGAGACTGTGTGGTCTAGGGTCTAATTATCACCAGAGAATCTCATATGGCGAATCTCATAGAACAATGTCAACACTCATAATTTTCTAGAGATAGACAACAAATTACACTATATTAGTTTATATGACATTTGAATCCAATCCAACACTTATAATTTTCGAAAGAAATGCTTGATAGATGATAGTCATTGTGAAGAAGCAATTCTGAAACCCAATTGCAATTGCAATTCCAATTCTCAAACACTCATAATTCCAATTGCAATTCTGAAATATTGTTCAAAACTGAACCAATCTAATAGAAAAACCGCAAACCGAACCAACTCAAATCGAAACTGCAAAAAACTGCATTTGGTTTGGATGTATTCGGATCACTTTTTTACTCAACCACATGGTTTGGTTTGCGGTTTTTATTTTATCAACCGAACCAAACTGCAACATAAGAAAAACACTAACTGAACTTATGTCACCTAGACAAATACTCATAGAAACTCGATGAAAACTTTTATAAAATGACATTTTTTTCTCTTGTTAAGAAATCTTTTTTACTTTCTATTTCAAAAATGAATTTATGTGCTACTTGAAATTTTATAGAATGATAAATCTTAGTCTTTTACATTTCTTATATAATAGGATTACTTTTTGTCCACATTTTTAATTTCGTCTACATTGTTTTGTGAAAATAAAACTATAGCATTGGATGAAATTTAAAACATTGTCGGAAACATTGCTCAAAATATGTTGTGTTATAACTTTTAACTCGATTTTAATGTTGGAAAGGAAAAAACTGTACTGTCTCTGAAAAAAACTGCACCAACCGATCAAATCCAAACCGCATTCGTTTTGTTTGGTTAAGATTTTATTTTAAAATTCAATCAAACCAAACCAAACCGCATGATTTTTTATCTTGCAGTTCGGTTGACTTTTAGCCTCAAAACCGAACCAAACCGCACCACGGACACCCTTAAATTTTTCCATTTCTCAATTCCAAATTCAGAAACCCTAAATCAAGCAATAGGATAAGACAGACGAAAGAGAGAGTTGAGTCAGAGTCATGAATATCAAAGTTTAAGCATGATTCAGTAAGAAAGCATAATGAGTCAAAAAGCTAAGTAAGCGGTATGTATTAATTTTATATGTTGAATCCCTCAACAACACAGTAGAAAGCATTAACAACTTAATGCAATCTGAGTGGGACCAAAATATATCTCTAAATGTATCCAAATCACCCACCATTTTATACCTATTTACATAGTTATCAGCCAGCAGAAATATCATGAGATGTTGTATTTCTAGTTTAGGACCACTATAAGACTTGTTACATTTGTAACATGCATTATATAATGTTTGATAATACTCACATTGTGGACACTTCCTTCTTTCAACTGTGGGAAGAATGTTTCATTGGTTCATGCTTTTGATCATGTGATGACCTACTAGTGTTTCTGTCATCACTTCTTTTTTGACACACTGCGTTGACTTTCCACACATCGACGCTCAAAAGACCATCCCGCAATCTGAATGAACACACATTTCTTAGATCCAATTTCGATGCATTTCAATGACTACTTTGTATTCTTTACATTTCGCACCTCTTTCACATCCCAATACCAATGTAATTGTTCTTATATCTACACCGTGATCTGAACTTGTAACAACAGTAACAGGTGATAATCTGATTTCTTGATCTCGAACCCATTTCATTTCGTCTTTTCGAGTACAAAATTTCTTAAACAAACATTCAACTAACTATGAAGTTGCTCTTATATTTGAAGATATTAACGTAAATGTATATTCATATGCAACCCTTATTAGTAATGAAGATTTCAATAAGGTCATGACAGTTGGCTATAGGAACATTACAATAAAATGACATATCATCCATCTAAAGTGTACACCCATCCGGACAAACCCCGTCCAAACTTATAATCCAGACAAATCCTGTTTGGACATGTCCATCCGGAGAAAGGTAAAATTGTCAAAAAGCCAAGAAGCAACTTCCAATATATATTAATATCAAAGGAAAGGTAAAATGAGTCAGGAAAGCCAAGAAAGATTCAAAGCTTATTTACCTGTGTAAAAGGAACAGCTCAATTCTTTCGTTTGTTTGATAATAAAACTCCTTTGCATATTAATTTCTCAAAAGGGAGTATCATGTCTATTGAACATTTGAGGTAAGTTTCCTACGTTGCCCCCTGCAATAATTAGATGCAGTTACTCACCCAACTAAAGAAATAGCAGTAAAATCAACTGCAAGGACATCAGAAGTTCCTAGACCCAACTTTTACATACAGATTGTTACAAAGATCACTGAAAATTTGTAATCCAGATTCACTTTAAAAAAACTATAAAAACCAAAACAAGAGCTTGAGAATTTTAGCTAATAAATCAAATATTGGATAGCCAGCCTGAAACCTGAACAATGATGATAGATTACAAGAATCTGTCCATATACATAAATCATAAGGATAGCAACGACGAAGAGAAAAACAAACAGTACTCATCATTTGATCAAACACAAAATGATCATATTTTACATGGTCACCTATTTTCCTGAAAGCTTCCAGGAAAATCCTGCACGAACACCGCGAAGCATCGTAAACTGCTTGACAGCTTCATCTGCAAAATACAAAATAACAAAGCAAAAATTTGGGGTGTGTGTGTGGTGGAGCGGTGGGGGGTGGGGAGGAGTCCTTTCGGTAAATGAAAGCTGATTTTATTAAAATATTAAATGTATGTACAAAGGACTTGTTCTCTGATCTATAAGAGCTACAACCAGGATACAAATGTCTGCTAACTTATGATCACTGGGAATACTAACTTGTTACTTGAACAAAAAGGTTTTTACACTGGAAGTCATGGACTTCAAGACTAGCAAAATCCGAAACAGCTGAAATTAACTCAAAAACTTGGGAGAGGGTAATCTACCAAAGAATCTATATAACCTAATTAAGGTAAGGATTAGCCACAAGACCATCCTCTGTAACTAGTCATAACTTAAAGTACTTTGTTTCCTTTGTCATTGGTATAATGAACGGTAATATACATTGAAAGCTGTTTCAAACCATCATGTTCAAGTCGGAAAGGTCATCCATGGGAATTTCAAGGCCCATAAACCCATCCTCTTGCAATCCGTCATCATCAATATTCAACCACGAACCAATATCCTGACCTTGGTCATCAAGCACATCCATTCCAGGCAGTTGCAGGTTAGACAAATCTATAGGTTCATCTTCACCCAGGGCACACTCATTCTTTTCCTTGGCATTGCTATTGGTAGACTTTTCATTTGATTTTGAACCAGATGGCAATTCTGGTTTAGGTTGGTCTGATAGCTTGCCAAGGAGGCCATTAACAGAAACAGAATGCTGACCTGCTTTCTGCTTAGGCTTTGATTTGGGTTTCCTTTCTCCTTTAGTATTAGAGAGTGCTGGCCTACCGGCTTTGGTAGTTCCATTTCTGGATTGCACTTCTCTGCTCTGCCCTTTTCCATCTCTGTCTCTTTCACTTCTCTTTCCTTTTGTGCTGCTTGGTAGAGAACCTCTAATGCCCGATGGAACACTTGAAGCACCGACATCGTCAAGGGACAATTCCCTTTTCTTCCCCCTGTTTGACCAAAGATCTTCCTTCCCACTTGTTTGTTCAGATGAGTTGTTTATAACAGGATAAATATCTGATAAATTGACATCATGATTATTCATGTTCGGACTAAATTGTGAAGGGCTCCTCCGTGAACTAATGGAACCTGCAGAAGAAATACAAATTAAAAATTAAAATCTAGTCTGTACTTGGGGGGGGGGGGGGGGTTGGTGGAGAATAAAACCTATATATAAC
>Ga0315914_1001758_pt1 | contig 32970 bp, 19 predicted proteins | sample MpolenodulesMG_FD_203920 | JGI IMG/M metagenome (GOLD analysis project Ga0315914, IMG submission 203920) | Medicago polymorpha root nodule microbial communities from Los Angeles, California, United States - elongated nodules | ecosystem: Host-associated > Plants > Roots > Nodule | place: USA...
CTTTAATAAAAATATTAGTCAAATAATAGTTTGGAAATGATAATATTAAAAAATGACCTAGATTTATTTACATTATTTTTTACTAGCGGAAAGACGGGCACTATCGTACCCGTCTGTCCGCTTTTTCTATTACGCTAACACATGTGATTATTTTATTATGTTTTTTTGTATAATTTTGATTAAAAATTTTAAATTTTAAAATATTAATGGAAATTATTGATATATTGATTTATAAACAAAATATAGTCAAGGCATATAACAAAATTATCTATGAACTCAATATATTTTAGTTTGCCTGCGTATAAAATAATGATCATTTATTGTTTATTCTAATAGTAATTAGTACATCATAACATAAATGAATAAATGACATGTTATGTAAAAGAAACATTGTTATGATTGCGATAAAAGAATATCTTTAAAAACTACATTTTTCATAAAGTCTCCATCTTCTCCTTCTATTTTTCCTTCTTTAATGAGAACTTTTATTGAATTTTGAGAAACTCCTCTTGATAAAGCTACATATAATTGACCATGGCTGAAAACATGTCATGGAAGATAGATTCCGACATTGGGAATGGTCTGCCCTTGTGACTTTTTTATGGTAATTGCAAAACTTAGTCTAACGGGAAACTGTTTTCTACTAAGCATAAAGGAAAGTCCTGAACTCACATTTGTTTTAAATTTAATTCTAGGCAAGAATGCTCTTTTTCCGGCATTGCTTCATGTTGGGATTTCCACATCCAACATATTCTTAAATAAACCATGACATAACAATTGTGTCCCATTACACAGGCCATATCTAGGGTCTATGTTTCACAACAACATCAATGGTGCGCCTTTTTTTACCTTTAAAATATGTGGTGGGATACTTTCTTGAGCAATTGAGTTTAAAAATTCATGTTGATATAAGTTATGAGTATCCCCTTCACCCTCGTCAAATGACAACAAATTATGTTCGTCTCATGGAAGATTGATAATCATGTCATTCAATTTTTGAACATCATCATTTGTAGGTGTAATTATGGTTCTTCAACCATATACGATGCATCCCATCCATGCAAATATAATTGTGGAAAAATATGATCAACAAGAGTTTGTATTGACTGTTCTCCTTCCCATGGTAATGCAATTTGAGGAGCTATCCTCACCATATCATTGGGTTTGGTAGGTTCAACACCGTCACCAATTCGCATAAGAAATTGTGCAAATTCAGGACCATTCACTGATCCCATATTTTGTACCAAATATAGGACCTTGGTATTAGCCCCCAAATAAGACCTATACATGCAAATATCATTTGTGCCTTACTACCTTTTTGAATAACTGGAAGTACTTGACGAAAATCTCCATCCATGATCATAACTTTTCCACCAAATGGAGCATCACAGTCTAAAATATCTTTTAGTGTTCGATCTAATGTTTTTAAACAGTATCTGTTTGTCATGGGGCTTCATCCCAAATTATGACAGCTGCTACTCTAATAAGCTTTGCAAGATCTTTTTGCTTTTTTATATTGTAGATGTAATTTGGTTGTACATCAAAAGGTAAATTAAATCGGAAGTGTGCAGTTCTACCACCCAGTAATAATGTTGCAGCTATACCAGATGACACGGTTGTTAAGACAATTTTTCCTCTATTTCTCAAAGTTGTCATTAATGCTCTGTAAAGGAATGTTTTACCTGTTTCGCCTGGACCATCAACGAAAAATACTTGACTCTGTTTACGATCAATGGCATTCATAACGTTATAGGATTTAAAGTCAAATCTTTAACATTATTTTTTGTTCACGTTTGTTACTAATCTTTTTTTAGAGGATTTAAAGTCCAATCTTTAACAATATTGTTTGCTCATGTTTGTTACTAATCTTTTTTTTAGAGGATTTAAAGTTCAATCTTTAACAATATTTTTTGCTCACGTTCATTACTAATCTTTTTTTAGAGGATTTAAAGTCAAATTTTTAACAATATTTTTTGCTCACGTTTGTTACTAATATTTTTTTAGAGAATTTAAAGTCCAATCTTTAACAATATTTTTTGCTCACGTTTGTTACTAATCTTTCTTTTAGAGGATTTAAAGTTCAATCTTTAACAATATTTTTTGCTCACGTTTGTTACTAGACTTTTTTTAGAGGATTTAAAGTCCAACCTTTAACAATATTTTTTGCTCACGTTTGTTACTAATTTTTTTAGAGGATTTAAAGTCCAATCTTTAACATTATTTTTTGCTCACGTTTGTTACATTTATTTTAATATTTAAATTAAATTTATTCTTATCTATTTGTTACATATGTTATTTGTATTTAAAATTAAGAGTATTTTTAGAAAGAAAATTCCAACCCAAAAATGCTGAAAGATATAGTTTTCTTTATATACAGTGTCTATATAGATATTACTAAACATAACTTCTTTTTTTTCTTCTTCTTATATTTGTCTATGGAGAGAGTACTTATATTTCATTATAAATAACATCATATTGTTTTGACCAAAAAAGAAAATAATAATAATAGCATATTGACAGAGGAAATAAAGGGCGCAACGTGTGGTTTAGGTAAGGATGCCTTGGATTTTATTTTTAGATTAGAGGGATGGGGAAAAATGGCCAAGAAAGAGTAGAGACAACGGCAAATTTGTACTTTTATGATTTTATCAACTCTTTCGAATAAAAAATTACGGGAAAATTTGTCATTGGTTAATATTATACTGGAAATTAGGTTTCTCCCACATGTCACAACCAATGAATAAATCAACACAGTTTTTTCTTCATTGCACCATCATGTGATTCCAACTCCAGACTGAGTTTAGATCCGTTCAGGTACTTGAGGATCTATTTTAGAGAGTAAAGAAAAAAATATATATCCTACATTTTGATCATTTTTTTTTTCTTTCTCTAAAAGAAACCATCAAATACTTGAGGAATTCAAACCCCTCGCAACTTAGTAATTCAATTGTACATGTATATGGTTAATACACATATAATCGAGTAAAATAATGTATATATACTTGTGTGATGCACCCACCAATAACATTGGATAGTCACGTATTTTAAAAAGTTTAAGAACTTGAACAAAAAAAAAAGGTTTAAGAATAGTGTTAATAACACTCATTAGTATATATTTTTTCAATTATTAGCAAAAGAAAAAAAACATATATTTTTAGCAATTTTTTTACTGATTAAATTCACATGGACCTACTAAATATATAATAAAAACATGGATCAAATGGAGAAAGACAGAGATGATTTTAACTCAAAATATTTCTATATGCCTTTTCAAATAGTGTCATAATAATGCGTATACCAATAGATAGCATAATTGTTTGATAAGAAATTAAGAATGAAGGTTGAAATGGCTATTTCATCTAAGGCCTATAATTGAGCTGGCTGAATTTTACGGTCTTGATCCAAGATCTGTCAAGTTGGTGATTTGTGAATTCCTAAATTGATATTGCTAAAAGACTTTAAAAAAGAAGGTTTTCCATAATGCAAGACATGTTCTTTGGAATAACAGAACCATTGGATTTGTCTTTGTTTGAAACCTAATGGCCATTGATTTTACCAATGTTTTGTAAAGAGTGTGGATTCTATTTATAATGGTTTAATGGGTAGAAAGTAGGGACGGGCCATCCTTTGATGGAAAAAGGCAAATAATATAGTGGCTTCAACTCCATAAGGTCCCTTAATTAGTCAATCAAGCTGACCTAATATTGTAGTTTCAAAGATGGGTTAGGACCATTTTTCTTTACACAAAGTACACAAACTCCATCCTCCATAGTCCTTTTTTTCAATCCTAGATTAAAGGGGGAAAGAAACACTAAAAAAGATAAGGAAATTAACAAGGCACCAAATTAGTCAAATTTATTAGATACCCACTATGTATCATGGACGCACTATTTGTCATATTATCTTCCTATATTTTGAACTATTACATTTTTTTTAAAATAGTATAGTGGATAAAATTCACATTTTCAAGGAGAATAAGTGGGGTGTTTGGAGTTCGACCCTTAATTCCTTGTATATTACAATGCATTGTCTCTATCAACTGAGATATGTTCACTGAAACTATTATATTTATTTATTTCTTTATCTATTTACTTTTGTTTTGGAAAATTAAATTTAATGATTAGGGATTTTAATCAATTGCACCATATTTGATTTTTCTCGGAAGAGATTAGAGGCGAAATTCACACACAATAATTAATGAAAAGTCAGAAATTGTAGGTTCGAACTTGCACATCAACACATTATATATCTCTGTAACTATCATCAACGATATTTACGAGACTGACTATATCTGTTTTCTTTTGTACAAAATCATACCTTTTTTTTTTTATCAAACTTCATTGGTATTTTATTGGGCTTGAATTATTGAGTAGGGGATTTTATGCGGCTGTCACAAGCTTCCTTAATCACCGTTGAATTAAATCAAATAAAAGACCTAACCAAAACAAGCAAAAATCATATTACTGATGGTGGGACCCCAATCAATTGCCGTGGCTTAATCAACGGTGTTGATTAGGTTTGTGACAACAAATAGTCACAAGGTAATGCTACCCTATGTTTATTCCTTTTAATCCATAAAGACCCACTAAAACTAATCCACATCACGTCGTCACACACAAGAGAGAATATAACAATTTATTCAACAAAAAAAAGAGAGAATATAACAATGTGACAACAAATATGTTTTAATTTTTGTAATAATTCTTTTTTTAAGGGAATTTTTGTCATAATTCTTAATTGTTTAATTTTTTTTTACTATTTCATATGTTTTAAACATAATTTATCATATGCGTGAAATTAATGAAAATCTCTCTTCATCATATTATGGAAGAATGGGTGTTTGTGCTGATATTCTTGTCAAGTTAGTAGCTAGAGATTTAAAATCTATTTATTCGATTATATGCACCTTGTCGTGAGTTTTTCTTAAGTTTACTAGTTGATGCTTTATGTGTCTCTTTTATGTTTTTTCCTCTTTCTCATGTAAGAAAAGAAACATAATCGATCATTTTTATTTTGTAATGTTGATTTGTATTATATTATATGTTACATTTTGCATCAAAATGTCACTTTTTTTTACATGTCACTTTATTGTAGCTATATACTATTAGTATTTATTATTGAACATAAAAGTTAATTGAGTATTCAACTAATAACTTTCGATAGTGATCCTCTTGTTTTCTTCAAACACTTACACACCAATGAAGAAACTTTGTCCTTCTAATGTGGCTTCTTCAACTCCTCCAAAGCGTGTAAAGTTTGACAAAAGATTTTTGAGAACTAAAATGCTACAAAAATATAAAAGTAAAATATAAAAGCTGAAGAAAATATATATATATATATATATATATATATATATATAGGTAAATTGCAAGCAAAGTAACCTATTTGGTTGTCCAAATTCCCCAGTTTAGATAGTTGATAGTCTTAATTTCTCAAGCCATAACACGACCTTTTTTTAATCCCAATGCATCTGCTTCGAAAGGAGAAGGAATGTGGTCATACTTTGTTAAAGCTTTGAGAAAATGGTCATGAGGATTTCGTAGGCACATTCCAATTCTGAAGCATTGTTGATCACCAAAAAGTGTTGCATCCATATTGCACTTCACATAATCATTGTCTGGGGGCTACCATCGGGTATGTGCTGCACTGCACCATGTTGTTCGCCCTGATTGGTCTTCTCACGGGTTTTCATTGTTGCAGTGAATCTCGAGCAAGCTGGACAACAACTCAAATACTCTGCACATACCCTTCCAAGACCATGTTGTTCCTTCACCTCCATAAGCACTACAGCATAATTGTGGTGTCGTTGCAAATCTGATCCGACAACCTGCATAAAAGGGGGAAAATGCATGTGGCAACATCAACGCAGTCATAAATTCTCTCCCATATCCCAACCTCATTCCATACTTGTTTTCTGCATCACACCTCATAAACATGTGCCAATCATTCTCATAATTAGTTTCACAGTGAGGACAACAATCCGAACATGGAACACCTTTATCTTGAAGTCTCATTCGCGTAGGAATAACACTTGAGCAATCTCCATAGGAACACTTTGATTTATTGAGGAATATGTAGCTTCCACATTCTCATCCAATCTCTCGGCATCCTAAATTTTGCGTTATCAATAAAAGTTTCCACAACAAACCTATAAGTCGACTTTATTGTATTGTGACCGTTGTTATTAAATTTTCAAATGCGCCTATCCTCACCCTTCAGATATGTCATGACCAATTTTAGAATTTCTCCTTTGTCTCTATCATTCAATAACATGTTAATTATATCCCATTTCCAGTTCGACCCTTCTGAACACATCAACTCCATAACTTTCACGTGCTCCTCATCCTGCATCAAGGACTCGAAATGTATGAATTTTTTGTTGAACGCAGTCATGGATCCCTCCACACGTCAACACTTTTACCATTCTCAATTCTCTATATTTGACGACCTCTAACTAACACACGTGAAGCAAAAATATTACGTCTCAACTAACAACTTAGAATATTTTTTAGGTGTAAATAATATTAATAAATTACTTTATAAATATAAATTGGGTCAACAATCCATTCTAAATTACATTTAATTGGACCATATAACAACAATTAATACAATCATCTAAATTGAATCACATGTAATTATAATATTATTATTTTTTTATAAAAGGGAGGCAATTAGGCCAAAATTACATAGGAATTATACGTTTAAAATAAGAGAAACGATATTTGTACAACTACTTTGTGACAACTTTATCTTTCATACTAACATTATATTTTTACTTTCTCTCTTTATTATTTTGGTTTTCGTGCCAATATTTATTATATTTTTTGTAAATTTATAGTTGTCACAAAAGTTGTCGCACAAATAGTTGTCGTAAAAAGTTAACACAGCCCAGGGGAGGATGAGTAACTTAGTAAATAACCAGGTACATATGGATAGATAGAGTGCATAACCCGCAAGCTAGTCCGCAACCTGACTTGTCTGGGTATGAAAATGTCAAAATTGAATTTTTCATTATTGCATCCTAAGGCGATTGACGAGGGCAACAATTGAAGGGCATGTGTATTGTTGAAGACACCCGTTCAAAATAAAATCCGTTGTGATAGCTAAATCGGACTCCAACAAAATCTTCTTGTAACCTTTATTCCAAACTATCTGGAGTGCAAATAATATTTGAATTAGATGATTTTACAATTTGAAACTTAGAGTGTGTGTGGTCTGCTAAAAAATGAAGGACACGAGAGGACAATTCCAGTTATACAATGTTTAATTTGTAAAATTGTTTCAGGGTCAAGACAAACCGGAGGCAAGAGTTATGACAAAAATTGAAATTCTTGTCACATAATAAACCACCACACAATGTTTTGTCTCACATACAAATTGTCTAAAATATCAAAATAGTCATTTGTCCACCAAAAATCTTATAAGAACAAAACTTATTAAAAAAAAAATATCATATGTTGTTCTGCCTTGTGTTGTATTGTTCTATCTTGTATTATTCTGTTATGTACTTAATATTTTAACAAATCAAACATATCCTTATGAAAACTGCACATCAAACACCATGAAATTTCCTTTCACTTTTTTCTTTGATATGACAAGACCTAGGGTTGATTTTGTTTTTCAATATATATATCCTACTAAGAATGAAATATTAGTATTAAAAACAAAACATTCTATTTTAATTTGCAGTTTCAGTTGCCAATACACTCTCAACTTTAATTGTTTTTACTTATATATAATAGCTCAAATTCAATTGGATAGTTCCAAATCAAGTAGGGAAGGTTACACTTATATTTGAGTATACCATTTTTAACGTTGATTTTATGTGGGCTACTACGGTAGAATTAATCAAGGAAAAAATATCTATAAAAGTCCGGGATGTTATGCCTCATTGAAAGAAAAAAAAAGATTGTGATGCCAGTGCATATACCTTCGATATACAGTGACGCTACCGTATTAATCTTTAGTATTTCTTATTGTTAAATATCTATGTATAAACTAAAAAAAAAAGCGTTGACATGGCCATTCTCCATTCATTATCCGTCAACATTGGTCTATGGTATGTGAGTTTGAAACTTATTACATTTTTTAAAAGTCTCTTTAAATTTGGCTAATGTAAATAATGTATATTTTTTTCAATTATTAATATACTGTTTTTAATGTTGATATGCTTTCAAAGAAATATTTATTTATTGTAACATATATTAGTACATAAGACTTATTCGTCAGACGGGTCGGCGGTCTAGTTGTTTACAAAAGCCGTACATCGAAGATGGGTCATGGGTTGATTTGGTTTGAAATATTACAAGCAAAGCATAAAAAATTCCACGGTCAACAAGATTCCTGCAACAATATAATTGATATCCTCCTATCTGTTTTTCTTATCAGTTTAATAATTTGCGTGCAACATAATTATATGGTTTTATTAGGATAATTTAAGGCTTAAATATGATAATCGTCCATGTAATTTGGGTCAGTTTTGATTTTCGTCCGTGTGTAAATTTTTTTTTGAAATACATCCCTGTAAAAAAAAAATGTTTGAAAAAGGTCCCTGGCCCCACTTCATGTCTGACTTGGCATGCTAATCGCTCACGTGGCAGTTGCTGACTGTGCAACCTTTGCCACGTGGCACTGACGTGGCAGACCACGTAATTAAAAAAATTTAAAATAAATTATAGAAATTATTTTTTAAATTTTAAATATCTGAAAATAAATTTAAAAATCATAAAAAAAATTGAAAATACTTTTCCGAAAAAAAAAACATTGAAAATTAAAATTTTCGGAAACTTAATTTTTTGACAAAAAAACTGTTAAAATTAAAAAATTTGAAAAAAAATGTGAAAATTAAATATTCGAAAAATAGATTTTTTTAATTTGAAAATTGTATATTAAATTTTTTTCGAAAATAATGACAATTATATTTTCTAAAGTTATAAATTTATAATTTTCGAAAATAAATTATAAATTTAAAAAAATATCTAATTTCTTGTTCTTTTACAAAAATTTTAATTTTAAAAAAAAATCATTATTTTTCAGAATATATAATATTAAAAAAATCAGAAAATTATTTAAATATTTTAAAATTTATTTTCAGAATTTTTATATTGTTTTTTAAATTTATTTTCATATTTTTTAATTTTGAAAACAATTTTCAGAATTTTAAAAATATTTTTAAAAATTTAATATTATGTGGCACACCACGTCAGCGCCACGTGGCAAAAGTTGCACAGTCATCAACTGCCACGTGGCCAAAACATGCCAAATCAGCTGAGTAGTGGGGCCAGTGACCCTTTTCAAACAAATTTTTTTTTACAGGGATGTATTTCAATTTTTTTTTTACAGGGACGAAAATCAAAACTGGCCCAAATTACAGGGACGATTATCATATTTAAGCCATAATTTAATTAAAATCTTACTATTTAGATTAAGAGTGTTTAAAACCGAACCAATTCAATAGAAAAATTGTAAACTAAAACCGCAAAAACGTTACATTTGGTTTGGATGTATTCGAATCACTTTTTTACTCAACGACATGATTTGGTTCGATTTACGGTTTTTATTTTACCAACAAAATCAAACCAAACCAAACCGCAACATAAGAAAAACACTAATTAAACTTATGTCACTTAAACCAATACTTATAAAAACTTCTATAAAATGACATATTTTTTCTCTTGTTAAGTTTCTTCTTTGCTTTTTATTTCAAAAATGTATTTATGTGCCACTTGAACTTTTATAAAATATTAGTCTTGTACATTTCTTACCTAATATGATTACTTTTTTGTCCACGTTTTTAATTTGGTCTCTGTTGTTGATCCAAGCCGCATTGATTTGGTTTGATTTGGGTCAGACGACTTTTTAAAAGCTAACCAAACTGCATCTTTATTTATCTCGCGGTTAGGATGATTTTTATGTTCAAAACCGAACTATACTGCACCACGAACCCCCTAATTTAGATATTAATATTATGTTTTGAATCCCTAAAAAACATATTTTGAAGAGAGATGTATAATAATAATTTTTTTTTTAGGGAATGTATAATAATAATATAATTACCTAAAACACTTACACAAATATTTAAATAGACACGTTTAATTAAACGTATGTGTACAACTATTTTATATTATCTGTGCATATATAAGTTAAATTATTATCTAAATATTTAAATAGAAAAATGTAATCAAATGTATGTGTACAGCAATTTTATATTAAACTAATCCTAAATGAAAACTACAAAGTTGAAAAAGTAAAATACAAAGTTAAGAATAAACTAAAAAGAAGAGCTTAAAAGATACTACAAGTTATTTTTTAATTTATTATGTCTATTCAAAAAATATTCTCATACTTATCCTATTAACTATTACTTTTTAAACACACATTCTTAAAATAAACACACTGTAGATATTTTTTTTTCTTCCCTTGAGAGGAGCAAATTGTAGATAGTACAAAAATTTAGTATTGAGAACTTCTCTATCACTATTTTTAAACAAGAATTAGGATGTGCAATCGTAAAAAATAATCTCTTGAATTTGAGAATAACTATGATAGATGACAACGCTAGTGATATTAGATTAACTCAACATTGATTAATAAATTAAAGTGATTAGAGTCTTTTAACTACATCTCAGTTGGTAGTTGCAAGGATAATAATATGTAGAGGTTATGGTTGAACCTCAGACTTCCCACTTCTCCACATTTAAAATACGTGAGTCTCAACCACTAAACTATTTGACAAAAAAGTAAAAATTAAAGTGATTAGAATCATCACATTTAAACAATCTTGACTCGTACTCAAATCTATATGATTCTTTATATTTAAACTCAAAATTTTAAATTTTAAATTAACATAAGTTTGCTCAGTTGGTAAGGAATCAATTTATATTTAATAAGAATATGCGTGTTGACTCTTGCCGTTGATGCGATAACTTCAGCAGTGTCTAGTAATATGTAAGAGCATCTTAAATGAAATTTTCCCATTTGGTTTCTAAAGTGAATCTCACATGATCATCACTCATTTTATAATTTTTAACGTTAATATTTACTAAACATCGAACCACTTCAACTCGACACTTAATTTTTTTTTTACTAATAGAATCCCACCAATAATTATAAATCATGCATTTTAACTACATTAATTTATTTTAATATTAAAAATGTGTAAGTCTACTAACAATGAATTTGTTCAAGTCGTAATGGACTTTGACTCCTTCGATAAGTGATCATGGGTTCGATCTTTCATCGAGCCAACATGGTAAAACAACGTGAGTATGAGAGAGATAGAATATGTTTGTTAGTTATATAGTTACTCAACTAATAAACACCTTCTTGTTCTTCTCTAGAATGAATATAACTATTCAATATGGATGCTTATTTGGTTAGACTCCTCCATTGGAGATTGTCCAACTCCCTTTGAGCCTTAAAACTTTTTCAACTCTCTTGAGCTTCTGAAACTCAACTTGTCTAAACTTTTATTTCATCAAAAAATATTAAATTTTAATTGTTCGAAGAAGTTTTATTTATAGTTAACTAGTGCAACATGTAAAAAACAGTTCCTCCATCTCTAGCAAGTCGACCATAATTTTCTCACCCATTTTCTTTATTGAGGGGGTTGTTTTGGGTCAATTCTGGACCCGAAATAATCCCTCTTCATCTTTTTCTCCCTATTTAATGTAAACAAGCGATTTTCACATAAATCTAAAAAAAATTATTCGTGATTTCGTCGACTAAGTATAGCGTTATGTTGTTTGTTGTCTTGTGTGACATTGTTTAATTTCACATCTTCTTGTGATGTTCAATTGATTCCTATTGAAAGATCATATATTCAATTAATAATTTGAGCATCAACGTTGCATATTTAGAGACATGATTTGTTGACATTTTGTCGTTGTATGCTATTAACTTGAATGTTGTGAGTTTGTTCCCTTGTTTATCCTTTATATTTTTAACGATTTTGAATTACATGCTCTATTAATTTGAATAAATAAATATCGTTTTGTTTTTGTCAAGAAAAAAAAAATGTTGACAGAAGTTTTAAATTTTCTTTGTAGAAAAGGAAGTTTTAAATTTTAAAGTTTAGTTAAGAAAAATGAAACAGAAATCTCTCCAATAACAACAATGAGAAATGAAATAAAATAAGAGAGAGAGGGAGTGGGTGAAAAAAATAAAAAAGAGAAAAAGTTCAACATTTACTTCTTGTACAATACAACTAAGAGGTCACATACACACACACACACAACACAGAGACCTTCCTTCCTCTCATTCTCTCTCTTTCCATTGCACCTTCCCTTCTCCTTTTCTCTCTCATTCATGAGATTCCTTCAATGTTCTTTTCTCTTCCATTGGATTGTACAGATTCCTAGCTAAAACACCCACTTATCAATCTCTCTAATTCTGTTCAATTTTTGCATGTTTATGTGTAAAAAAAAGCACTTTTAAGGACTTAAAAACAAAAACTGCTTCTGGGTTTATTGCTTTTTGCTTTTTTTGTTCAAAACTGTTTCTGGGTTTGTTGCAGAATTAAGTTTTCTATACCCACTACTGATATAAGCCATAAATTAGGCTTAAAAAACAGTTTTTTTTTTAATTGAACTTTTTGTTTATAAATAAATTATTTTTCTGCAATTTTTATTTGCCCTTTTGTTTGAGGAAAAGATTGAGACATGGGAAAACAAGGACCTTGCTTTCACTGTGGAGTTACAAGTGAGTTCTTGTTTCTCCAATATACAGTTTTTTTTTGCAATTTTTTTATGGAGTTATTATTATTGATAATTTTGTTTGAAAAAAATAAAATAAATTGTCATATTTTGATTGATTCAAAGTCTGTTTTGCAACCTTGGCACTGATTGTGATTTTGATAAAATTGAGATATGTGTTGCTGGCCAACATAAACAAATAATATATTTTGTTGTAATGTTGTTGTCTAGTGTTTTGGGATTGGAAGTTATTGATAAACTCTATTGATTTCCTACTTTGATGTGTTTTGTGTCACTTCTTTGTTGTGTTTTTCTAATTTTATTGACTGTGTTTGAATCATAAACAAATGTAATTGGAGCAAAATTAAGCTCAGAATCTGTTGAATGCATAGGCAGAACATCTATTGATTTTATCAAAAAGAGTCAACTCATAGTTCACTTATTTCACATTTGGATAATAATGTGAACATAAGACAAAGGAAAGAGGATAATGTGGATTTGTGAAATGTTCATTGGTTAATCCAATCATGTGTTTTAAAAGGATTATGTCAATTGCCATGATTATCCTTTATCATATTTTGAAGCTTTCTGAATTTGATTTTGAAACAACGATTTTGTTCGTGCTGATTGCCTCAATAGAACTAATCCTGCAAGGCTGCAACTTAAACATTTGAATGTTCATTGTTTTTCTAAATTTGAAAACAGTTTTCAAATGTTGAAGTCATTGCCGTTGGTGTGCATTTCAAAATTTAAAATGTTTCATTTAGGTTGCTTTAACATTGATGCTGCAATACTCAGCAGATAAATGTTAATACTTTTGGTCCAAATCCAAGCATTGTCTTACTTACCAATATACACGACCTCTTAAATTGAGTTCACCCATATTTGCTTGATGAATTTATTGCATACCGGTATCTTCTTTTCCTTGCAAAAGGGCGTTGCTATGCATCATATAATATTTGTAAAATATCTAGTAACAGGAAGATATTGGACAATTTAAGCAGGAATGGCTTGTTCCTTATGATCTTGAATACTGATAGATGATGATATCTCAACCTTTTCTGAGTTCAGTTTTGTGGTGTATATGAACATGTGATTGTTAATTGTCTATCGGTCTTTCTAATTGGAAATAATCTCTTTTCTTGTTTATAAGAGAGGGCTGTTAACATTGTATAGATTTTCTAACAAATAATCCTTGCAATAGGCACACCACTTTGGCGTAACGGGCCACCCGAGAAGCCAATTTTATGCAATGCATGTGGATCTCGATGGAGGACAAAGGGAACACTTGCAAATTATACTCCTTTACATGCTCGGACAGATCCTGTCGATTTTGAGGATCAGAGAGTTTCAAGGTTAAAGATTGTATCATTAAATAAGAACAAAGAAGTGAAATTGGTTAAACGAAAGCAGAACTATGATGATGCTTATGCTGCATCTGGATGGTTCACCCCTGAATATAATCAAGGATTACAAAAGGCTGTTGACGAGGATACAAGCAATAGATCAAGTTCAGGGTCAGCCATCTCTAATTCAGAAAGCTGCGTTCAATTTGGCGGCACCGATGCTAGTGATTTGACAGGTTGGACAATTGCTGTTTGCTGATTTCATTGAAATTTGTTTCTTCATAACCGATCATGGCAGCATTGTCCATTCAGTTGAAATACTATAGATCTTGATGACATCCTGATTTGTTTGAGCATAATCAAGAATAATAAAATGGGGACAAAATGAAAAAGAAAATTTGTCAAATTGCAAATGAACATATAAGGCCTTTGTTTCCCTAAAGGAAGACAAGTTATCCTTGCTTCAAAGTTCTAGCTGTGCATTATACAATCAAGCTGCTATTGTGATTAAAAGAATCGACAAGTGATTTAAAGGATTTTCTAAATGAAGGTCAAGTTGTGTCTCAAAACAATTGCAATGGCACATTTAAGTGTGTGTGTGTGTGTGTGTGTGTTTATTCTTTTGATGATACTTTTTTCTGAGTAAAATGTGAAGATTTGCATATATGAGGATACTTGTCAAGAACTATTTCTCTGTTATTGTGCTAAATTTTAATCTACTGCAGCTCAAAAACAGGTATCTTTGTTTCTTTAATAAAAGCAAGTAACTCTAATAACAATAGTTTGGTTAATTTAGGTCCTTCTCGGTCAGTGATCTGGGATACTGCGGGGCCTTCAAAAAAGAGGACATGTGGCGGTCGTCTGAAGCATTCTTCTGTTGAAAAGCTCACACAAGACTTGTGTACTATTCTCCATGAACAACAGCAATCCTGTTTTTCTGCTTCTTCTGAAGAGGAACTTCTTTATGAAAGTGAAACTCCGATGGTCTCTGTTGAGATAGGACATGGAAGCATGCTTATTAGGCATCCTAGCTCTATAGCTCGTGACGAAGAGTCTGAGGCTAGCTCTCTTTCAGTTGATAATAAGCAATGCCTTATGAATGAGGAGTATTCCTGTTATGGTTCAATTCCCATGCTTAGTGATTACACTGGCATGAATTTCTCTTCTCAAGGAGTTGCAAAGGTCAAAAACTCTGCTGGCCAAAGACTGCAACAGGAGCAACTTATGTGGTATGTTTCTCTACACATGTTTTTAGTCTTCAATTATTGCCAGTTAGTTATGCAAGAATATCAATGAATATAATAAAATAGGGATTTAATTTATATAAACGGTTTATGTAAAGATTTTTTACACTATCAATCAATCATAATTGTTATATCATTAAAAATATTTTACTTCAATCATAACCTACTAGAGTTACACATATGATTGGTTCTGATTTGTCGACAATGTAAAGCACTTTGAATTGATAGTATTCTCCAAAAGTGGTACAAGGATCTGAACATATTTATGAATAGTCTTTGTACATGTTGCTTAGTAAAGAAATATTTATATCACAGATAAGCCTGTGGAAATTGTTTTGGAGAAGTGATGATAATTGTGAACCTTTAAGACTTAATACTTGGTCCTTTTTGAACTTTCAGGGACAAGTCTCAGCTTGAAAAACTAGAAGTTCTTGGAAACCATGTTTCATCGCTGTGCTTAATAGATTTAAATGTGAGTTGCATGGGTATTATTTTTTCCTTCTTTTTATGGATTGTTAGGCATAAGTTGACAACCCAGGCTTGTAGTAAGTAATAAAACTGTTTTTATTCAAATCAAATATTCTATCCTAACATGGTTTGCAGCAGTGTTGTTTGGCTTTAGTTGTTTGACATATTAGTATAATGTGTTTTGGTATCTTTTATTAAATTATTTCATGCATTACTCTTGGGACTTTCTGGATAGCAACTGAATTTTAAATATGACTTTGAATACTGTTTTGGAATAGGCAGTATTTGTTTAACATAAATAATATGATCATGTTTTTGGGTCTTGTGTTCTTGTCATCTTATACAAACACATTTATAATTAGGACTTAATCTGTAAACTCTGTTAGTGTAATTTTGTTTTACACATACATTCAATCACATTTCATCATACAGATTTTCGTGGAGATGTATTAAGAACTAACATAACAAAGTTTCATTATGGTTTGATTTAATTGGATGCACACATTTTACACCATCAATGCATAACAATTTATCTCTTACAGTTATATATTAGCCGGTAAAGCTTCATGTCATATCTATAAAATTACTGAATTCTGAATGCAATATCTGTTATGTTTGGTTAGGATGTAGTGAACTATGACGAGTTTTCAAGAAATTTGACAAATGAAGAGCAGGAGCAATTACTGAAGTATCTCCCAGTGGTTGATACTGCTAAATTTCCTGATAGGTTAGAATCTGTTCACTTCTATTTGATCAAAATTTTATTGATATTTATCATAGAACACTCTTTTGATTTTGTTTTGTAAGTTATAGTTCTTGAACACAAGTTTCAATTCTGTCTTTCTGGAATAGGGTTATTGACCGGTATTGTTGTATGTGCAGCCTTAAAATTATGTTCGATAGCTTTCAATTCAAGGAGGAGTTAACTTATTTTCAGAAACTTCTCGGGGAAGGTGTCTTTGATATCTCTTTCTTGGGGGCTAACCCTGAAAACTGCAAGACGTCTAAAAGGCTTGCATTGTCTAACTTGTCAAAGTCAAAATGTGTAGAACACTATAATTTTCTCAAGGTTTGTGCTGGATTATTATCTAGAATCATGCTAAGGCTTTTGTATTGATGATTGAATTTATAATGATGCTTGTCAGATATCACATCTAGGGGTGTTTGCAAATAGAATTTGTCAATCTTATTGCTCTTATAGATGAGATGAGAGACAATCAAATTTGACTTGAGATACAATTGGAAAACTCCTGAATAAATATGGATGATATGAAAGTTTTCGAGTAAAATATAATTTGTATGTAGTTGGTTTCAAAATTTGTATCTGGAAACTAGTCCTATCCTTTTTCATTTTTAAGAGTTAGTTTTGCCAGTTTAGATTGGATTAGTTCAACTCTAAGTGCATTCTTCTACGAGTGCAGAAAGGTGGAAACAAAGCTGGAAAACGTAATGATATGGAATCTCCTGCCGTGGCATCAAGTAATGTTGCGAATGTTAAGAGATTGCGTGTCAGCCAAAATCAAAATTTCCCAGGTTAGCTTAAAATCTCCTGTCATCAAGAAATAAAACCGAATATGAAAATATTACAAAATGTTGAATATATGTCGAGCCTTTACATCAATGCAAATTATTAAAATCTTGTGTTATTATTATCAATTGCTAACTAGAGCTTTTCACAATTTATCTAAAGAATCATCCATCTTACAAATTTCAGAATTGAAGACAACAATGAGGAGTCCCAAAAGGGTGATAGTAAAAGCTGGCACTGGCGGCAAAGAAGCTGTAGATGGCTCTAGCATCAGTCCGAAAAGCCTATTTGCATTTCCTCGCAATGGTGGCTTGCACATGCTGGATTCTTTAAACTTCGTTGATGAGAGTTCGGATCAAGATCTGCTGCTAGAGTTTCCATCTAACAATTCTTTTCCACAGGCAGAGCTCCTGCTCCCAAATTCTAGCTTGGTTGCTCAAGGAAGCACCAGTAGTAGCTCAGTATACTCGCATGTTACTCGTCCTTGAATAATCTTTACTTGGTTATACCTGGAAGAGTATTTACTATGAACATAATTTTATATTTGGTTACGGTCCACATGTTTTGCTTGTGTCTTAAACACCGAAGCCCTTGTACAAGAGATACAATGGCTGTGCTTTTGTTTTCTTGCAACCTTATTGAGCTTGGATTGCCAAGGGATGCAAGTTGGATGGGCTTTTTTGTATAGGTTGATGATAGACTGTAACATATATATAGCACGAAATGCAGAGTGATATTCTCCAGAGTTTTGTATGCAATTGTAGCTTTTGTATGCAATTGTAACTTATATTTTGTGAATTATTAGACACCCTCTTTCCACAGAAACACCATTCATCTGAAGAAATAAATGGATGAATTTATGAATGGATAGGGAAGAACTAGACAATTATTGGCTGTAATTTACTTCCAAAACATATGACACTTGATGTGTTTGGTTTTATGGTAAAGAGTGTCAAATGATTTGCTAGGTATGTAGAAAATAATTGTACATTGGTCACGAATGTGTAACCTTGGTTGTGCAACCTGTTTGTTGTGTCATGAGCCAGAGCAAAGATTGTGAGGTGGTGAAGAGGATAGTTAAAAGGGTGAAAAGGAAATTAACAAGCAAATTATAAGTTTGGATAAAGAAAAATAAAACTAGTACAACTTTAAATTATTTTAATTTCTTAAAAGAAAAAAACTTATAATTATTTTGATAACAAAATGATTCTAATTTCATGTCATCGAAGTAATTAGTATTCTCCCACTAATCTAAAACTATATTAGTCCTCCATAAGTTAGCATCTCCTCGTTCATCATGTTAGGTTTGAACAATAGGTGCAGAAAAAAATCCGTACGTAAATTTAAAAATTCTTTATCAACAAGCACTTTAAGAATTGGTAACCATGACAATAAAAATTTAAAATACTACATCATGTTATGCTCTTTATGAATTGGTAACCATGACAATAAAAATCCTTACATAAATTTAAAATTCTTTATCAACAAGCACTTTATAATAAATACAAGACTTTAATGTAGTATTGACTCTCCAAGTGGGGGCAAAAATCAAACGATTGCACGGGGATGACGAGACGACAACAATAATGAAGTGTATGACTAGTTCTGCCTTTACCAAGAATGAATTTTGATAAAATTGATTTTAGTTAAAAAGTAAGTCGAAGCTACCAAATTCGTTTAGGTTTGGATGGATACATTCACAATAAAAGTGATTTTTGTTAATTCATATTATTTGACTAATTTAGGTAAAAAATGTTTTTGCATGTGTAAGTATCAAAATGGATAACTTTATTTAAAACAAGATATTTCATTTCCTAGTAGTTTTCTTTCCCTAGTAAAAAGACATGATAGCCTAACTGAATACGCAAAAGTGATTTATGTTTTATAGAAATTTTAATTGAATATTAAGAGATTTCCCTATCAACAAAAAAATCCTTTAAAATCTTTCGATATCTTAGTCTAATACACTCCTCTAAGAGGGAGTCAACTAGTTGTCTTAGAATAGTAAACTAGTTTAATTTAGAGTTTGGCAACCCTTACCGGTATATAAAATTACATCTTCCATTCCACCTTAGATGTATTTGGTGGAGGTATTGCAGAGGTCTATCTCAAAATATGACTTTATATACACAGGCATAGTAATTTAGATCACAAATACACATTTCATCAAAGTTTGGAGAATGCGAGTTTACCAAGTAAACAATGTCAAAAAAGAACTATACAAACATCCTATTGAATTTGATAATAATGCCACTTTGTTATATTCCACCTTAAAACATTTCTGCAAATATTGTGACACGTGACTAAGAATTCTTTCAAGTTCATAAGCAATTAAACAAATGTTGGTGAATGGCTTTATTACATCTCCAACCTAGTCCTAAAGGTACCCACACTGAAATTTTGATTTGCAAGTTACTAACTCCACAGAATGCACCTAGAATCTAGACATTATTATACCTTTAGTTAGGGGTGTGTGACAAACAGAAGCAGTTTAGTTGCATGCAAACTATCAATGGTTGCAAACATATATCACTTTGGCCTTCAGGAGCTTCAGAGTTACATGCCTTGACCAGCAAGACACTATATTATTGGCATATATATCCATCAAATCTTGTCACCCTGCTTCCATAAACCCCAATGCGGAGTTCATGGATTGTAAAAGCTATAGGTATTGCTGGGACTGACCTAACAGAAAGGGAATTTTTCTGATCTTATGTTAAAAACTACCTAAAAAATCTTTAACTAGAACGAATTCCATTGGGAAAGCTACCTTATGTTGAGGATCCATCCTTCTTCTGTTGAGTTACCAACCTACCCACTCTGTAAGCTTTTCCAGATACTTTTACTAAACCCATTAAAAAATAAGACTACCAGTTCAGGAACTTAATGTTATATATGAGCAGGGGTGACAATTTACACAAATACACAAGTCATGGTTCCTCTTGAGACTTGTGCATTTGGAGCATTATGCCTTATACTTAACAATTCAATCACTTGGGCATCATGTGTTGGATTGGATCCTACAGATAATGAAGTTTTTTACTTACAGAAAATGACACAAACCTCATTTCAGTTGAAGCATCAAAGAAGCATCTTAGTAAATAATAACAACAAAAAATAACAATTCTATGAAGTTTTGACCTGCAGAAAAATTTGGAAATATAACCAGCTACAGGAAGCATATATAAAGTTAGATCATAATCACAAAGGTGGTTAATATTAACTCAAGTTCTGAACCACAGTGACAAATGTTAGATACCATTCAAAAGACGATCGAAATTAGAATCACTACCATACAACATCATAGTTAGTTAACATCAAAAGACAAGCGCCACATAATCAATTGGGAATCCTCAATGAAAGAGCCATCATTATCCTCAAACGAACAAAAAAATCAATCAGCTTCATTTCCTCTACTCCTTGTCATCGAAGTTGAAGAGTTGAGATTTCATATCCTCAGGCCACCAACTTGGACGAGGAAAAATAACACCAGAACGCTTTGCAGTTTCCAACACAGTAAGACCATCATCTTTTTTATCAGCTGTCTCTGCTAGAAATTTCAATACATCAAAAACAGAAAACTTCTTTTTCTCCTCAACCCTCTGAGATTCCGATCCACTTGCAGTTTCTTTCTCCGAAAGACTTCGGATTGAGTCTGGCAGCATATGCAGCAACGGTTCCTCACGCATTTCAGAATCTTCTCCAACCTCAGCACTTGACCTATTCCCCTCAACCAAGTTAACATTCCCACCATCTTGAACAACTTGAGTTTCAGCATTTTCTTCCTCGTGCATTCCAGAACCTTCTCCGACCTCACAACTCGAATTGTTCCCCTCATTCAAGTTAACATCCCCAGCATTTGGAGCAATTTGAGTTTCAACATTCTCCTCAGGGACCGAGTTTTCGTCCATTGGAATTTCTCTGCAAGAATCATCATCATTCACAGCATCCACATTTACTTGTTCACCACCCAGATCATTTTGTTGAGGCAGAGAATCTTCTTCAAACCCTAATTTCAATTTCTTTGCCGGAGACTCACCCAAATCAGAAATATCCCTTTCCAAAACCCTAAATTCCTCAGAAACAACACCACGCGAGTTCTCCAGAACAAAACCAGCATCAATTTCATCCTTCAACTGACCATCCTCCTGAGAAAACCCTAAATCGGAATCCTTTCTACAATCCACAAACTCCGGACTATCAACCGAATCAACGAAGATCTGAGACCCAGCGTCGGCCTGGTTAACAGCACAGGGAGGAACATCGACGTCGGAAGAGTGAAGTGAAGCTTCCTCCGGCGGAGTGTGAAAGACGTCATGGGTGTCGGGAGCAGAGAGCATGACGACGGAATTGGAGGAGGTTGGGATATCGGAGTTAGCCTGAGATTGCATTTCGTGGTGGTTGTTGACGGTGGGGGTGTGAGTTCGATGAACGGGGTGTGTTGTAAGTAAGAGCTGTTCGTTTTTTCCCTCCTTTTAGTCTGTTTTGTTTATATTTTGAATATTGAAAAATGACCTGTTAATTAATATATGTTTTTTTAGTTGGTTTTTTTGACAAAAAAAGAAATTGTTGTGACTTGTGAACTTGTTTGTAGTAAAGAGACCGAGTAAAGACCAACATAATAATCTGAATAAATATTTGAGATCCTATTAATCATTTGATTTAAAATTCAATCTATGAAAACATATTTGTTAGAAGAAGTCTCAATTTTCTGCACTAGTGCATGAAATATATCTTTATTGAAGATAATAATAATGAGTAAACAATTAGTTTAGTCTCTAAATTATAAATCAATTTTGAATTTAATCTCAAAAGAATTTTAAAAAAAGTTTTGAAGGTATATGAAATTTATAAACATCTTCAAACTATATGAAAATTTTAAGCGTTAGACTAAATTGATGAATTATATTTAGATATTTAATTAAAGACTAAATTGGAGAGTTTATCATTTAGAGATTAAGTGTGTGTTTGGTTCAGCTTTGGACAGAATTGATTCTGATAGAATTGATTATGACAGAATTGATTTTGAGAGAATTAATTTATGTTTGAATACAATAATGCAGAATTGATTAAACAAATTGAATGTTGTTTGAATAGTTTTTTATCAAAATTGTTTTTGAATGTATAATTACTAAAATGGACATAGCTAAATTCAAGTAAATGTTCATAGTTGAATGTATACGTAGATCAATACTAAATGTAGATATATTATTTAATTTAAATAAATTTTCTATATATTAATTTAAAATATAATAAATACGATCATTAAACTAATTTATTTTTTTTACAAAATATTTGTTCACATATTTTTTATTTTTTGATAAAATATATTTAAGTTAAATAATACTAGAGTTAGTTGCCAAAAATGATAAAATATAGCTTAAAAGAAAGGTAAAAGAAAAAAGACAGTAAATCTGAACGGGGACATCGTAAAGGAAAATCCAAAATTTGGTAACTCATGACCATAAACATTTTTCGGGGGCTAATTTGGTTCGTTAAGTTTTCTGATTAAATTTGGTTCATCAAATTAATTACAAAGCAAAAAGAAGGAGAATTGATATAGGGCAATAAAGGAAAATAATAAGTTGCAATAATCAAAATATAAAATTTAATGTAGAATTGATTCTAGGAAAGCTAAAAGTTAGAAATTGCAGCTGTAAGGAGAATTACTTTTGAAGGATAGAATCGATTCTTAAAAGCCAAACCAAACACCATTAAAAACTCAATTTTTCACTTTTGAGGTTTGTAGAAGTGATTCTTGAATCTGAAAAAGTGTATGACATGATTATAGATTTATACAAATTTGGGGAGTATTAATTATTATATTAAGCTTGAAGAAGAAAAAAAAAAGTGTATGACATGATTATAGATTTCTATCTTTCGTTTGCTTTCATATTTCTTTTTGTTGTTTTCTTCATGGTTTTTTTTACTCAATTTATTTTTCAATGTTATACCCTTTGCAAGACATACCTACCATTTCAAGAAAAGAGTATTGTATATGCTTCCTTCGTTTAAAGTAATTCTATTGAAGACATGTTGAACACTAAATGGCATATCAAACATGATTATGAATTTACTTGTAATAACATCAAGATATGTTTGCATTGCAAGCCAAGTATATAAAGTATAAAGTAGATTATTAATAGAGTACTAGTGTACTACATTTATTTTATTGTTTGATACTCCATTACAATGAAGTTTCAGATGGAATGAAGGGTACGTGAATCCCATTTATTCTAGTTACACTTTTTGATATAACATCAACAGTTTTCGGGATCTTCAACAGCATTATTTTTTTTGTACTAATGAATTAGTAAGTCTGAATCTTGGTTGAATAAGTAGCACCAGCTTTCCAACTTGAAGGTATTGCGAACTTTGACTCCACCCAATTGATCCCAACATTGCTACTCACTTGAAACCTCAATTTGATTTCACCTTTGGGTGGGTTAGCATAGTCAAATACTGCCCCATACGACCTGCGCATGGACTCCCATTTGTGCTGTTCTTTCTGCATCATTCACACAATTTAACTGATTATAAGTACTTTCATCTTTCATGTTTCACTAGAACAAATTTTAGATAGAACTCAAAATTTATATATATGCACTAAATAATATAGTGTACATTTCTTATATAGATTGTTCAATAATTTATCATCATTTGGATGTTCTTTAAGATATATTTTATAAAAGTTTTTCAGCTATCAATTAGTTATAGTTTAATTTTGCCAAACAGTTCCCAAGTACCATACCTGCCACATCTCAACAGCATTGACATCATACGTTCCACCAACATAGAGGATCACAATAGCAAAGTAACCTGGGTTTTTACTGTGCTCATTGATCTGGTATACTATATTGTTGCCTTTAAATGTACACGAGACCCTTTTGTATTCAACATCCAATACTCCATATTTCTTCAGCTTTTCAGATGCAGCTGCGTTGCGTCCCAATCCTGAGAAGGCACGTGGACTCATTATGAAGTCAGTTCTATCTCCCTCCCCATAGTCCGTTACCACCACCAATGCTCCATTGTCATCACAATACTGTGGTATTTTGCACTTCACCTAATTCATGTATATATCATCATGTTTACGTGCATTTTGAAAAAAGTTAAACAAATATTTATTAATGTAAATATACTTTGGCAGATTAAACTTTCCATATAAATGATGTGAAACATTTTTAATTTCACTAAGGTTTGTTGAAATATTGAAATTAAAAATGAAGTGAAAGTATATACTTGATAGCATGCACCACAGCCTCCACCATTCTTCCACAATTTTGCAGAAACAGCTGTGACACTGCCATCATTGACCGTCTTTCCATAGTCTCCAAAACCACAAGCTCCACCTAATTAATATAAAAAATTTAAGTATATATCAATTGAACAATTAATCATATATATATAGTCTAGTTAGAAAGGGAGGATTATCACATACTTGGAGTCCCATAGCCATCAGAGGTGCCATAATAGGAAGCTCTGGATTTGGTATAATATTCTTTGCAATTACATAGTACTGGAAACAACAGAATAACACAAACAAGGCTAAATTGATGCTTAAAACTAAGATCCATGCCTTAAATATACAATAATGTAACACAAGTTATCAAATGTGATGATTTAGATTTTTACTTTGAAAGGTAGGCAATTAAGAAGAGAATGCTTTTATGAGATGTGAAACAACGATACCAAGATAGAAGTATTTATAGTACAATCCTTTGGTCAAGATTTATGTATATACCAGTGATAATGAAGCCACCGTTTTCTCCAACTTTTGTCTAGCTAAATTTGTCAATTGTGTTTATCCAATATTCTACTGCTACAAGATGCATAGACCATAGTTATTTTGAAATTTACTTTGTTTAATAGTATACAAGGTTAATTTATATTTAATTTTCAAAAGTTCGTTTGCTGGGTCAAAATCAAAGGCTTGGAGCAAACAATAAACAGACTTCATCAACATTTGAATAAAGAAATACTCTTTTTTCTTTTTTTTAGAGAAATAAAGAAATACTCTTGTACATAGATAGAGACATAGAAATGTGTAAACAACCGCGGTTGATTATTATTCAAGATTGCACACCTCATTTATTCAAGAATTGTAATATTTTACTTTTGATAACTAGCTATGAGGGCTGCTAGCAATGTTTTTGCTGCAATTCTCCCACAGGTTCGTTACTTAATTAATTAATACCTACCAAATTGTGTCAAAAAGTATCAAAATATTGTAATCATACTTTGTGTTCAATAAATAAAAAATGATTTGTTTCATGTAACTACAACTCAATTGATGATTGTAAAGACATTTGATGTGTTGAGATTCGAGTTTAAATCCACAATTCTTCACTTATGTATATTGTATGATTCTTGCTACTCAGCTATTTGACAAAAAAAATATAAAAATGAAAACATTATATTTAAGTAAAAATCAAATGGATATAGCTAAACAATATGTTTAGCCCTTAAAATGAATAGCTAGTTTTAACTAAAATGTAACTTCATTCGTTTATTTTGTAAAATAAAACTCCATTGGTCTATTGTAATGATGAATTATATGACTTATTTAAACTTTAAAGACCCCACAAAATATACTTCTAACCAGATTAACAATAATACCAAACTTTAAAAAAATTCGAGTCATATCTAAAACAAATCATAAGACATATAACAATTTAAGCTTGAGCTTTGTATTTTATGAACTTATCAAACATATTTATGCTAATTCTGGTTCGATTAGCAAAACCATTTTTCGCACACTTTTATTAAATTAAAATAAAGTAATTATTATTAAAAAAAATCATCTTAAAATAAATTTTAGTGAAACTTGGTTTGAGATTTTAACTCCACACAATAATTAAAAATACGATCAAATCAACCTTGTAAATCACACTTTAAATTTTTTTATATATGTACCAACTTTAAAAGAAGCATAAGAAATTCTACTTATTTGAGGAATTAAACATGAGGTCAAATATCCTAATTACAATAGATTAACAAACAAACAATAGATTAGCATATTGGACCATAAAAAGAGAATTTGAATTGTTATCATGATTTCAATATATGAAAGCTGGAAATATATGATTTTTCAAACTAATTATATATAGTATATCAAGCCTTCAATCAGCTCAAAATAAATTGGCACTTCACAGTAACATGAAACTGATAAATATCTTGATACACCAGCAACATCATTTGATGTTCTTCAGTAGCACAATTTATCAAATGTAGCATCTGTCAAATACCTTACATCTGCTTCACAACTTTAACGGACGCAAGCAAGCATTCCCACTAATGCCTTTCGCATAATAATTTGTCAAGATTTCTTTCATAGTAATATCCCTATAGATTGGAGGGTTTTCTTCTGATAACAATTCCTTTATTGGACCATAAACTTTTGATGTGCATTCAGATGTAGTAAAATTCATAAAGAAGGTCGCTACAGATATTCTAGGACCTATATTCCTTGACAATACCCGGTGATTAACACTGATGAACGTGTCATTCGTCATTAGCTGCACAAATAACAAGGAACTCAACGAATATATGATCATAAAGTTGTGTTAATAGTCTGACATAACTCATAAGTGTTTAATAAAATCATTGTCCTAATAATTTAAGATTCGCGGACAAAGAATGTCAAAACTCCATACTGTCACCTGTCTTTCTTATAAATGAAGGCAAGATCAAATTTGAAACAGAGATGAACCTAGTTTGGATAAACAGTTTAATCAAGTGCTTATAGCATAAACGTCTATCATATAAGTACTTGTGTTTAAACTTTCTATAACAAAGGAGAATATATAGTCAAGCTATTTTCATATAAGTTGCAAGCTGCTTTCATAAGATATGAAAATAAGCTAATAAATGCTTTTAAACATGTCATAAGTTGTTTATATAAGCTCTCTCAAGCAGTCTCAGAAATTCTTATGCTATTAGATAAGTTAAATAAATCAGTTTAAACACGCCATGAGGCTCCAGTCACCCCTTGCATCTACATAAAGCAAATGCTGCTTGGTGGTGAAACACTGAAGGCAAAATTAGCTCAGAAAAAGGTACATATGCATATGTTCAAACCATCCATACTTTAAATTTTGATGATTTTATTCACTTTTGCATTAAAAAAATTCTTTCTTTAGAACTTTATATGACCTCTACATCTTAAACTTATTTAAAGCTGTTCTTTGAAAATCATTTCCATGAATAAGTCATTTTTATCTCAAAACCTAGTATGTTTACAATGCATAACAAACTATTACAATAGTTACCTGTAGGATATCCCCAATATTTACAACAAGAGCTCCATGCACCGGAGGAACATTGACCCATTGATTCTCGTGAAGAACTTGAAGACCACCTATTTGATTTGAAGAAGTATTGTCATGAAGGCACAATCAGTGTGTTTTGCAATTCCCATAGTTAGTTCTGGTTCAGGGCACTGTGGATAGTATTGTCCCATGATATAAAGTGCTTCAGCACACTCCATTTCATTAAGGTAAGAAAGATCGAGGCCAAGAGCTTCTGACAATAGCTCAAAGATCGTAACACCCAATGTTTTTACTTGCTTTGAATATTCAGCCACAATATCTCTACAAATACACAATTATTTCAGTAAAAACAAAATAAAAGGCCTACTATTGATATAAGGGAAAACCACCGTTTTGGTTCCTGAAAATGTAATTTGATGTCACATTGGTCCCTAAGCCTGACTCAGACGAAAACCAATTGAATCCTCCACTCTTCCGAGCCTCGCTAGTTATGAAGCATTTTACAATTAAGAAGTTATTTTAGGAATTAAAATAAAATACAATACACATAAAATCAAATAGTAGTAGTATTGAGGCTAAAAATGATTAAATATTTCAACAAAGAACTTAATTATAGGTCAAGTCTCAAACTGAGGTTGCTTCATGACTTGGCCTGGTCTCTTGTGCTGGATTTTGATTCAAGTCCACTCCCATGTGCAATTCAAGATCTTGCATGCCATTTAGCCGAAAGCCACCAAAATCTTCTACTGTCCTATCCACAGTCCCTCTCAACTCATTCACATTACCAAAGAGATTATTATGATCCTGATTCTGATTATTATTAGCCCCTGCTATATTCATGTTCAACCAATCATTTGAGAGATAATCATGGAAGGGAACTTTAACTCGACCTTGTTCTATTCTGTAAGAAAAGAGTGATTTATGGTTCACCCTTGAGCTTTTGTTTGAAAATCGCATGCACAATTCGCTTTGTAACACTAAGCATTTTCTTTTACCAATGGACACTCAGCATATTGACATGAGTATAGCTTATCAAAATCAAACTCACTCTTCCTCACCTCATTCAAAACATGAGCAGTACTAGAACATTCACTTTCTGATATCTTGAATCACTTGTTAGTGAGTTGAAGCAATGCATGTTCTTGGTTCATAACTTTGGACCAAGTTGCATATCTTTATCTGTCATCTTATCTTGCAATGTCTTGGATTAAGTCACTAACTTTCTCACTTTGTTCACATCAGGAGAAAAGTGTTTGATGATTGCAGCCAACACAGAAACTTTCCAAGCCTTTTTCAAATCATGAGGTCTTTTATAAGGAAGAGGGCCATGTTGTTGTGCCAAAATATATTGTACAAAGTGGAGATGAAAGAATGAAGAATGTGAATGGCCTTGGAAGGATGTTATGTTAATGGAGAGAGTAGAGGAAGGAACACTTTGGGAAATGATGAAGAAGATTTTACATATACATCAGCATGCTATTTGGTCGCAAGGTTAGCATTTTTGACTGAGTTAAGTCAAGGACTACAGAGAATAACAGATTGAAGAGAGGAGGATTTAATTAAGTTTTTGTCTGAGTCAGGGATCAATGTAACAGTGAGTTACACTTCCAGGCACCAAAATAATGGTTTGTCCACTGATAAAAAGCAGACATCTCTTTAGAATATCATGTTGGCAAATCAGACAGTTTTCAGACACCGACACTTCTTAGACACGCTTTAGACTATGCTTGGATACAAACATTTATCACCATAAGAGAACCTATCGGTAGATTAAAAGATGTAAAAAAAAAAAAAACCTAAAAACGGAATAGTAGCACAGGAAAAAGCCGAATTGTGATTGGCAGTTCACGAGCGGTTTAGTTCAGTTTATCAATTGTCCGTCTCAGTTCAGATTTTTTCGGCTGGCACTGTTTAACAGTTGGGTTGTTAGTTATTTTAAACAATCATAATGATCTATTTAGGGGTTCAGGTTATGGTTTTTTCCCCAACAATCCTAATTATCAGTTATGATAGAAATTTGGTACAATTTAGTTTACAAAGAATCGGTTCATTTCGAAAATTTACAATTCGGTTTTATCCGATTCAGTTCAAAATCACAGAACCAATTCAACGAAATTTTATACCAGTTCAGTTCGGAATGAACCATTAACAGTTCAATTTATTTACCTAGCTGTTGTACCGGTTCTTTCGGTTTGGTTGCCTTTTTACGGTCATGGTCAGTAACAAACTATATAACTCAAAATCCTTTTTAATGACAAATGTGACAAAAGTATTTTTCCTAGACAAAAAACGAGTTTTTTAAACAATCATAAAATAGCAAAGTACTTTAGTATTGTCAACTTATTGCATAGAATTGAATCATTCAGCAAAACCCGAGTTCGATTCCTACATGAAACAGTTCTTGGCCAGACTTTACATACCACCCGGCCCAACTCCAGATTACTAGGACTCAATTCCTCTAGGAACCCTTTGGTTAACACCAAAAAAAACTTATTGCATAGAAAGATAAATTAGAAGAGTTTTGTTAGAAACATTACCTACATACTGCTGGTATCTCTTCTGGATTTGGAAGATCAGGATTTGCAGCAAAAGCGATTGTATCCCTCCAATTAGCAGCCATGTCCCTAAACAACTTCCCATTAGAGAAATACCTAACTTTCTTATCCTTATCTCTTGAGTAAAAGGGTTTCTTAGCTTCAGCATCTTGTTCATGAAACCTACTAATTCCATTGATCATCTCATCCAAAACATGAAGTGGAATACCATGATTGATCACTTGGAAAAATCCCCAGTTCTTGGAAGCATTCTTGATTTGGTCAACTAGCTCAACTCTTTTGATGTGTTGAAGATCTATGATTGGGATGTTGGTGAAGCTGGATTCATCAGTAGGTGAATTTTGAGTGGATTGTTCTAAGTTAACATGAAAAATGGAAGGTATCTTTGTTATGCCAGAATCTAGTATACCTTTTACACCAGTTTTGGAATCATCAAATGCTTGAACTTGTGCTTTTTTTAAGTCACTAAATGATTCTAATGATGCCATAGTTTTGGAGCTGTGGATATGAACAATTGAACACAACTTACCTTTAAGATTTGTAATAGAGTGCCAGTAATGATTGTCACTTTGTCTATTTTTTTTTTGGATTCAATTGGTGATTTATTCATATGAGAATACTGAATTTCTATGAATTAGTGGAGTATCATATTACAACTGGATTAAATATGATTATGAAATTCTATCTTTTGTTTTGTTTTGTTTTTGTTGTATTTTTTCAATGTTAACCTAACACATACCTTTTAATAATAATTCTATATCATACCCACATTTAGGTTTCATCTATAAAGTCAATTATTATTAAAAGTACTACTGTACTACATTTATTTCATTGATTAATACAATTACAATAAAGTTTCATGTGGAAGAAAGGTACATGAATCCCATTTATTCTAGTCACATTTTTTTTTATAAAACAACAACAGTTTATGGGATTTCAAACTGCATGTTTTTTCTATTAATAAAGCTGAATCTTGGTTGAATAAGTAGCACCAGCTTTCCAACTTGAAGGTATTGCGAACTTTGACTCCACCCAATTGATCCCAACATTGCTACTCACTTGGAACCTCAATCTGATTTCACCTTTGGGTGGGTTAGCATAGTCAAATACTGCCCCATACGACCTACGCATGGACTCCCATTTGTGCTGTTCTTTCTGCATCATTCACACAATTTAACTGATTATAAGTACTTTCATCTTTCATGTTTCACTAGAACAAATTTTAGATAGAACTCAAAATTTATGTATGCACTAAATAATATAGTGTACATTTCTTATATAGATTGTTCAATAATTTATCATCATTTGGATGTTCGTTAAGATATATTTTATAAAAGTTTTTCAGCTATCAATTAGTTATAGTTTAATTTTGCCAAACAGTTCCCAAGTATCATACCTGCCACATCTCAACAGCATTGACATCATACATTCCACCAACGTAGAGGATCGCGATAGCAAAGTAACCTGGGTTTTTACTATGTTCATTGATTTGGTACACGATATTGTTTCCTTTGAATGTACATGAGACTCTTTTGTATTCAACATCCAATACTCCATATTTCTTCAGCTTTACAGATGCGACTGCGTTGCGTCCCAATTTTGAGAAGGCACGAGGGCTCATTATGAAGTCAGTTCTATCTCCCTCGCCATAGTCCGTTACCACCACCAATGCTCCATTGTCATCACAATACTGTGGTATTTTGCACTTCACCTATATCATATGCATGTCAGCATTGGAAAATTAAACTAATTTTCATTCAAATTGTAATAAAAAAAATGAAGGGAAAGGGAAATTTTACTTGATAGCATGCACCACAGCCTCCTCCATTCTTCCACAACTTTGCAGACACAGCTGTGACACTGCCATCATTCACTGTCTTTCCATAGTCTCCAAAACCACAAGCTCCACCTAATTAATATAAAAAATTTAAGTATATATCAATTGAACAATTAATCATATATATATATATAGTCTAGTTAGAAGGGGAGGATTATCACATACTTGGAGTCCCATAGCCATCAGAGGTGCCATAATAGGAAGCTCTGGATTTGGTATAATATTCTTTGCAATTACATAGTACTGGAAACAACAGAATAACACAAACAAGGCTAAATTGATGCTTAAAACTAAGATCCATGTCTTGAATAATGACACACAACAAATTATAAAATATGCAAATGCAAGTTAAGAGTGACCAATGCAATAAAGAAAATGTATATATGAAGGGATGATTTTATTTTTGTTTTGAAAGGCAAGCAACTAACAAGAGAATTAATTAAGCATTTATGAGATGTGAAGTAAAGATAGCGAGACATAATTGTATTTATAATACAATCATTTTGTCTAGATTTATGCATACCACTGGTGATGCAGCCACGGTTTTCTCCAACCTTTGGGTCTAGCTCAATTTATCCGTATATATAACTTAATATTATCATATAGTAATTAATTGTCAAAAGTTTGTTAGCTGAGTCAAAACCAAAGGTCGTGCAAACAATAAACAGCAGGAAGATTGAGAATGTGTATAGAATATATGCCAGACTTGATCATCATTTAAATAAAGAAACATTCATTCCGACCATTTACAAACAAAAAGTTTTTGTCCATAAATAGTATAAGATTATCTACAAATTTTTAAATGTATTTATTACTCTTTTTTAAATATAATTTGTCTTGGAATATGAAAAATTTACATTGAATATATTTGTAACAAATGATAATGTACTAATAATCACACATATTTAAGAAAAATTTAATATTCAAACTAGTTTTCTTAATACTTGTGATTTTTGTAAAATTGTCTTATAAAAAGGGACGGAGGGGAGTAATCTTTTTTTTTTTTTTTTTTTTTGAATTGTGTGGGGG
>Ga0315914_1001759_pt1 | contig 32967 bp, 17 predicted proteins | sample MpolenodulesMG_FD_203920 | JGI IMG/M metagenome (GOLD analysis project Ga0315914, IMG submission 203920) | Medicago polymorpha root nodule microbial communities from Los Angeles, California, United States - elongated nodules | ecosystem: Host-associated > Plants > Roots > Nodule | place: USA...
AACTTGAGAATTTGCTTAGGATCCAACATCCTTTGTAAATATCTCGCTTTTTTCACCACGTTACGTCGTTACGTTTAGTTTATTAATTCGCGTTTAATTTAGAAAAATCCTTTTATCAAAAAAATCCTTTTATCAAAAAAATCCAATATGCAAAACTCAAAAAATATTTTCCTTAGGAAACTTTGGATTAATCCAAGTGCCTTTTCCTTTTATTTTCTTAATCAAATGCTTAATCAATTTAATATCCATATTTAGAGTTTTCTTGTAATTAAAATTTGACCAACCTCATCTTATTTTCTCTCATGCCTTGAGGCCTCTTTCCTCTTCTCAAAACTATTTTCAAAAATTATAAAATTAACCTAACTCACCAAAAATAAATTGAGAGTGAACTACATTGGTTTTGATCCCACTTGTGGGTATGTAGGCAAAGGACCCAATCCTTCTAAATCAAATAAAAAATAACAAAAACATACTTCTTCTCCCTCCATTCTTTCACTTAGACTTTTAGGCATTTATCTTCAAAAATAAGGAAAATGAACTAGCACAAGATGAATTAGGCAAAAGGTTCCTACGGAGTACCGTAGTCGTGTAGGGTGCTTAACACCTTCCCTCCGGGAAATCAACCCCCGGATCCAAATTCTCTTAAGGGTTTTTTTTCTCTTTTTCCCTTCCCCAAAATAAAAGTAGAAAGTTCAAAGATTGAAGGTTCAAGACCAATCAATGGATTGATACCTGAAAATCAGGAGCACATGGGTAGACACTCATTCTAACTAATTCGTCTAAGTTTATGCGGACACACTCTTTTTACATATTAGGATTGAGTGACTTTATAAAGGGAAAGTCGCCACGACTTTCTCTCTATCTCTCTCCTATATTACTTTCTCTCATCTTATATATCATTTCATTCATCTTTGTCTTTCATAAAATACTCAAAAATACACTAAAATAATCACAAAGTATCCCTCCATAATGCAACTCTCTCTTTTCACTAACAAAATATTCTACACTTACGTTCTGTAGGTCCAGAGGTGGATAGATTAGCAGCAATGGCAGGAAAGTATAAAGTACATATAGTGATGGGTGTGATAGAGAGAGATGGCTACACACTTTACTGTACCGTTCTATTCTTTGATTCTCAAGGTCATTACCTAGGAAAGCATAGGAAACTCATGCCAACAGAAGCCGAAAGGCTTTTCTGGGGATTTGGTGATGGATCAACCATTCAAGTTTTTGAAACTCAAATTGGGAAATTAGGTGCTGTAATTTGTTGGGAGAATAAGATGCCACTATTAAGGACAGCAATGTATGCTAAAGGTTGGAATTTTAACCTTTAATTTTTAGTGTTCAAGTACACATACAATTTTTTTTATTTTTTTTCGTGGTGAGTCCACATACAATGTTTAATTAGATAGATATTAATCATAAAAAAATAAAATCAACTAATTTTCTAAATTAATGCCTATTTTTGAACTTTTTTACACAAAAGAGGTAAATTGTGGTTGTCACTCAATTAAGGTTTGCTATGCTTAAGTCTAACCTAATCAAAAAATTAAAGGTCTAAATCTAGCATGTAGTTTGTGATAAACTTACTTGAAGGATGCTAACCGGTGCTTCCGAGGTATTGGTGAAACAAACAAAATAAAGTAATTTTTGTATAAAAAATGATGTAACTATCACTTAATCAAAAGTTAAAATGCATATTTTCAAGACAAAGTTTATTTTAATAGTTTTTTTAACCATTGCTTCTGGAGCATGGTCAATAAGACCCAACTTATTTTTAGGCTTGAGATCGGCGTTTTCGAAAGTTTGATATAACATGTATTTGATATGAAAATATTTAAATAACTAATCTAATTTATATTTAAATGTAGTAATGAATTAAAAGATCAATGAAGTTAAATGTTATATTTAGCTAAACCTATTTTGAGGCTTTGATTTTAACAGGTGTGGAAATATATTGTGCACCAACAGCTGATTCTTCGAATGAGTGGCAAGCTTCAATGACCCATATTGCTATTGAAGGTGGATGTTTTGTCTTGTCAGCAAACCAGTTTTGTAAAAGAAAGGATTATCCACCCCATCCAGAGTATGTTTTAGCTAGTGCTGAAGAGGACCAAACATCATATACTGTTGTATGTCGTGGAGGTAGTGTCATTATATCTCCATCAGGGACTGTTTTGGCTGGACCAAATTATGATGGTGAGGCATTGATATCAGCAGACTTAGGTATGCCATAAATGAATGTTTTTTTTGCCATAAATGAATGGTTAATATTTACACATGTTGCACTACTAACTAGTAGTATATGACTCACTCCTTCAAAAATAAAAATCTATATGACTCACTTTCCCCTAGAGAAAAAAAAAAAACTACTCTCTCCGTTCCTATATATAAACACCCTTTGTCTCTAATAAAAGAGTGCTTATATATAGGGAAAGAGGGAGTACAAGATTAGCTTGCTACTATATTCATAATCTTTTAATGTAAGACTTTCTTCAAACTTTTACATGTCTTTGCAAAAATACCCTTATTAAATGTATAATAGGGAAATACAAATTGATTTTCTCTCCCATACTAGTATGTCATTAATAGTAAGGATAATTTAGTAAAAATAATATAGATGTTTCCTAAATTTATTGATACAACAACTTTTCTTATTATGAGCGAAGTTTTAAATGGTCTTATAATAAAGGTTAAATATGTTTTTGGTCCCTATAAATATGTTAATTTTTCGTTTTAGTCCCTCTAAAAAATTTCTTCAACTTTTAGTCCTCCAAAAAAATTTCATCTTCACTTTTGGTCCCTCTTTTAAAGTAAATTCATATTTGCGAAAAAAAATATGCTGAAAAATTTATAATACTATAAGGATCTCTTGGAAAAATATTAGATTTTTTTCACCAAAACATGAATTCAATATGAACTTTTATATTTTTTACGGTAAAAAATTCATATTTAATTTATGTTTTGTTAAAAAGATTCTATTTTTTTAGAGTGACTTTTACAATATTATATACATTTACGTACAATTTCATTAAAAAATACAAAAATTTACTTTAAAATAGGGATCAAAAGTAGTGATTGAAAATTCTATAAGGACTAAAAGTTGAAGAAATTTTTTAGAGGGACTAAAACGAAAAGTTAGTATATTTATAAGGACCAAAAGCATATTTAACCCTATAATAAGGACAAAGGAAAGTTTGGTTCTTAATTATTTTGAGAAGCAAATATTTTGAGGCAATATAAATTGATAAAAGAAAACAAGCAAATACTAACACTAGGGGAAAAACATGACCCAAAAATTGACACAAAAGTGTTGGTCAACCCCAACCAGGTAATACATGCAGATTAACAAAGCAACATATGTGGAACTAAGTCTAGTCGATCCTAACAAATGAGCATCTTTCACGAACACAACACAAACTTGTGTACGGGTGCCAAACAAGATTAAAATTAAAAAAAGGATAATGGTTGTACATTTGCGCGCACCAACCAAAGTTCAAAAACTTGAGAATAAATCAATCACTAACTTAGAGACGAATTCACATTTTACTTTAAGAGAATCATTTTTAAGCTGAAACTTTATTTCAAGAGAATCAATTTTAAGTTGAAACAACATGTTCTTGCTAGGACATTAACACCTAGAGCCCTCCCTGCCATGGCAACAACAGTTAGGTACTCTTAGAGTTGATGGACATGTCACTGGCTTTGAGTCAACGACTGAGATGTTTTATTCTAGCTCGATAAGGGAGTATCCCTTGTCCTGAGTATCCCTAAGTGGCTTAGGGAATCATAGCTACGTAGTTTTTTCTGTCATATGTCAAGTGTGATCCCTTTTTGAATGCCCGTAACCTCTTTATAGAGTTCTATATATGAAGTTAGTGAGCAACTTAGTATGTTTGTATGGAAATAATCAACTAAACTTATCATCAGTGCAGTTCAATTTGTGTATTAACTTTTTTTTTGGAATAATTTGTGTATAAACTTGAGGAAATTGAAGTGCACTATTTATCACACCTACACTAATATATGCCTCTTGAGCTTTCTTGAAAGTCTTTTCTATTCTGATTTACTTTCTTTGTCATGCATTTTCAAAAGTTTGCATTTATGAGTTGAATGCTAAACCCTAATTCTTGAAAATTTTGCATAGATCTTGGGGACATAGCAAGAGCTAAGTTTGATTTTGATGTGGTTGGACACTATGCAAGACCTGAAGTGCTAAGCTTGATTGTCAATGACCAACCAACAAATCCAGTTACTTTTGCTTCCACGTCAACAAAAATTGAAGAGAATTCCAAATAGTTTCTTTCATTGTCAACAACTTTCAACCCTCAAGTTCTGCACCGGTACCCATAACATTGGATTCATCTATTTATGATTATCTAATACAATAACCAGTTGCATAGAGGTTTGATTTATCATCAATGTAGCTGCAAAATGTGATCTACCCAAGCCAATCCATAAATAAGATTGTAATGGCATACAACTTTGATCTATCTCCCATACTGATAACCATCGCCTCATGGCCATCTACCCCACTTTAATATAGCACCTGCTTCAAATATTCCTCAATTTGTATCTCCATTCAAAAATATTAAACAATTCACTAGCTCCATTCTAATCTCAATTGCATGAAGATGTAACACATATCCAACAATTTTTTTTAACGACAAAATTTTATTAATAACAAATCTCTGCACAAAATCAACAAAGATGAATCGACAATACAAAAGACGTCATATATAAATGGAGCAACTAAAAGAAACAACCAAACACCTCGTACGACATAAACACTAATAAAGACATCATTGAGGTCAAACCTCCACACAATAGCAGAAACCAAACTTGAGTCAAATCCTCAAAATCTCCATCGCAAATGACCTTAGAAACATCTTCCAAAACACATATCGCATGCTACTACACATATCCAACAACTACAATTGCATCACTAAAATATTAGTGGTATCGCCTACAATCGAAGTATAATTCATTTTGGAAACTATTTATTCCTCTATTTGTTTATAAGTTTGGTTGTTAAGCTTGTCGTACTAAAAGTATCAATTTGTGCGTCGGTTACGGACTTACGGCTACTGTAAGTTCAATTGTTATTTTTTTATAAAGTAAGTTAAATTGGAAATGATTAGTAGACTTCAGAAATTGTTGTTCACGTGTAAGCAGTAGGTGATTGCATAATGTTAAAGGGTTTAAAAGTTGTTTTGTTGTTGGGATGGGAATTGGTATTGACCTTACTAGAATGATTGGGCATTACATATCAATTTGTTAGATTTATATTGGTTTTTCTATCACCTGCAATCCTATCCTATATAAATTAAAAAGTTAAAACTGGTAAGTTTATTTTGAAACTTATGCATTTTATATTAAAAATATAATTTTTTATTAAAAATATAATTTTGAAATAAATAATTGTTGCTTTCAATAAATTATTTACTATTTTTTTTAAAAAATTACTATTTTTAATTGTTTTAACCTATGCAATATTATATAGAATAGACAAACCATATCTAATTAGATTTTTAGCTAATAATAATCCCCACTATCTTTCACATTGTATTTTTCTCTTGTTTTATTTAAATAATTTATTTTAAAATAAATTTTATCTTTCAATCATTTTTATGTGATTTCGTAGTTTGGATGCTGCATTTTTTGTTCATGGTTTTGAAGTGACGTTGTTTAGTTTTTTGTGTTGTTGCAATGTTTGTTTGACTTAATTTAACAAATAGTTTTCGATACATTATAAGTTCAATCAATGATTTGAGCGTCAAAATTATAAATTTGGAGTTATAACTATTTCCCATCATTTTGGTCATCACATTTGTAAGCACTTTGTCATTTTATGCGTGAAACTCATTCTTTTCATATATTTCATCCGTCTCAAATTAAATTTTCGTTTTACTCCCTCCAATCTTTCTTATAAAGACACAAAGCACCTACCTAATCTCTTAAAACTCTGGGTCACAAAAGGTTCACTCTAATCGGAATCATCTCAAGGAGAAGTTGCAAGGAAAAAACTTGGACTTTGGACAATAATTAGATGTATTTCTTTATATTTTTTGTGTGGTTCTTTACCTAACTTTTTTTTCTTCTTTTTTGTAACAAACTTTTAAAAAATTGTGGAACTTTGTCTTAATAAAAATACACAAAAAACACGATTGGCTGAGAATTTGTTTTGTTTATTACAAGTAGTCACTACCTTCATCCCTGTAAATGAAGGAACTAGAAAGCAAGTAAAAACACACTTGACTTCTCAAGAAAAAACCATGTCACTTGTAACAACAACCACTCCAACCATCAATGACGAACCACTCATTGCCGAAGTCGACATGGGTTCCGAGTTCAACGCACTCACTGTCCGAGCAACTGTTGTTCAAGCTTCCACCATCTTCTACGACACTCCCGCCACTTTAGGTCTCTTACTTCTCCCTCTGTAACAAATTATAAACGTCACTTTATAACTAGTTACGATTAAAGTCAAACATTTTTAATGACACAATGATCATAATCGATTAACAATGTAAAAATCTTTACACTGTTGATTGGCCTTTTATTGATTCGGGTGTGATTGTTTTTCAGTATGAGCTTTCTAGAGTGCTGAATTGGTTTATGATTTGTGAGTATTTTGGTTGCAGATAAGGCTGAGAGGTTGCTGGCTGAAGCTGCTAGCTATGGTTCCCAGCTTGTTGTGTTTCCAGAAGCATTTATTGGTGGTTATCCGCGTGGTTCTGGTTTTGGTGTTTCCATTGGTAACCGTACTGCTAAGGGTAGAGAAGATTTTAGGAAGTATCATTCAGCTGCTATTGATGTGCCTGGTAAGAGGTTAATTCGAATAATCAGTAACCATTGATATAAAATAGTGTAGCAGAGACGAGGATGTTGCGTTGGATGTTTGGTAAGACTAGACATGACAACATTAGACGGAGAGACTTGGGGTAACACCTATCGTAGAAAAGATGGTGGAAAGTCGGATTAGAAGACTTATTAATGTAGGTAAGATGGAGGATAGTTCAATCACTAGAGGCAGAAGAAGACCTAAAACAACTATAACAGAAACTATTAAGAAAGATCTAAAGATTAGTGAGTTAGATAGAGATATGATATATGACAAAACATTATGGTGTCGTTTGATTCATGTAGCCGGCCCCACTTTGTGCGATAAGGCTTGGTCGTTGTTGTACTGATTTTATGATAAAGTTTCAAACATAAACTTTAACTGATCAAATCACAGTTGTAGGGTACACGCATTTTCAAGTAACAAATTTTGTAATTATTGTTGTTTTGTAGGTCCTGAGGTGGATAGATTGGCAGCAATGGCAGGAAAGTATAAAGTACATCTAGTCATGGGTGTCATAGAGAGGGATGGCTACACACTCTACTGTACAGTTCTCTTCTTTGATTCTCAAGGTCATTACCTAGGAAAGCACAGGAAAATCATGCCAACAGCACTGGAGCGCATTATCTGGGGATTTGGGGATGGATCAACCATTCCCGTGTTTGAAACTCAAATTGGAAAAATAGGTGCTGCCATTTGTTGGGAAAACAAGATGCCGCTATTAAGAACAGCAATGTATGCTAAAGGTTAGAAAACTTTACCTTTGTGTTTTTTGTCATTCGATTACACCCTATTTGGAATGACCAACATTGTATAGTACTTAGGGTCTGTTGTATTTACTTACTTGAGCTTGTGAAACTATTTAGGCAAATTTACGGGAACAACTTATGACATGTTCACAACCTGTTTTCAAGTTATTTCTATAAACTCTTTAGGATAGCGTATGAAAAAAGTTTATTTTATCATTTGTTATAGAAATAGCATATACATAAGCACTTATTACATAAACATGTATGCTGTAAGAATTTAATTAAGATGTTCACCCAAACAGGGCCTTTTTGGATAAACTCCCCTTAGTAGCATTAGATTTCCTATGACGGTATTGGAGTTGGTTGTTTACATTGATAAATCAATGAATCTTTTGTTTTAACAGGTGTGGAAATATATTGTGCACCTACTGCTGATTCCAGGGAATTGTGGCAAGCATCAATGACCCATATTGCACTTGAAGGTGGGTGTTTTGTTTTGTCGGCAAACCAGTTCTGTAGGAGGAAGGACTATCCACCTGCTCCGGACTATGTTTTTGAAGGTTCAGAAGAGAACCTTACACCTGATTCTATTGTATGTGCTGGAGGTAGTGTCATTATATCACCATCAGGGGCTGTTTTGGCTGGACCCAATTATGAGGGGGAGGCGCTAATATCAGCAGACCTAGGTATGTCTGTCATTCATGGTTGATATTTACGCCTAATGGTTGAACTGTATTACAAAGAGCATTGTTTTCTTTAAATGTATATATAGCTGCGAGTAAGCACAGATGTTTACCTGGCACGTTTCTGGTACACTATGCCAGACTACTGGGCTGGTGCCTGGTATAAGTATTAGGAACTTAGGATATAGCATTTGAATTATTTTAGGTTTGTTGTCTTATTAGGATGGCTGGACCAGCTATGTTAATTGTTAAATAGCGGCTATAGATTTATAGCATACAGAATTTGAGCAAATTGTTATAGTTCTGAGTTACACTATTTAGTACAAAATGCTGTCAAATAGCGGCTATAACACTATTGCATAGCATAATTTGAACAAACTACTATTTACTGCAGTCAACGGTTGACAACATTAGTATGACAACTCTTATATTTGACATAGATTAATAGTTTACTATTACACGCTTCTGTTATATATATTCAAATTCGTTATTTTGACACACTAATAATTTCAGGACTCAGTTTTATTTTATCCTGTTTTCATCCTTTTTCATCTAACCTTGTTGGCTACAATTTCAACAACCTATAAGCATGATTGTGTTAGAAATTTGTGTGAAGTATTTGTGGCCTCCATTCTTTGTTTCAGTGTTTTGAAGTTTAGTCAGATTAAATGTTTTATTATAAAGAAGATAGTGATTCCACTTAAACTAATGGACATGATTGAGGTTGTTTGATGTTTGCCTCAAGAATTTATCTAAGGTGGTTCAAATTAAATATGTGTTTACAAAACACTTAGAACTAATAATATCTCTTGGGCTTTCTTGAAGGTCTTTTATGATGAATTACTTTCTCTGTCTTCCATGGTTTCGCTGTCATAAGAATTTGCCATTATGAATTGAATGCTACGCCCTGATTCTTGAAAATTTTGCACAGATCTTGGTGAAATAGCAAGAGCGAAGTTTGATTTTGATGTGGTTGGACACTATGCAAGACCTGAAGTGCTAAGCTTGATTGTCAAGGACCATCCAACAAATCCGGTTACTTTTGCCTCGGCGTCAACAAAAACTGAAGAGAAGACCAAGTAGTTTCTTCCTTTCATGGTCAGCAACTTCCAAACCTTCAGTTATGGATCTGTAAATTAAGTATTTGCACATAGGTTTGATTCAGATGAACTTGTTAAAATGACTTTGGATAATTGGAATATTCTACTACAGAAGCATTTAAAAAAAGAATCACAAATTTCATCAATAAAAAGTGATAAATGCTCTAGTATATGTTTGTAATCTGCATGGTTATTCAAACTTACTGTAAGCTTTCACAGAAGGCAAAGCAATTCAAGTGATCCTTGTTTCTATAAACTATTTATTACTGATATTTATTAAGCTTGCTTATTTTAAGTCACAGCATCTTATAACAATAATTACTTGTTTCAAAATTAGATATTTCTAACATATATATGTGCTTGTTCTCATGTGCTTGTTCTCTAAATTATATGTGCCAAGTGAATTTAGTTCTTAGATATTTATGGCTGGCCAATTTTTTTCATTCAATAACCTAACTCCAAAAACCTTTTAGCATCTATAATATGATTACTTAAATGCGGCTATACAGAGGATGAAAGTTGTATGCTTCTGGAGATACTGTATATTTTTAATTTGAGCGATGTTTGTGGTTAATTTGTTAGACTTTCAAAATCAAATGTATATAATCTAATCTTGGGATCCATTGTATGTTTTGTCATATTTTTCTCAGGAACTTAATATTGTTACAACCAACTACATGCTTAGTATTTAGTATAAATTTCATTATAAGAAGCTGAATTCAACATATAAAGAGATAACTAGTAGTTCAATTCCATTTAAACAGATAAACGTGCTGGGATGTAGAAATACATTCAATAGGCTACATATATTCTTTTAAGTCTAATATGCATATGCTAGATAAATGCTCCTTGCTTGGGCTAAATAAATATGAATATGTGGATACATTTATTATTGCAGTTTATTGTGAAGAAATGGAATAAACTGTGTTTTTTTCCATTCCTTCGACATAAACTGCAGTTTATAGTGAACATATTTTTCATTTTTTCACGTATTTACGATGAACTAGTATTTTTCTTCATCTCTAAACTATAAACAACAGTTTAGTGTATACAATTACTATTTCCGTCCCTTATTAGATGACCTGTTTGACAATGTACATTCTTGATCTGACATACTTTGACCGTATTTTTATACTAATATACAAAGATAAATTATTCCCTCCCTCAAAAAAAAAAGATAAATTATATCATAAAAGATGTTGGATTCGTCTCGATGAATATTTTTAAAATATTAAATTTTCATAATTTTTTTAAATAGATAATTAAAGATATTAAAGATAAAAAATATGCATAAATATGCATTGATATGTGTGTCAGAGTCTAATAAGGGATGGAGGGAGTATTAAAAAAGAATGTTCACTCTAACCTACATTTACGAATATTTTTTTCTTTTTGTTATTTCTTCATCATAAACACCACTTTACTGTGTACAATTCCGAGGGGAAGGGTAAAAATGGAATTAGGGGGTATGTTTAATAGGTGTAGGGTCCACCTATAAAAATTCTTTGTAAAACAATCTCAGAGTGGCCCACTTACACATGGTTGATCCAAAGATCCCAAAGATCCAAACGGAGGCTACATAAGGTTACAGAATTCAAATATTTGAATAGTTGTATAGAGTTGGAACTATCCTATAATAATGTTATCTGTTACAGGTTGTCACAATCAATATTTACTTCATTTAAATCACAACCATACATTTTAAATATAATTGAGTCCCTATAATTTCTATAGCTAGTAGAGTCCTTTGTTCTTATTTCATTTGTATGTAACCCAAAATGCTACATTATTTTTTTCTTTTGGAACTATTAAGGAAATCACATGTGTATTGGCTACTCAATAATTTTCATGCTGGTGGATTAAACAACTTGTTCAATATGTACATGTTTGTTTCTTGCTATATAGGTTTAACAAATATATCACAATTCACATATTACCAATGATAAGTTTTGAACATATTCAATACATGAAAGACAACATTTACAATTTGGAACAAAAATAAAAAATAATAGGCACTATCAATGATAATAAGTTACTAGCTATCACTATCTAAACTCTTCAAGTAACATTTTGATTTTCTTCCTTCAGCTTCTTGCTTCAAATTTTCACCCTTAAAGACAAGAAGAGAATTTTCTCTTGGTTCTTCACTAGTACACTGCAAAGTTAACTGATTATCATTTCTCTGAACATGATTAGCACTTGAAATAGACCTATTGCTTGGAGTTCCGTCCTCATCATCTTGTATCCGAGCTCGAGAGAGAAATTCAATTGAACTATCGGGACGAGAATGATCTCGACCTTCTTGAATATTTGTATCCAAATCTCTCTTCTTGAAACTGGAATTTCTCTTGTTGAAGCAAATACTTCCCCATTGAATTCTCTCATAAGATTTCCTCCCTGTACTTTCTTTGTCAGTTGAAACTCTTTTTGAATCTTTTTGACCATCCTTTTCGCTTGGATAACTCCACTCCGATCCTCTATTGTCGTTATTCATGTTCAATTCAATTGATTGGAGATCACTGTCGTCCTCATCCGAGTCATTATGTCCTTCAAACTCTGCATTTTGGAATCTCTGACAAACTTTGTTGAAATAAGACTCGAGATCGTTGAATTTTGTAGACTCCGGAGAAGCATCCCCATTTTCTTCATCTCTAGTTCTCATAAAGTCTTCAAGCTCATTTCTTAGCTTTTCTACAAAATCATTTTTCTCCTCAAATTGATATTTAGCCTCTGAAAGCTTCATTTGGACTCTCTCCTCGCGCAAAACATCCGCTAACTGAAGCATTTCCCTCTCTTTTTCCACTTCTTCACGAACTTTAACCGACTCCTTTTTCATTTCCTCCACCAGCGCTCTGTCTTCCCCAATACCTCTAGCTAGTTCGTCGCAAATTTGCTCAAGAATCTCCTTAGCACGTTTCTCCCTTTCAAGCTCTTCGCATACTTTCAATTGTGAAGCTTTTACACTAGCCATTTCTATGGCAATCTTCTTATTCAACCTTTCAGTTTGTTTTCTTAACTTCTTCTCCACTGTAAGCTCTTCAGCTACATTTTTAACGGCATCATGAATCTTTTCTTTTTCTCTACTTTTCCATGCAGCCTTTTCTTCTGCAAAACGCTTTACCATATACTCAATGTCGTTCTGGTTAGAGTTCGAGCGCTCATCTTGTATCAGTTTGTCAAGTAGGCCGCAAACCCGATCAAGCTCACTTCCGAGAGCCAAGGTGAGGGCCATTGTCGATGATTGCTTCTCTCTATGACACATTTGATTTAAAACCTTAAGAATCTTCTTCGATGTCGATAGACTACTTCTAGCTTCCTTCAGATGACTCTTCACTCCAACTGCACATTTGCCACTATTCTTCTGCATTTCAATTTTTAATTGTAGTTCAGTTCTATAATTTCCAACCACCAAAACATGTCATTTTAAATTAATTAGTCAGATCTACCTATATATTTTGCCTGTTGTTACTTTTTCAATTGAAATGATACAGGAAACCATGCAAAAGAAATATCATACTACTAGATCATAGTGAATAATAGTGACAGTTTAATCTTAAACAATGATGAGATTAGTGATTTCTGAGGAGCCATGAGGTCATGGTTATTAATTACTAGTACTTTCAATTTCAAACCAATATACCTGAAAAGCTACTAAAAATTAATTTTATTGTAAGAAAATAGGTTCTCTCAAATAAATCTCTAACGGTCTAAAACTCTCATGGAAACTACTTGTGTTAAATGCCATTATTGCAATCCATCTTCCTTTTCAACTGCTACAAATTAAAGCCCCCAAATTTTATTTTCTTTTTGTTAACCATGTTATTGCCGTGAAGTATTCATCAACTTTGCCAATGATTAATCTCTATCAGGAAATTGGGTTGGTCACGTTTAGTGGAGTTCCATCCACATGACTTGAATTTGAAACCTTGCTTAAGGGATCTCAGTCTAGTTCCACTCGTACAAGCGTAATGTCGGACCAATATGATATGTACACCACATTTCTAATTTCGATATGTTATTTGAAAATTAAATGACACCATATGTGTTTATCTCTATCTCTCTTTTACTTTTATCTCTGACAACTATGAGGCATTTCAAAAGTACACATAAAAATTAAAGAACAGTGTATTTGACATCAAAACTTTGATATACAAAAATCATTTCTCTTTCTATTTAGTATGACAAATTTACTTACTATAAACACTCTACCTCAATTAAACTGCCACTGGTATGGGCGTCCACACCAGAACGAAGTGGATGAGATAACCCTGACACTGTTCTGTAACCATCACTTTCAAATCCTTTCATTCTCTGCATAATCAAAAGCAAAACAAGAATCACAAAACTTCATACAAAACCCAATAACACAATACCAAATGAAAAAGTAAACTTTTTTTCATAGAAATTTACCTCTGAAATAGGACTGTTACATGGATCTGACATAAGTGGCCTCAACAAACCTGATCTAGACAAGCTCTTAGCTTTTTCTCTGCTTCTGTTACTTGTTTCCTTGCAGCTTCTCATTTGCTCAACTTCAAATTCCTTCTTGACCCTTGAAGGATGCAAATCATTGTTTTCCCACAAAGAAGCAGCAAGTTTTCTTGCTGAAACAGAAACCTCCTTCTCTTTATCTTTGGAGGGTAACCCTGAAGCTGAAGAATACAAAAGATGTTGTGTAGTGTTCTCCATAGAAGGTGAATTTGTAGTACTAGTTTTCCACAGTGGAACTGGTGTGGTGGACCCTCCTTTCTTTCCAACCAAAATAGCTCTCTTGAATCTGTATCTTCTTGCTAAAGAAGATGAAGATGAGGATGAACAGTTTCTCTTCCTGATTTTGTTGTGTGAAATCTCTCTAAGACCTTCTTTAAGGTTATTGTTTGTTTGATTATGACAAGAGGACATGTTGATGAAAATTGTGTGTGGAATTTGAAGTAACCAAGTTTAAGATTTACATGAAGATTTGGACATGTGATAGGTGATAGTTGTTACCATCATACTTACTTACTTTTTGTGTTTTTTTCAATGTTGTTTTTGTAAGATGCATATGAAAGAAAAGTGGGTCATGAAAGATTTCTTCTTCTTCTTCTTTACAGCTTTTTCTCTCTTGTGGTGTGTTATATGATGTTTGAAGGAGTAAAGAAATTTGGAACATGCCAAAAAATGGAAAGAAAAGGAAACTACATGTGCTGAGATGAGAAAGTCTTGTGAGAGGGAAAGAAAAAGTGAGAAATTTTAGTCACTTTTTTTGGGTGAAAAGTAAGAGAAATCTTGTGAAGGGGAAGAGTGTAAACGGTTTAGTTTAATGGTTATTTTGATTCGTTGGAAAAGTCCCTTAAAAAGACGGAAAGAGAGGATTTGGCAGACACGTGAGAGCAGGTGCATTAAATGAGGGACATGCATGTGTTTTTTCTAGGTTCATAGAAATGTTCATCCACACTAGCATGTGGTGTGAGTGTGTGTGCAGATAATTAAATTGATATAAGTTAGTATTACTGACTTGATTCTTTGTATTGCATTTCATTCACTCCACTGTCATATTAAATTTATATTATATATACTCGTTTTGATGATATTGTTCGAGTCTCTTTTAGTTTAATCAGATCTACTATATTTGATTCGGGTGGCACTTCAGTGACTGTGTTGGGTAACTTTGGTGATTTTAATGTATTTTAGATAAAAGAGAGTGATGATTGAATAATTAAAATAAATTATTTTGATGAGAGAGAATTATTGATTAAGAAAGAGATAGAGACAAAGGCATCCAAAGACACCGAAGCCAAAGGCACCGAAGTCCTACCCGTTTGATTCATATCTTAAAAATGTGTAAGGTTATAATTTTTGAAGGAGAACTTCGTCGTTTTTGTGGTCCTACTCGAATCAAAGAATTGCTCCCTCCGTCCCTTAATACATGACACAGTTGACCTTATTACGCGTGCCAATGCATAATTTTGAGCTTAAATATCTTATATAATATATTATAAAAAATTATGAAAATTTGATATTTTGAAAATACTCATCGAGACAAATCTAACGACATCTTATATGATATTATTTATCTTTGTATATTAATAGAAAAATATTGTCAAAGTAAGTTTGGTCAAAATTACACATTTTTAAATGGATTATCTATTACGGGACAGAGGAAGCGGTATCTCCGGTTGTGCATAAACAACATCCTGATTTTTAAAGAATTTGAATTATTTGTTAAAAAAAAAGTGTATTACTAGTATATTTCAATTAATCAGTTCCTTGTCCCTCATCTCACCTGGAATGTTCCTCAAATCTGTCATCAATTCATCTGTAACAGCGTTTTCTTCTTGTCATTAGTCCTCGAAGACATAAATTTATTCTAATTATAGTTTATAAGATCAATCATATCAACTTTTTTTACATAACTCCAATTTCCAAGATGATTAATTTGTAACCTAAGGACTAATCATTGTCACGTGTTATATATAGATGCATTGTGAATGCTAAATTATTAGTAGTCTTGACTTAATGGGTTTTAACACATGGATGATTAATTGTTTTTGTTATTTGAAAGATACAAAAACTAGGTTTTTTTTTATATGATAAACAACTTCATTTAATTGCTAAAGCATAGATTACAAACAAGGTGAGCAAAGAGTGTAGGGACATTCCTGGATAGCAAAACAAGGATATTCAGAAGGCTTCAGAAAGCATGTGCTAAATAATCCCTTCATTCATCCAAACAAACAAATTGTTATTATTCTAGCATAGTAGGGACTTGGATCCAGTAGTTGGAACTATCTCAAAATCACTCACACTGCATTTTTTTTGTTTATTTATGAGCAAATGATTGTATTCTGACCTGACAAATTTGATCTTAGATATACAGTTAATTTTTGTTTTAAAACTGACAATTTCATTGGGACTTCGGAAGTCATGTGATCTTTTGATCATAAGGTGCAAAAGAATGTAAATTTTAATTGTATAGTTTAAAATATCGTAGGTTGAATTGGAATAGTCCAATCTTAATTGAATAATTATCGATCTTACGAATGCGTGAATATAGAGAATTTTTTATTATAAGGGAGCTTGGTTGAAGTTTTATGGTAACCACTTCCATAGGTAGTCCACCATATGGACCGATACTAAAGAATTGTCTAAAATATAAACGCAATTGATGTTGTCTTGCAAAATTAAAAGTTTGCAGTTTGGTTTTGAGACAGCAGATATAGCATTTTTCTTATTTTTGTTAAACTAACAATGGTTTGTTTAACATGTGCAACATTACACGTGTTAAAACAACTAATAGTAGTATTTTTTTTTTGAAAAACAACAATTATTTATTTAAAAGTTTTATATTTAATATTAAATGCAAAAGTTCCAATACAAAATTTATATTTTAAACTTCTTAACATGTGCAAATTTGCACATGATAGAAAAACTCAATTAACAATGATCAGGTCACTATTTTAAACACTACGATGAAGAGAATCATAAACTTTTAATTATTAAAGCTTATGATCTGAACAGGATCGAGAAGTTGGCTCTGAAGAAGATCGAAACAACATCTCATTGTATGTTGATGATGAGTGGTACAAACAAGCATTATGGCATCAAGGAATCTGTAAGGTGAGAAATTGTAAGCATTTGCCTCTATGTAAAGAGGTACTTATGAGAGGATTAAGTGATTTTGAGGAGTTGGAACGTTAGTTTTCAAGATCGTAACGATAGAAATGTCTCCTTGACCTCCTCCTTTGTCTCTGCCTCTATCTGGATAGTTGTCTCTGCTAGATGTTGCCTTGATGGAGAAGCTTTAATCAAATTTTGACCTTTTACTTGGACTAAGTTTTTTACAGATTCAGCTTAGACTTAGTACAAAAATGTTGAGTCACAACGGAGCAAAACCATAAGACATTGTACTTATGCGTCTACTGCTTGAACACCTTTCCAATAAGATTTTTGATACAAAGAGTCGAATGAACCTTTGGACTTGGTGCAACTGCACAAGTGATTTGAGGATCGTCAATATTAAACCCAGAGCAACCGCACAATTGAGTTAGACACCACATATTTACTCAAAACTTTAAGATATTGAGTTTATGGATCATCTCACTTAGAGTAATGATATTTGAACATATAAATTTTGACAACTTACATGACAACTTATAAAATCACACTAAAAACAACTCATGAGAGTTTTATAATATTTTTTTCTTTCTCTCTCTTAACCAAATAACACTTGATTTTATAGGTTGTCACATAAGTTGTCATAATTTAGATGTTCAAATATCATTGCTGTCTCACTTGTAAAGTGTCAAATCTCTACTTTTTTTTAAACAATGTAGGATTTATAACTTACGCTTATTTCACACCAAAAACAACTCATGTAGGTGAATATTTTCAAATTTCGAACCACATTTTAACTACTACAATACAAAGTAGTACAAGCTTGCCATCAACATGTCACCGACTTCCTTCACAAACAGATTGGAGAGAGAACAGAAGAAAAGAACACCTAGTGGGGGCCCTAACAAACGGCTCAATATGTTTAAGCAAATCCAATGGTCATTAATGCATCAATAGTTCATACTGCATGAGGGGCCCCACCATGGTTTATTTTGCCCGTTCTTATTAATATTCTTTCATTGAAATGGGAACATACGGTGTGGTTTCATAAGGACATTTGGCCGTTATGTCTGGAAGTATATGCGGCAATATACACGGCTATTTCATTAATAACAATTGTTCATGGGCCTAGCAGCTTTTAATGTTTGCATTACTGCTTGCTATGTTGATATTGCCTATGATTCAGATCCATTGTATTCTACTCAGATATACCCCGCAAGGACAGAACTGAAGAGAGCTTTTTGTAGGGAAAGGAAAATAAGAAGTTGGGACCTCTTTGTTTCATTTGGAGGGAAAATGACAAAAAAAGTAAGGGGAGGAGGGAAATATAGGAACCGAGATTTGCTGCTACGGACTGCGACCGCGACCGTTTGATTAAGATCAGACAGTTCAAATTCAATTTTTAAAGGAAATCAAAATCTGCTTTAAATTTGCACCAACTAATCTCAAAAGTTATCACCAATGCATAGTAAGAATCTATCTGTTACGGGTCAAACTACAACAAAGGCATTTGGATCCAAGCACTCACAAGAGTGAAAAGCCCAAAAATGTGACTAGAAAGCCTGTTTGGTGGTCTGATTATAAGAATTCTGCTCTTCACCCAAAATGTTTTGCTCATTTTCAAGTGAAATGACCAAAATATCCTTACGTGACTTAACTCACGTGGGTGGGTTAACTCACGCTAAGTACTATTTTCGATCAAAACCCAGCAGGCAACCACACAGCTCCATTTTTTCTTTCCCTCCACCTCCAAAAAGTGCGAATTTTTGGGTCAAAATCTTCGTTCCAAAACATTGCAAATCGTCAGGAAACAAGTTTCTACGCTCATCAAGCATAAAAGAACAGGTAATGTATCCCAAAAACTCATCTGATTTTCCTGGATTTTGTGCATGTCATGTCATTTTTTTTCAGTAGGTGATAGGGCTTAGCGTGAGTCTACTCACACTAGTTGTAAGTGCTGCGTGAGTTAACTCACGCAGTAAAATAACACCAGCGTGACTTAAGTCACGCTACTATCATGCCCAATTTTTGAATTTTTGCGCCACGTGTTTTACTTGCTTTGCTTGCAGCACAAGTTATTTATTTTTTTTTTCTTTGTTATTTTTTTATTGAATAAACATTGGGTGATATGGTTGAAAATGTGGCGAAGGATAGTGTTGAACCGAAACCGCCCAAAAGCAAAGCTTCCGGCGTAGCATCTGGCGATGTCTAACCAATCGAAGATGTGAAGTTTAAAGTGAAAATTCCTTTTCAAACACCGGGTCATTTTTAACAACAAATGAAAGATGGAGAGATCGAGAAGAATTCCTTGGTTGGGTTCGTCGACAAGCGGCTAGGGCCGGATTTACTATTTCTATAGATAAATCTAGTACAAACGTCATACATGATGATGCAATGTGAAAAGAGTGGTGAATACAAGCCACCTAAGACGAGGAAGAAACCGAAGCTTGAAGGCACGGGCTCAAGGAAATGTAATTGTTCGTTTAGGTTGAAATGCTTCTTTGAAAGAAAAAAAAATACAAGATTGGTGGATTGCAATGCTTTGGGGAATTCACAATCATGACTTGGCACCAAAGTTATCCGGCCACCTTCTTGCGGGTCGACTAAAAATGGAGGAGAAGCAAAGAGTTATCGACATGACAAAGAGCTTGGCGGCGCCTAGGAATATTCTCACGAATTTGAAGGGAAAAAACAAAGAAAGTGTGACACTTATCAAGCAAGTGTATAATGCGCGAACTAGATGGAGTTGCAATACTTGATTTCAAAGTTGGAGAAGCATCAATAGGTCTATTTCACAAGAGCAAATAGCGAGGAAACCACTCTTGAAGACTTATTCTTTGCTCATCCAAATTCAATTGATATGCTTAACACTTTTCCAACCGTTTTGGTCATGAACTCCACTTACAAAACCAATACCTATTGAATGCCGTTATTTGAGATTGTTGGTGTCACCTCTACCAAAATGACGTATTCGGTTGCGTTTGCCTTTCTTTCCTTTGAACAAGAGAATAACTTCAATTGGGCACTTGAGATGTTGGATGGTCTTTTGACCTCAAAACTCAACATGCCTAATGTGATTGTCATCGATAGGGACCCCACTTTGATGAAAGTCGTTGTCAATGTTCTCCCTAAAATATACCATATACTTTTCTATTTTCATATTGAAAAGAATGTCAAATCAAGGTGCATCACGGATTGTAGAGTCAAAGTCAAGCCTTCAGGTACAAAAGTTGTTGATAAAGATGCGAAGGAAGCGGATGATGACAAGCATTGTGAGCTTGTTAAGAAAATAGTGAGAAAATAGAGCTTGGAGAGATGTGGTTAACTCTCCTACGGAGGAATCATATGCAATTGATTGGTTGAAATTCAAAGATGAAGTATGCGGGCCATTTCTATTATTTGTTAAATATGTTGAGGAAACAGTTTTGCCCCTTAAGAAGCATTTTGTGAGGGCATGGACAAATAAATGCTTGCATCTGGGGTGTAGAACCACCAACATTGTTGAATCGGCGTATGCACAATTGAAAAGATGTTTGAGGAGCAGTGTGGGAGATTTGGCATCATGTTGGGATGAAATTGACAAAATGTTGAAAAACCAATTAGGTGAGATACAAGGGAGTTTTGGGAAGAGCATAACCGTCATGGTACACAAATACAAAAAAAAAAAAAAAATTATTCTCTGAGTTGGAGGGGTATGTCTCTAAGACCGCTTTGGGTTTCATCGATGAAGAATTTTAACGCTCTAGGACATTCGTCTTTGCTAAAGAAGATTGTGGTTGTGTGCAAATGACAATGTTCGGGTTGCCTTGTGCTTGTATTCTTGCCAAGAAGAGAAAGAAAAAATTGTCTATTCTTTTGGATGAAATACACCCTCATTGGCGAAGGTTAAGTGTAATTGGAGAAGAGGTTGGTGCCAATTTTTCCGTTACGGAGGAATGGAACATCATTCAAGAACGTCTCAGGAGGGCCCCTTACAAGATGAAACTCTTCATCAAAGAAAAGTTACGTGAACTAGGATTTCCGGAGGACACAATGTTGAAACTACCTCCGAGAAAAGTGGCCACCAAGGGAGCACCTAAAAGGGTGAAGTCTACACCGAAAACGAGGTCCACGGGTCGAATCTCCTCTAGGTGGGAGACTATTGATTCTCAAAATCCTGATAGTCAATGTTCACATGCCAAGAGTAATGTTCCAAAGAGTAAAGGTTCACGTCTTGGCACTTGCTCCCGCTCACAAGCTTCGACTCCTACCTCAAAAAAAAACCTTATTTGCAAATACCATACATTTTACAAATTCTAAATCTCATGAGACCTTACACTGAAGACATTGTGAATGTTAGGGGATGGTGAGGTGGAGAAATGACATTTTGAGTTTATGGATAGAGAAGCCGCCTTCAATGACCTCATGTATAAGGAGCCGAAGCCGCCAAAGAAACCAACAAATGAGCACAATCCTATTAATTGTAACACTCCAAATCCGAAAAAACCAAAGCAAGATTTCGATGTCATGGATGAAGACGAAGATTATGCACTATCACCAGTCTAGTTAGATAGGTTATGACACTTTTTGGTCGGTCGGTGTTCGTCCTATTTTTTTTTGGTATTACACCCCCGACATATTTTTTGGTGGTCGGTTGTGTAATTTGGATATTTATGGCCAAGATGTAACTAATATTATATATAGTATATGAATATGAAGTGAATCTTTTTTTGGTGGCTGGTTATGTCACGCCAATTATTGCTTGCATTTTTTGGTCTCTAATTATTCATCTATTTATTTTATGTCATTTCTCTCATATTTGTTTTTCATTATATTTTGTGAAGTGAAACATGTCTGAAGATGCACAAGATCGAGTTAAACTTGATGTCCGTTATGAAGATGTGAAAAAGAGGGCTAGGTTCTTTGTAAACCTCACCAACAAGTTGGACGAGTTGAAGGCAAAACTTGACGACTTCTTTATCCATATTAGTTCAAGTCATAGATCATATGATATGATAGTAAATGTGTTAGGCCTAGACTTGGGGGAGGATATGGAAGAGGACTTCTGGAAGACCGTGTATTATCCACTACTTCTCAAAGATGATAGCGACGTTGATTACATGGTTAGGTTAATGGTTGAGGATAACACTTTGTATCTTTCTGTCTGATCCATTGAAGTGTAATATTTATTTTAGTGTAATAGTGTAATGTTTTCCGAATTTGTGTCCGTAGTGTTGAATTTTAATGAATTTGTGTTTATGTAATTTAACGATGAATTTGGGTAATTTTGACCGTTTACGTGAGATTATGTAATTTTAGAAATTTATGGACAAATGAGTGTAATTTGGATCATTTACGTGTCATTAAGTGTGTTTAAGTGATTACCGGCGAATTCGTGTAATTTGGACCGTTTGGATCGCTTATTGGTGATTATGTCATTTTGAGAATTTAAGTACAAATTGTTGAGGCAAAATCCCTAATTAATTTTAAAGATAACAAACCTTGATGATTAAGGAATTAATGGACTTTGATTAATTTTTTGGCATTTAACTTGTGCTCTTTAGTGTTTAACTAAGACAGGAATAAAGTGTAAGTCATACCAAGAAACAAGAAATCAAAGGACATAATGACTTAAGAACTCACTCAGAGTTCAGAAAGTTAAAAGAGTTCAGAAGGTTGGACAGAGTTCAGAAGGTTGTTCATGATGAACATCAAGAACCAAGCCCAGAAATTCATGAACCAAATGAAAAACATGCAAGGTTCACGTGACTTAAATAAAAAGTCCAGTAAAATACATTGACTAAGATCAATCAAGGAATAAAGACATTTATTTGATTAAAGTCAAAAAGGACATCTTCAATGTTCATTCAAGACTATGAACATTTGAAGTACAAAACATTAGGAATATTCCATTAAGAATATCATCCTAGATGTTTTCCATGCTGCACTTCATCAATGTTTCACTATTAGGATTTGATTACATCAAATAAGAGTCTTACAAATCATCATAATTGAAACAAAAGGAACATTCTGAAGTCCCTTGAGTTCAGAAAGTTCGATCTTGCTCCATGCTTTTTCTGACATGAACAGTACAGTTGTTGGAAAGTAAAAAGCAAATCCAAAAGCAAAATCAAGTATGATTCAACAGGAATTCGACACATAAGGGAGTTGGTACTATACAAAGCTAACCAAATCCCCTAAAGCATGGAAGTAAAGTGACAACTCCACTTTATGAGATCCTGCACATGTTCCAAGACAGATTTCAAAGAAGATTTGATCTAACAACATTCTGAAGTCGTACAAGAACAATCTTCATACTACAACCCATAAATTCATGTGACATTGATCTGATAAAGCCCAAATGCATATCTGACCGTTCATCCACATGAACCTAGATGAAGATCATGATGAACACAACAACATTCTGAAGTATCTCAGTTTGCTCAGAATTTCAAGTGAAAGTTGGTGGGTCCCAGAACACGTGGCACAAGACCATTGGTCACTCTCCAACGGCTACAAAGGCTCAAGAACTCTATATATAGAGATCAAGACCTCAGTATTATACACACCTTTGCAAAGTATACAAGAAAACAACATAAGAGTGTTTGAAGCTTTAACAAAAACATTGATCTCACAAAGATTCCAAAAAGTCTTTAAAAGTGTGCATCAATATTTCTCTTATCTTTTTAAAGATAAATCTCTCCCTCCATTCTTCTCTTGTTTGATCTAAATCATTCAAACTCCATACAAATTGTAAACAAAGTCTCATCTAGCATTAGGGGTATTAAAGTGTTATTTTGAACAAAAAGGTGTAAAGTCTAAGTGGGCAACTTAGTAAGAAAGGTGTAAGCCTGCTGAGGCTTAGAGAATACAGTTGTTGTAATTGTTCAGGTGAATAAGGTCATAAGGTGCATCATTTGAGAAGTTTTCTCAAGCATCATAGTGGAAAATCTCACAAGATTGTGAGGAGTGGACTATCCCACATTGGGTGAACCACTATAAATTTCCGTGTGTTTTTCTTCTCTTCTCTTTACTCTTTACTTACAGTAAACACAACATACACAAACACTTTTAATTATTTAAAATGTTTTACACTAACACTTCAGAACGTTCTGAAGTCTGTCTGTTAACTTAACCATTTCAAGTTCACAACTGGAGAATAAAAATTAAGTTGCATGATTAATTTTTAAAGGGTCACAATTCAAACCCCCTTCCTTGTGACTATTTTATCTACTTAACAAATTCATGTATTTTGGATCGGTTATGTGTATTTAAGTGATTATGGGTCATTACCAACGAATTTGTGTAATTTGGACCGTTTGGATCGTTAATTAGTGATTATGTGATTGTGTGAAAAACGATGTTTTTGCGTAATTTGGATCGATTATGCCGTATTATCTGATAATGTTGTTAAACTGGCATAATTCGGTTAAGTTATGAATGTGACGTGATTACAGGTCATTTTTGACTTTCCAAAAACCTGTTCAGTGCTGCACTACATTTATTGCAATTTTATCTTTCTGCTATAAACGTGAGTTAACTCATGCTAGTGCAAATGCCAACATGTGTTAACTTGCGCTTAAATTAACACTAGTGTATGTTAACTCACGCTACGTGTGTTAACTCACGTTGACATTTACACTAGCATGAGTTAACATACGTAGGGGTATTTTTGTCATTTCACTTGAGAATGAGCAAAAACATTTGGGTAAATAGCATAATTCTGATTATAATTAAGTCACTTAGTTATTAAGTTTTTAGAATGTTGTTACTATATTTCAATTTTTCTGCCTATGGTATACCACAAATATAGGGACTGAATTGGCTTTATAATCCAATCTTTGAGAATGAAATAAACATGGATAAAGTTGATCCAATTCTTTATCTGATATTCTGTTTTCCTATTGAATTCTGATGTTCTCAAATTTTCACTTGAAACACCACCTTAACATTGTTGCTTTCATTGAGAGTTGGACCATAAAAGAGGCCACCTATAGATTAGATTAATGTGCTCCACCAAATACTAATAGGTGAGTGAAGCCGCAAAAAAAGAAAAGGGCTATTATCGGGTCAGTGTCAATAGAGTGAATGTTGTCGTAGATGGCGGCCCTTAAAGGACGTGGTAACATTAGAAGTTCCATATCGAGCAGATAAAAGTGTTCAATGTGGTACTTAAGTCATAAGGCTCTCCAACATAATGAAATAGTCTTGTCGGTTGGGATCTCCTCATAGGCTTAAGTAGGGATGTCAATGGGTACCCATGGGTACGGATAGTAGGATACCCGTGTCCGCCCCGTTGGATAAATATCATTTCCGTGCCTGCCCCGTACCCTCGTGGGTACCCACTATGAGGGTATCTGTGGCTATTGAAGTATCCATGGGTACCCATGAATTTTTTAATTTATTTATTTTTTTGTACAAATAATAACTTTTTTTTAATTACCAAAAAACTTCAACTTTTAAACATCTATACATAGTTCATTCAAAATTTCATAAATCATACATAATCCATAGAAAATTCATAAATCATACATAATTCATAGAAAATTCACGATTCTTACATAATCCATAGGATATGTTTTATGATGTGAATGAAGTGGAAACCGTGAACTTAATAAGATGAATTAAAAAAATTAAAAATAAAAATAGGTTATTAATGAGGAATCTTAGGTGGACGGTAAAATTTTCTTCAATAAGGTAACAACTTTAAGTAATAAGATAATATATATAAGGATATTTTAGTAATTTACTTAATTTATTATCGGGTATGGGTATCCGTGGGTATGGGTACAATCAAATCTGTGTCCGTATCCATATAATAATGGGTAGTCAAATACCCACTTATTATACCCATGGATACCCTTTTAGCTACTCGCTCCGTGCCCGTGACGGATTTTTCCCACGTGTATCCGTGGACATGGGTATTTTTGCCACCCCTAGACTTAAGTCATAACACTTGGTACTTTCATTGAGAAATTCCTAATGCAGTCATACCTACAACATGATTGGATAGGTCTTAAACTGTAATTGGAATTCCATTACAGTCCTTGATGGACGAAGCTTGAATAACGCCACTTGATGATTCGCGGAGGAAGAAGGAACAAAACGAGTTCCAAAATGTGTGCAGGTGTCCCAAGTGGTGAGTTGATTAGTAGTGTGTAACCATTTGAACCACCCTAATGTCTGACCTTGCATGGAAAACATAGTCAAAGACAAATGTTGATGAGGAGGGGTTTGATGAAACTCAAAATACTGTTCAGCTTGAAAACCTCAATCTAAGGGATTGGATCCATTAAAACGGAAACAACTTGATTTTTTCGGTTCTGGGTGTTGTGTGATTCGTATTACCATTGTGCTAAATTTGTTGCATAGCTAGCGGAATAGATGTCGTAAGTTGTTCATAGAGGGTCGCAATTTTTGTGTATGAGATCCGACATTTGGTGTTCAAATTCTGAGATCATGGAATTGTGTTGTTCCTCGAGATCGAGCTGCATTTCACACATCTAGGTCAAACGTTGAAGGGCCTTCACCAAAACCAATAATATATTAATAAGTTTATAACCAAGATTTTTTAAGGAGCCTAAGACTCTAATTTGGAACTTAGGATTAAGATCGCTTTTCTCAATACTCATGCATGCAAATGAATCTTTGTTCTTTTGTTTTTAATGTGATGCTTGTCTTAAAAATTCTTTCTATCTAAAATTGCTCGAGGACAAGCAATGGTGCAAGCATAAGGGAGTTTGATAACTACATTATTGTTTTGTTTAGTAAGGTTATATTTTTATTTAGTAAGGTTTGTTTAATAATGTTTTGTTTAGTAAGGTTTATTCCATAAACTCATTTTTGTGCTTTTCCTTTTGGCAGTTGAATCATCTTTGGGTAATTTCCATTCAATTTGAGTCTACTGAGTGCATTGCACGAATATTGTTATGCTTGGCATATAAATAGGCTTAGGCTTTTATGGTTTGACACCGCTTACCACCAAAAACCTCTTGTACTTGCATTGTTGTTCTAATAGAGTTTTCTTATTTTTACTTTTTGCATTCTCTTTATATTGTTTAGGTAGCTCATTCTCTTTATTTTTAATTGATGATTGAATAGTCTACATTAGTATTGAGGTCATGAAAGTAGTCTTATGAAAAATTTCTATAATCTTTATTTCTTTCTTTTGTTTAAGAAATGCATTTACCTAATCTAGTTTTATAGTACTTAATTAAAATCTTAAGCAACCTTCCGAAAAGTGAAAGCGAACGAAGATTGCTGGAAAAATAAAACTAGACAAAAAGTTTGAAGCATGGGAATATCTTACAACTTTTTGGAATGTAAAAATGGATATTCGAATTTAATGGGTCTCACTAACAAGTAAATCACTAGAATAAGGAGCCTTGTTTATGAGACACTTTTTTATCTAGAGATAGAGTAAATGATACAAAAGAGAATATCTCATGCTTAGACATGTATTTCTAAGGCAAAAGAAAGGAATAGGAATTGGTGTTGGTTTTAATGATGAACTCCATGATTATGAGACATTTTTCATCATTGAATATTTCTAAACAAAAACCAAATCATTTTTCAATCATCTTACATTCTATATAAAAAAAATCCAAAATAATTTCTTTATTTGCATACTTAGTAAAATGAAAGTTTGCCTTGAGATTCAAAAGTTCATATAAAAATTATTACGACGATAAAATCGTGCACTTGATTTTCTTCGATCCATTTGAATGCCTCACATTGAGGTGTCCATTGAAAATGTTTTGGTTTGGTAATGACTTGATAAAATAATGGTAACGAGCGATTTATTCCCTTATAATAAGTTTAGTTCTTAAACTACTTAGTATTTACAAGTCATTAACAACATAATACTTACATAAACAATGCATATGGTGTTAAGTCCCCTCAAAATAAAAAATGCATATGGTGTTATTATACGGTGTCATACATGTCTGTAAAATTAATTTACCAAAAATATTAGACTCATCTCAAAAACAACAAAAAATATTAGACTCAAAAGATGCATTTTAATTATGACATTTTCTTTTTTGACAGACTAAATAATTATGATATAAGATCCCCTCAAAAATTATGATATAAGATATTAATAACTTGTTACTTTTTGTCAAGTTGTTACTTCTTTAATTAGATTTGCCTGTGAAAAAAATTGCAAAACAAAAAGTGGATAAACAACTAATACAGCAATAATAAATAATTTACAAAATTCATTAGGATGGAAAAGGTACCAAGTGTTCTACAAGGTTCTTTTTTTACTCATGGTAGTAGATTACAAGTAATATAAAGGGAAAAGAAATTAATAACAGACCATAAGTTATTATGAATTAAAAATGAGAAGTACACCTCAGTTTAATTCATAGTAATAATAACTTATGAATTAAAGTTGTTATGATTTCATTTCTGAAAGTAATCCTCAGTCCTTCCTTTGAAACCAATTTGGCCAAAAGTGAGAGAGATGAACAGTCCAAGGTGCCAACAGATCAGCCATAACCTGTTCAATTCATCATGTTTATCTTAGATACATTTTTATGTATAATTCAAATGCAAACAATATGTATATGTTTAATTTAGTCTAAATAAGTTCGTCAGTTATATGTAATAAAACGGTTCCATGGTCTAGCGGTTAGGACATTGGACTCTGAATCCAGTAACCCGAGTTCAAGTCTCGGTGGAACCTTAAATTTCTTTTTTATTCATTTTCAAAAGCAGTTTTTGCTAAGGATGACTAAAATAAAATATTGTTAGCACCTAAACTTTATGGATTTAATTTGTATTCATAGATGTGCCAAAATAAATTGTATCCATTGTTGGTGTAAAATTTTACTCACTTCTATATTAACATAAGAGTTAATTAAATTGATTGTCAAAAAATAAGAGTTAATTAAATTAAAAAAATCATTTTGACATTAATTAAACTCTGTAGATATTTTCTATTTTATTTATCATTCATGAATTGAAATTAAATGCAACACTCAACTACTAACTAAGTTTTCTCTTGTCAAAAAAAAAACTCACAAGCTCACAAGCCCCAATATCTCTAAATGATTCCTTCCACTTCATATTTTCATTACTTTTATTTTTGTTAAATCATAGCTTAATTTCTCATCTATGATTTCATTTTATTACTATAATTATTTTCATTATTATTATGATTATTTTAACAAGCCGAACTTAGTAGTGCAAGCTCGTGACTTAAACAGGGACATTAAGGTATTGAAAAGTTCTTTGATGTGTGAAAAAAGAAAATTATATCCTTATTTTAATTGTCTATTAGACAATAAAGAAGCAAAACCCATGCGCTCGAATCCTCTACATGCCAATCATTTATATACTGGTTCAGTCCTTATACGGTTTTGTTCCGATTTAGACGGCAGGATTGATCACTCGAATTAGTCAATAAAATATCGAGTTCAAAAAATAAAATGAAAGAAGCAAAATAAGATATGTGATGGAAATGACTAACCAGAATTGTGAAGTAAGAGCAGGAGGAGTTGGGAAGTGAGCAAGTTCAGTGCCAATGCTATCAAAGAAAAGTCCAGTCAGACTTTTACCGTCTATAGCTGGTATGCTAGATGGTGCCAACCAACCTATTAACCCAAATCCAATCACATTGAAATCCCTCCTCAGCCAATCCCTTTGGAAGCTACTATACAGCATATGCCATAACAATTCAAAATAATGTCACAATTTATTTATCATCATAGCTCTATAATGCGTAAGTAAAATAGTGTTGTATCATACATAATAAGTTTGATCATATTTCACTTGATCTAATGATAAAAACAAACTTATGTGTGGTAGAGCGCATACTTCATTTTCCTATATTATAAAACTAGCTCAAAATAAATATTCATATGGATCACAATTTATTTGATTTGAAAACCATATAAAAACCAATCTTATAGTAAAAATTACCATGTAACTCTCCCACCATTTCCAAGTGACATAGCTTGCTTCAAAGGATTCCTAGCAATCACTTGAGGTTTCACAAACCCTACAAACAAATTACAATTAAAATAAATACAAACATTCACAAAATTATGTTTATTATATCTTAATGACATGATACCTGAGGTGAGACGTGATGCACCAGCCATTCCTAGGACGGTTGGAAAGGTTGTTGCTGCCATTTTAGCTGTAATCTATGATTTTGGTGTTGACAATGCAAAGAGATATGGATCAAATATGTGTGCAAAGTAGTGGTGGTTTTTGTGGTTCCAATTATTATTCTTGTTTTCTACGAAAACTTTGAATCCTTCCAAATAAAATAAGATTGGGTTTGGATTGCGTTTTCGTGGATGTGCTAGTTACTCAATGACATTGTGCCACATTGGAGAATTTGGGATAAAGTAGGGTCTACATTAATCCCTTGATTGGTCACTCCTTCGAGTAAGGATTGCCAAATAGGATTCACGATCCTTTCATGTTAAAACTAAAATGAAGAAATTATCTCGGAGGATCTTCATATTTGAATGGTCTTGTCAACGAGTGTCTTTGCTGCACTAATTAAAGATTCTAAAATAATAAATTATATCATAAAAAAAATTAAAATTTTAATTTTCAATGTATTGATTTAAAAAAAAAATTATCATTTAAAGGTTTTAAAAAGTATCATTCCAAAAGTACTTGTTAACATTTCTCATCTTTAAAATAGGATTTAATGACCTGTTGTCTCTTATTTTAAAAATTACTTGTTAACTCTTATCTTAAAGTTAGGCATAACTCATCTTAAAATCCCACTTTTAAACATAATCTGACGTGGACTCTATCACATTCTCTCACGATCAACATTATTGAGTTTGGTTCCTGAACATAAATGATGGAAGGTCAGATAGCGGAAACGTGATAGGAGGTGGTCCAATGAGACAGAGGCTTTGATACCATCTTAAAACAGAGCATAACTCATCCTTACAAAACCGGCTTGTGAAGTGAAGATTGTCACCACTTATAAACACATGTTCATGCTATCTTTTATCCGATGTGGACTCTTTAACATCTTATGTTTAGAGTATCAAAGGGCCAATAGTAATATCGTCACCTAGGTCCATGAATGTTGCGTTTATGATGATTGGTTTTGCCATCCAAAAAAGCCTAGCGAAGCAACTTGTTACATGTTTGCCTTCTTTCATGTGTAATTAGTTTTTGATGTATAAATGATATAAAAACTGATCAACTTGTTTGGAAAAAAAAATCATATAGACAAATAACAAAGTCTTTAGAAACTCACATGAATGAAGGAGTCAAAACAAGGTTCGAGTTCTGATCATGACGTTCGAACCTTTTGTCGATTATGTTTCTAAAATATAAAAATGGACAACTAACTATTTATTTAATAAAAATTATAGTTTTTTTTGACAAAATAAAAATCATAGTTAATTTATAGATTTATGAAGTAAGAGTATGATACACCTTAATTTACGAGTGTACCATAGAAATCTCAATTTTGCAAAGGAGAGTTTGGTGAACTTTTTTAAGAAAAAGACTTAAAAAAATTATTTGAGGCGTGTGTCTTAACTGTTGGAAATATTATTAATAGGAAAAAGAATAGATTTCCGATAGTTAGGAAAAGATAGAAGAGAATTGTTGTGCCATGACAAAAGTCACCATCCTGAAAGCAAATTTCTGATGGACCTCCGGTGTAATCAAATATCTGGTTTTGCTCCCCAAAGTTTACGCAACTGTGTGTCTAAACTCGTGCGCTTGAGACCAACACATTAGAGCTTCACAAACAATGTCCAAAATGGTTGAGAGTAGAAGGAAAAGCATTGGCTTTTATCTTTGATCATATACCCTCTGCCTAGCTATGTGTCTATATATATTCTTTATATAAGTCCCCCGTGTATGTATCAGAAGCTAATCAATATATAGATTTTTCATTTTGTCCGTTGTAGGTAGCACTTCCTCCTAAATAAATGGTATTATTATGACATGATACTAATGACAATAAATTGAGGAAGTGGTCCATTTGTTAGTAACGTTCAAGGCAGTTATCAAATAGACTTGGTCAACTCAATTATTGTTGTAAGAAGGAAAAATAATTAGAGGAATAAAAGATAATTGATTGCCATTATATCCAACATTAACCTCTCTAGAATGTGTGAGTGCGTAAAGAAAGTTCACAAACGACTAGGAACCCTAGTATATGGGTTGGGAAAATGGTGTTTACCCTGGGTTGAGAATTTGTTTCTAATTAGTTCGCTATTATTTTGAAGGTGGGAGTGAACGTAGGAACATTGGCGGAACTATCAAGGCTGAGGCTTTCAGAGGTAAAGGCATCTCAACTTTTTAGACAGTACTTTTACATGTAGAGACATTCTCATATTAATTAATTGTGTTGTGTGCACTCATATGTGGTATTTGCACTAAATATTTAAGTTCATAAAATGATGATTATGTTATTGATTCAAAGTTGATGTATATCATGACTTTGGTGTTTCATATGATGAAAATGATCGATGCTTAAAGTTAATACATTAACTGAATTTCATATATTGTGAAAGTATATGTTCATGCAATTTTGCGGTACAGTATCGAACGAGAAGTGCCTGACTCGTATGGTTGATATGATACGATATCGAACAAGCATTATCATATTGGTATTGAACGAGATGCAAGCCTGAAGTATCGCGAGGTGATAGTACAATATTGAAAGAGAAGTACCATCACAATACAATTAGGGATGTCAATGGGGCGGATCGGGAGCGGGGGATACTTCCCCGATCCCCGCCCCGCCCCGCCGGTGAATCCGTTCCCCGTCCCTGTCCCTGATCCCCGTCACGGGAGAATATTTTCCCCGATCCCCGTCCCCGCGGATCCCCACAGAGCCCCACGGTTTTTTTTTCCTTCCAAATTTAAGCATTGTACAGTTTCTTTCTTGGTCAAGATAATGAAAAATAGGTAAACACATACAAACATGCATACCCCATGCTAAACAAATCTAATAGATATCAAAAGAAAACAAACAATTAATAGAAAAAGTTGCATTACTTAATGCAGTCACATTA
>Ga0315914_1001760_pt1 | contig 32966 bp, 17 predicted proteins | sample MpolenodulesMG_FD_203920 | JGI IMG/M metagenome (GOLD analysis project Ga0315914, IMG submission 203920) | Medicago polymorpha root nodule microbial communities from Los Angeles, California, United States - elongated nodules | ecosystem: Host-associated > Plants > Roots > Nodule | place: USA...
GGCGAACCAGGATAAATCTCTTGTGTTCTCTCTCTTCTCTCATCTCTTAATTTCTGGCCGTCACATTTAACCTATAACTAACTATATTAATTTTCCAGAGTGCTCTGGTCCTTAAACTAAAATTAAAAGATTAACCTACTACTTAATAATTATCCAGAACCTTCTGGTCCTATTTATTAACTAACTATTTTATTCTTAATATTTCCAGAGTTCTCTGATCCTTTATCGCTTTATTTATTTCAGTTATATATCCAGAGTTTTCTGGTCCTTTACTGTTTTATTTATTTCAGTTATATATCCAGAATTTTCTGGTCATTTACTGCTTTATTTATTTCAGTCTTTTATTTCAGAACTTTCTGGTCTTTTTATTTATTTCATTATCCAGAGTTCTCTGGTCCTAATATTATAATATTTTATTACCACTCACACTAACCAAGAATTTTCTTGAGCATATATACTTATTTAAATTTCAGGAATAATTTTTAAAAGGGTCACAATTCAAACCCCCTTTCTTGTGACGTTTATTGCTACTTCACTCCCATCCACATTCCCTTTATATCAACACTAGTTCGGCTAAAAAATAAATTTGTTGTGACAAAATATTCCACATTATCAAGGGAGCTAAGATACTCATTTTAGCCACTAATTAGGCTACTAGGATATTCAAAATATTATCCAAACCAACCTTGTGACGCATTACTTGAACATCACTAAACCAACAATTAGTCTAAATTTCAACTGGACGTGGAGATAACATTAGAGAAAGAGAAATGGTTAGTCTTCAATGCAAAGAGGGCTAGTAGGCGTTAAAAGAACTTCTTGATAATACAAGATACATCTAATGGGGGAGACTTGTAGAAAAATTGCACACTAGCCATGAGATTTAACTATCAAATCCACACCTAAGATTCTTTCTTGAAAAAATTCATTATGATGTTGAGAATAAAGCCAATTACAAACATTTTTTTGTTGTATATTAACCATTCTGACTAGCAATTTGAAGGGTTTACTTGACAATCATCTCCTCACATTTGGTCTAATGTTTGGGATTTGCTCTTATCATGGGGTAACAATTTAAATCCATCAAACTACTTGTACATCCAATATTTTTCCCCTAAATCTAATATATCAATTGTAAATTCATTGATAATTTTTTTTAGGGGACAAAATAAATACTTTCTTTATAAAATTATTTAAAATTTATACAATTTTTTTTTGTCTAATAGCCTAGTGGCTAGAGCTCACACAATTAAATGTGGAGAAGTTGGGTGTCTGAGGTTCGAACTCCGGCCCCTGAATAAATTATGCAATGTCCCTACCAACAAAGCTAAGCTCACGGGAACAAAATTTATACAATTTTATTAAATATTAAAATTACCACAACAATTGTTGTAAACCGCCACCACCACCCACCGCTTCTGACCATTACCGACAACCATATCTAGAAATCATCATTTAAATAAATAATATTTAAACATGTTTTCAAAAAAAAATAATGAAATTACTTTTTTAAGCAAAATTAGAGTGTAAAAACATTGCATGCTACCTAAGACATCTAAGTCCTAACTATGTTGGTATCCTCTCGATATCATCTATCACATACACCACTCCAATAAGTGTTTTAAGATTTAATTAATATCCATCCATTAAAAGTTGTCCATAAATGAGTTAGATAATTTGTATTTAATCGAAGAATTGAATTTTATTATTGAATTTTCAGTGAAATGAAAATAGATTAATATTAAGTTCTTTATATTAGTCAATTTAAATCCAAAATCAATTTGTAATTTTTTTTTATTTTTCACCCCCTACCCTTAATCAGTGAATCAAAACCCTATTGACCAAAAAAAACTAAGCTCGTTGACAAAAACGTATGACGTAAAAATTATTTAAAATAAGCTTTAATATGTGTTTCATCCCTGCAATTAGGGATTATTTAAAAATTGGTCAATGTAATCGTTAATCCTGACATTTTGTCCCTGCAAAGTTTAATCATTTAAAATTTCATCCCTCTCCCCACTTAATCACTGCCACGTCACTAAGTCAACAAATTAGGGGTTGTGCTGACGAAAATACCCTTGGCTTGTTCAGACCAATGCACAATGACCAAAATGCCCCTGACTTCATCTTCTCATCTCGCATCATCATCAACCCAGAACTTTTGTTCATCTTTCTTCATTTTTTTCCTGTTTATTTGAATATAATATATTTACCTCTATTGAATTCAAGCCTAGTATCACCAATGTTTTCAATCCCTCTTCTCCAAAACCCTGTTTCGCTTTCCCCCGTCATCCTCACGTTAATCAACAACACTCTCTCTTCACTGATTCTCATCACAAACATGATGATGATGACGATGCCGAACCACTTCGTAAGTCCCTCTCTTTTCATTTCCAATTTCAATTTTCACTTCTCGTTTTGGAACCCTTTCTTTTCATTCAGAAATCTTAAATCGGGCAAAACACACATTTGAATCCACCGATTTTTGATTTGGGAAAAAATGATGAAGAAGATACTGGTATCAACACATCAAAGGTACTGCTATCACCGCCGCCGTTGATGGGTTATTCTCCGCCGTGGTGCGGTTGTTGTTTCTTCTCCGCCGTTGTTGGGTGCTTCACGTTTTCCATGGCTCGACATTTGCATCGCCGATGTTGTGATTGTGACTGTGATTGCGATTCCGATTAGCTTCGAACAATTCTCGGTTGTGTCTTCTTTCCCTCACACCGAAAATCACTTGGTTGTGTCTTCTTTCCGTCACACAAAAAGTCGAAGCAAAAAAATTAGGAGCTGCAAGTGTTGTAGCAGCTGTATTACTGGTTTGTTGTAAAGGATATTGTTGAATTTGGTTCGCAGTTTTGTATTTGTCCTGAATTGCTTGCTGATGGTGGTGGGGAAGCTGCACAAATTCACTGTGAATTGCTTCGTTTGGGTGCCTAGATGAGGGTTTTAGATATTGGGGGTGGTTTGGGAATAGATTATGATGGTTCAAAGTCGACTGATTCAGAATTATCTATTGCTTATGGGTTAGAAGAGTATGTTGCAGCTATTGTTCTTGTTGTGTAGTTTTTTCGCGAAAAAAGAAATTGAATCTAAAGCAAAAGAAAAATGTCTTGCACTCATCACCAATTGTTTTGTTCTCAATCTTTTCCCATACTTTCCATCAACTTGATTTCCCATACTTGTACCAATTGTCTTGGCGTGAATGTTGTGGTGATTGTTCTTGTGACAGAGGACGATTTTGTTTTAGTTTGTGGCTGTTCTTGATGAAGCCACAAAAAATTGAAATTTGAGACAATGGGTTAGAGGGAAAACAGGTTATTCAACACAATGGAAGAAGAAGATGAAGCCCTAAACTCGAATTCATGCTCAGCAGATCCAAATGTATAAGAAATTTGGGAAGAAATGGTGTTGCAGAGAAGTGAAGTGAAGGAGGGAAGATTTTGAGAAGATGAGCACAGGGGTATAATGGTCTTTTCACAACTCATTTAACCAATCAATAGTGCCACGTCAACTAATCAGTGACGTGGCAGTGATTAAGTGGGGAGAGAGACGAAATTTTAAATGATTAAATTTTGCACAGGCAAAATGTCAGGATTAATGATCACAGGGACCAATTTTTAAATGACCCCTAATTGCAGGGACGAAACACATATTAAAGCCTTTAAAATATTTGATATTGTCATAAAAAAAATAATGCTAAAATACTCATTTTAACACACTCTTTCTAAAACGAGGAATGTTATTTGAACAACCATTTGGTTGACAACTTATGGGACAACCATAATTTACAAAGAAAAAGTAGTTATTTGCACGAAAATCAAAGCAATAAAGAGATAAACTAAAAATAATGTGAGTATGAGAGAAAATTGTCACAAAAGTTGTCATAAAATGGATGTTCAAATATCATTTCTCTTCTAAAACTTACTTTATTTTTATTTTTATGAAATACATATTTATTTAACGTGATTATGTTATAGTCTCTCTCACACACATATACTAACAAAAGAATTATAACTAATACTCCCTCCGTCCCATAATAACTGACTCATTTATAAAAAAAATATTTTCCCCAGAAAAATTGACCCATTTCACTTTTCAATACGATATTAATTATTCTTTTCCAATTATAACACTAATTAATACTATTTTCACCACTTCCAATTCAATATATTATACTTTGCATTTATGATAAAGAATAATGCATCAATAGTTAATAAGGACACTCAAAAAAATTTCTTAATAAAATTATTCTCATTTCACACTTTATTGCTAGAATCTTTCACTTATACGTTTTTTCTTAATAAATGTGAAATGGGTCGGAGGGAGTATATTATTGGATCAAAGATGTATTTGCAAATTCGTAAAATTATGGATTATTTTCATTGACTCTTGTTCCTGGATGAACACAAAGGATTGATCCACAAAGTTGATGATGTAGTCTCCATGCCTTATACCAAAGTCAAGCACGGTGTACCTAAAGTTTAAGTGAGGTTGGGAATGTGTGATCATATATGAGAGTGAACCTCATATCTATAATGCATTCGATCTCTCACCTGCTTATTGCTATTTATACGCAGATGACTTTTGATGTAATTTCATAAAAGAGGTTATGCGCCTGTATATCTAATAACTGAGGTGGATGGAGGTGTGTCTTTAAGTCAAACGAGTTCCACGAAATGCAGAATGAGGGAGGCATATTTGGCCTTTGAGGATTGTTATCTCTAGGAATGATTATCTTTAAATGACGTCGAGGCTAGTTTCGGCACCACATTATACCCTTTAAGTGAAACAATTGATTCTATTTTGTTTGTGCAACGCAAATCTGGATGAAAATTGTTATTATCCTTTTGGTTTTGTTCATCCTCCTAATTCAGCGCGAGTTAATTCACGCTCGACATTTTTCAGCGTGAGCTAACTTACGCTGACACTTTTAAGATCGATTCAATCACTTTTTAAGTCGGATCAACCAATCTTAAAATGCCGACGAGAATTAACTTACGCTAAAAATGCGAACATGAGTTAACTCACGCTGTATTTAAGGAAATGAGCAATTTCATAAGTGAGAAGAGCAATTTTTAAATCTTGGTGGTGCTTGATCCAATCATCATTTAGGTTAGGCCTTCAAGGCCCATGACTCTTCGATCAACTAGGAAGAGAAAATTGCTTTTTTGACATAAAAAAATTCCTAAAACATATGGAAGTTACGAAATTGCCCCCAACGGTAGTTAACTTACGCTTTGTTGCACATAAGTGCAGTTCCCGGAAGAGAATCAATTGTGATTTTACGTGTTTCAGTCGAAAAATCAAAATAAATCGAAGCTTATTCGGAATGCTACAAAACTTTACAGACCTTCTATATGTATTTTTATAGAGCTGATTGTAAAAAAACCAGCTCAAAATTCAATTTCTAGGTCGATGTTTTGATGTTTTGGTGTCTTGAGTTTTAGGCACGTTAATAATCATATTTAATTCGTCCCTTGTCGAAAAATTCAATTTTTTTTGTGGGAGATGTTCTCTTTTTTTTGTCCTAAACATTAGTGCAAAAAATCGTGAAAAAATTCAACATCTAGGTCACTTTTCCGGACTCGCACTTGGAAAAAAATTGCGATTTTGAACGTTTTAGTCGAAAAATCAAAATAAATCGAGACTTAGTTGGAATGCTATGAAACTTAACAAACACCTCTATAAATATACATATAGAGGATTTGCAAAGTTCCATAGCAATCCGAACAAGTCTCGATTTTTTTATTTTTTTGACCGGAACAGGCAAAATCACAATAGATGCTCTGCCAGGAACCAAACTTAAGTGCAGATGAGTCAGCGGTAGTTAACTGCAGCCGGAAAGATTGAACGGCAGTTAACTACCGTTGGGGCAAAAAAACAACAATAAACAAACAAATGTTGGAATATAGACGTTTCTGGCTAGGAATTGTACAGGCTAAAAGAAAAATCCAAAGGAAAACCCCAATAAATTCTTTGTCCAATGTTGTCCTCTTTATCACTAAAGTTTATACCCAAAGAAAATTGACACAATAATTCATCTAATCTAACCTACTTGGATTAAGTGCAAGTATTGCTTGGAATATTGGAGTGTGCTCATCTTAAGATCTTAGATTTTCAATGATGCCAATTTTGATGACTAATCGATACATACATACTACTGACTTTAAACAAACCCTTACAAATGAACGGTTCCTCAAATTAGTCGTCATTGAACCAGATGTCGAGTTTTAAAAAAACAAAAAAATAATCCATCTAATCTTTCAAACCAATAACATAAACTACAACTTTTATGTCAAAGTCAATAGTATTAAAGTTGAATTTAGCTTGTTAATTAAATTGCACAATTGCACTGGAATATAGACTATACACTATAGTTCGTCAATTGGTTCATAATATTTCAGTTTCATTTTCTCTCATATACGACTAAGTCTATGTAATAAGTTCAAAATATTAAGTTGGCTAGATGTAACCAACCACTACTTTACGTGGACCTAAAAAAGGGATCATTCATCGACATTTAGTACAGAACTTTCTCTGAGTAGAAACTGTAAAAAGCAAGAAAAAGTGATTAATTGGTCACAAGATTTGTGGCGGGTTTCTCTTTTAAAAAGAAAATTTTCATATCAAAGACAAAAAACAATAGGAAACCCACGTTCCTATTTAACATTTCTAACCGTCTTTCACAACTCACCGCATCACTGTTCCACTTTCTTCACACAATCTAGTAATTAAACAAAAACAACCTTAGCCAAATCTAACATTTACAAAACATCATCAATTATCACATTTTGCAAACAAAATAATGATGAATTGGGGTGCAAAAAAACCTTCTTCATCATCATCAACGTCATCATCTTCTACTTCTTCTGGTCCTTTTTCTTGGCTTTCTAAGTTGAAACATATGAGAATCAATTCAGATTCAACTCATGCAAAACTGAAGCAGAAAGAAAAGAAGAATTCTCCACCTTCATGTTTTGATATTGGTGGAAAATATGGTAACAAAAGTGGAAGAAAACAAGGTATAATTAAGTTAAAGGAGGAGGATATTATTGGTTTAGAAGATCAAAGAAAAATGGTGAATGATAAGAAGGGTCTGATGAAGATTGACGAGTATGAATATGATAGAGAAAAGGAATATGAAAATATAAGGAGAAGATTTGAGAGGAAAGCACAACAAGTTTTGGAAGAACAACTCTTGAAATTAGAAAGAGAAGCAAAAGAAGTAGAAGATGTTAAATTTCAATATGAATCTCCAAGAACAATTTGTACACCAAGAACAACACATTCTTTTGCTTCTTCTAATGCAGGTTCGACGAAGAATTCTTCTAGCTTAAGAAATATTCGTTTTGAGAAAAGTGAAATTGCATCATCTCAGAAGAAAGAAAGTTATGAGAAGCATAGTTTGAAAAAACATGAAGAGTTGAAGTTAAAGACTCAAGAAAAACAAAGGAGGAAACCAAAGAAAGTTTCAAGGGTGAAAATATATTCACCAAGATTGGTTTCAAAGGTTGAGTTATGCAGAATAAAGGCATTAGAAGAAATGAGGAACAAAGCAAAACAAAAGATGAAGAAAGAAAGAGAAGAAGAAATTGTGGAGGAAATTATTGGTACTAAACCAGAATTAGATAGTTTTGCTGTGATTAAATGTTCATCAAATCCAAAGCAGGATTTTAGAGATTCAATGATTGAGATGATTGAAGATAAACAGATTAGTAAAGCAGAAGAAATGGAAGAGTTGTTGGCATGTTATTTGACTTTGAATGCTGATGAGTATCATGATCTCATAATCAAAGTATTTAGGCAGGTATGGTTTGATATGAGTCAATATGGTTTAGGTGCTAGATCAGAAACGCAATGGGGTTTCTATGAATGATAATTACCAATTAGATTAGTTAATTAACTGGCTTAACCAGAAATGTAAATAGTTTATTTATTGTAATTTTGCAAGTATTTGGTGTTCTTGTTATGCTTTAATTTAACTTGAAACTCTTGAGTTTCTATTTATCCACTTAATTAGCCATTTCAGTGTTGGTATGCCCTCTGCATAGATTTTGTCAAATTTCATGTTTCTAGCCTCTAACTACTAGCAATAATTATTTTGTACATGCTTAGATATTTACACATGATATGCTTTATTGCTACAATCAAATCAAGATTACCTATAACCAACATTCGATGCTATCGGCAATAAGCCAATAGCTGTGGCAACGGGGCGGGGATGAATTTTCTCTCTCATATCTTTGACTAATCCAACCCTACCCCACCTCTATAAAAAAGGAAGAAAAAAATTACTAGTCAATTGAGTTTGCGTTTAATGACGGACATCAACATTTTTTCTATGACCTCATATCCAATATCCGAATCCAAACTTACACTCGGTTAAAGAGGATTTTCCTAGTAAAGTCGAGGCAAACTCAGACGGATATCCAATTCGAGTCCTTTTGTACGCCTACTCAGCATTGAGTTCAGACATAAGCTAGTATTGTTTTTGAAGTAATGTAGGAAAATTTGAAACAATGAGGAAAGAGACATGTAATTGGAATATTAGCAAACAAGAGTAAATGCTCGCTCCACCATGCACATCATGTTTGGATGTATTGGGAAGATATTACGGAATAGAAGTAAAAGAAATTAAATGACTAAATTTTCTATATAAGCTTTATATATTTTCAAATTAGTTAATGTGGTGTCAGGGCAAACAGGGTACTATTTCTCCATTCTGCAATACTGCAGCCTTAAGAAAAAAGCTTCCTGCATTTGATACTTACTGTACGTATACGACATACATTTGTATCAGCTCTGTGTGCACTAAACTGAACTCCACTTTTAGTTTGTCACATACAACGATTAAATTGTGCGGATTAGAGTTCAAAATATCCCAATTGTTACAATCAGGTCTATCTGCTTGTTAACGAATCGATTGTTAATATTAGGAACCAATTCGATCGATGTTAACCAATATTAAAGGCTTGATTGTAAAATTGGGATACTTAGAATCCAAATTGCTAAATTTAAACTTGAATTAAAATTGTGCAATCATGATATCTAAACAACTAAAACCTATATATTAAACAACATTATCGTGCAAGTATGAAAAATACAATACTAGTAAATTAAAATATGGATGTCTTCCTTCTAATGTATGATTCCATAACGGGGTCGGTTCAAAAGTAAGGCGGCTCAAACCCTTGCTTTAGACCCCAAATTTTGGTTGAAAATAAAGACCTCACAAGAATCAAATTGTTTATATATAAAACCTTGAGAAAATATTGTACCAAAAAAAAAATTGTCCGCTCTGATTTTTCTATACACCAGTCCTTTTTTTTTTATTGTTAAAAAGTTGCCCCTTTTTATTTCATAAAAAATAAAAATAAAACACTGCACATGCTTTTAACTTATTTTTTTGTGAAGCTCCAAAAGAAACTTATTTTTTTTGTAGCATAATCTTGTTTTTTTTTTTTTTATTTTAAAAAAGGTGATATTGAATTTAATATATGACTGGTTAATATTATTTTTTTTGTAAAATCATGAATTCTATGTTAATTTCTTCCACATAAAAAGCTTCATATGATACTCATCTAATTCTATGTTATTCGATAAGTATGCATATGAAGCTAAATTATTTTTTAGAAAAAACGACTTAATCCATGTTTGATATCACGATGGATATGCTATAATCTCGGTGACCCACCACAATTTTCTAAAAACTACACTTTGTAGCTTTTCCAAAATCATGACGTATCACTGTGATTCTAGCACACCTACATTGATACCACACATACACTTAACGTATCTTTAGAATTGCGGTTGGAGTTTCATTCTCACAGCTTGAGACATTCTTCTTGTGAAAACCAGAAAGCTACAAAACACAACTTCCACATGACATGGTATTTCAATGTGGTTTAAGAAACAAACAAGTGTTTATATTGAATAAGTTGTTCAAAGTCTCACATTGCTTGGGCTTTTAGGCTGTTGGATATATAATTATTGAGTATGACCCATTAGACATAGAAAAGGGTGAGGGAGCCGAGCTTCGTTGCGAAGCTCCCTTTGCCGTTGACCTCAAGTTTGGCTAAAATGTGTGTTAGACTCAATTGTTTGTTGTGGAGCGGTGACTGGGGTGCGGAGGATGATAGTCCCTCATCCTTAGAGCTACCTTATCGAATCTCATTTAATATGGTATCAGAGTCTGGTTAAAGATTCTAATGTGGAAAATTGGACTCAGGCACACACTAGAAGTTGGTATTGAAGTTGTAGCTTGTTTGGAGTCTCACATTGCTCCGTGTATAAATGTGTTTGAACATCTTCATCATTTGAGCTAGCTTTTGGAATGATATTCAAACTCATTTAACATGGTAACAAAGTCGGGTTAAGCATTGCAATGTGAAAATACGACCTAAGACCCACGCTAAACGTGATGACAGACATTGCTCAAGTTCTCAATTTGATATATAGATGTGTCTGAATACCATCTTTCATTGAACGAGTTTTTGCGATAAAATCCAATCTCACTTAACAAATAAAATGAGAAATCGAACCTAATTATTACAACTCACAAAAGCAACTACAAAGGGGAGAGATACTACAACAAAACAAAAATAGGAATCACTACAAAATCCTAGACAAACATTTGCTAGATTCTGCATCCTATTCTCTTAGGGATACAAGAAGTACACGTCGCCCATTTCTTTTCATGCTAGGAATAAATTCTTTCATGCTAAGCATTTATATAATAGCTACACAATGCCAAAATAACTAATTAATAATGGTTGTATAAAGCCAAGTAAACAGTCTCAAGTTACAGTAGCAGTTCCAGAGTATGGTTGCATGGAATTATATATAACACTGTTAAAAAGTAGATGGCATTAAAATTTCCTTGTTGCAAATAGTACCATCTGATTGAATCATGCTGAAAGCAGAGGCTTTGTCCTTAGCAACATAATATGGCAAAACTAGTTGTTTGATACCGTACGTGTAAGAACTTCTGCCTCATGTCTATGCTATCCATAATTCAGTCATAATATTTTTGGAACTTGAAATTCATACCTATCATTAATTAATAAATAAATACAAACATTGAAGACTTTCTCTTTAGCATGATTTTAAATGACGGGCAATCCAACAAAATGTGCATTCCATTTTGGCATGTATACCATCTAACCTTTTACTGCATAATGCATGGTAATTAATCTATAGTTTGATTTTGACAATTTACCTATCATGGTAATTTTTATATTATATATATTCCAAACTGATCCTCATTGTTTACTTGTTATCAAAATTTCACTGTTAACCCTAATCTAATCCCAAAAAAGGTTTGGCAATTGGAAAATAAATTAGTGTGTTTGATTCTATCGTGACAAATATTAATTTTGATTTGTCCGATAACGACGGATGAATGCAACAGTGACGGTGTGGTGCTCCGGCACAGTAGCGTTGCAGTCCTTTTGGTGGAACGAAGGGTATCTGCAGACACTTTAACACTTCAACGCTCAAGTCAGCGTAGGAAATGAGGCTGAATACTAAAACAAGTCTCAATACAAATACTCAAGACCAAATTCAAACTAATCACATTGAGCATAAAACTCAAACTAAAGATGTCAAACATGTAGTAGAATGTGTCCACCATGGATTGATTTCAAATTTGAAACCTTAACCATATGTTTCGAGTGACCACCATGACACCAATTTTAAAAAATTGTAATGTTTGAGGTTAAAAAGACGAAATCTTCAACTTCAAGCTAGAATCGATTCTACAACAAAAGTATTTTTACTTGATTACATTCGGATACATCAAAATCATTTTTATATGCTTGAAATCACAAAACTAATAGAAAACATGCATTTTATGTAAAATAAATTTTTAAAAACTGAATGAGGAGGGTTGAATATCCCTTCTTTTCTCTTTTAACTGTTTTTGTCTTTGATAGTTGCAAGTTAAAACATTATTAGTGAGAAAGTCACCTCAGTAACTGTTTTACAGGTCACAAATCAAAGTCTTGTTGTTTCGTTAAAAAAAAAAGCTATGTTATTTGTACAATTAAAATTAGACAACCAATGCAATAACCTATAGCTTTGTAAAGAGCACGGAGATCAAAATTGGGTAAAATATATTAAAAAATGGGAGCTTCTACGGAGCAGTCAGAAAACTGATTTTTTTGAAAAAGTTAATTTTGATTTTAATGTTTGATTCATTTTTAAATTGTTGATTACTGATTAATGATCAATAGTAATTCATCTAGTAATGCTTGCAACATCTTGGACTTACAGGTACTATTTTATCGTTGTCATCTTTAACATGCAAACATATTTGATGATATTATGTGATAGTCTTAAGTGTTACATTTTGTGGGGTGTTACACTTAAAACAAGGTAGGACAAAATTAGATTAAGTGTAGTCTTGTTAATCTGATGAATTGATGATACTATGGGGACTGAACTTTTGATGCCACTGTACAAACAGTGGGATGTTACTCACTACACTTTTGATGTTATAGTGTTAACTTCATCAGAAAAGTCATTTTCACGACTTCGCCATAAAATTTTCCTTAGAAAATAGCAAATAAAGTTGTTGGTTGTACAATTTGGTTGTTTGCATACCATAAAAAAAAAAATGCAACTCTCTTGCTACAGTGTAAAAAAAAACAAAAATGCAAATCCTTCCCTGTTTGAAAGTATCCAAAATTGATTTATTTCTTAATTAAAAAAATATATCAATTGTACTAGATATTGTTATTTTAGTCCACATTCATATCTGAGTAAGTACAACGTGTTCTTTATAAATTTGGTATGAAGTTGATTGTTTATGATAAATTAAGAAGTAGTTGTGTAATACATTACTCACAACGACATTGACCAATACATTGCATCTTTTATTGTGTAAAATGCATTGAAATTATAGTAGATACATTCTATAATTTTGTGACATCATATCTTTGGTCAAACCAATCGGGGTTGGATCTAGAAGAAGAGGTTTATTTCCACATCACAGCGAACTAAATTTAGGCACGATTGAGATTTTTGTGTGCGAAAGAATATGTTTATAGCATTTCACTAGATATCAAATTGGTGCAATGTGGTACCTCAATATAAATTTGGGAGCTAGCTCGAGATATGGCTATCTTTGCTAAAGCAAGAGCGACCTTGCCTCATAATAAACTCGACACTAGAGTTAGTTAAAGAAGTTTGACACAAATGGATACAAGCATCCACAATGACACCAAATTTGGTAAAATCACCTCTACTCCTTGCATAATAATCAGCGACTTTCTTCGAGACCACTTCAACATCAGCATTCGCTAATTGTAACTCATTAATCTACACAATAGTGTGATATAACCCCAAAGCTTCGTCAACTTCCACCAAGCATAAGGGTGTAATCCATAGAATTGTAGACAGCACATAACACCCTTCCTCATCTCGAATACACATACCTATCCCTACTCTATTGAGGGATGTTGAGGATGACGCATCAACATTACATTTTAGCCTCCCCATTGCTGGTTTCCACCATCTTTGCTCTACTGTTCTGCTAATCTGCTGTACCACTAGTCTGCAGGGCTGCTGTCGCGCTATTGCTGCTACTATTATGCTTTGTACCAGCAGCGTGTGCATTTTGAAGCCTGTTCGCATAACGGCAATCCTCCAATAAGTGCTTCGCACGCTCCAAAATGCTGCTATCCGTTTATGTAGTTTGCTGCCAAATTCTGAGATTTCTGCTCTTCCACATCTCCAGAGGATAGTAGCTAAACTCTCAACTTGGCTGCTGTTGCCATGTTGTAACATTATAAAGATTACATCTTCTGCACTTTGATATTGCTGAACCAAAGGCTCAAGCCTGCTCCAAACTCCACTTGCGCTCCATACGTTAACTGCTGTCGAACAATGGAAGAAAAGGTGGTAGCAGTTCTCAATTGCCTCCTTACAAACCACACAAGTTAAGGGACATGTGACACCTCTACTGTATCTCGAACAAAATTATATCGACAGAGGAAACCCTTCGGGTGAAAATAGACAATGATTTCAATTAATTTCAAGAGAAACAGCCAAACACACAAGCCAACAATGTCAAATTAAGAAGATTTGAGAGCTCACATTTTAACTATATTTCAAATCCTCAAATGTTATTGTTTCTGTGTTCAATAAGTGTTGTTGGTCTAGAATATTATTTTGATAAACAATACTAAAGTCTTTTATTTCAGAGTCTAGTTTTCAGCAAGTTTTTATAGCTCAAATCTGATACTTCGAGTCTCAATTCAATAAGTCTACTAATCCAACTAACAGTCATGTAAAAATATTAACCGGAGAAAACAACACTTCAAGAACAAAGTTTAAACATATAACTCAAAGTATTTTGTATTTCCCAATATAAAAAATATAAATCCAATAATCTATCTTAGATTTCATTTTAATGTAATCCTCTCATGTGTCATGAATTCAATAATCAATGATTCTTTCCATTCTTATAAGCAAACAGTCACAATTATGCATAATCTCAAAATACATTGGTGTCTGTAGAGAAAACAAGGGACAACGAACAACTAATGTTGGCATAGTAGCATGGTTTTAAATTGTGATCCACAATATACAACATAGCCAACTATGCATACTTAAAGTATTACATATAATTGGGCAACATAAAAATTGATTAAGAATGCCCCATCCGTTTTGTAATTGTAAGGTAATTTAGACTCTTTTGGTCCACCAATATTGGCCAACTTGACTAGGTATATCTTCATTTTCCGATTCGTCCTGCAAGTATTGTCCCCAAAATTCATTATTATAATCGGTAGTAACCAGGTATGTTTCGACGGGTTGTTCTTTTGGTTCAACAAAATCAGGGACAACTGCTACAGTTGGCTCAACTGCAACAAAATCGGAAGCATTGATTACCGCTGGTTCAGTTGCAACCGGATTAGGAACAACGATTACATCCGGCTCAGTTGCAACATGATTAGGAATAACAACTACATCCGGCTCAGTTGCAATTGGATCAGGAAAAACTACCATTGGCATGGAGTTCATGTCGACTTCTAGTGACTTGGGCTGAACTTCAACATCATTCATTGAGTCATCAAAATCTATGTTTGGAGTACTTTGAAAATTAGAGGCACCGACATCATTTTTAATCTCCTCCCAAATTGCCGTTGATGATTCAAGCAGATCCAATCGTTCAATGTTTAATGATAGAAGAGACACACTCGTGTCGTTTTCTTTGTGTATTGCATGAGAAGTTCCCACATGATCTTCAATGCTAGCTGCATTACAAAAAGGATTGTTTCTCGGAATCCTCCTTTTTCGCTTTGTAGTTTTTGTCAGCGGACATATACCGAACTCATCCCCAGGTTTCTTCAGCACTTGACCAACAGAAGAGAGAACACTTTTATGTTTCCTTTCCAGTGTTTTTAAATGACCCATAGAGTACTGTAAATTTATCTCATGCATTTTTCTCTCCTCTTCCTTTCTCTCAAGTTCCAGAAACATTTGTTCTATGTCGTGTTTAAGGTTTTGAATAGCAGCATTAAATGTCTGTTGTTCGGATTCTACTAGTGGAGCAGCAACCCCTTGGCCATGAGCATTCTGCAAAGAATGGCTATAAACCGCTTCTCGCCTATGGATATTCTTCACACGACCAGCTTGATTTCTTACGAAATCATTGTTTGCGAATTCCCATCGTCCTCCTCTACCAATTTTTCTAAAGCCCTGATCAAACCAAAAACCATAACACAGTTCAAACAATCAATAAACCTTAATGGACGATAAAAAGCAAAAAAAAAAAAAAAAAAGAAGGAAGATCAAAGCATTGTTTAGATGCGCAAGTTAATTAAGTGCTAATAACATAAACACTTATATGATTTTTGTTGTTATTGTTATTGTTTTTTTTATTAAGTTGGCAGTGATGAAAATACAGTAACAACAAAAGAACAAAGCTTGATTGGATCAACAACTTAATAAAGTGCTTATATCATAAGCTATCTCACAGCGAAAATAAAATAAACTGAACAACTTATGGACATGTTATAAGTTGTTTTTCTATAAGTTCTCTCAATTAGTCTTACAAGTGCCTATAAAAATACATAAGCTCAAATAAATCAATCAAAACAGACTCAAGAAAAAAATTAACAAATCCACGATGATCAGTTTTTCTAACGTCATAATCAAACCAAAAAACATAATATAGTTTAAGCAATAAAAAAACTTGAACGAGCTGATTAAAAAAAAAGACAACATTAAGACAATAATAAAACATTATACATTAACGAAATAACAAAACAATTTAAAAATCCATGAAATGAAGTACATTAAAGCCGCTTACATAGGTATTAAGCTGCCTGATGAAACTTGAGAAGTTATTATGGTTGAAGTATCGAGGCAACAAATCTTTTTCAAAATCTTGTGTATTCCAAACAATAAAACTTTCACCGGTAGCACCCCAAGAAACAATGGCATTAGTTGAAGGATCTTCAACCATATTATAAGTCTTAGCCAGAAAAGGAGGCACCTGATCGAAACTACTACCCTGAGCTTCTTCCATCTTTCCCAAAATAACCTTCAAACCCAAAATTACAATTTTCAATACACAATGACTCGTTAAGGCTCAAACACTCATTATATAGAAAAAGAATATTAAAGATCCTCTAATTTTCCAAATAGAAATCAATAAAAATACTTCCTTTTTCTTGCCTTTTTTCCATTTAAGTTATGTTTTACCAATTTCATTTATTGTCGTCAAAAATTCCAAAAGAAAAACTTATATCCTTTTGGTCAATTTATTCATAAATGAAGTTCATAAGCTTCCTATGCATCTGTCAAAAAAAAAAAAAAGCTTCCTATGCACTCCACTATCACTTTAGATAGATTACAACACAATTTTTATTTTTTTTTGCAATTCCCAAGAAAGAAGAATTGTAACCGGTATAACAACACAAAAAATATTTTTCAGTTTTCTACCAAAAAATTGCATAAATTTTTTTCAATTTTTTGTCCTTATTTGCCAAAATCTCAATGGCTTTTGACCAGATTTTTGAACCGTATATATCGTTGAATTGAAATATCCATATAAAATAAAAGAGTTTTTTTAAATAAAATAATGTATTTGTAACTTATCAACTTTGTGAGCAAGTGATAATATTTTATTATTTAAATATATATTTTTAAACAAATAAAATAATTAAGATTCAATTTCTCAAAAAATTAGCATTAACTTTTTATGGCACAAATAGACGCTAATCTGCTTGTCTATCCATATTTTCTATTTGTATTTTGTCAATTTTAATATAATTTATTTGTAACATTGTCAATTTTTTTAAAATGTTTTAGAAAAACATTGACTAAAAATTCATTCCTTAACTTGTAGTTTACTTTTGAGTTTTCTTTATGTAATGGTGGTATAGATGAGATAAGTTGATGATAATAAACTCTTAGTCACAAAATTCATTCTATAACCACTACTATTTAATTTTGGGGATTAAACAAAGGTATATTGATTAAAACTGAATCATAATTAATAAAACTACCATCAAACCATTCCCTCATCAAAACACACTCTAAGAGTAAATTTAGAGGGTATTTAGATATATAGAAATTAGGTTATGCCAAAAAACTTTGTGCATCATCTTTATTATTTTTTTTTTGACTGAGGTTCGAACTCTAGACTTTACATATTTTATGCATTGTCCACACCAACTGAGTTAAGTTCATGAGGACAAAAAGAAGAAAAAGAAAAGGACCAAAAATAATAAAAGAAAAAAAAATAATTTTGTACTTAAAAAATTATAAACTTAAATTATAATTCTTTTATAATATTATATTATCCCAGTCAAAAATCAAAATATAAATTATACTATAAAAAACATATATTTATGAAATATTAAATGAGGTCATTTACCATTTTATAAATTATATTTTGTACTTTAATAATCATTAAAATATATTAAAAAAATCAACAATTTTTATTATGCAAGTCAAAATAAAAAAATATATTATCGAAAACTTAGTCAAAATATAAAAATATATTATCGAAAACCAAATCTTAAAATTTATGAAAAAATAAACGAGGTCATCTAAAATTTATAAATATTCTATTTTTTCTTTAAAATTATAAACTTATATGTATAGATATATATTTTTTTATAATATTATGTTATCCAGTCAAAATAGATATTATATTATAAAAAAAATCATAAAAGTTATTAAAATTAAATGAGGTCGTCTCTGCCACTAATAATGGTGATAATTTTTTCATAGCCTATTTTCAATATATATAAATTATCCTCAGACAAGTTTACTCTAAAATTCATTCATTATAATTGGGTTATATTAATATGTCTTTGTACCATTAACAATTTAATGATCTTTTCTTTTAATCAAATATAATGATCTTTTACCTTTAAATTTTTTTTAATGATATTTTAAATTTAAATTTAAAGAATTGAAAAAACAAACTACATGTTATTTTTTCTAAACAATATATTTTAGTGAATCTTTTTCTAAATCAATTTTTTCAAAGCGTTATAGATATTATAAAATTAAATTTAGCAAACTAATTTAAATTGATATAATATAAATAAAACATAAATGATAGACGGGTACCTATGAAGCCCGGATACTCCAAAATGAAAACGTACCCGTATCAAATACATATCGAATACCGATACTCCACAGATACTCACGAATACGCACCCACAAAGTATCAGAATTAATTATTTTAATTTTTAAAAAATATTTTATCGGATACTTCACAGAAACACAACGACACTTATAAGATATTTCCCAAATACGTATCCTAGAAAAGATGAAGGGTAAAAAAGTGAGACAATGTTGTAAAAATAAAGTAGAAATGTATATGATTCAATTTTAGGCATGCATCAGTAGAATTTCTCGATAAACCACTTAAAATTATACTTTTTATGGATGAAGGTAACGAGAAAGTTGATTCAATTAATCAACATTAAATAAAATTTGTGTTCAGTTCTTTTAATGATGTTTCTCTCGATATCCCAACATATGAAAATATAATATGGTTTATAAGAAAACTTTACATTTTTTTATTTTTAATCACATGTATTATTTTTTTTAAAATTGTGACTTTTATAATAATATAATAATGAAGAGTAATCAATACTTATTTTCTTCAAGTATTTTTCATATATATAGGTTTTAATATAAATTTTTTGTTAACGTATCTTGGTCGTATTGTATCCTAAATTTTAAAAAAATTACATATTCTCGTACCCGTATTTGTATCTAGGCTTCATAGACGGGTATTAACATGTTTGTCTTTTCAATAATTTAAAATAATATAATATATATATATATATTAAGTTTAAGGATAGATAGGAAAATTTAATAACATAAAATGCATACATGTAAAGATAAGTTAAAATGATTTAGTTAAAAAAAATGTTAAAATGATTTAGCTTTTGGGACTTTTTTTTTTTTTGACACATAGCTTTTGGGACTTGTTATTTTGTGTTTAATTGTAGGACTAATAATCATGTGGCGCATGGGTTAGCCCACTTAGCCATATCGAAGAAAATTGTTCTTCTCCTAAAGAAAATTGCTCTTATAAGATGAGTACACAAAAAAAAAAAAGAATGCATCCCAATATATTCTTTTGAACTTAATCTAACTGTCCTGCCGACTAACAAGTTTCAATTGACAGAGGAGCATGATCAAGCTCAAAACAACATTTTAGAAATGCACTCCCTTTTGTGGCACTCATCCTATACATAGGAATTCGATGTGAAAACCTATATAGTTGATTCGGCAGAATACATGTCGTGTGCTCTTCATTCTTTTGAGTTTCCAAGAGACTTGCAAACCTTTTAAGTAATTGTAAGACACTTCGATATCGACATCTTCAGCAAACTGACAAGAATTAAACTAAAATCCAACAAAATAATGACACAACATAATAATACTGCCTAAACATCTTCATCTGGCTGAATTAAACTCTTGAGAATATCTTCAGGCGATCTCAGCAACGTAGCGTCCATCTCGATCGTCGGGAAGATGTTGTGCTGACCAAATATCAAGAACATGCTCCTTGCATCGACGTCGTTCGTTAACTCCAATCGACTGAACGTCAATCTCCTCTCTTAGTCGAACGATGGAAGTTCATACCAAACGTATTCCACCCTTCTTGTGTCTTCGGGATTGAGTCGTTGGTTGATTTTCTCTAGTTGATCCTTCAGTTCTTTTAACGAGACATCGTCCCGAACCATGAACAAATTAGGGTTTCCACCGTTGAAGCATACTTGAGCGTTGAACAAATTGCAAATTGTTTCAGATCTACACCATAAGAAATTAAAAACAATTAATGAAAAAATCATTCAAACATTTCATCAAACACTTGGAGTGAAAATTATAAAATCTAAAGTTCAATTTATAATCAACATTGCAAAAATAAAAAATAAAAATCATTGAGACATTTTATCAAACACCTAAAGTTCAACATAAAATCTAACAATTTCTAACTCTAACCTACCATATTTGAGTCAAACTTACACAAATCAACATCTAAACAACATTTTCTAACTTAATTCATCATTAACAATAAAAAAACCTAACATGCAAATTCTACTCTAAAAACCTAAAATTGTGAAATTTCATCAAAAAAATCTAACTTTCAAACAAACAAAAAAAAACCAATGTCAAATGATCATAATCACCTACTTGATGTTGTGGTAGAATTTGATGTTGTTTTGATCAAATTTGATGAAAATCGCACTTGGGAGTTCTCAAAATCGAACGTGATGTTTTGAAAAATGATTGACAAAATGTTTGTTGTTCTGTTTTTATACCAGAACGCAACGCGACTTAAGTCATGTAGGTTATACACCAACGTGAGTTAAGTCACGTAGGGCTATTTTGAAAAGTTTCTATGGGAATGAGCATTTCTCTTTGTGAGAAGAGCAATTTTTTATATTGAATTGGATAAGGTTTGGATTAATTGTGTTCCCCGCTCAATCCATCAACAATACAGAGGTTTCATCTCTTGCTTTAATAAAATATCTTTCTTTTAAAATAAAAAAAAGTTGAAAACTACAAATCATAAATTTATGTTAACATCAATTCTACCTACAAAAATATTTAAAATCAATTATGAAAATAAAATCAATTCTATTTTTAAACTTCCAAACATATCAAAATCAAATTTCCACATTTATGGTTAAAAAAAGTTGAGAAAAAAAAAAGAACAAATAAAAAGGAGAGACCCATTTTGGTCCCTCATAACTGTCTGATTGGTCAATTTTGTCACTCACAAATTTAAAACCTAATTTAGTCCTAGAAATTTTTGTAGTGGGAACAAAGTAATCCATGATTCATTATAATAGAAGGACTTATTTGTCCACTAATATGAAAATGTTTTGGACTGCTTTGAGTTTATTTTTCCCAAGAACTAAAAAAAGAAATACAAAAGATTGGGGACATTAGACCTAACCCAAAAAACCACATAAACATTGAAACCAACCCTAAACGATGATACAAACAAAGATAAATACACAATAGGAACTAACCCTAATGGGTAATCACATAACCAAAAATCTAACAAAGACATGCCTCGTCCACAACCCAACAAATCATCGTATGGGAACGAAACCAAATTGCGAAAAAAGTGGATGTGTGAACGTTCAAAGGAACCAAACCAATTGCGTGCTCGTTGAACCCGAACCCAAGTCTTGAAACCGACGAATGAACTTGTCCCCCAACAAGAAAACATATCTAAGAGCCAAAAACTCACTATGATGAAACTTGATAACATCAAGCATCAACGATCATAAATTGACCTGAAACACAAAAAACATCAAGATCATAGGCTAAAGCTCTTTCGAGCATACACAACAAACCAACAATCACCGTTACACGAAACGAATATAACACCACCATCGTCAAGCACCGAACGAATGGAGGAACCAAAACCAACAAAACAGAGGTTGCATCTCAGATCTATAAGAACCCATCATCTGAAACACAACCGAGTCAAATATTTCAACCTTCGATTAACACAAACCTTCGTTAAACTTCAGTCGTCAAAGATGGATATTTGCAATAGGTTTTACATCGTACGACCGAATGGGTTGATGAGAGCCAAAAACTAAAAGGAATTGGAGCGAAAACCCAATCTACAAATTCCGATCTGCCCCTCACTAGATCAAATATGTAACAAGTCACAAAGAAAATGTAGCAACGCAGAGACCGCGTATTAACCAAATTGGTTCAAATCATACCTCTAGTTAACATTACCCATTTAAAAGTCATAACATACCACTTTTTAACTATGTGTTACCATGTTCGGGTAGTTATTAAGACAATCCTCTAGACATAGTAAGATTTGGTGTACTATGACAAAGGAAATAAAGGTTGGCCGTCTAGTCTAAATCAGAAGACATAAAAGACGAAAAACAACTTATGAGGAAATGGAGAATACCTTAAGCAAAAGATAAATTTGATCAAGTTCAAAGGAATTAAAACAAGTAATCCTATGGTCAAGGATGAATCATCATACAATATCATTTGTGATAAACTTGTCAAAGCCACTTCTAAATATGAGGACCTTCTGTATGGTCAACGCTAAGAAAGTCAAAGTTCAACCACCTAATCAAGCTACCCTCTAGATGATTGATGCAACCATTTCTCAAAAGAAATCATCTAGATACATGGTTCCTCTATAAGGATCAAATTGAAGATCATGTCCCATGCTCTATTTGAACTGAGTAGTGATATTTGTACAACTCATTGGAATAACTTTTATGACAACTTTGTTTTTCTCTTTTCTTATTGGTAAAAAACAATGGAGAGAGAAAAATGAAGAGAGAGAATAAGATGATAATGTGAGTATGAGAGAGAAAGTTGTCAAAAAGTTGTTATAAAATGGTTGTACATATATCATTTCTCATTTGAATTATAGCTGAAAGATGCTTCAAGTTTAATGAAGTGATTCTTCCAAAACCCTTCATGTAAAACTTTGTTATAATAAAAGAGACCACGTACAAGCAAATGAAGACATCAATAAACAATTACAAGTCATACAATCTATTCAAATGGCTCTTTATACTCAATTGTGTCTCATTATCCCTTCATTGTAGATACTTCATTCAGTTGAAGTTAGAAGAAGAACCAGTGTAGGTGTTCAATACACCACACTTAAAAATAAACAAGCTATGTTCTTATTGAATAGATAAATCAAGTAAAAGCCAAGAACGTGATTTTGGAATGCTTTGTAAAAATCCTCTCATGTGAGAGTTATCTATATCATGATGTAAATCAATCAAGTAGTCTAGAGTACTCTTGAATTGATATATGCTTTCATTGTATCATCCTATTTTAGAGTGCTACCATCCTATACATGGTTTTGTTTCAGTCAGATACAACTTTTATTTAAAACGCCTAGTAGAGTGCTACCAATCCTCTTTATGTAAAACGCCTAGTAGTAGTGACAACAACTTTTATTTGACAAAGGAGTCCGGAGAGATATTGAACATTTAGGAAGTCTTTAAAGGTTTAATTTGATGGTTTAACTTGAATATGTCCCTCTTATCTTGGATGAAGTTAAATATTTTCATACATAACTTGTGTAAGAAACATTTTTTTATTATGTCTAATTATTCTTCAATGATATCTTAAGTACTATTCAGAAACTTAATGATTACATCATATGAAATACTTAAGGAGAAGATAAAAAATGAAAGATAATATTAAGTTGGGTTCTCATAACTCAAATGGAGTGTTCAAAATGTTAAGACACTATCTTATGGAGGATAAGAGAGTGTTATAACATATGCTTCCTTATATAGCTAGAAAACTCAGTCCAGTTTATATGATCTATATGTTTGAGTCATACTTCTGTTGTTTTTTAGTCTAAAAACTTCTGTTTTTAATCCTAACATCTTCCAATGAATTTTTTTAAGTAACTTATTACTCAAAGGAGAAGAGATGTTAAGAACAAAACTAATGGTTCATCTCATGATAAAATCAACTTTTTACATACAATCTGAAAGGTTGAAAAATTGATCATGATAATCCTGAGAAAGTATTTCAACTTATTTTTAAAAATTTAAATGTAGAAGTTTTTGTCCTAAACTTCAAAGACCTTCTTTAGATGTTATTTTTTCACAATCTGAAAAAAAAAATCCTGATGAGTTAATTCTCAACAACTAGCTTTGTATAGCTAAGTACTCTACTATGTATAATATATAGCTCACTAAGAGAATTTGGTATGTCACGTGGAAGATTGCTTCTTCAGCTCAACCCCCATTGGTTAAAAAAAAAAAATTGTATTTCCAAACCAAGTCAGTATTATTTTCAGCCAAAACAACCCCCCTTGGTAACTAAAACAGAAGACATCCCTTTCATATTCAAGCAAAAGTACTTTATATATGTACTATCATCTAAATAAATTACACTTTGTTAGATATACGTTTGAGAAAAGATATGCATTCATACATAAATCACATTGAGGCAAATTCATTTTAATCAAACTTGACTTTGCAAAACGAGGTTCAATCAAACGTAATTTGATAAACTTCAATCCAAAAATACATCCTTGACAAACCAATGTGACAGGAAAGTACAGTTAGATGTTAATTCCACATAATTAAAATAGGCTCAGTTTAAGGAAGAAAACAAGCACTATGCAATATTGCTCAACAGAACAATTCTACGCTAGTTTTTATCTATTCTTACAATAATCTTGTGCATATTTTTTTTCTTTCTAAATTGTATTACTGCATTTTCTAACCCCATTGTACAATTTTATTTAATCAACGCAAAGCATACAAATAAGTAGCACCGAAATCTGATCACGCCTGGGTCTGGAGGGTATAACTCATCTGCTCTAGTAATCAGGGATGGCAGAAAAGCGATAACCTTTGGCACCTCTCCAGGCATAATACGCAAGTCGAGTCTCATAAAATCCTGTATTCAGAAATCAATATAAGGTATGATGCGTATTTATCCAACAAAAAATCATCATGACAGATAAATCAATATGAACAGAGTTTAATCGCAATAACTAGAGAAAGACAGCATGGTAGATACAAACTAAACTTTTTTCTCTATGAATGCAGGTGCATCCACTAACAAAAAGCAGCATTTACAGCTAAAGAACAAATAAAACAGGTAAAAAATTGTGTCAACTGTCAAGCAACATCATTTCTCATGTAATTATGATTGAATGAAATAATTAATTTGTAATGGTGGTGACCATAATACTAGCGATGGAGATCACCTGTCCCTATTCCATGCCCATTTTCTCCTGACCCACTTCAACAACAACTATGATACCAAAAAATTAGAGTAATTTAACTAACTTGTATTGCAATAAGCCCCAAGAACATATCCTAGTGGTAAAGCATATGCAAGTGTTATGACATATGTAAGTGTTGGGTGGAAACCGGGCGCCCATATTCAAACCTGTGTACACCCCGTTTTCCTGCTCCCCCGTTACCATCTGTAATACTAACCAAAAAAATGTTGTGTTGGTATAAATGATACTTTAATTCTAGGGGCATATTTTAAGTGCTGGGTCATGAAACAACGACAAGTGATCTGAGATCTATAATTGTATCCTATGACCTATCATGTGCAATTATACTTCGGCAACAGTATGCAATTTACTTCTGCATAATAAAGCAGAAACATTTCCCATGAAACAGTCTACATGCAATTATTGGTTGGGATCGGTGTATAATTTCATTACATTGGAACCGTTTTTTGACTCATTGAAAAGATAATGGTAGTACATATAAGGAGGATGAATAGTTTATGCAATGATTTATGAATTATTTCTTTGCTAATCATTAAGTGAATCTACTATCCTCAATATCCCTTCATTGTAGATCTAAAAGCGCTTTAGCAAAATCATCTTTATGGACCATGATGTATATAGCATAACATAACATTCAACAAACTTGACTTATTCGAAAACATATTTGCAGTCTCAAAATTATCTTCCCTGATGTTTATATTAATTAAACCAAAGTACCTAGCAAACATAAACAATGTATACAAGTGATACAAATTCCCGGGACTTCAACGTACCTGGGAGAAAGCTCAGAAATCCTAATGCTAGAAGGCCATAAGCTTGAGACCGTTCTCCCCCCATATGACCAGTGAAAATAAAGTATGATAGAAACAGAAGTCCGGTACCAAGAAACAACAGGAAGAGTGCAAGGGCAATAGATTTCCAGGGAACTCTGTCCAAGGCTCTCGGTGTGTAATCAAATCGAGGGTCAAATGGTCTAGTTTGATCACCAACATAATCATCCTCATCTGTGGCAAGTGGGGTGTAACGAACACGTCTAGTTGCCATATCCAATCTTTCTGAGTTCCTTGCTTGCTCCTACGATTTTCAACCCAAAATGATCTGAGCCCCCTCGGCTCAAATAAAAACAGCCCGTGTTAAGTTTACAGCTACGACTAAGCACAAGGGAAAGTTCTGCTGCATTAAGAAGAAATTATTACTTTAACTGCAACAAATTTGTGAACTAAAGAGATAGAATAATAATACACCTAATATTACATGTGTCCAGTGTCCGAATCCGAAACCAACACATGTGATTACATTCAATTAATTAATTTTTTCAAATTTATTTGGTTCATAGGTTCCAAGTTCCAACACAATTTCTATCAGAATCTAAAAAATAAATAAAAAAATAGTATCCTATCATAATTCACAAGACAAAATTATCCATCACATAATCTAAACTAGATCTTCCTCATAAAAAAAGGGGATTTTTTTCCTGAATGAATCTGAGAAGATAAAAACGGAAGAAGGAATGGATGAGGAAAACCTGGGCGGACTTTTTCCGCTGTTTCTGGCGGCTGATAACCAACTCCGGCTGCGTTTTCTGGCGACTTGGAGTTCGGTGAGATTTCTACTTGTTTATGCGGTTGTTTTGTGGAAACTTTGACCCTTCTTTCTTTGTCTTAGAGCAATGAAGCAATGGAAATAAAAGAAAAAGAAAAAGAAAAAGAAAAATTACACTCATCCTAAAATATGTTATTTTGTAAAAATATATATATTTTAAATTATAACTTATTTCAAGTTTTAAGTCATCATTTAAATATTAATCAAACATTCTTTCAAAAAAAATGTAATGAAACATAAATGTTACTTTTAATATCATTTTTATTGAGATTGTTAGATTAGAGATTTGGTGTTGGTCATGCGATGACTTGGATTGATTCAGAAAGAATTGATTTTGTAAAATTGATTCTGAGAAAAAATAAATTGAATGTAAAGTGATTTATGTTTATATATATTTATGTAAAAGTGAATTTAACAATAAATTTAAGACTAAAATCAGCTAAAAGTTATAAAGTAAAATTTTAAGTAGAATATTCTACAAATAATATCAATTCTCCCTTAACTTATCCAAACATGGTAAAATCAATTATGCAACCTCTGAAATCACTTTTGACCTTCAAAATTTGAAACAAAACATATATTATTGGGTTACCGAATTGAATATATAAATGTCACTGGATACTTGCATTCTTTGAGCTATATATTTATAATCTCTCTTTGTAGCTTTTCTAGCTTTATTTGACAAAGAGCTTTTTCAACTTAACTATCAAGTTTTGTAACAGTGAACACTTAAAATGGGAAGCAACATAAGTCTTAGAGTTTGTACGGGTATACTTTGTCTTGGAATCGTACATTGACAAACTAAGGTCGATCCCACAATTACAAGCACTATGTAGGAACAAATAATGTTCCAAAGTAAAAGGAAACCTCTAACTTCAATTATTCTAGTCTAGCTTTATGCACTTTATTAATTAATTAAGCAAAGCATATGCTCAACAGTTTTTGTCCCTAATCTTGTGTTATATGTGATTCCTGTCCATGCATAATACAAATATATTATTAATGTGATACATATTTCAACTATATGTGAGTTAATTTGAGCAAGCTAGTGATGATGAGGCAAGTAGGTTCAATTGAAAAAATGAAAGAACCTTATATATTAGCAAAGAGATATAATTGGAAAGGATTCTTAGAATTTTTCCTTAAACACAAAGAGCTATTGGATAAACAAATAGACTTGCATCAAAGCACTCCTTTTCACTATGCAGCACATTGTGGTAGCCCAGAAATGTACAACAAAATGCTATCAAAGGTTGATCCATCAAACATGCAACATGTGTTGAGGATGCAAGATGACATGGGAAACACACCACTTCACGAAGTGGCTTTCACAGGAGAGATTGAAATGACAAAGAGTATACTGATGAAAGAAGAGGAAACAATGTCAGAGCAGTTTCCGACGCCATTGCTACAAATGACCAACAAACTTGGAGAAACACCTGTGTATAGGGCTGCTGCACTTGGGAAGACAAGTTTGGTTAAATGCTTTGTTGAAGAGTTGGGTGTGAATTTAAGGGATCATTTTCATAGGACTGGTGATAAGATGTCCATTCTTCACACTGCTGTCATTGATCAATTCTTTGGTTTCTCTCTATCACTTTGTCTTTTATCAAATCATGCAGTATATCAGCTTCCATCCACCTATATAATTAACACTAATATCAATACATAAATCCTATTTTTTATATAAGCAAAAATGCACATGTATTTGTTCCAAATTTGAACGAATACATTGCTTTTTTACTTACATAAAAAACTGGAGAGTGTATCAATCAATATACTTTCAAACATACTACTTTTTAATAGACTTTTCTATGCGACCTTTAATTATCACAGAAACAATATGATTGAAAATATTGTGTTAAAAACTGAGTTCTTACTAAGCAGTGGTGTTGATTTTCAATGCATGCATGCAGGCACAGCTTTATGGTTACTGAAACGCTATGGCGAACTCGCTAATCGAAAGGAAGACAATGGGTTGACAGCTCTACAATTGCTAGCAAAAATGCCATCTACATTCAAGAGTCAAACCCAAATGGGAGCCTTCAAAAATTTCATATATCCTCGTAAGTCTTTGCTAACTTTATCTCTAAGTAATTATAAGAATGCATGCATATAATCACAAAAACACAACATTGTTTTTGACAAAATCATACCAGTTTTATTAAATTAGAACTTTCAGATTAAGCTTGTTTAATTACCTCCAAAGTGCCTTTTCCATTGCAGATAACACATGAATTTACCAGATACGATTATAAGCAAGGAAGTCACATGTACTAACAAAGTTTTAAATTGGGTTTTCAATCAATTTTTTATATAATAAATTGAGAGTTAGGTCTAAGGAGTTCGCCACTTACTAAGGTTACCTCAAGACTTAAATTAAGAGTTTGATCACTTTGTTATTACATTAATGTAGGACAAACTATATATACGCACCATAAAAACTTTCTGGCGTCCCGATTCATACCACGGGACTACTACTTCGACAACAATTAAAACATTGTTTTACTTCAAAAGTATATAACTTTAGCTAATAGTTGGAATATCGTGTTCAGTGCTTCCTGATTATCAAGATTATGCATATTACTTTCATGATAAGGATGATACTAGAAAAGTAGAAGATTTGGAAAATGGCCAAAAGGGCATAAATGAACCATATCAATCTCAATGGAAGCAACCGCCCCAAATTCATCATACAAATCTCTCAGGTATGTCTGTTTATTATAGGTAAAAATATATAAACTTAACACACATTTTATGTATTCGTTTTGATTCACATACTCAATACTCAGCAATAAGAAATTTTGAACAAAAATTACAGGTTTTTCATGGATGTGGTATACTATGTGGAAGGCTCTTTCCAAAGGTGCAAGCTATGATGATTACTCGTGATACATTTCTCCAAAAGAAATATTTCTTGCTGGAATGTTTTATCATTTTGTTATATCCTTGTATATTTTGTTCATGTTAATTCAGAATGGAAGGGAATTGAAAAACTTTGGAGGAAAAAAGAAATGCATAACTTGGCACAAGAACTTGTACAGTTGTTAGCAAAGAATGACAATTCATGGCACCTTAGTTCAATAGCAATGGACAGAACAGTTTCTACGGGACATATAGAAGGAAAACAAAAAGAGAAACAAGAAAAAGAAGATGTTGCTAGTGTACAAGAAAAACAAGATGTTGCTAGTGTCAAAGCTATTATTTATACACCTTTGCTTATGGCAGCATGTAATGGAATTATAGAGATTGTAGAATCGATAATTCATTTTCATCCTCAGTCAATTGAGCATGTCAGTGAAGATGAGCAGAACATATTGTACATGGTTGTCAAACATCGCCAGTTAGAAATTTTCCAAATGTTGAAGAAACTGAAAATGGTGGGACGTCTTGCTGGAAAAATAGACAAGGAAAGTAACACTGTTCTTCACAGCACTGCTGATTTTAAAGGAGGATCTCAACCTGGTTATGCCCTGCAACTGCAAGAGGAATTGCATTGGTTTGAAGTAAGTATCGTTAATGTAGTATTTTTTAAGCAATACTCTATAATTTATTTTTTAAGCTTATTATATAAATTTTGAAAGCAAACTCAAAAACTACTAACAGATATTGATCTAACAAATCTGAGCTACTAACAGCGCGAATTTGTAGAATCTCTTACCGCAGAAAATTAGAATTCGAGGAAACATAACACTTGATAAATTTTGTTTTTTATGATCTGTTGTGTTTTAATTAGAGGAACAAGAAAGGGGAGCATGTGATTTCAATCTTTCTAATAAATGCATAGTAACACTAATCTAATTCTCATTACTATCTATCTATACATGTTGTGCACACATAAATAGCGCATAGAGAGGCGACTTCCTTATCATTATGTCATTCACAAGAACAACAACAACCAAACTGCTAGGGAACTCTTCGAGGAAAAACATGAACAACTGCTGAAGGATGCTCGCGAATGGATCAAAGAGACAGCTCAGTCATGTTCTGCGGTAGCTGTCCTTGTTGCGACAGTTGTCTTTGCAGCTGCTTACACGGTCCCAGGAGGCACAGATGACTACGGCTTGCCAAGATTACTTCATCATCCTATATTCGTAGTGTTCACAGTCATGGATGTTGTGGCCCTTGCAAGTTCATTGGCTTCAGTTGTTATGTTTCTCTCAATCCTCACATCACCTTGTGAGTTGTGGGATTTTAGGAGGTCTCTCCCTAGGAAACTAATGGCAGGTTTCGCATTCTTGTTCTTTTCCATGGCCACAACCGTGTTGGTGTTTAGTGCAACAATTTTGGTGAACATCAAGTTAGATAAGAACAAATGGACTTCAAGCTTGACTTATACCGCAGCATTCTTCCCTGTCAGCATATTTGCAATGATGCAGTTCCCTTTATATGTTGCTATGAAAGGATGTATGGTTTCACTCCTTAGGAGACTTAAGAAGATTGTTCCACGTTTCTTCCTCAATTTGATCAAAAGGAGCCAGAGAGATAGACTCTGGGACATTTAATATCTAATTTATTTTGGTTGTGTACATCTGGTTAATAACATTTTGCTTTTTCTACCATTGGACGTGGACCTTAATAAATTAAGAGCATAGTGTCCCCTTAAATGTTTATGCGTTTCTTGTGATTTTTCGTAAGAAAAAAACCATTAACACACCCGTTATGATTTGGTGTGGCTTGTGTTCCTCATTAAATCATCAAATAAAAGACAAGAAAAGAATTCATTTGAACACAATTGATCAACTTCTGACCCTCATTAAATCATCAAATAATGTGCAAATTTTAGTCTACTGTGTAGCGAAATAAAATTAAACTTTATACAGGTCACCATCACTCAATTATGGTCAAAGTGGAGGATATGATATCTACATCTTCATTTACTTATTTACATGACAAATAATGACACCAGGAAACTTTACAATCAGAGTGGAACTAGGCAACTGTACAAATTATTCACGGTCCACTGGCTCTTTTCCTTTATGCTGATGTCCAAAAAATGAAAGGAATATGAAATGTAATGCTGAACAATCAATAACCATCAATCTTCACATACAAATCTGCAAGAGCACGGTAGAGAATAGCTGCAGCAGGTGGCCTAGGCAAGGAGCCAAGAAGTATATCTGTTGCATTTAAAGACTGGCTGCCATAAAAACGACAATTTTCATGTGTGCGAGTGGTGACAATACTGCCTTCAAGTGAACAACCAACAAATGCACCTGCAAATAATATAGAACTTGTCAACCACTACTCTAGAGGAGTCATTCCAATTCCAAACCTCACAAAGAAAAGTCTCAGGCTCTAAGATTCATCACTCCCCTCCCTTAGTTCACTCTCAAGTCTCCTATGGAGCTACGCATACTAGTAAAACTGGTACACTAACAAGAATATAACTATTTCCATTGAAAAGAAAAGGCCGAGTGGCATATTGGGCGAAAAACAAGAAGGATTTCAGTACACAAGATGAACATAAATAACAAACATACCTTTACTGCAGCTGTATGTATAACAAGCAGCATAGCCACCATCGCCAGCTCGAACATCAGCTTCAACTGCCCTTCCAACAACGCCAACTGCAGCACTCATACCAGCTCCAAGTGAAACATGTGCATTACCACTAAATGTCTTGACAGCTTCATTTGTTCTCAGAACAATGATGAAATCTGTTAACTCCCCTCCAGCCTATGGTGGAAAAAATAAGTTAATGAATGAAGAAAACATGGAAATAAATAGGTGTCACAAAAACCTTGAGACAGGCTGCACAGATGCGGAGTTCAAAGACGGAATCGGTGTTGGGTACATTTGAGGATTAAATAGAAGAATACTAAATGAAGATTCAGATTAATCTTTTTTTTTCCTTTTTAAATGAAAACGTTTTTTTTATTTCCTATTTTCAATCATAATTATGAAAGTGCTACGTAAGCTTCACTTCGTTTCTTGTTATCAATGATTTGTACAAGAAATAGTGAAGAATTTTTTTTATTGTTTTTACAATTTCTTGTAAATCTTAAAAGCAAGAAACAAAATGAACACAAGGAACTTATTAGAAACATACAAACACAATGTGGCACTTCTGTAATTTTTAGTTAAA